>Ga0209543_1000058_pt1 | contig 170432 bp, 149 predicted proteins | sample MesohylFT_FD_187296 | JGI IMG/M metagenome (GOLD analysis project Ga0209543, IMG submission 187296) | Host-associated microbial community of the marine sponge Aplysina aerophoba from Gulf of Piran - sponge mesohyl, lysed by freeze-thaw... | ecosystem: Host-associated > Porifera > Sponge >... | reverse complement strand
GAGGATATTCCCTGACAGGCCGGGATCGGCCCACCCGGCCGGCGCTTCGGGATTGCTGACGGCTGCCCATGCGTTGTCCAACCTGTGACTCGGCGACAATCAAGGTCGTTGACACCAGAACGGCTCGGGGTGGCCGCGCCGTGCGCAGGCGCCGCGAATGTCTGGAGTGCCGGGGTCGCTTCACGACCTATGAACATGTCGAGCGGCGTCCCCTGCGGGTCCTGAAGGAGGACGGCAGCGCCGAGGAGTTCCGGCGGGACAAGCTTGGAGACAGCATCTCCATCGCTTGTGCAAAACGTCCCGTGACCCCGGCCGACATCGAGGCGCTGGTGGACAGCATCGAGGACATGGTGTCGAGCTCCGCGCGCGCCGAGATTCCGTCCCGCGACATCGGCGAGCAGGTCATGGAGGGGTTGAAGCCGCTGGACCGGGTGGCGTACGTCCGGTTTGCGTCGGTCTATCGGAACTTCCAGCGCATTGACGAGTTTCAGGAAGTCGTTGACGAGTTGATCGTCAAGGAGCGTCGGGAGGGGCGATCCCGCTTTCAGGGCGTGTTGTCCTTGCCGCTGCACGATTCCGAGAGTGGAGGCGAATGATGGGGACGCTGCGCGACGGTCTCCTGGCCCGGGCACGCGGAAACCCGAAGGCCGAGATGCCCTTTCTGGATCACCTGGAAGAACTGCGCTGGCGGATCCTGTGGACGCTGGCGGCGGTGATCGTGGGGTGTCTGGCGGGCTTGGCCGTCGTCGTCTACGGGGACGTGGTGGGGTACCTGATGGAGCCCGGGCGGGCGCTCTTCGGGGAAGACTGGAAGGCGAAAACCCTGGCTCCGGCGGACAACTTCTTCATCCTGATCAAGATCTCTCTGACCATCGGAATCCTCCTCGCGTTTCCGGTCATCGTCTACCACATCTGGTCTTTTCTGGCCCCTGCGCTCGAGAAGCACGAGAAGCGGGCGATTGTCCCCGCGCTGTACCTGGGACTGGTCCTCTTCGTCGCCGGGGTGGTGATGGCCTACGTCATCGCGCTGCCGGTAACGCTCCGTTTCCTGACCGGGCTGCTCAGCGACTTCCTCACCCCGGACTGGACGGCATCCTTTTACATAGCATTCATCGTCAGACTACTGCTGGCGTTCGGGGTCGTCTTCGAGTTGCCGATCGTGGTGCTGGTGCTCAGCGCTCTGGGGCTGGTGACGCCTGCCTTCCTCAGGGCGAAGAGGCGCCACGCGATCGTTGGGATCACCGTCGTCGCCGCCATGGTTTCGCCTGGCGACATCATTTCCCTGACCGCGCTGATGATGGTGCCCATGTTCCTCCTCTACGAGCTCAGTATCGTGCTCTCGGCGATCATTTGGCGCCGCAGGCAGGCACGCGAACGTGAGATCGAAGCGGCCTCCGCTCCCGTGGACAGCGTCGCGGTGACCGAGCCCGCGCCGCCACGGCCGACCGGGCCCGCGGCGCAATCCGTGCCGACCGAGGCCGAGCCCGATCGGCCCGAGCCGACGCCATATGATCACGGCGACCCGGCCCGGCCGCCGCACGATGAACCGGAGCCGCACGATGGGCCCGAGCCGGACGATGGGCCCGAGCCGGATGATGGGCCCGAGCCGGATGATGGGCCCGAGCCGGACGATGGGCCCGAGCCGGACGATGAGGACGGCCCCACCCCGGACACGGAGGGGTAGCGCTCTGTCCGTCTTCCGCTCCAACACCCCATGGACGAAACCGCACGAGCAGCGCAAGCGGCGCGGCGCGGAGTTGGCACGCGTCCCCCGGATACGGTCCGGGGTGCTGGCCCTGGGCCTCGCGGCACTGGCATTCGCGCCGTCCGGGGCAAGTGCCCCGCTGTCAGCCCAGGAGCTGAACGATTCCCTGCGGAACGTCGTCCGCGAGCGCCTGGAGCGCCTCACCCGGCGGCTGGGCGACTCGACCGACCTGCTGCCCGACACCACCGAGATGGTGCGGTCGATCGCCGAGATGGCGGACGACTCCACGCTCAAGGAACTGCTGTCCCTGCCGGGGTACCAACTGGTCCAATACCGCAGCCAATCGGCGATTTTCGAGACGGAGTCGAGGGTTCTTACGCTGCTGGGCTCTGAAGGAAGCAACGCGGTCATGAACCGGGAGGGCCTCGAACTGTCGGCCGATTCGGCGCTGGTTTTCGACGAAAGGACGGGCAGGCTGGTCACGATGGGCCAGGAAGCATCCTACACGCCTGAAGACGGGGACCAGGTCCTCACCCGGCGGATCATCTACGACCTCAACGAGAACCGGGGTACGGCCCTGGACGCGCGAACGCAAATGAACGCCGGGATGGGGGACTGGATCGTGCGGGGGGACTTCCCCTCGGTCAGCCAGGACGAGAACTTCGGCCACGAGATCCAGTTCACGAGCTGCGAGGAGGACGAGCCCCACTACCATTTCCTCGCGCGCGAAATCAAGATTGTCCCCGGCGGAACCCTGGTCGCCCGGAACGTGCTCCTCTACTTCGGTGACGTGGGGGTGTTCTGGCTCCCCTTCATCGCTCAGAGCACCGAGACCGGGCGCCGTTCCGGCCTTCTGCCGGTCCGCTTCTCGGTGAACGACATCGTGCGCACCTCCGGCAGCTATGCCCGGCGCATCTCCAACCTCGGCTTCTACTGGGCGATGAGCGACTACACCGACGCCGAGATGGGGTTCGACTGGTGGAGCGGCAACTATGTGGCGGCCACCGGAAGGTTCCAGTACAGCTGGCTGCGGCAGTTCCTGCAGGGCCGGGCCGACTTCCGCCAGTTCTGGCGCGCCGAGGGAGGGTCCGAGGTCGCCTTCAACACCCAGAACAGCTGGGAGATCTCGGAGCGATCCCAGGTGCGTCTTTCCGCCAGCTACGCGTCGAGCTCGTCCTTCGTCCGGCGCAACTCGTTCGACCCCCGGGAGGTGACGCAGTCGATCGATTCGGACGGTGGCTTCAACCGGCGCTTCGACTGGGGCAACCTGTCGGTGAGCGCGAATCGGCGGCAGTTCCTCTCGGACGACCGAGTGGAAATGACGATGCCGACCGCAAACCTGTCGCTTTCGACGATCACCCTCCTGTCGGCCCCCTTCAACCGGGCGCGCTTCTACAACAACATGACGCTGTCGGCGTCGGGGCGTTTTTCGCGATCCGTGCGAGACCTGCCGGCGCCGGATCTTACGGAGACCGATTTCACCATCGGCCTGGCGGACAGCGAAGCGTGGCGCGGCGGCATGTCGGCAACGCTCTCCGCCGGGGCCTTCTCCATCGCGCAGAGTTTCGAACAGACCCGGGATATCGCCCGGGACCTCCCCGTGAACTTCTTCGATCCCCAAACGCCGGTACCCCAGGCGGGGATCGGGAGCGTGGCGGATCTGCAGAGGTCGGTCGTCTTTCCCCAGGCGGCTGAAGGGATCGATTTCAACGCCGAGGCGCGTACCTGGTCGACAGGTATCAACTACCAGCAAAACCTGGTAGGCTCCACTTCCATCACTCCCCAGCTCTCGATTTCGGGGCGGTCCATCCGTTCCGACACGGCCTCGGTGGGTGGTGGCGGCTTCATCTCCGCGCCGGGACGGTTGTCCTTCGGCGCACAACTCAAGCTCGACGCCTACGGCTTCTACCGGGGCGACACCTTTCGCCACAAGTTCTCGCCGACCTTCGACTACGCGTACTCGCCCGAGACCAAGCCCACCCAGATTCAGCAAACGACGTTCGGGACCAGGGCGATTCAGCCCAAGAACGAGATCCGCATCGGCCTGACGCAGACCTTCGAGGCGCGGGTCGACGAGCAGACCGATTCCACCGAGGTGGCGGACTCGACGGCGATGGACGCCGCACCGGACACCTCGACGGGGCCGCGCCGCCTCCCCCGGTCCCGCAAGGTCACCGTGTTGGCCTGGCGAACGAGCGCCGTCACCTTCGATTTCGAGCAGGCCAGCGAGCTGGGAAGCGTGAACCGGGGCTTCGCGGACAATCTCCGGATATCCAACCAGTTCAGTTCCGACTTCCTGCGCGGCCTTTCGGTCTCGGTCGAGCACGACATGTTCGACGACTCCGGCCTCTCGGGCGAGGGGGGTCAGCGCAAGCTGTCTCCGCTCCTGGCGAACCTGAATCTGTCCTTCTCGCTGAGCAATCAGTCCGCGCCCTTCCGCTGGTTGCGGCGCCTGACCGCAGGCGGTGAGGAGGATACTCCCGCGGCGCCCCCGCCGAACCAGGACGACGAGGGTTCCGTGAATGATCCGACGGGCCTCGAGACCGCCGATATGGGAGAAGCGACGATCGTGCCGGGGGGGAGTGGGCGCGACCGCGATCGTGAACGGCAAAGGTCGCGTGATGGCAACACAGGGGAATGGAACGCCTCCTTGTCCTATTCGCTGGCGCGGAGCCGGGGCGCGGACGTGAGTGCCAACAAGATGCTGCAGGGGAACCTCAGCTTTCAGCCGACCGAGAAGTGGTCGGTCAGCTGGCGCACCTCCTACGACGCGGCGGCGGGCGTTTTCAACGACCACGTGATCAGCCTCCAGCGCGATCTGCACCGCTGGGAGGCCGACTTCTCATTCCAGCAGACCGCCACGGGAAACTGGAGCTTCGTCTTCGAGGTGGCGCTGTCGGACAACCGCGATCTCCACTTCGACTACGAGCAGCGGACCGGAGGCGAACGCCGCTGACCGGACGGGGGCGCCCGGTCGTCCCCGGAAGAGGACAACAGTCCCGCGTGTACCGAGCGTAAGTCGTTATCCACAAAGTGGATGAAGGTTTGGTACGGCAGATGCATCTGTTTGTGGGTCCATGGCGGGATCCTCCTGGTACGCACCGCCGGTCGAGTGCAGCGGGTTCCGACTTCCTCATAGAAGAGAGAGATGGCTTATGCGACGCTGGATGTTGGGTGTGACCGTGGTGAGCGTTACCCTTGCCGCATGCGACGGCGACTGGCTGGTCGTGTCCGATGAGCCCGATGCGCCCCGAGACCTCGAGGGGTACTACTACGACGGTGCGGTGAATCTGTCGTGGCGGCTCGGCGCGCGCTGGAACGGCGAGTTTTTCCGCGTCTACAGCAAGCGCGAGAGCGATCCGGAGTACTTCTTCATCGCCGAGGTCACAAGCTGCACCGATGGCGTTTGTGTCTACCGCGACGTCAACGTGAGCCCGGGGGTCACGTACGAGTACTACGTGGCGGCTGTCGACATCGATCTGGCGCTCGAGACCGCCAGCGACTACTCGATCGAGGTCTTTGTGCCCAGGCCCGTGCCGCCGCCGGTGCCCGAGAGCGTCGACGCGGTGGCGCTGGACCATGCCTCATACGTTCACTGGAGCAACGAGCCGGCGCTGGAAGAGGACTTCGCGGCCTATCGGGTGTACCTGTCGGATTCGGAGGGCGACTATCTCCTGGGTGAGACCGATTCCCCGGGTTTCATCGACCTTCTGGCCGACAATGGACGAACCTGGACCTACTTTGTAACGTCGGTCGACGATCAGGGCCACGAGAGCGATGGAAGCGAGGTGGTGTCGTGCACCCCAAGACCGGACTACACGGGCGAGGTCCTGTACACATTCCAGGACGTGCCGGCCAGCGCGGGCTTTCGCTTCCAGGAATCCGACGATCTGCAAGCGGTGATTGCCGGCGACAGCCAGGACCGCCACTTCCGGCTCGAAGCCGACGACGCCGGGCTGTGGCTCGTGCCGGGTCCGGGCGCGCGCATCCACCCCGAGACGCGATGGACGACTGCACTCAAGTGCGGCGCCGGGGCGGACCCGGACTGCGTGTCGTGGGAGCTGGCGCCAATGTCGGGGTACTCGTCGAAACCCGCCCCGCTCGACCCGGGCCTGACCTTGATGCTCCGCGTCCCGGGCGACGATGGCGACACGCGCTTCGGCGCCGTGCGTGCCAGCCTGGCCGGGGTGGATCAGGAAGGATACGAACTCATCGTCTTCGACTGGGCCTACCAGACCCAGGCGGGGAACCCCAGCCTCGACAGGGGGGTCGGTTCCGGCGGGTGGTAGCGGGCGCCCCCCGCGCCCGGGGGGTGTGACATGATCCCTGTCCTGGAAGCGGTCCCGAATTTCAGCGAGGGCAGGGACCCGGACTTTGTCGCCGCAGCGGCCGAGGCGTTCGGACGTGCGGGCTGCGACGTGCTGCACACCACCCTGGATCCCGACCACCACCGCTCGGTGATTACCGCGATCGGGTCGCCGGATGCGGTGGAAGAGGGCGCGGTCGCGGCTGCCGCGCTCGCGCTGGAGCGCATCGACATGCGTGGTCACCACGGCGTCCATCCCCGGGTGGGCGCCCTGGACGTTCTCCCCTTCGTGCCGCTGCACGGAATGGAGATGGCGGACGCGGTGCGGGTTGCGCGCCGGGCGGGTGCGCGTATTGCTCGGCTGGGAATCCCGGTTTTCTGGTACGGTCAGGCGTCCGTCCCGTCCGGCCGGCGCCTCGCCACCATCCGGCGTGGCGGCTTCGAGGCGCTGGCGCGGGGCGGGGTGGGCGCAGACGCGGCTGCCGATCTGCCCGGAAACGGCGCGACGGGCGAGTCGGTGCGCCTCTTCGCCCATCCGCGGGCCGGGGCGGCGTGCGTGGGGGCCCGGGAAATCCTCCTCGCGTGGAACGTGGACGTCGAGGGAGTCTCCCCGGAGGCTGCCCGCGGGGTCGCGGCCGCCATTCGGGAAGCGGGCGGGGGGTTCAACGGCTTGCGAGCGCTCGCGTTCCACCTGCCCGAACAGGGGCGCCTGCAGATCTCCATGAACCTCGAGAATCCTGCGGCGACGAACCCGACGGACGTGTTCGGGGAGATCGAGCGGCGCGTGCGCGCGCTGAAGGGGCGGGTCACGGGTACCGAGGTCATCGGCATGCTCCCGGACGCGATCCCGCGCTCCGTGGCGCGCAGGATGGCCATCGTGGACTGGTCGCCGGAGCGCATGCTCAGTGACCGTCTGGCCGTCCATCTGGCGGGAAGGCGCTACGGCCGGACCGCGTGACAAGCCGCGGTTACCGCCCCATGGCGGGACGTCAAGGCCACGACCCGGCGACGGAGCGCACAGTCGGAATCCGAAGCCCGGGTTCACCACGGGCTCAAGGTGTGGCCTTTCGGGCGTCAGCCGCTACCTTATCTTGCATTAGTCCGACTCCAAACCCTGGCACATGACGAATCCTCCTTCCGCTCTGCAGAGAACGACAACAGGGCTTCACACGATTCGGGCTCCCGTCCGAGATCGGCTGGAGCAGGTCGTCGACGAGTTGCGCGGCATCGCCGCGTCGGACTTCTCGATGATCGAAGAGGTGAACGCCTACATCCTCAACGTCCCCGGCAAGCTGTTGCGGCCGACCCTGGTTCTTCTTGCGAGCGAGGTCGGCGGGGAGCCTTCCGACGACGCCGTCACGCTGGCGGCCGTCGTGGAACTCGTTCACATGGCGACGCTTGTGCACGACGACGCCGTGGATCACTCGGTTCTGCGGCGCGGGATGCCGACGGTCAACGCCCTGTGGACGCACCAGATCGCCATCATCATGGGCGACTACCTCTACAGCCGTTCCGTGACCGAGTTGGCGGGCATCGGCGACCTCGAGGCGGTACGTGTTCTGGCTTCGGCCGCGAACGAAATGAGCGTCGGGGAGATGCGCCAGCTCCTGTCGTACGACGACATCGGCTACTCCGAGGCCGACTACTACCAGCTGATCTCGGCCAAGACGGCCTCGCTGATGTCGGCGGCGTGCGAGATGGGCGCCCTGGCCGGTGTCGCGTCCAACCGGGCACCGCTCAAGCGCTTCGGCCACTGTCTGGGAATGGCCTTCCAGATCGCCGACGACATGCTCGACTACGAGGGCAGCGCGGATGTCACGGGGAAACCGACGGGGCTGGATCTGCGCGGCCGCAAGGTGACGCTGCCTCTGGTCGGCGCGCTTCGTGAGATGTCGCCGACCGAGGTGGATCAGGTGCGACACGTCTTCACTCTGGTGGAGCCGAGCGACCGGGACGTAGAGGATACGATCGCATTGGTCCGTCGCAACGGCGGTCTGGAGTACGCCAGGCGCAAGGCGTTCGAGTACGCGGATGCCGCGGAGGCGGCAATCGCGGGTCTCGCTCCCGGCCCGGCCCTCGACGCCTTGAGAGACTCCGTATTTTATGTGGTTGACCGCTCTCGGTAGCCGCGCCGCGCGGCCGGCGCGTCACCGGGTGCGGTTTCCGTGGAAGGCCGCCGACCGGAAGGGGCCATGACCGCACCCAATTACAAACGAAACATCATTCGGGGGCTGTGGACGCTGGCCCTGGGGCTGTTCCTTGGGGGCCTCCTGACCCGGCTTGCGGAGTCGTTCCTTCCGGAGAGCGCCGCCCGTTCGTTCCTGACGACGGCCGTGGTATCGTCGATCGGGCCGTTTTCCATCGATCTGGTTGCGGTGGCGATCACCATCGGGCCGGTGTCCTTCGTCCTGAATGTGCTGACCGTGGTCGGGATCGCGATCGTGGCCCTGGTGGTCCGATCCTGGATGTAGGCCCGTCCGCACCCCGTTCTTTCGCGTCGCTGGCCGAAACAGTTAGCTTACCCATCCAACCGGGACGCACGGTTCAGGGAACTCCCGTCCGGACAGTCTCGGGCACAAGGAGGTAACGGATATGCCTTTCGGTCTCGGCATGGGGGAAGCGATCATGATCTTCCTCGTCGTGCTGCTATTGTTTGGAGCGAAGCGGCTTCCGGAGATCGGGACCTCCCTGGGGAAGGGCATCAGGGAGTTCAAGTCCTCGGTCCGGGAAATCGAATCCAGTGTCCGGGTCGAGGGCGAACTGAAGCCGCCCGGCAGTGACGCGACGACTTCTCAGAGCACGGACAGCCAGGAAGAGGGCGCGCCGCGCCGCCTCACCACCAACTGATCGCCTGAGGGTCCGAAGTTCTAGAAGACCCTCGGCAACTGCGGCAGGTCTTCCTCGTCCACCGGGGTCAGCACTTCCTCGCGCCGGTCGACGATACTGGCAACTTCCCGGAGGGCGTCGATCCACTGGTTGAGACGCTGCTGGCGGATTGCATTCACCGACTGCGTCCGCTGCGCGTCGATCTGCTCGGTCCACGCCAGGCTGTCCGCCGCCTCCGAGCCGGTCCGCTCGATCACGAAGGCGTTTTGATTCGCCTCCACGGGATCCGAAACCTCTCCGATATCGAGACCGAACGCTGTCCCGACCGCGGCGTTGAAACGGCCAAGACCGGGTACGAACGCGTCCCGGGCAAAGGGGCCGGCATCGCGTACCTCCAGCCCGATCTCGCGCGCGGCGTCCGGGAGTGAGCGACCGAGCCGTACCTCGGCCACCATGGCCGCAGCCTCTTCCATCGCCGCCTCCACCTTCTTCGCAACCCCGATGTTGCCCCGGATCGCGGGCTCCGCTTCTTCTTGCGAGAGGTAGCGTGCGGGGTCGACCGACACCAGCTCGATCGCGTAGAACGCCGTGCTGTTCTCGAAGACCGGGCTCACGTCCCCGGGGGAGGTCTCGGGATCGAACACCCATTCGCCGCCCTCGGCCACGTCGCCGGCTCCGGGGATGATCGCAAGCGTCTCGATGAGGTCCAGGGTGTCGGTCTCGAGGCCGAGAATCGCCGCCGCATCGGTGAGCGCCATGGCTTCGCCGAGCTCTTCCAGGGAGTCGGCCATCGCCAGGAGACCGATTTCCGACTCGTCGGTGCGTTCGAAGGGGAGGAGGATGTGGCGGGCCTGGGCAGAGTCCTGGCCCCAGCGCTCGGTGACCTCGATGAGGTGCAGACCGAAGGGACTCTTGACGGGCTCCGTGATCCGGTTCAGGGGCGCGGCGAAGACCGTCGAATCGAATACCGGCGTCATGCGCCCCTTGGCAAAGACGCCAAGATCGCCGCCCTCCTCCGCCGAAATCTCATCGTCGGACTCGGCGCGGGCGATCTCCGCGAAGTCTTCGCCGTCCAGGATGGACTGGCGAAGTTCGTTGGCCATGGCCTCGACGGCGGTCGTGTCGGCCAGCGTGGGGGCCTTGGTGAAGGAGACCGAGATCACGGCGGCACTGGCCGGGACCGAGAACTCTTCGAGGTTGTCACGGTAGTAGTCCGAGATCTCGTCCGACGTGATGTCGATCTGATCGTCCGACACGCGCACAATGGGATCGAAGGACACGTACTGGACGGTCGCCCGCTCGTTCGAGTCCCTGTACGCATGCCACAGCTCGTTGTCCGAGACGTAGATCCCGGAGGCGACCTGGCGAAGAAGTTTGCCCCTGGGGATGATGTCGCGGTAGTACGCTTCCAGCTGGAGCAGCACCACGGGTTCGGCCACCGCGACGAACTGCTGGTACTTCGTCATGTCGAACTGGCCGTCGGTCTGGAATGCGGGGCTCGACACCAGATCGGGAGGGGGGCTGAACCGGGCCGCGTCGACGACCTCCTGGTCGGTGACGCGGATTCCTCTCCGCTCCAGCTCCTGCTGGATCAGGATCCTGTTGACGAGCTCGTCCCAGGCCTGGTCCTCCAGCTCCGAATTCTGGGCATTGGTGACCGGGTCCTCCTGAAAGCCCTGAAGCTGATCGTACAGGTTGCGGTACGTCGCCATGTACTCCTCGTACGCGACGGGCGTCCCGTTGACACGGCCGATCTCACCGAAGGACCCGGACGTCTGTCCCGTGATGTCCATGCCCCATTCGAAGAACATGAGTCCGCCGAAGGCCAGGGCCACGAGAATCATGATCCACTTCGTGCTCTTGCGCAGTTGCTGCATCATTGCGGGTACCACCTCCTTGAACGTCCAGCTAATGTAGTGCCGCAGCGGGCTTCAAGGAACGGATCGCCCGGTGCGGGCAGCACGGTGTTCATGCGCCCGCCGCCGGCCGCGTTGACACTTTCAACGCGCGAAACCTAACTTTTGGCCCGGACTGGCGGACGCGAGGTCCGAAACGAACGCCTCGGCAGCAGAGGGAAAGGACCGACCGTGAGGATCGCCGTTGTCCACGGCCCCAACCTGAATCTCCTCGGAACGCGAGAGCCCGAGGTGTACGGGACATCGACACTCGACGACATCAACCGGGCGCTGGCCGCGCTGGCCGCGGATCTGGGGGTGGAGGCCGAGCCGTTCCAATCCAACTCCGAGGGCAGGATCCTCGACTTCCTTGCCGACGTCCGCGATCGGGCGGATGGAGTGCTGATCAACCCCGCCGGATTGGGTCACACGTCCGTGGCCCTTCTCGACGGCCTTCTTGCGATCTCAAGGCCCTTCGTGGAGGTCCACCTGAGCAACCCGGCAAGCCGCGAGCCCTTTCGGAGACATTCAATGATCACGCCGGCTGCGCTCGGGGTGGTCGCCGGTTTCGGGGTGGACAGCTATCTTTCCGGGTTTCGTTGTCTGTTCAACCATCTGCGTCGGCACCGGAACCCCGACTCCTAGCGCCCCCGGGGTGCCAGACGAGGAGATCATAGACCAACCAATGGCAACCACCGCGGACTTCCGTAACGGGATGGTGCTGGAGATTGACGGGGTGTTGTGGACGATCACGTACTTCCAGCATGTGAAGCCCGGCAAGGGCGGCGCGTTCGTGCGCACGAAGCTGAAGAACGTGCTGTCGGGCGCCATCGTGGACAGGACCTACCGGGCCGGAGAACGGGTCAACAGCGTGAGGCTGGAGCGCCGGCCCGTCTCCTATTCGTACACCGATGGTGACCTGTATCATTTCATGGACCAGGAGACCTACGACATGATCCCCGTCAGCGGGGACATGCTCGGGGATACCCAGCTCAAGTACCTGAAGGAAAACATGGAGTGCCACGGCCTGGTTCACGACGACAACGTCCTCAGCGTCGAGCTCCCTTCGTTCGTTGAGCTGGAGGTCACCGACACGGATCCCGGCCACAGGGGCGACACCGCCCAGGGCGCCACCAAGCCGGCCACCCTGGAAACGGGGGCGGTCGTGCAGGTGCCGCTATTCGTCGAAGTCGGCGATGTGTTGAAGATCGACCGGCGCGAGGACAAGTACCTTACCAGGGTGAGCGGATGATCGACATCGAATTTCTGGAGTCCCTGGTCCGTTTGCTGGACGATTCGTCGCTCGACAATCTCGAGATCAGGCGGGGCGGTACCCGGGTCCGGCTTTCCAAGTCTCCCGGCGGGTCGGCGACGGTGGAAGCGCAGGGGGCTCCCGCGACGCCGAACCACGCCGCGCCCGCGGCGCCTGCGGCGGCGCCCGCGCCCGAGGCCGGCGGCCCGGCCGCTGAAGCTTCCTCGTCCGGGCTGGTGGACATCACCTCGCCGATGGTGGGGACCTTCTACCGCGCCCCCTCCCCGGAGGCGGCTCCCTACGTCGAGGTGGGCGGCAACGTGGCGACGGGCGACGTGCTGTGCGTGATCGAGGCCATGAAGCTCATGAACGAGCTCGAGTGCGAGACCGCGGGCAGGATCGTGGAGATCTGCGCCGAAAACGCCGAGCCGGTCGACTACGGACAGGTGCTCTTCCGGGTCGCGCCCGCCTGAGGCGCCACATCGGCTCATGTTCGACAAACTTCTGATTGCGAATCGGGGCGAAATCGCGCTGCGCATCGTGCGCGCCTGCCGGGAGCTGGATATCGCCACGGTGGCCGTGTACTCGGAGGCGGACCGGGAGTCCCTGCACGTGCGCTTCGCGGACGAAGCCGTGTGCATCGGTCCGGCTCAGGCCGCGCAGTCGTACCTGAAGGTGTCGCGGATCATCGCCGCGGCCGAGATTACGGGGGCGGAGGCGGTGCACCCCGGGTACGGATTCCTGGCGGAGAACGCCGAGTTCGCGGAAATCTGCCAGCGATCGGACCTGGTGTTCGTGGGACCGACGCCGGACCAGATCCGTGCGATGGGTGACAAGGCGGTGGCGCGCGAGGCCATGCGCGCGGCCGGCGTGCCGGTGGTTCCCGGCTCGGACGGCATCGTCGACGACGAGGACGAGGCCCTGGCCCTCGCCCGCGAGATCGGGTACCCGGTCATGATCAAGGCCTCGGCCGGCGGTGGCGGCAAGGGCATGCGAATCGCCAGCCATGAGGGGACCTTCCGGCGACACTTCGTCGCGGCGCGGGCCGAGGCGGCAGCCGCGTTCGGCGAGGACGACGTCTACCTGGAGCGGTGCGTGGTCCGTCCCCGGCACGTCGAGTTCCAGGTCTTCGGCGACAGGCACGGCCGGGTGGTTCACCTCGGGGAGCGGGACTGCTCGATCCAGCGCCGCCATCAGAAGCTCGTCGAGGAGGCCCCATCGCCGGCCCTTTCCCCGCAGCTCCGCCGCCGGATGGGGGAAGCGGCGGTGGCGGCGGCCCGGGCGATCGGCTACGTCGGTGCCGGCACGGTGGAATTCCTGCTGGACGCCTCCGGCAACTTCTACTTCATCGAGATGAACACGCGCATCCAGGTGGAGCATCCGGTGACCGAAGTCACCACCGGCCTGGACCTGGTCAAGGAACAGATCCGCGTGGCGGCGGGTGAGCCCCTGTCCTTCCCCCGGGAGCAAGCGGTCCACCGTGGCCACGCCATCGAGTTTCGGATCAACGCCGAAGACCCGGAACGGGGGTTCGCGCCGTCGCCCGGGACGATCACCACCTTCCATCAACCCGGAGGGCCGGGTGTGCGGGTCGATACGCACGTGTACTCCGGCTACCGCGTCCCGCCCTTCTACGACTCGTTGATCGCGAAGCTGATCGTGTCGGGAAACACCCGGGAGGAAGCCGTTGTGAGGGGTAGGGAAGCACTGGAATCGTTCGTCGTCGAGGGGATATCCACGACGATCGGCTACCTCTCCCGCATCACCCGGGACGAGGCGTTTCAGGCCGGCAAGACGGACACGAGCTTTGTCGAGGGGTTTACCGGCCGGGACACGGGGCCTGAGCTTCCCTGATGCGGATCAGCGTCTTTTTCACGCCGGAGGAAGTCATCGCCGACGAGGTCGCCGGGACCACCGCCGTCGTCATCGACGTGGTCCGCGCGACGTCGTGCATCGTGGAGGCGATCGCAAACGGGGCGAGCGCCATCTTCCCCGCGGTATCGGTGAATGACGCGCTCGAGACGCGGGCATTGCTCGGTGGGTCGGCGCTGCTGTGCGGTGAACGAAAGGGTGTCCGCATCGACGGCTTCGACCTCGGCAACTCTCCCGCCGAGTTCACCTCGGCTGCGGTGGGCGGGATGCGGCTGGTCATGACGACCACCAACGGGACGAAGGCGTTCGCGGCTGCCGCAGGTGCGAAGCGCGTCCTCGCGGCTTCCTTCTTCAACCTGACCGCAGTCGTCGACGAGGTCGCCCGCGGCGGCGAGACGACGATCGTCTGCGCGGGCAAGGAAGGGCGGTTCTCCCTGGACGACACCATCTGCGCGGGGTACATCGTACGGGGAATCATGGATCGCTCATCAGGGTGCGTCACGCTCAACGATCAGGCTGCCGCCGCCGCCGATCTCGCTGCCCTTCACGAGATTTCCGGGGACATGCTCGCGGACACCGCCGCCGGCCAGGCCCTGGTGGACGTGGGCCTCGGCTCGGACCTGGCCCTGTGCGCGGAGGCCGACAGGCACCAAATTGTACCCATGATGTACGATCGCGTGATCACGGCCCCGCGCGGGTAGAGTTTCGTGGCGAGGCCCCGTGGCGCGCGCAAGGCGGCAGGCCGCCCGGCAGCCCGGAAGCGGGCCGCGGGGAAGAAGCGGCCGGTCCGGCGGCCGAAGACCGCTGCAGCGCGAATGCAACGGCGGCGAGCCATGGCTGCCGTTATCGCCGTGCTGGCCTTCCTGGTGGCGGCCGCTTTCTTCCCCCTGACGCTGCTGGGCCCGCGCGTCGTCGAGCTCTTCCCGGCGGGCAATCCGGTGGGGACCGCCGGAGAGCTGCTGAACGACAGACTCCGTGCGTTCCTGGGTGTGGGTCGCGCGGTCGTGCCCCTGGGCATCCTGGCCGTTGCCGCTTCGGTCGGTCATTGGTGGGCGCCAGAGCGGCGAAAGAGCCTCTGGATCGTGACGGTGACGCTGCTGCTCCTCCTTCCCGTGTCGGCCTTCCTGGCCGGGGGGGCGGATTCGGCAACCGGCACGGTCGGGGCCTTTCTGGGGGGGCCGCTTCGCGACGCGGTGGGGTGGCTGGGCGGGTGGATGCTTGTCGGCGCGGTCGCGGTGGCGGCGTCGGTGGCGGCGTTCCGATTCAACCCGCTTGCGCCTCCGGCGGCCGCCGTGGGCAAGGCGTACCGGGGTACGGGGCGCGGCCTGCGCGCATCGGCCGCCGCCACGGGGAGGTGGCGGGACCGGCGCCGGGCGAAGCGGGAAGCGAAGCGTGCGGCACGGGCGGCCGGGGAGGGAGCCGCCGTGGTGCGCTCCGGTGCGGTCGACGGGCCACTGGACGATGAGGCCGAGGCGCTGAGCCCGGCCGCGCGGGATCCCGTGGTTGCTCCGCCACCGGCTCCCCGGACCACGGCGCCCGCCGCCACCCCGGACCTGATCCCCGAGGCCGAATTGCCCGCGGCCAACTACCCGCTGCCCGGGCTCGACCTTCTCACGGCACCGATACGCACGAACCGCATCGGAATGGAGATGGAGCTGGACCGCCTGGGCGAGGTCCTGGTCGACACGCTGCACACCTTCAAGATCGAGAGCGAGATCTCCGGCCGCACCACCGGCCCCGCGGTCACCCAGTACGAGGTCGTCCCCGCCGCCGGGGTGAAGGTCAACCGGATCGCGAACCTCGACGCGGACCTGGCGCTGGCGATGAAGGCGAGGAGTGTCCGCATCGTGGCGCCGATCCCCGGGAAGGGCGCCATCGGCGTCGAGATCCCGAACCCGCGCCCCGAAATGGTCCGGTTGCGCGAGATCCTGGAGGCGCCGGCCTTTGCCCGTTCGCGGGGACTGCTCCCGCTGGCACTGGGCAAGGACCTGACGGGCAATCCATTCGTTGCGGACCTGACGAAGATGCCCCACGCCCTGATCGCGGGGGCGACCGGCTCCGGCAAGTCGGTTTGCCTGAACACCATCATCACGAGCCTGGTGTACCGGCACGGCCCGGACCGCATGCGTCTTCTCCTCATCGACCCGAAGATGGTGGAATTGTCCGCGTACGCCGACCTTCCCCATCTGCGACACCCGGTGGTGACCGACCCGAGAGACGCTGCCGGGGTCCTGAAGTGGGCGGTGCTGGAGATGGAGCGGCGTTACTCCCTTCTGAGCGCGAACGGTGTCCGCTCGCTCACGGAGTTCAACGCGCGCCTCGACCGGGGCACCGAGATGAAACGGGCCATGCCCGACGATCCCGGGGAAGACGAGGACGGCTCGACCTACACGGACGGGCCGCTGCCCTGGGTGGTCGTGGTCGTGGACGAGCTGGCCGACCTGATGATGACCGCTCAGGCCGAGGTCGAGAAGCCTCTCACGCAGCTGGCACAGAAGGCCCGCGCCATCGGCATCCACCTGCTGGTCGCGACCCAGCGCCCCAGCGTGAACGTCATCACCGGGCTGATCAAGGCGAACTTCCCGTGCAGGATCGCGTTCCGCGTGGCCTCCAAGACGGACTCGAGGACGATCCTGGACCAGAACGGCGCCGACTCCCTGCTCGGCTCGGGGGACATGCTCTTTCTGCCCCCGGGGAAGAGCGAACCCGTGCGCATGCAAGGCGCGTTCATCTCGACGGACGAGACCGAGGCGCTGATGACGTGGTACCGTGAGCGGGCCGACACGCTCGAGGCGCTCAAGGCGCGGGTGAAGAGCGACGAGGACGACATTCTCGAAGTCGTCAGAGTGTTCGAGGGGGACGACGATGCGAGCGGCGACGGGGCCATACGCGGTGACTGGGACCCGCTGTTCCGCGAAGCAGCCGAAGCCTGCCTTCAACAGGGCTCCGGTTCCACTTCGCTGCTGCAGCGCAGACTCAGGATCGGGTACGGCCGAGCGGCCAGGGTCGTCGATCAGCTCTGTGATGCCGGGGTACTTGGCCCACCCGACGGCTCGAAGCCCCGAGAGGTCCTCGTGAGCATGGCCAGTCTGGACGAAATATGTCCCGGCTGACCGTTGCGCTGCTCTGGCTGCTCGCTCCGGCCGCGCCTGCCGGCGCCCAGGAGCCCGGCCACCCCCTTGACGACGCTTCCCGGCGTTACCGCGAGGTGAACGCAATGTGTGCCGACTTCGAGCAGGTGGTCGAAGTCAGGCTGTTTCGGAGGACCATACGGAGCGCGGGACAGGTGTGCCAGCAGCGGCCCAACCTCTTCTCCATGCGGTTCACCGACCCCCGGGGCGACATGGTAGTGTCGGACGGACAGTACTTCTGGGTCTACTATCCAAGCGCGATCGAGGGGCAGGTCATGCGTTACCCGGTGGCCGAGTCCCCGGGCCGGGAGGACTTCTTCCGCGAATTCCTCGAAGATCCCGGTGCGAAATACGAGGCGGAACCGGGTGGGGTGGAGACCGTTGGCGGCCGGGAGTGCCAGGTCGTGACACTGACCCCGCTGGAGGAGGCCACGTACCGGCGGGCGCGGCTGTGGATCGATTCCCGGACGCACGTGATCCGCCGTCTCGAACTGCACGAGGCGAACAAGGTCCGCACACTGACCCTCGCCAACCTGGATCTTTCACCGTCGCCGGACCCGGGGCTCTTCACCTTCGAGGTGCCCGCGGGCGCGCGGGTCATGGGCCCGCCTCCCTCCGGCTCCGAGGGGCACTCGTGAGACTCCGGACGAGAGACCTGCCCGTCTTTCCGGTGGGGGCCGGACCGGTTCGACCCGGTGTGGATCCCGGGGTGCGCGCGGTGGATCCACGGTCCTTCGAGATCGGGCCGGAGACCGGACCGCGTCTGGGTCTGGTCACCCTGGGGTGCGACAAGAACACGGTCGACTCGGAACACATGATGGCCGCGCTGGTCTCGGCGGGGGCCCGGGTGACCAGCGACGTGGAAAGCGCGGAGGTGGTGGTGGTCAACACCTGCGGCTTCATCGACGCGGCCAAGGAACAGTCCGTCGACACGATTCTGAACGCCTGCGCGCTCAAGGAGCGCGGCCAGGTAAAGGCCGTGGCCGCGGTCGGGTGCATGGTGCAGCGCTACCGGGACGAGCTGGCCCGGGAGATCCCCGAGGTCGATCTGTTCCTCGGGATCGCCGAGATGTCCCGGCTGATCCCGGAGCTGCGGGCGCGGGGACTCATCGAGGAAGACTTCGTACCCAACATGGAGCGGCCCCTTCGCATCCTCGCCGCGGAGACGCCGCACGTATCCTTCCTCAAGGTCAGCGAGGGGTGTGACCACACGTGCGCCTTCTGTGCGATCCCTCACATGCGGGGTCTTCATCGCTCAGCCGATCCGCAGGGTCTTGTCGCGGAGGCGCGAGCTCTGGGGGAACAGGGAGTTCGGGAGCTCAACGTCGTTTCCCAGGACACAACCTGGTACGGGCGGGACCTCAGGAGGCGTGATCGCTCGGCACCGCTGCTCCAGGACCTTCTCGAAGCCCTGCTGGAGGGCACGGGGGTGGACTGGTACCGGCTGCTGTACATGTATCCGTCGGGCATCACCCGCGGGCTCGTTTCACTGATGGCGCGCGAGCCCAGGCTGCTTCCATACCTGGACATGCCCCTGCAGCACGGGAGCGACGAGGTTCTGGCGCGCATGCGCCGCCCCGAGCGGCAGGCGACGATCCGCGAACGGGTTCGCTGGCTCCGGGACAGCATCGAGGACCTCACCTTGCGGACGACCATCATCGTTGGCTTCCCCGGGGAGACCGACGACGATGTGCGGATCATGCTCGACTTCCTGGACGAGATCCGCTTCGACCGGGTTGGTGCCTTCGCGTATTCCATCGAGGAGGGGACGGCCGCGGCCCGGATGCCTGACCAGGTCCCCGAGGAGGTGAAGGCCGAGCGGCTGGAAGCCGTCATGGAGCATCAGCGCGGCATCTCGTACGACTCGAACATGGCGCGGATCGGGCGGCGTACGACCGCGCTGGTGGACGAGCTGACGCCGGGGGAGGGGGAGTGGGGGGCGCTGGGGCGCACGCGTGGCCAGGCCGTCGAGGTGGACGGCCGGACCTTTCTTACTGAGGTGGAGGGGGTGAGGGCGGGTGACATCGTGGAGGTGGAGATCGTGGATGCGGACGACTACGACTTGACCGGGAGAGTGCTCAATGGGTGAAGGGAAGCGTCGTCGCGTGCGGCTCGGGGTGGTGGGCGCCGGAGCCACCAGCCAGCTCATGCACCTGCCGATCCTGTCGGAGCGCTCCGACGTGCAGGTGGCGGCGGTTGCGGATCCGGACGACTTGAGGGCGCGGGCGGTCGCGAAGCGCTTCGGTGTGCCGGATGTGGTCGACGACGACACGCTGATGGCGGACGGCGACATCGACGGCGTCGTGATCTGCGCCCCCAGCTTCCTCCATGAGGGCCTCGCCGCTTCCTTCCTCAGGGCGGGCAAGCATGTCCTCGTGGAGCGTCCGCTGGCGCTGTCCGCGGGTGGCGTTCGTTGGCTGCTGTCGATCGCGCGAGCCGCGGACAAGGGCCTCGTCCTGGGTATGGCGCACCGGTATCAACCCGACGTGAGTGCACTGCGAACGGTGATCGCCGACGGAGGCCTGGGCGAGCTGAGTTCCGCCAGGATGACATGGCTGAACCAGGCCGTGCGGCGTCCGCGGACGGGATGGCGCCGGCGCGCGCTCGAATCGGGTGGCGGAGCTCTGATGGATCTCGGCGTCCCTGCCCTGGATCTGGCGCTATGGGTGCTGGGATACCCGGAAGTGGAGCGGGTCTCGGCGGTGACGCCGGGCGACGGGTTCGACGTGGAGGAGGAGGCCCATCTCCATGCGGTCACGCGCGGTGGCGTTGCGCTCTCGCTCGCCGCGAGCTGGCGCTTCCACGGTGCTGCCGACCGTCACCGATTCCACATCTTCGGGGCGGAGGGCACGGCACGGCTGTCGCCGTTTACCGTTTTCAGGGAAGAGAGCGGGCGCACGGTGGACGTTACCCCCCGCCAACCGATCCCCCAGGGGGGCGAGGACCTCTACACGAGCGGATATCGGCGCTTGCTGGACCATTTCGTAAGGGTCGCCGCGGGAGGGGATTCGGCCGAACCCCCGGCCGAGCAGTACATCCTGATGAGCCTGATCGAGGCCGCGTACGAGTCGGCGCGGGAGGGCAGGGAAGTCACGCTATCCTGATGGGCGGCGCGGTCCGGGCGCGCGCGGTGAGCAGTGCTGCGCTGCTCGCCGCGGCCTCGGGCCTCGCCATCGGCGCGACCTTCTCCCCGTACGGTGGCCCCGTCCTCCCCTTCGTGGCTTTCGCCCCGCTGGCGGTCTCGCTGCGCCGGCAGCTTCGCGATGGAGACAAGCGCGCCCGGTTCGATCCCGCGGCGCCATTCGCGCCGGGCTTCGTCGCGGCTGTGCTCGCTCACGGGATCGGCCTCTACTGGATGGTTCCGGCGCTCTCGTGGAGGACGGCGCTGGCCGTCCCCGTGTACATCCTGGTGCTGGTCCTGATCGGCATCGTGGCGGGGATCGCTTGCGCGGCCGCCGTGTCGCTGCACCGGCGCCTGCGCTGGCCGCTCCCCGTTGCCCTGGCCGCGTGCTGGACCGGCTTCGAGTGGACCGCGGCGCACGTCCCGGGCATCTCGTACGCGTGGCTCAACTCCGGGGGCTCGCTGGCGTGGTATCCTGCCGCCGCGGCGGGCGCCGAGCTTCTGGGGGCGCGTTTCCTGACGTTCTGGACGGTTGCCTGCGGGGCGGCGGCGGGGCTGGCCGGTTACAGGGCGGTACGGACCCGCGCCGGCCCGCGTCCGTGGCGGTCCCGCCGGGTCCTGGCGATTGCCGGCGTGGTGGCACTTCCTCTTGTGGCGGGAGAGCTTCGTCAGCGGTCGCTGGACGGGGGGGAGGCTTTGGCGCGGGTGGCCGCCGTGCAGGCCGGCCACGGGTTGGCAGGCGAGGTGGATGCCGGGTTGTCCGGATGGCTCGACCCGGTGGGCCGGATCCCGGAGCGCGCGTCCCTCGACCTGGTCGCGTTCCCCGAGCGTTTCCTGGCGGCACCGCTGCGCCATGTGGGTGGCGGGGTGGGGCCGCGTACCGGCGCGGGTGATGCGGCTGCGCCCGGGACGGCGGCGAACGATTCCGTGGGCAACAGGCTCACGGAGGCCGGCCGAGCGGTCCGGGACTTTGCCGGAGCCGTGGGGATCGCGGTTCTCATCGGCGCGATGGATGGAGAGTTGGCAGGTGCGGACGCATCCGATACCCTGTGGTACAACGCTGCCCTGCTCCACGCGCCGCAGCAGGGTCTGTCGCGGGCGTACAGGAAGAGCCGCCTCGTTCCCGGGCTGGAGGGGGCGGGCCGGTGGCATGTCGACATGCTCGGCGGTGCGAACCAGGGGTACGCACCGGGCCACGACCCGCTGCCGCTACCGCTGGACGAGGAGTCGGTCGGGGTGATGGTGTGCTACGACTCCGCATACGGGGAGACGGCCCGGGCCCTGGTGCAGGGGGGCGCGAGTTGGCTGGCCGTGCTTTCCAACGACGACTGGCTGGACCCCGATCTGCCCTTCCGTGCGACCTGGGCCTACTGGCAGCACGCGACGCACGGCCGCTTGCGCGCCATCGAGAACCGGATTGGATTGATCCAGGTGGCAGCCACGGGATACACCTTCGCCGTGTCGCCGGGAGGCGAGGGGGCGCCGTTCGCGCTCCCGCCCGGGGAGCAGGGGATCGCCGTCCTCACCGCCCGGGGCCGGACGTCGACGACCCTCTACACGCGCATCGGAGATATCCTGGGCCTGTCGTGTTTTCTGGTTCTGGGATGGGGCACCGTGCTCTCCCGCCGGGCGTGGCGACTGTCCGGGCAGCGCATCCCGTCCCCACCTCCTCAGGCAACCCCTGGCAACCCGCCGCCGGGCGATTAGCTTTCAGGTTTCCCCACACGGACATCCGTTCATGATCGAAGAGATTCAGGCGAAGATATCGGAAGAAGTCGAGGTCCTCACCCGGGAGCTCAACGTCGAGCTTCCGGACCGGATCCGGAAGGCCGTTGAACTGGGAGATCTCAGGGAGAACTCCGAGTACAAGTCGGCCCTCGAGCGGCAGCAGTTCGTTCAGGCGCGGATCGGGCACCTCGCGGGACGCATGGCCGAAGTCTCCAAGATCAACGTCGACGACGTCCCCATTGATCGAGCCGGCTTCGGGTCGAAGCTCCTCGTCCACGATCTCGCGCTCGACAAGGAGGTCGCCTTCACCATCGTGACCGGTGACTACATGGACCTCGAAGCCGGCCATATCTCGCTGGACTCGCCGATCGCGCGCGGGCTGCTCGGATCGCGCCAGGGCGACGAGGTCACCATCCGGTTGCCCGTTGGGGAACGGCGGTTCAAGGTGCTCGAACTGACCACCTTGCCCCAGCAGTTGGGAGGGATCGGCTAGCGCTGGAAACCCGCCGGTTTGGGGATGCGCGCGACGATCACCCACATCGTTCCCGACGACGTGGGTCGGAACACCGCCCCCGCGCCCTCCGCCATGGCCTCGAAGTCGTGGACCCGCACTCCGCTGCCGCCGATCAGGCCGCTGAAATCGTGACGGCGGGCAAGCTGTACCGCAGGCACGGACGTGTCGTCGTCCTCGCCCGTGAGCGTTACCGGCCAGGGGTAGCGGCCAGGAGGGTCCGGGTTCGAGAAGACTTCCGTTGCCGTGGGGAAGTCGTAGGAACGGAAGTGCGGAGTGGTCTCGTCGCCAAGCCAGGCTTCGGCGCCGGCCACGGTCAGGGCGGTCGCATGTTCGATCAGGAGGTCGCCGATGTTCATGCCGGTCACGGCGACGAGCCCGTCGATGCCGGGCAGCGCCAGCGAGTCGTTCAGCGCCGTCACGAGGGCCTCGTCGTCGGTCGTCGAGTCCTCCTCGAACGCCAGCCGGTCGCGCAGGAAGCGGTGGAAGTGCCAGCCGCTCCCGTAGACCGTGCCCTCGCCGAGCGGCTCGAAGGTGACCGCATTGGGGTCGACCGAGAACGCTCGCACGACGCGCGCCATGACTCCGAAGGTGCCGTAGGCCTCGGGGCGCATGTTGCTCAGACCGTCGCGGATCATTTCGCGGTTGACGCGCTCGCCCACAGTTGGCCCACCCTCCCTCTCCCAGCCGAGGCGGGAACTCATCTCCTTGGCGATGTCGGCAGTTCCCTCCTCGATCCAGGTAGGGTGAAAGGTCCGAACGCCATCCGGCCGGCCGCGCAGTACGTCGCTCCGAACCCGTTTGTAGAGTGAGCTGACGTGCTTGACTTCGTGGACCAGCCCGGACATTGCCCAGTAGCGGTCGTCGTCCAGCTGGGTGAATGCGCCGGCGCTCATGTGCACGAGCTCCATCTCGTTGGACGCGGGGCAGTCGAGTGCGGTGAAGGTCATGTCGCCGGACCACGCGTACCCGCGCACACCGGTCAGCGCCGGGTCCACCAGAACGACGATCTTTCCGTCCCCGTTTACGTCGCTCACGCCACCGAAGTAGCGCTCGATGATTTCCGCGCCATGGGCCGAATAGAAGTCGATGATGCGGTTCGCGTTGGCCACCGGGACCCGCGACTGGGCGGTCTCTTCCTCGTAGACGACCATGTGTTCGTTCTCGGCGATGATGTCGGCGACCACCGTCCGATCGACGACACACCGGCTGGCCCCGTCTTCGCGGCTGTACAGGCGGAAGGTCCGTTGCATCGGGCTGTCCGCCGCGGTTCCGCGCCGCGCGGCTTGCGCCTCGATTCCCCGCTGGATCATGCCCGTCAGCCGTCCCTCGGCGGCCAGCTGCTCCATTAGGTCGGCCTCCTGTCGGCGGATTTGCCGGTGCAGAGCGGCGTTGGCGGCCTCGATCTCGAGCAGGCGGGCCCAGTCTTCCTCCGCTCCAGGGCGCAGTGCCGGTTCCCTGGTCTCTCTCCGGGCCGCCACGACCGGACGCTGAAGCGGAGTCTCCTCCGGCGCTACCGCCTCGACCCGAAGCAGGGCGTTGATGAGCCGTCCCTCCGACGGGTCGCTGCCGGCCAGCGTGACCCGGTAGTACGCCGAAGCATCCGGAGCACGCACGAAGAGGCCGCACGTCCGGGTATCGGTCCAGGTCGTGGCGTGAACGTCGCCGAGTTCGAGCCCGAGGGGGCCGTCGCACACCCGCATCCCGAGCGTGGCTGTGGCCTCCCCCCCTTCCGAATCGGCGACCCTCCCCCTGAACTCGGCCGAGTCCGCTTCCAGCGGCGTCCCCTGGATCATCCCGTCGGGCGAAAGCTCGAGCCCCGCGGGTAGCCGGCTGTCCTCGGGCAGGCTCCACACGTAGCCCTCCGTGCTGCCCCCCCGCGCCTTCAGCCCCTCGTTGTACGACACGGTGACGCGTCCCTGGCGCAGCGAATCCGTGTCGATGGCCAGGGGAAGGCGAGACGCGGTCACGCGAAAGTCGGCGGTCAGTCCGGCGGCGGCCGCGGTCAGGGTCTGGACTGCTTCTCTCCCCAGCGTCCAGGTCGTTTCGGCCAGGCCGTCGGCCCGGGTAACGACCGTGTCGGGCGACACCGTGCCCCCGCCGGAGGTCACCTCGAAGGTCACGGCGATGTCTGCCGCCGGATGACCGTTCGCGTCCAGCAGGCGCACTGCGGGAGCGACAGGAAGTGGTTCGCCGAAGTACCCCTCCTCCTCGTCGCCGGCCGTCTTCTCCATGGCCTCGATCTCCTGCGCCACCGTCACGGTCGCCTCCCCGCTCGCCGAGGACGCGCGGGCCGTGATGGTCGCGACCCCGGAACCCGCCGCGGTCACCAATCCCGTGCTGAGGTCGACCGTCGCCACCGTTGGCCGCAGGCTCACCCAGTTGACCGACACGCTCGTCATCACGTTGCCGTACTGGTCGCGCACCTGGGCCGTGAACTGCTGGGAGTCGCCGATCGCGGTGAATGTGACCGATGTGGGGGAATGGTGAGCGTCGCGGGAACCGGAGGGTCCGGGGGTGGTGTGGGGTCGCCGCCGCACGCCCACAGCGCAGTGACGAGAACCAGGATCGCAGCCAAAAGGGCGGGGCTCTTGGCGTCTGACCTCGTCGGCGGGGCCGGTCTCCGCCATGGACACATGAGCTACCTCCCCGCGGGAGTCTGTCAGTTTCCGTCCACGATCGCCTCATGGACGATGGGCCGGAGCAGCCTGTCGACGGGCGCCCCGCCAAACGGCTGGAGCTGGGTCCAGGCGAAGGCGATGATGTCCTCGGCAGGATCGATCCAGAAATAGGTGTTTGCCACCCCGGACCACCAGTATACGCCGTCGTCTTCTCCGGCCGGAACCGCGAATCCCAGCCCGAAGCCCATGCCGTCAAGGCCACGCATAATAGGAACGAGATCGTCTGGCAAGTGGTTGCGTGTCATCAAGCGGACCGTCTCCGGCTGGAGAAGCCTCACGCCGCCGGTCTCCCCCTCGCCGAGGAGCATGCGGCAGAAGCGCAGGTAGTCGGCCGCGGACGACGTCAGGCCCCCACCGCCGGAAAGCCAGCCTGGGGGCCGCGCAAAGGGGTCGCCCGATGCTGGAGCGGCGGTGGCGAGGCCGTCCCGGCTCATCCGGTACATGGCCGCGAAGCGGTCCAGCTTGCCGGTCGCCACGTGAAAGGCGGTGTCGTCCATCCCCAGGGGATCAAAGATGCGCTCGCGGAAGAAACGGTCGAGGGTCTGCCCGGAAACGACCTCGACGACTCGGCCGAGCACGTCGGTGGACATGCTGTAGTTCCAACGCGCGCCCGGGTCGTCGACGAGGGGCAGAGACGCGATCAGGTCGACCCTCTCTTCCAGGTCCCGTCCCTGCATGCCCGGCCCGTAGAGCGCGCGGTTGTACATGGAATCGACCGGGCTGTTGCCGAAGACGCCGTAGGTCAGCCCGGACGTATGGGTCAGCAGGTCCCGTACCAGGATCGGGCGCGTGGGTGGACGCGTGGCGCCCTCTTCGTAGACCTCGGTGCCGGCGAATTCGGGGATTACGCTCGACAGTTCGTCATCGAGCGACAGCAGCCCGTCCTCGACGAGCATCATCGCGGCGACGCTCGTGACGGGCTTGGTCATGGAGTAGATGCGGAAGATGTCGTTCGGCTCGAGGGGGTCCTCGCCGAGTACCCGCCACCCGTGCGCATCCCAGTGCACGATCTCGCCGCGGCGCGCCACCAGCGTCATGATGCCGGCCGTCCGGTCCGCATCGAGGAACTGTTGCATCGTGGGCCCGATGCGCGCCAGGACCTCGCTGGAGAGGCCGACGTCCTCGGGGGTGGCCGTCGTGAGGGTGGCGGTTTGAGCTTCGCGCCCCGGCTCCGCGTCCAGCGCGAAGGTCGAGACCCGGGGGGCGCCTCCGCCCGAGGTGAGCCCGGCCGCGACGGACACGTACTGCCGGCCGTTCACCGCGTACGTCACCGGCGAGCCGGCGCCACGGCCCACCTCGGCAGACCACAGCTCCTGGCCCGTGCGGGCATCCAGAGCGGCCAGGCGGGTCCCGGTGCCCCAGAAGACGAGGTTGCCGGCGCTGGTTACCGTGCCACCGTGGCCGCCGGTTGCCTCCACGCGCCAGACTTCGCGGTTCTCCGCCGGGTCCCACGCCAGAAGGACGTTGGCCGGCCCCTCCAGTGGCGGGCGCTGGGGCCGCTGGCCACGGGTGCCCCGAACCGTCCCTGTGTTCCAGCGACCCTCCTGGTAGTCGTAGGAACCTGTCATCTCGTAGTAGTAGTTGTTGTTCGTGGCCGGCAGGTACAGGAGTCCCGTACCGGGATTCCAGGACATCGTGTGCCAGTTGTGAGCCCCCCGGGGCCCGGGTGCCAGGTACACCCCCTTGCCGGTCATGCCGTAGCGCGCTTCAGGCGTCTCGACGGGGCGGCCGGTCTCGGGGTCGACCTCCGAAGCCCACGTCAGGTCGTCGGCGAAGGGTTCGGCCGAGATGAGCTCCCCGGTGATCCTGTCGACGACGTAGAAGAAGCCGTTCTTGGGTGCCTGCACGATGACCTGCCGCTCCCGCCCGCCGATATCCAGGTCGAGGAGCATGAGCGGTTGTGTGGCCGTGTAGTCCCAGTCGTCCCCGGGGGTGGTCTGGTAGTGCCATTCGATCGCACCGTCGCCGGGGTCAAGCGCCAGAATGGACGACAGGTAGAGGTTGTCGCCCCCTCCCGGGCTGCGATGGTCGCGGTTCCAGGGCGACCCGTTGCCGGTGCCGATGTAGAGCAGTTCGGCGGCATCGTCGTACGCCATCGCGTCCCAAACGGTCCCGCCGCCGCCCGCGATCCACCACTCGCCGGTCCACGTTTCCGCCGCTCTGCGCATCGCGTCGCTCTCGAAGCCGAGGGCGGGGTTCCCGGGCACCGTGTGGGTTCGCCAGATCTGCTCTCCGGTTGCGAGGCCGTAGGCGGTCACATAGCCGCGCACGCCGTACTCGGCGCCCCCGTTTCCGATGATGACCGCGTCGCCGGCGATCCGGGGCGCGCCGGTCACCGTGTAGTCGGAGCCGGGTGGGGTTGTCTGGGCGGTCCATCGCACCGATCCGTCGGCCCGGTCGAGGGCCACCAGGCGACCGTCCAGGAGGCCCGCGTAGACCAGGTCGCCGTGAACCGCGACGCCCCGGTTGACATCGCCGCAGCAGGCGCGAGGCCCTCCGTGTTCCTCGTCGGGGATTGCCGGATCCCAGCGCCAGATCTCTTCGCCGGTGGCCGCATCCAGGGCGAAGACGAAGCTGAGGGCACCGGTTCCGTAGAGCACCCCGTCGACGATCAGGGGGGTGGTCTCCAGCCGCGCGCCCGTCTTGGGGATCTCCCAGCGCCAGGCGAGGCCGAGGCGGTCGACGTTGTCCGCGTTGATCTGGTCGAGGGGGCTGTACCGGGTCTCGGCGGCATCGCGGCCGTGGTGTAGCCACCCGGACTCCGTGGACGTGGCGCCGGCCTGGTACGCTGCGGCGGGCGTCGCAATGGCTGCAAGTGCGAGGATGGACAGAGCGTAGGGAGCGCGGAGTAGAGTGTTGCGAAGGGGCGTCATTCTGGTTTCCGGCTGGGGTTGGACCCGCAAGGTTCGCGTTTGACCGACAAGATGCATGCGGCTGGCCGTTCCCGCGACACCGGCGCCCGCCCGCAGGTGCGGCCCCGTTCCGTTGTGGGTAGCTTTGCAAGCCATGAAATCGAATGGCCGAAGCTGCGTTGCGATCCTTTTTCTCCTGGGTTGCACTGCCGACGCTCCCGAACCCCCTCCCTTCGCGGCCGTGGCGGACGGTCGGCAGCTCATGGTCTCGGTGATCGAACCCGCGGCCGAGGTCTACTGGGATGCCGTCGGGGTAATCATGGACGAGGAAGGCACGCACGAGATCGAGCCCCGGACGCCGGAGGAGTGGGAAGCCGTCGTGAACGCCGCCTACGTGCTTGCCGAGTCCGGCAATCTCCTGTTGATGGAGGATCGCGCCCAGGGCAGGGGACACTGGATCGCCATGTCCCGGTCGATGAGCGAAGTGGGGCAGCGTGCGATCGAGGCCGCCGAGGCGGAAGACCCCCAGGCCGTGTTCGACATGGGTGCCGAGCTGTACTTCGTCTGCACCGGGTGCCACACGGTATACGCGACCGGGACGTTGCGACCGAGCGATCTGCCGGACTCGGCCGTAACGGGCTCGCCCGGCACCGGCGCCTCCGACCCCCGCGCGCCCGTCCCGTGATCGAACGCTTCCTCGGCTGGTTGGGAGAGACGCCGTGGAGCATCGCGCTCCTGGAGTCGCAGTACGTGTGGCCGTTCGTCGAGTCGGCGCACGTTCTCACCCTGGGCCTGTTCGTCGGCACAACGGTGATGATGGACCTTCGTCTTCTCGGTGTCGCCTTTCGGAAAGTGCCCATCCAGGCATTCACGGGGCGCATGCTGCCCTGGACCCACCTGGGGTTCATCATCATGACGGTCACCGGCCTCCTCCTCTTCTATTCCCAGCCGCTCCGCTACTACCACAACGTGTTTTTCCGTGTCAAGGTGCTCCTGTTGATCGCTGCCGGCGCCAACGCATTTGTCTTTCATCGCGGTGCCCACCGGCGGGCCTCCCGGTGGGGCGAGGACGCGCGCCCTCCGCGGCCGGCGCGCATCGCCGGGGCCGTTTCTCTGGCTGCGTGGACGATCGTTGTCGTGACTGGCCGCCTCATCGCCTACAACTGGTTCGACTGCGACCTGCAGCCCCAGCCCGGCTGGGTGAACTGGGCAGCGGGCTGCGCGGCCGGGACGGAGTAGCGACCGGTGACCGAGCTCCCCGCCGCCGCCTGGCAGCCCGTGATCGAGGACGCCGCCATCGGGCAGCCCGTGATCGAGGACGCCGCCATCGGGCAGCCCGTGATCGAGGACGCCGCCATCGGGCCCGCCGCCGAGATCCCCGCGCTGCAGGGCCCCGCCGTGCTGGAGCCGTTCTTTCGCTGGTGCGAGTCGACGTTCCTGGGCACGGCGGTGCGCGACTCGGTGTGGGCGTTTCCGATCCTGGAAGCGGTTCACCTGCTCGGCCTCTGCGTCCTGGGAGGAGCCCTACTCATCGTCGACCTGAGAATGCTCGGCCTCGGCCTCACCGCCCACCCCGTCGCCCGGCTGGCCCGCTACGCGAGGCCATGGCTTGTCGCCAGCCTGGTGCTCATGGCCGCGACCGGCATCCCCCTCTTCCTATCGGAAGCGATCAAGGCGTACTACAACACCTCGTTCTGGGTGAAGATGACGACCCTGCCGGTCGCGCTGGGCTTCACCTTCGCAGTGCGAGAGCGCGTCGCCCGGCGAGAGGGTCTGGCGCCCGGTTTGCGCTGTCGGATCATCGGCGCTGTCTCGCTGGCTCTCTGGTTCACCGTGGCCGCCGCGGGCCGCTGGATCGGCTTCTCGTAGGCTGGTCGGGGGCGGATACCGAAGATACTCGCACCGGGCCCGGGCATTCCGCGGAGAAAACGACATTGACGTGGCCTGCTGGTACGCGCTCGGCTGGCGGGGTCCCGGCGGGATGGTCCAGGTGGACTACGCGGACATCAACGGGGACGGGGATGTGGACATCCGGGACGGGTCCTCGTCGACGCGTTCCGCAGCTCCGCCGTGGTGTCGTTGTGCCGCCATCCTCATCGCCGCCAACCAGAGGTGCCCGGAATCCCGCGGCTGAAGAGCACCTCGAGATCCGGCGGCGTGCGCGCTCCCCCGCCAGCGTCCGCGGCCACCTCGATAGCGGACGCCGCCGGCAGGATGGCCCGCACCTGCCCAGTGCGCATGTCGCGCAGGATGGCCATGGGCAGGTCGGAATCGCCGTCGAGGGCGGCTTCACCGTCGGGGCCGGACAGGGCAATGCCGGCAAGGTTCTCCCAACCGGGGCGCACCGGCAGCGCGAAGGCGAAGGACGAGCCAACCGATTCCTCCGACAGCGCCCGAGGCATGGCGAAGCGTACCGAGAACAGCTCGCCGCCGCCCGCGTCCCGTCCGGTCACCGCATAGTCCCCGCCGGAGTCCGGCAGCGCGGCTGGTGCCTTCGCCACGAAAGCGGGGTTGAGGAACGGGTTGCCCTCCGCGTCGATGCCGCCCCACAGGAGCAGCGATGTTGTCGCGGCCACGTCCTTGGCCGCCGAGGGCTTGCCCTCATCGCGCAAGCGGTGACGGAGCGCGTTGGTGAAGTGATAGTCGCTGACCCAATCCGGGCCGCAGTAGCTCATGAGATCCTTGTGCAGCGACGGCGGCACCAGGCGTCCGCTGCTGAAATCGTATCCCCAGGAGCCGGTCGAGCCATCATCATACGGGTAAAGCGGATCCCCAGACGTTCCGCACGGCGCGTGCCCCAGGCCCATGTTGTGACCCAGTTCGTGCGCGATTATGTGGGAATCCAGTCGCGAGAAGCTCGACCGGCCGCGGGTGTATGCCACTCCCGCGGGTCCGGTCACGGTCCCCGACATCAAGCCCGCGTAATGCCCCGCGCCGCCCTCCAGGACCCGGATCGCCTCGGTCTGGGCCAGCAGGTCGTAAGCGTTGTTGCTCGTGCTTTGCACGGGCGCGTGCGCCGTCACATCGATAACGCCCACCGGCAGGAGGGTCCGGGTGTCCTCGAGCATGTCGTGGCCCTCCGGGTCGGCCTCCATGCCTTCCGCCGCCTCCACGACCGCCCGGTCGGGGTCGGCGCTCCAGATAAAGGGGATCGCCGTCAGTTGCAGGACGGGCAGCTCCCGCACCGCCACCGTCATGCGGCCCGCCTCCGGGATCCGCTTGGGCACGCCAAGCGCGGGATCCAGGGTGCCGTCGGGGTCGACCTCGATCACCATCTCCAAGCCGGGGCGCACGATCCGGCCGGGTATTTCCGTGTTCGCGGATTTCGAAAGATCCCCCTCGTCGAACTCCGTCGGGATGGGGTTCGAGTTCGCGGGGACGTCCACCACGTGGCGCTCGACCCCGCCCAGGTAGAACCGCGCCCGCACGGCGGGCATCCCTTCGGACGTCTCTCGGGCCGCAGTGACGAACACGCGCAGCAAGGCATCCTCGCCCGCCACCAGGGGGACCGGGTGCGCGCGCGATTGCACGGCCTGGACGAGGTACGCCGCCAGCCCGTTGCCGCAAAGCGCGATCCGTCGATCGAGGATGTTCACAAGCCAAGTCTGGAAGCCAGGCTCCACAGGTACGCACAGATCCGTGCCCGCGGCCTGAAGCGACTCCAGGCGCAGGTCCTTCAGCCCCGCCGGGATGGCTCCCGCCAGTTCGCGGTTTTGCGCCAACTCCAACGCCGTCAGGGCCGCCAGCCCACCGAACTCCGGCGGCACGGGGCCCGTCAACTCGTTTCCGCTCAGGTAGAGGGCTCGGAGCCTGGAAAGACGGCCCAGTCGGCGCGGGATCCCGCCCGTCAACTCGTTCCCGCTCAAGTCGAGGTCCCGGAGGTTGGAAAGGCCGCCGAGCTCCCACGGAATCGCGCCCGAAAGGCCGTTCCCGGACAGCACCAGCTGTTCCAGGTTGGAGAGGCCGCCCAGCTCCCGCGGAATCGCGCCCGAAAGGCCGTTCCAGCCCAGGTGCAGCACTCTCAGGTTGGAGAGGCCGCCCAGCTCCTGCGGGATCGTTCCCGAAAGGCCGTTCCGGTGGAGTCCCAGCTGTTCCAGGTTGGAGAGGCCGCCCAGCTCCCGCGGAATCGCGCCCGAAAGGTCGTTCCAGCCCAGTTCCAGCACATTCAGGTTGGAGAGGCCGCCCAGCTCCCGTGGAATCGCGCCCGAAAGGCCGTTCCCAAACAGCACCAGCCGTTCCAGGTTGGAGAGGCCGCCCAGCTCCCGCGGGATCAAACCGGACAATTCGTTCCCGGCCAGAACGAGGATTCTCAGGTTGGGGAGGCCGTCCAGCTCCTGCGGGATACCGCCCGAAAGGTCGTTCCCGTACAGGTTCAGCCATTCCAGCCTGGAAAGGCCGCCCAGTTCCTGCGGAATCAGGCCGGACAGCCCATTGGATGCGAGATGCAATCCGACTACTCGGTCCTGGCCGTCCACTTCCACCCCGTGCCAATGCCGGAGCTGCGCACCGCTGAGCCAGTTGTCGTTGTTGATCCAGTTGGACCCGCCGGTCGCCTCGTACAGCGCCGTCAATATGTCGCGGTCCGTCAACGTTGCGCACTCGGTTCCCGTCCCATCGAGCGAACCGATGCCGCCCAGCCACGCTCGGAAGGCGTCGTCCGCCGGCGCGCACAACTCCGTGCCGCCGTAATGGAACTCATCGAGGTAGAGATCCGTTAGCGAGAGCGGCAGGCGGCCGACGAGCGCATTGCCGTCAACGCGGAGCTTCGCTAGCCGCTCGAGCCCGCCAACGTCCCCCGGCAGGCCGCCCGCGAGCCCATTGTCGCTGAGGTCAAGGGCCGTGACACGGCCTAGCCGATCCGTCCGCACGCCGTGCCACTGTTCCAATGCCGGGCCGCCGAGCCAGCCGTCGGACGCGGCCCACCGGTCCCCGTTCGTCAGCTCAAACAGGTTGCTCAGCACGGCCTGGTCAGAAGCGTTGCAGAACGGGCCGCTCCAAAGTGCCATGCCATCCAGCCACTCGAGGGCTTCGGAGGTACCGGGCAAGCACACTCTTGTCGCCCCGCACGCCCAATTGAAGATCTTGACGGGTAACTTCATCATACTCGGCGGGACCACGCCCCGAATGTCGTTCCCGTTGAGGACCACCTCTACCAAGTTGACGAGACCGCCCAGTTCCGGAGGAATCGTGCCCGTCAACTTGTTCCTGCCGAGGTACAGCCATTTCAGGTTGGCGAGGTCGCCCAGCTCCCCCGGGATCCCGCCCGAAAGACCGTTTCCGGTCAGGTGCAGCGAATGCAAGTTGGAGAGGCGGCCCAGTTCTGGAGGAATCCCGCCCGAAAGGCCGTTTGCGGACAGGCTCAGGAGTCCCAGATTGGAGAGGCCCGCAAGTGCCCGAGGGATCGCGCCCGAAAGGCCGTTGTAGGACAGGCGCAGCGCTTCCAGCCTGGCGAGGCCGCCCAGCTCTGGAGGAATCTCGCCCGAAAGACCGTTTCCGGCCAAGTTCAGATGTATCAGGTTGGAGAGGCCTCCCAGCGCCCGAGGGATCGCGCCCGAAAGGTCGTTCCGGTGGAGCTCCAACCGTTCCAGATTGGCGAGGCCGCCCAGTTCCAGCGGGATCGTTCCCGAAAGGCCGTTCCCGCCGAGGTTGATTGAGAAAACCCTGCCGGACTCATCCGTCCGCACCCCGTACCAGTCGTCCAACGGCGCGTCGGTCAGCCAGTTGTCGTTGTTGACCCAGTTCGGCCCGTCCGTGGCGTTATGGAGCGCGACCAGCGCGAACCGGTCTGGATTCGTTACCGCAACGTCTGCGGTCCCGGTCGCAACTCCTGCGGTTGCGGTAATCGAGGCCGAGCCCTCGCCGACGCCGCGGACCAGACCTGATGCGTCCACCATCGCCACCGAGATGTTGTCGGAGGCCCAGGACAGTTCGGGCTCAGCCACCACATGGCCGTTCGCGTCCCTTGCCTCCGGCACGAGACGTAGCGTGTCGCCCAACGGCACTGCGGCGGAGGCCGGGAGCGTGATGTGCTCAACCTCCTGGGCCACCCATGCCCTGGCGCTTCCCGACGCCGACCCGGAAGATGCGGTGATCGTGGCTGACCCGTTCGCAATCGCCGTCACCAGTCCCTGGCCATCGACCGTCGCGACCTCCGGGGCTTCGCTCGCCCAGGTCACCGCCGCTCCGGCCACCGGCTGTCCCGACTGGTCCCGCACGTCGGCGGACAACTGCGCCGTGTCCCCCAGCGCGGTCAGCTCGATTGTTGCCGGAGTGACCCACACCGCCGAGGGTGCGGGCGTCGCGGTTGCGGGCGGTTCCGTGGATCCGTCGCCGCACGCGAGGATCGAGAGCGCCATCCCCGGCACAAGCGCGGCGGCAGCCTTGATCGCGAGCTCGCGGGCGGTCGACATGGATTTCTCCTCCTTCAACGCCCCTCCTGCAGCCGGTTGACAAAGTTCCTCAGGCAGTACTGCCCGATCCCGTTGAGCGCCCCTTCCTCACGTTCTTCCATGATGTGCATCACGAACATCAGCACGGCGGACTGGAGCAGGGCGAGCAGCGTGGTGTAGAACGCCACGCCGAGGTCGCCGGTCACCTGTTCCATCATTTCGGGACCGATTGACGCCTCGGTGAAGCTGGCGCCGGCGAACAGCACGCCGGCCGTCCGCATCGCGAACGCGATCCCCAGCACGGTTCCAATGAAGCCCAGGGTCGGGATCAGCCAGATCACGTATCTGAGCATGTTGTATCGCATCTCGATCTCGTGCTGGTACAGGTCGATCGAGAGTTCGATCGTCGAGGTGACCTGACCGATCGATCCACTGTTGCGGAACTGGAGGAGGGCGCCGGACAGCAGACGCTGCAACAGGTGGCGGCTGGCTGGATCGGACTGGACCACGCGGTCGTAGATCGGCGTCATGTCCTGCTGGCGCAGGACCGTTCGGTCGTCCTCGGGCAACAACCCGAGGTGTATCTGTTCCCGTTCCCGAAGGCCCGCCAGGTGCCGCACGAGCAGTTCGCCGCTGGCCATGCAGAATGCGAGCCACATCACGTTCTGGATCGTGAACGGATACGGGAAGATCCGGGTGTTCCTGTCGAGGAGCAGCTCCGCACCGACGCTGTCGTCACCGGCGGGGAATACCCAGGAGAGCACGCCAATAAGGGCGATGCCGATCAGGAGGGAACCAAAGAGCGCGACCGCGCGGAAGGGGATCTGCTCGTCCCGTGCCGGTCGCCGGGACACGTCCTGCTCGACCTTCACCATGGGCAGCTCACCGACCGTCGCCCCGCTGTTGTCCCAGACACCTGGGCAGACTCACGCCGTCCAGCTGGGGGTTGATGTTGGCCTCGAAACGGCTCAGCGCCTCCGGTATGCACCCCGAAAGGCGGTTGTAGTTCAGAGACAGGCGCCGGAGGCTGCCAAGGTTGCCCAGTTCCGGCGGGATGCTCCCCGAGAGCTGGTTGCGCTCCAGAGACAACACCTCGAGCCGTTGGAGCCTGCCCAGTTCGGGTGGTATGCGTCCGGCGACGCGCGTCCGGGACAGGTTCAGGCGGCGGAGGTTGTCCAGGTTGCCCAGTTCTCGTGGAATGCTCCCGGTGAGCGGGTTGCCCTGCAGGTACAGATCCTCCAACCGGGACAGGGAACCCAGCTCGGCCGGTATCTCGCCCGACAGACGGTTGCCCTGCAAATAGAGGAACTCCAGCTCGCCCAGAGCCCCCAGTTCTGCGGGAATCCCACCCGGTATCTGATTGTCGGCCAGATTCAGGTACTGCATCCGGCGCAGGAGCCCGAGGGTTTCGGGAAGCGCGCCGCCGAGACCCTTGCCGGGCAGGTCGATCCCCGTTACCGCGCCGCCCTCCAACTGCACGCCGGTCCACGATGTCCAGTTCCGACTGCGGCTCCAGTCCAGCAGGCCCAACGATCCCGCAAGGTCGTCGGCCACGGCCAGAAGTACTTCGCTGTCTCCCTGCGCCTGCAGGAATCGGCGCCGGGCCTCGGCGAGGCGCTCCTCTTCGGACTGACGCTCGGCCTCCAGACGAGCTTCTTCCGCGAGACGCGCCTCCTCTTCCAACCGCTCCTCTTCGGCCTGGCGCTCGGCCTCCAGACGCGCTTCTTCCGCCAGTCGCGCCTCCTCCTCCAACCGGGCCTCCTCGGCCTGGCGCTCGGCTTGGCGTTCGGCTTCCAGGCGGGCTTCTTCCGCCAGACGCGCTTCTTCCGCCAGTCGGGCTTCCTCGGCCAGACGTTCCTCTTCCAACCGCTCCGCTTCCAGGCGTTGCTCCTCGAGCTGGCGTTCGAAGTCGAGCCGCTGCTGCTCGGCGCGCTGGCGGGCTTCGGCAAACTGCTGCTCCTGTGCGCGCTGCCGTTCATCGGCCAGCCGCTGGGCCTCGGTCTGGCGCTCGGCTTCGAGACGCTCCGCTTCCGCCTGTTCCTCGGCTTCCCGGCCCACGGCGAAGAGCGCCGCGAGGCTTTCGCGGTCGAGATAGCCGGTCTCTTCGATCCCCTGGGCGGCTTGCCACCGTCGCAGTCCCGCCCGGGCATCCGGCTCCAGCACGCCGTCCGTCTCCCCGGCGTAGTGTCCTTCGGCCGCGAGACCCTTCTCGACCACCTCGATCGTCTCGGAACTCAATTCCAGCCGGGCCTCCGTCGCAGCGGCAAGCTGCTCCGGCGTGAGGGCGCTGTTGCGTGACACCGACACCAACACGGTTACGCCGAGCGCGACGACCGCGATCCCCGCCGCGTAGAAGATGCGCCGCCGGCCGACCCGGACAGCCGGGGCGGCCGGCGTCCGCGCGGCGACGGGCTCGGATCGTCCTGCGGCTTCCCCGGACAATATCGCCCGCCAACCGGACGCCGCGATCTCCTCCTCGAGGTCGCGGCCCGGGACGTGCTCGGTGACCAGATACGCGGTCCCGTTGGCTTTGGCGACGCGGTGTACTTTTGCGAACTGGGGGTGATCCACCCTTGCCAGAATGCGCGTTCCCGCCAGAAACTGCTCCAGGCCGGTGGCGTAGGCCTCGGCCGACTCCTCCGACCTGGGCCCCACTGTTCCGTCCGGACGGCGCGAGCCCGAGTCCCGCGGAAGGTACTCCGTGATCAGGACGCTGCGATCGATGGCAAGTTCCAGGGCCAGATACGTGGTCGAGACGCCGTCACCCGCCAATTCGCGCTCGATGCGGTATTCGTCCAGAAGACGGCTTCCCGTTGGCAGGGCATCCGGGGAGGGCGTGTAGCTCATCACCAGCTCCAGGCGACTCCGAACTGGGTTCGGGAATCGGCGCGGCCGACGAAGAGGCGCGCGGGCCGCTCGGAACCCGATGATTGCAGCGGCATCGAGAGTGCTGACATCCGCGACAGTTCCTCGACCTCACCCATCTTCTGCGACGCCATGACCCATTGCGCCAACCCCCAGACACCGAGTAAGCCCCCGGCGCCCATGATCCACTGCCTCCCGGTCTCGGCATCCTCCCGCCGATTGACGGCGGACTTGTATTCCAATGCGTCGGCGAAGTCTTCGGGGTCCGGGACCGCGAAGTACGGTATCCACTCGACGGCTGCGAACGCACCTCCCGCCAGAAGGGCCCCCCAGACGAGCTTGCGTCTCCCGAGCGAGCGGCTCAGCGTGGCTTCCGCATACTGCCGGTCGAGCGGCGGGGTCGTCGCCTCGGGGAATTCGCGCTCCAGCGCGGCCATCTTGCTCCAACCAAGGACGTACCGACCGATTCCGTAGGCGGCAAGCGCGGCGCCCCCGATGAGGGCCACCTTCTTGACGGTCCCGGCGGTCTCCTCCCTGTCCTGGGCGGCCTGGTATGCGGCGTCATCCTCGTACGACTCGCGATCCTCGACCTCGAAGAACAGCGAGACGGACAACTGTGCGGTTGCCGCCAGTCCCGCGCCCTGGACCGCCCTGTTGAGTCCCGCCGACCGATTCGCCTTCGCGGCCGCGTGTTGCTCCTCGACGCCGGGAATGGCCATTCCGCCGCCGGGCGCTGCCGGTGACGACTGCTGCATCCCCACCACGGCCACTTCGCTGGCCAGGACGTACCCGATCAGATTCTCCTGGCCCGGCGGGCCGGGCACGGATACGGCGTAGTAGGGGCCGGACTCGCCGACCCATTCCAGCACCGCGCCGGAGGGCAGCGTGGCGATGACCGGGCTCGTGCTGTTGGGATCGAGCCGCAGGACGGTCTCGTTGGCGACGACCACCTGTTGGGCCGCGGCCGGGGCCGCGGCAGTGCCAGCGGCCAGGAATGATGTCCAGATGATGGAATGAAGCAGGACATTGCCAGTGTTCATCTTCATTTTCGTACACCTCCACGATTTCTTCTGACAACGGTTGCGGTCACTCCCACCTCTCGCCCCCTTCCGCTTTGGCACGCCGCGCCAGGCCCTCACCAGCTCCAGCTGACCCCGAACTGCGTGCGCGGACCCCGGCGGTTCGCGAACAGTTCGACGGGCGCCTCGGCAACGAAGCTTCCGACCGGCACGGAGAGCGACGACATCCTGGCGGTCGCCTCGATCCCGGACATCCTTCTGGCTCCAAGCACCCACTGCGTCGTGCCCCAGGCCCCCAGCCCGATGCCCAATATGTAGGCTCCCGACCTGGCGGTCTCGGCCCGGTCCCTCCGGTCCTGTGCGGCCTGAAAGTCTTCCGCATTGTCGAAGTCCGCCGCGTCAGGTACTCCCAGGTACGGAACCCACTCGACCGCACCGTACGCGACGAGCGGGAGAAAGACGGCCCAAAAGACCTTTTTCCTTCCGGACGAACGCATCCTGAACGCGTCGCCGTACTGCACCTGCAGCGACGGGCCCGCCGTTCTCGGAAGCTCGAGCTCCAGGCTTCGCATGCTGCTCCACCCCATGGTGATCTGCGCCACCCCCCAGGCCCCCAATGCCCCGCCCAAAGCCATGCCCACGCTCCTGCCCGTCTCGGCCGCGCTGCGCCGGTCCAGGGCGCTCTGGTAGGATTCGGCGTCGTCATAGTCTTCGGCGACCGGAACCTGTAGCGGAGGCACAAACTCGAGTGCGGCGTACGAACTCCCGACGAAGACAAGACCCCAGATGACCTTGCTCACACCCGATGAACGACGTGCTCGCGCGTCCTCGTACTGCTCCTGCAGGCTCGGGATGCCGATCACGGGGCCAGGCCCCGTTGCCGGTATCGACCCCACGGGTGGCGCGATGCCCGGCACCGCGCCCACCAGCTCCACCTCGCTGGCCAGGACGTAGCCGATCACCTCTTCCTGGCTGGGATCCCCGATGATCGACACGGCATACCAGGCGCCCGATTCGCCGGTGTACTCCAACAGCGTTCCCGAAGCCATTTCCACAATGATCGGGCTCGTTGCGTTGGGATCCAGCCTGATCGCCGTCCCGTCGGCGACGATCCGCACCTGCTGCGCACCGGCATCGGCCGGTACGATTGCGGCGACGGCAAGCAGGATCAAGACCACGGCCTTCATCACGACCGCAATGGGTTGGCCTGGGAAGTGTTCAGCCACTGTCTTTTCTCCTTGCGGGTTCAAACGCGTCGAAGTCGTCCGTGCCGATGACCGGCGCGAACCTCCCCGTTGCGGGATTGGAGCGTGAACGTGCGTCCGAGACCATCATGGCACCCCATTGATCGGCCTCACAACAGGGAGAGCAGGAGATTGACCGTCAGCGAGCCCCCCACGTCGCGCACGAACTGGCCCCGGCCCGCGTTGGCCACGGATTGCAGGAAACCCTCGACCTGAGGATCGACAAACCCCTGGGAGTTGATGTAGACGGTCGAGACCCGGTGTCCCGGCAGCCGCGCGATCGCGGTAGCCGTGGCGATGGTCCGGTTCACCTCCTCCGGGTAGGCGGGGTGGTCGGTCACGAGCACGATGACCCGTCTCTCGGACTCGGGCCGCCACGGCATGCGTGCCGCCTCGGTCAGCGCTGCAAGGAACGCCTCGGGCGGGTCGTTGTTGCCGCCGCGGCCGAGGCCCATTCGCACGGAAAGGTTGTTCACGAATCCCCTGAACGCGGCCCGGTTCAGGGTGGGGCCAGACACCCTCCGCAGGGAGAACGTCGTCGTGGGCCTCTCCCATTGGCGGTCTCCGAACGCGATCAGACCGATCCCGAAGCTGGGCGCCATCCGGCTCAGCAGGACGCTCAGCTGTCCGACTTCGGCCTTCAGCGCAGCGACCTGCGGCCCCATGCTGCTGGTGACGTCCAGCGCGATCACCAGGTCAAGGTGGGGCAACTGGTAGGTCGCGGTGGGCGGCACCGGGCCGGGGTCGGGCTGGGGGCACGGGACCGGGGCGGGAACGGCAGGGCACACGGGGCACGTCACGGGCTCGGGGTCGGCCGGCGGCGTCTCGGGAACGGCGGCGACGACCAGGGCCGGGGTCGGGGTCGGCACGGGAGTGGGGACCGCGGGGCACGCGACCGGTGTTGGCAGCGCGGGGTAGGTCGGCAACACGGGGCAAACGATCGGTTCCGGGCACGGAACTGCTGCCAGCATCGGGATCGGCTCTGCGGGTTCGGAGCGCGAAGCGTCGGCGATGAGCGGAAAGATGATGATCGAGATCAGAATGAACGCGCCGAGCGCCGAGGCGAACAGGTCAAGCGACGCCATGCCGAAAAGCGTCAACTCCCGATTTCGTCGTTTCATCTCATTCCGAGATCGATCAAGGAAACCCCGATTGGGAGCCTAATCCACCTGTTCTCGGCGATTCACGTTGCCAAGAAGGGCGAACGAGACCATCGAGGCGCCAAAATGCAGGTATCGGACGGCTTACGCAAGGCCTTTTGCATGTCGAAATCGGGACGAAGGCGGAGCGCGGGCAGTCGCGTTTCAGCTGCCCCGCGCGCGCCCGGCAGGGTGGCGCGCCGAAGATCCGGGAAGTCCCCCTCGCCCGGCTCCCGCCCTCAGCGCGTCAGCACCTGCCCTGTTCGCGGCGCGCCTTCAGCAACTCCTCTTCGTACGGCGCGCCCGTTCCGGACGAGCCCAGGAAGATCTTGCTGCCGTCGGTGAAGGTGACGTCGCGGCCGTTGGCCCGGTTCAGCGAGTGATCCTTGGCCTGGTATCCGTCGACGATGATCTCGGTGCCGGGCTGCAAACAGTCCCGCCGCAGGCCGCGGCGTAGCAGCACGTTCGGCGTGCCCCCCTCGACCGCCCACACCTCGGTGGATCCGTCTTCGTTGTCGATCTCCAGGTGAATCCAGGTGTGGGGGTTGACCCATTCCAGCTTCACGATCCTGCCCTGCAACCTGACCGGGGCGTTGCGGTCGAACTCGGCACCGAAGGCGTGATGCGCGACCAGAGGCGCCGCGACCCCGGCCGCGACCAGAACGACCCCGGCGGGGATGAGGAACCCCTTCCGGGCGAAGATTCGCTTTTGTCTGCTCATCAATTCCTGTTCCTCCGTTCTTCGGCCCGGGCTCCGCGCAGCACGTTCTCCAGCGCGTAGTTGCCCTCGTGGCATGCGTACTCGTAGACGAGACCGTCGAGCCGGTTGAATGGCACCTCTCCACGCCAGGGACGCGTGAACATGACCGGGTCCTCGACGGTGAACTCGTAGTTGATCGTGTGTTCTCCCGCCCGCGTGAAGCGCTCGGTCACCTTCATCTCCGCCGACGGCGGGATCCCCTGAAGGGTCTGGTCGGGATGAAGGTTGGTGGTCTCGACGACCAGGGTGTCTCCCTCCCACCGTCCCCAGGAGTCGCCCATCCACGGACGGATGTGCGCAGGCAGGCGCTTCGGTTCTCCCAGGCGGATGATCCGCACATCGTGCACCATCTCCGTCATGATCAACACGTGGTCGGGAGTCTGCACGATCGTGTAGTTGTTGTTGTAGAAGTAGTTCGGCAGCATGGGCGGCCCCGCGTTCGAGCCGAAGGACATGATGCACCGTTCGGCGAGCGGGCGGTTCTCCGGGTTGTCGAAGGAGCCGAACCGGCTTCGGAGCCGCCGCCGCTGGGCCAACCGTTCCCGACCCTGGTCGCTGAGCCCCGGGAGCCGTCCGTTGGGTGGATCGACGACCAGCGACGTCCTGGGCTCGCCGTTGAAGACGGCCACCAGCTCCCCGGCGTCGATGAAGAAGCGGTTGTAGCCACCGGTCCCTCCGGACGCCGCGTCGAAGCGCGGGTCGCCGGTGAACTGCCCGCCGACGGGCGGTGCTTCCCGGTTGGGGTCGCTGTCGGCGTAGCCCTCCTCCACAGTGGCCCGCACCCGCCCCTCGATCTCGGCCACCTGTTCCCAGGTGTAGGCCGCGTCCCGTCCCTCGGGGCGCTGAATCGGGGTGACGGTCGCATTGGACCAGTTGCCCTGCAGGTCGGGATGTCCGGCGGGCGTCCGCGGAACCACCCAGTCGGCTCCCCCGGCGTCGCGTTCCTGCGCCGCGGTTCCTCCGGACGGCGCCATGCAGGCGGCGCCCAGTACGACCGCGGTCGCGGCCAACCTACCGAATCGGGGTCTTGCGCAAATGTCCATACATCAGCTCCTCCACGAACTCCACGCACTTGAACTGCCCGAGGCGTGCGTTCGGGTCGATGTTGCGGTACAGCGGCATCCGGATCGTCCAGGGACGCGCGAACGTCTCCGGATCGTCGATCTCGGCCTCGTACATGATGTGATCCGGCCCCGTCATCGTGTAGCGCTCCGTGACTCTGAGCCCGGGGCCGTGATGATTGCCCGCCCGATCGAACCATGTCTGCCCGTTGAAGCCGCTCACCTCCACCACGAAGGTGTCGCCCTCCCAGCGCCCGTGCGACTGCCCCATCCACGAATCGACCTGGGGCGGACCAGGGTCTTCCAGGTAGATCTCGCGCATGGCGCCGGCGTATTCGTACGCGATGAAGAACATCGTCTCGCTCTGGGCGATCCGGAACGGGAAGGGCATGTAGGTGGCCCGTGGCACGCCCGGCAGGTAACACCTGATTTCGGGGTCGCGCTCGAGCCAGCGTTCACGGTTCTCGTCGCGCAACTCGAGGGCCTCGGGCAGGTAGGGGATCTCGCCGCCCTCCACAACGCCGTAGCCGGGCGGGACCGCCCCGACCGCCCCCAGCGCGAGGACTTCGTTGGCGGGCACGGGGATCACCGGGCCCGGTTGCATCGCCAGCGCCGGCCGGGCCGCGTGCGGCTCGATGTCCCAGTGCGCGTTGCCGAGCGCCTGCCAAAGCCCGTTCAAGTCGGGCTTGCCGGACGGGGTCCTCGGAAGGTCCCGGGTCTGGGCGCAGCCGCTGGCCGGCAAGGAGGCGGCGAACGCGACGAGGATCCAGGTCAGCACTCTCATGGGAGACAATGTGGCCATGGCGCGCGCCTGCCGCCAACCGTGCGCGGTCATCGCGCCGGGTCTCCGGCGCCGCGCGGGGCGAAAGCGAGGAGCAGGTTGCCCGGCATCTGGTTGAACGTCCCGTAGCCGCTGTTCACGAACAGCATGCCGAGGGCGACGACGGGCCCCGGCCCATCGATCGCGCCGCCCCTTGCCGGCACACCGTTGGTGGACTCCGTGACCTCGGTGGTGTCGTATTCCCAGATGACGGCGCCGTCATCGGTCGAATGGGCTCTGATGACACCGTCGAGGCCACCGGCGAATACGACGCCGTCGATCACGGTGACCGCGGCGGAGTTCGCCTCGTAGCAACGCTCCTTGTGCTCGCAGGCGTACTCCGGAAAGGGTGCGCGCCAGGCCACGCGGCCGTCGTCCAGGTCGAGTGCGTAGAGTCCGGGCGACGGCTCGTGATCGGGGTTGATGTCCACGATCACCGATCCCCGGTCGGCGATCGGCGCGTACGCGTATTTGCCGTCGGTCGCCATTCCCCAGTGGATGCCTCCCAGGGCGCCACCCTTGCCGATCTGGGTGTCCCAGATGACCGCTCCCTCGTAGTCGGGATCGAGGGCCCACACCGTTCCGGACTTCTGTCCCGCGACAAGGATCTCCTCGCCATTCTCCCGGGTCACCAGCATGGGGGCCATCCCGAAGTCCAGGTCGGGGCCGGGTGGATTCGGGCAGTTCTCCCGGTAGCGGGCCGTCGTGCACGCCATGTTGAAAGCGTCGCCGTACACGGCCTGCAGGGACCACGCGAGCTCGCCCGTGTCGATGTCCAGCGCGATGATGGCGTCGCTGTGCTCTGTGGTGGGCCGCGTGTAATTCTCGCCCGTGCCCGCGTACACGAGGCCCCGGTCGGGATCCACCGTGGGGCTCGACCACACCGGGGCTCCCGACGGTGCCCACATCGTCGTGCCGGCGCCGTTCCTTCCCGTCTCCTCCGCGTACTCCGGGATCACCCGGTGATACCACTGCACACCGCCCGTCATGGCGTCGAGCGACGCGACGGCTCCCGAAGCCGTGCAGCACTCGTAGCGGGGATCGCCCGAGGTGACGACCTCGAGTGACGAGATCGGCACGAACAGGCGCCCGTCGTACAGCGCCGGGCTGCCCGTGCCGTACGAGGTCGCGTGCCACCCGACCCGGTACTTCCAGATTACCGACCCGTCCATGACGTCGACGGCGTAGGCGTTGGTCCGTGCGTCGACGAACCAGGCGGTGGTGCGTCCTCCCGGCCCCACTCCGACGATGACCGCTCCCCGCACGGGCGCGTCCGCTTCGATGCCCCACCGGACACAGCCGGTGGCGGCGTCCAGGGCCATGACCTCGCCGAGGGGCCCGGCGACCACCACGGCGTCACCCGCGACGGTCGGTTTTGCACGCATCTGTCCGGCGTCGGGGAAGGCGAATGCCCAGCGGAGTTCGAGGTCCGGGACTTCCCCTGCGTCCAACCCCGCGAGCTCCGGGGGCTGATAGCCGGTCCCCGCCAGGTTGCCGCCGAACCCCATCGACGAGATGGCGTCGAGGGCGAGTCCGGACCAGGTGCCGTCCTGGCAGAATGCCGCGTCGGGGAGAAGCTGCTCGGTATAGGACCGGCCGCTGAGGTACTCCGCCACACGGATCCGCTGCTCCGGGGTCAGCTCCGCTCCCTCCGCACGCATTACACCGTCTTCCAGCGCCGTCACGATCGCACGGGGAGACAGCTGGCGCAGCAGGGTGACGCCGGGCGAGCGCTCGTCGCCGGCGGGCGTGTGGCACTCCGCGCAACTGGTGCCGAAAACCCGAGCGCCTTCCTGAGCCTCCATGGTCGTGCATGCGACCACCGAGGCCAGAGCCGCCACGGCCGCGACCGTGAAGACGCTGTCGTTCTTCATATGCTGACCCTCCAATCGACCTGAGAACCTTCTGAAGCGGCACGGGGTGGGGTTGCCCGGTTGGGCGCCGCCCCGGACCACCCAAACGCGAGAAGCCCCCGGCGGTCCGGGAATATCCGGAGCCTCCGGGGGCTTCAGCAACCTGAGGAGAAGCCCGCGTGTTCAACGGGACTACTCCTCAGGTGCCTGAAACCGGCCGCAACCCGGCGCGAAGCCGCCTACGGCGCGAACGTTGGACCGTGATTCGGCTTAGTTGCCGAAGCGGCGATCGCTTGCCCTTGCCGAGTTGGGCTGGGTACTGGGACTAGTCAAGAGATCACCTCCTTGTTCAAAGGGTTCGACATCGGGCGGGATTCCACATCCAGCTCGAAACCGCGCCGCCGCTCGGGCGGCTCGGGTTTGGTCCGGGGGACCGCCTGTAATGTATACTGACAGGTGCAGCCCGATCAAGAATATTCTGATCGGCGCCGCCCGACCCTTCCCGGCGCCGCTGCGCCCGGGTGGGCGCGGCCATGGATTCATCCGCCAATCGGGAGGAAGCTTGCAATGCGAGGACGCACGCCGGTCGTATTCGAGGGGAACTTCCGCCATGTGCTCCCGGGGATCTGCGCGGCAGGCGTCGCCGCCGCCGTCGTGGCATGCGGCGGCCCGGCCGAACGCGATCTCGCCGACCTCGTGCTGGTGGGTGGTCCGGTGATTACCCTGGACGCGGACAGCCGTGTGGCCGAAGCCGTCGCGATTCGGGGCGGCCGGGTGGCGGCGGTCGGGACGGTGGAGGAGATCGAAGCCCTTGCGGGTCCCGGCACCGAACGCGTGGATCTCGCGGGCCGCGCCGTCACCCCCGGGCTGATGGACGCGCACGTCCACTTCGCGAGCGGCGGCGCAAACCGGCTGTACCGCCTCGACCTGAGCTACCCGAACGTAGAGAACATCGGGGACGTGCAGCGCCTGGTCGCGGAGCAGGCCGCCAGTGTGGGCGAAGGCGAGTGGGTGCGGGGCGGGGGCTGGGACGAGGGCAAGCTGGACGAGCTGCGCTACATCCTGGCCTCCGATCTGGACGGGATCGCCGCCGGGCGGCCGGTGTGGCTGTCGCACACGATGGGTCACTACGGCGTGGCCAACTCGCTCGCGCTGGAGATGGCGGGGATCACCGCCGACACCCCCGACCCTCCCGGTGGCACCATCGACAGGGACGCCGACGGTCGCCCCACCGGCGTCCTCAAGGAGTCCGCCCAGGGCCTCGTCTCGCGCCTCATTCCCGGTATCGGTCCGGACGAGCAGCGCGAGGGGATCCGTGCTCTGGCCGCCGCGTTCAACGCCGAATGCATGACGGGCGGCAAGGACCCGGGCATCGGCGCATCCACCTGGAACGCATATCGGGACGTGCTCGCCGACGGCGACCTCTCCGTCCGGATCTTCGCGCTCTGGCGGGGGCGCAGCGGCACCATCGAGGAGGTGCGCGACTACGCGGACAGCCTCGCGACCTTCACGAGGCCGTACGAGTCAACCGGCGACGACCACCTCATCGCGGGCGGGGTCAAGCTGTACATCGACGGGAGCGGCGGTGCCCGCACGGCGTGGATGCACGACGACTGGAACCGGGAACTGACCGAAACCGACACCGGCAACCGCGGCTATCCCACCATGGATCCCGACGAGCTTCGCCGGCGCTTCCGGGCCTATCACGACGCGGGCCTCCACGTCAGCATCCACTCCATCGGCGACCGTGGCATCGACTGGACGGTCGACAGCTTCGTGGAGGCCCTCGAAGCCACCCCTGCGCGGGGGCTCCGGCACGGCATCATCCACTCCAACATCCCCACGGACAGGGCGCTGGACATCATGGCCGAACTCCAGCGGGATTGGGAAGCCGGCTATCCGGAGCCGTCCCCGTCCTTCACCTGGTGGATCGGCGACACCTACGCGGGCAACTTCGGACCCGACCGCGCGCTGCGCCTCAACCCCTTCCGGTCCTACCGGGAGCGCGGCATGATCTGGGCGAGCGGCTCCGACTACTTCGTCACGCCCTTCCCGGCCCGGTACGGCGTGTGGGCCTCGGTCGCCCGCCGGCCGCTGCTCGGGGTGTACGGCGAGGAACCGTACGGGACCGCCGAGTCCGTGGACGTCGAGACCGCCCTGCGCTCGTTCACGACCTGGACGGCCCACCAGATGTTCCTGGAGGACAAGGTGGGGACGATCGAGCCCGGCAAGTACGCGGACCTGGCGGTGTGGGATCGTGATCCGCTGACCGTACCGACCGACGAACTGCGCGACATGGCCTGCGAGATGACGGTCTTCAACGGGGAGGTCGTGTTCGAGCGGGAGGGGCGGGGGACGTGATCGTCTCCGGAGCCCCGATCCCTGTCAGGCCGCCTTGTACAGCTTCCGGAACACCAGCGCGCTCACGAGCACCGCAACGGCGATCCAGATGCCGCCCCAGGTCGTGGTTGGTATGCCCGTCAGGTCGGCGAGCATGGCCGCGTCGGATTCGAGGTGGGGCCTGTCCAGGACGTCGCTCTTGATGTCCAGGATGGCGTAGAGGCAGCTGGTCAGCCCGAGTGCGGTGAGCACCACCCGGCTCGCCCCCGCTCCCAGCTTGCGTCCGGCGACGATCAGGGTCGTTCCGAAGGCCAGCCCGAAGAGGAGCCCGAACCCGTTGCGGACGTAGAGACCGGTGAGAAGGACGACGAGCACGCCGACGATGAGCACGATCAGGTGGTTCGGGATCCGTCGCGCGCTGACGGCCGCAAGGATGACGACTCCCCAGATGAGGCTGCCGAGATATCCTGCCGACAGCGTCAGGAACGCGTTGCCGCCGCCGCAGTAGCAGGCGCCGCCCTGGGCCGGATCGAGGACGATTCGCTCGATGGTCCCGCCTGTCGAAACGGACGCGATGCCGTGGCTGATCTCGTGCAGCATGACCACGAAGATCTTGAGCGGGTAGATGACCGGTGTGTCCCACAGGAACCACACGGCGGCGAAGTAGAGGGAAAAGCCGGCCAGGAAGGTCAGCTTGCGTCGGGCTTTGGATGGTTGTTCGGGCATGGTCGTTGTCCGGATGCCGGTGGTGGGTTTCTTCATTCTCTACGGGTTGCACCCCCGCGGTGTTCCGATGCGCCGGGCCGGGACATGGTTGGCGGGCCCGCGCCCGTTGGATAGCTTGAAACGCTGCGGTTCCAAAGTCCACCAGGAGGTCCCAGTGAAGAAAAGCGCCATCGGGCTGCTCGCGACCCTTGGATGTCTGGCGTGCGAGGTCCCCGAATTCAAGCCCCTGGAGGTTGGCGACCCGGCCCCGGGGTTCGCCGCGACGACGCTCGACGGAGCCCCGGTGACGGGTGACGACCTGCTGGGTGCCCCCTACATGCTGAACATCTGGGCGACCTGGTGCGCTCCCTGCCGGGAAGAGATGCCGGAGCTGCAGGAGCTCCACAACGCCTATGCCGACCAGGGCTTCCGCGTGGTGGGCGTCAGCGTGGACGACAGGAGTTCGGCGGACCTCATCGGGGAGTTCACGGAGGAATTGCAGATCGGGTTCCCCATCTACCACGATCCCTCGTGGGAGATCGTTGACGCGTACTCTCTGCTGGGTCTCCCGGGGTCGTTCCTGGTCGACGCCGAGGGGACGGTCGTCCGTAAATGGATGGGCCCCTTCCGTCCCATGGAGGAAGACGTCCAGGACGACGTGCGGGCGCTGCTCGGCGACGCGGAACCGGCGCAGCCGTAGGAGCATCGTTGGCGATCCGCGATGTCTGAGCACCCGCGTGCCGGCGCGGCGGACTCCGGTGAGGGCTCCAGGGTTGTAGTCGCGGGTCTCAGCCGCGACCTGGGGCTGGTCTCGGCGCTCGCAATCGGGACCGGCACGATGATCGCGGCCGGGATCTTCACTCTGTCGGGGCTGGCGGTCGGTTACGTGGGAAGCGCGGCGATCGTGTCCTTCCTGCTGGCGGCGCTCGTGGCGGCGTTCACCGCGCTCACCTACTGCGAGTTCACCTCGATCTACCCCTTCTCGGGCGAGGGCTACCTCTACGCGCGGAAGACCTTTCCACCTCTGCTCGCGTACCTGGTGGGCTGGTGCCTCCTGCTCGGCTACGCGTCCTCGTGCGCCTTCTACATCGCGAGTCTGTCGAGCTACTTCAACGAGTTCATCTGGCACTTCGCGATCTCGGCGCTGCCCGGAATCATCTTCCTGGCCGCTCTCACACTCCTCAACATCAAGGGCACGAAGGAGAGCGGCACCTTCCAGATTGTCGTCACGGCGGCCAAGATCGTGCTGCTCATCTGGTTCATTGCGGGGGGAATGGGCAGCCTCGACGCGGCCACGCTCACCCAGCGCTTCAGCACCGACCTCCCGCTGATCGCGTCGACGGCCGCGCTCGTCTTCATCACCTTCTTCGGCTTCTCGGCCATCGCGGCCTCGGCGGGCGAGGTGATGAACCCGACGAAGACGATCCCCCGGGCGATCTTCATCTCGATGATCGTGGTCACGGTGCTGTACTCCCTGGTGGTGCTCGTCGTGGTCGTGGCCGACCTGACCGAGTACACCGAAGCGGCCATGGGGGTGGCCGCGCGTGCTTTCCTGGGGCCGATCGGGGGCATGGTGATCGTCGGCGGCGCGATCTTCTCGATGATCTCGGCGTCCAACGCGTCCATCCTGGCGGGATCGCGCGTCGCGCTCGCGATGAGCCAGCTGCGGCACCTGCCCGGTGTCGTCGGCAGGATCGGTGCCCGCACGCAAACGCCCTTCGTCGCGTTGCTGGCCGTGGGCGGAGCGATCGGTGTTTTCGCGCTGCTGCTCCCGCTTGAGTCGCTCGCGCACTTCGCGAACCTGGTCCTGTTGCTGGCCCTCTGCTTCGTCAACGCGGCGCTGATCGTCCACCGTCGCCGCTTCCCGGAGATGGAGCGGCCCTTCCGGGTCCCCCTGGTCCCGCTGGTGCCCGCGCTGGGAATCGCCGCCAACCTGTACCTGATCCTGCAGATCCCGGTTCAGGGACACCTGCAGCCACTGCTTCTGGCCATCCTGGCGCTGGCGCTGGGGCTCTTCGGCTACGCGGCCTGGCGGGGCACGCGCTTCGAGGTCCCCGCTCCGGCGGGCCCCGGTTCCAGAATCGTGGCCCTGCGGGCGTCACCCAGGGAGGGAGCCTTCCGGATCCTGCTGCCCGTCCACAATCCCCAAACGGCAGAGACCCTGGTGCGGCTGGCGGCCTCTATCGCGAAGCCCAGGGATGGCGAGATCACCCTGCTGCGCGTCGTTCAGGTTCCCGAACAGCTCCCGCCGGAGCTGGCGCGCGCGTCCATCGAGGGCGAAGAGGAAGTGCTGGAGCGCCTGCAGGCGCTGGAGGGCGAACTCGGGGTGCCGATCACGACGGAGGTCCGGGTCGGACACAACGTGGGCCGCGCGGTGCTGGAATCTGCTCGCGAGGACCGGTCGCACCTGATCCTCCTGGGCTGGAAGGGCTTCACGACCACGGCCAGAAAGATCCTGGGCGAGGTCACCGACGACGTAGTCCGGCTCGGACGCGCCGATATCATGCTGGTGAAGTTCGGGCCCGAGCGGGCGGTTCCGCGGCGGATCCTGCTGCCGACGGCCGGTGGCCTCCACTCCCGAAAGGCCAAGGGCTACGCGCTGGGCATGACCGAAGCCGGGGAGGGACGGCTGACGCTGGCGTCGGTGATTCCTGGGGGCGCCCCGGACGGCAAGTGGGGAGAGGAAGGGGAACGGCTCGCCGAGGAGCGCGCCGAGTTGCCGGAGGAAGCGTCGGTGGGCACGCGCGTGATCGCCGGGCCGGGCGTCGTGGAGGGGGTGGTCGCGGCCGCCGCCGACTTCGACGCGGTGATGGTGGGGGCGTCGGGCGACAGCTTCTCCAGCCGGATCCTTTTCGGGACGATTCCGGAGCGGATCGCGCGGGAAGCCCCCGGCACCGTGATCGTCCTGAAGAGCCACGACCGGGTGCGGGCGTTCGTGGGGCGGGTGGCGGCGGACTGAGCGATCCGTACTCGCGGGGCGCCCCGATGCCCAGGCGGGGGCGACCCCGGCCGCTGGCAAGTCGCTACCTTGGTTTCTGAACCGGACCGGCGAGAAAATGCCGGCATGGCCCGCATTTCAGCGTTGGAGAGACGACCATCGTGACTCGCGTTGCGGCTCCTCCCGTTCGGCGCGCCCGGTGGACAGCGCGGTCGCGCCGGGGCGAATTGTCCCGGGAGGGGATGCTGGGGCGCGCCATGCGACTGCGCCCCTGGCACGTGATCGTCGTTGGCGGTGGCTGCACGGGGCTCGCGACCGCCCTGGACGCGGCGGCGCGCGGGTACCGGACGCTCCTCGTCGAACAGGGGGACTTCGCGGGGGGGACATCCAGCCGCAGCACGAAGCTGGTGCACGGAGGGGTTCGCTACCTGCGTCAGGGACAGGTCCAACTGGTCCGCAGCGCCCTGCGGGAGCGGCGGCGGCTCTGGCGCAACGCGCCCCATCTGGTCGACAACCTGCCTCTGATCGTCCCGGCGTACAGATGGTGGGAGCGTCCCTGGTACGGGCTGGGACTGAAGGTGTACGACGCGCTGGCGGGTCGGCGCGGCCTGGGCCGTTCGCGGATCCTGGGGAAGCGGGCGTGCCGGGGCCTGGTGTCCACGCTCGACGGTCAGGGTCTGCGCGGGGGTGTTCTTTATCACGACGGGCAGTTCGACGACGCGCGGCTGGGGTGGACCCTCGCCCGGACCGCGGCCAACATCGGCGCCGTGACGGTCAATTACGTGGAAGCCGTCGATCTGATCGAGGCGCGAGGAATGGTGAAGGGGGTGAAGCTGCGGGATGTGACCGGGGGCCGCGAGTGGGTGGCGTTCGGGGCCGTGGTCGTGAACGCAGCCGGGCCTTTCGCCGACTCGCTGCGCCGAATGGACGAGCCCGGCGAGGGTCCCCCCGTGGTTCTCAGTCGTGGCGCTCACATCGTGGTGAGCAGCGCCTTCCTCCCGGGCGATTCGGCGGTGCTGGTCCCCTCGACGGACGACGGCAGGGTCCTGTTCGCGATTCCCTGGCACGGCCACGTCGTGATCGGGACCACCGACGTGCGCGTCGAGTCGCCCGAGCGTGATCCGGCACCCAGTGAAGAGGAGATCGATTACCTCATCGACCACGCGGGACGCTATCTGACCCGCCCGATCGGCCGGAGCGACATACTCTCCGCCTGGGCGGGACTGCGGGCGCTTGCGGGGACGGGGAGCCAGGACACCACCGCCGCGATCTCGCGCGACCACAGCGTCAGCGTCTCGCGGCGGGGACTCGTCACGGTGGCGGGGGGCAAGTGGACCACATGCCGCAAGGTGGCCCAGGACACGGTGGACATCGCCGCCGATGTAGGGGGGCTCTCGCCGACGCCGTCGGTGACCGCGACGCTGAGGCTGCACGGCTTCAGCAGGCGGCGTGAGGTCCTCGACCCATGGAGGGTCTACGGCACGGACGCTGCGGGGATTCGGGAGATCGAAGCCCACAGCCCGCAGCTGGCCCGCCTCATGCACCCCAGTCTCCCGTATCGGCTGAGCCAGGCCGCGTGGGCGGCCCGGAGCGAGATGGCTGTGCGGTTGGAAGACGTGCTCGCGAGAAGGACCCGGGCACTCTTCCTGAATGCGAGAGCGGCGTTGGCCGCCGCGCCGGATGTGGCCGCGGTGATGGCTGCGGAGCTGGGCCGGAGCGACGATTGGGCCGACGAGGAGGTACGGTCGTTCACGACGATCGCGAAGCGCTACGTTCCGTCGTGACGGCGGCAGTGAACCCCAACCCAGGAGCTGATCGAGCGATGGAAACGATGCCGGGGCGACCCCGGCCCGACGAATGCGAAGAGTTCTACCACGTGTACATCGCGGCGGCCGGAGAGCCGCTGCTGGAGTCGCTGGAGCGGGAGTCCGCGGACTGGAGCCGCATGCTCGACGGCGTTCCGCCCGAGAGGGAAGGGTACCGTTACGCGCCGGGCAAGTGGTCCCTGCGAGAGGTAGTCGCGCACGTGATCGATGCCGAGCGCATGTTCACAATGCGGGTGCTCGCATTCGCCCGGGGCGACCGGGCCCATTTCCCGTCTTTTGACCAGGAGGAATATGCGGCCGCTTCCCGCGCCGACCGCCGTTCGCTGGCCAGCCTGGCGGAGGAGTTGCGCGCCGTGCGGCAGTCGACGGTTCTGCTGCTCGGGAGCTTTGAGGAGGACGTCTGGGACCGACGGGGCGTGGCCAGCGGGTACGAGTTCACCGTGCGCAGCCTGGCCTGGATCATTGCGGGGCACTCGCGGCATCACCGCCGGGTGTTGGCCGATCGGTACGTGAATGGATAGGAGGGCCGGCGTGGCGACGTCGGTGCGCATACCGGTCCTGGCAGTTCCGGTGCTCTGCGCGCTGGCCGCATGCGACGCCGGGATCGACGATCCGACCGTGACGCCGGGTCGAGAGGGTGGCGTCGAGATGGTTCGGCACGGGAGTCTGGCGCAATACGGACGCCCGGTCTTTGCGGTCGAGCACCTCCTGGCGATCGGGGTCGAGGACGGGTCTCCGGAGTTCTCTTTTGGCGACGTTGCCGGACTGGACGTCATGGCCGACGGAACGATCGCGATCCTGGACGGGCAGGCGGGCGAGGTTCGCACCTTTGCACCGGACGGTTCGTTCCTCCGCCGCATCGGTCGCAAGGGTGAGGGTCCCGGCGAGATCAGTGGCGAGGGTGCGTTGGCGCTCGTGGCTGTCGCACCGCGGGATTTCGTTGTCCCGGACATCATGACCCGGACCCTGAACGTGTACTCCCTCGATGGCGATATGGTGGCGTCGCCTCGATTCGACATCCAGGAGATGTACATACCGGAGTGGCGCACGACGGGCGACCCGCTGCCGGTTGTGCGGGTGTCGTCACCTGGCGGCGAGGTGGTGGCGCGCTATTCCGTCCTGTCCGTCGAGAAATCACTGCGCGACACCCTGGCGGTGGTCGCGCGCCCCGCCGAGCCGGTGGCTGCCGACGGACGGCAGCCGCTCTGGCAGGATCACCTCGTCTGGTCGTTCTCGGGGAATGTGGTGGCCGCAGGCTGGATGTTTGCGCCCGAGTTCACCGTTCACCGTGACGGACACCCGGTTCGGACGGTGGGTTGGGACCACGAAGACACGGTTCTGGCCCGCGAGGAGCAGGACGCGATTCTCAGGATCGTTGTTCGCGGCATGGGGATGGACGACGCTGAGATTCCCGACGGGTTCAGCGACCAGCTTCGGATTCCGGACCGACTTCCCGCCATGGCCGACATCGAAGTGGGCGACGATCTGGTGCTCGTTCAGCGAGTCCGCCCCGTGGAGTCGATGGACCGTCGGGTGATCTACACGTTCAAGGCCGCCGGCTTCGGTGGACGCATGTGGGATGCGTTTTCGTCCGGGGGCGAGTATCTGGGCGCACTCGACCTGGGCGCGCCCGCCGATGTGTACGATATCCGCGGCGACACGATAGTCGGGGTCCGCGAGAACGAGGCTGGGTTGCAGCAGGTGTTCCTGGCCCGCTTGCCGGGCGAGCTACGGCGGGACGCAACCTCGGCGCAGTCCACCCCATAGGAGGCCCTGAAAGATGCATTTTCGAGTCATCTCCCGAGCCGAGATCCTCTCACTCATCACCATGCACGACGCCATCGACGCGATGGCCCGCGCCTTCGGGCAGCTCTCGGCGGGCGAGGTCGAAATGCCCGTCCGCGGGGTGCTGACGTCGGGTGATGGATTCAGCCTGTTCATGCCCGCGCGGCTGGGAGCGGCCGGGGAGCGCGGAGCCAAGATCGCCTCCCTCTTCCCGGGGAACCGCGAGCGGGGGCTGGCCACGATCAACGGCGTCATCCTGATGATCGACGACGAGACGGGGCTGCCCGCGGCGATCATGGACGCCGGCGAGTTGACGGCGATCCGGACCGCGGCCGCCGCGGGGCTGGCTGCCCGGTTGCTGAGCCGCGCGGACTCACGCGTGCTGACCATCTTCGGCGCAGGTGCGCAGGCCCCATGGCAGATCGAGGCGATCCGGGCGGTTCGGCCGATCGAGGAGGTGCGGGTGGTTTCGAAGGGTGGGGAATCGGCGCGTAGGGTCGCTGCGTCGCTCGACGGGGTCGAGGCGCGGGCGTTGTCCGATTCGGCCGAGGCGGTGGAGGGTGCGGACATCATCGTGGCGGTGACGACGGCGGGAACGCCCGTGTTCGACGGTTCCGGACTCCCCGCCGGAACGCATGTGAGCGGCAGCGGCAGCTTTCAGCCGCACACGCGCGAAGTGGGCGATGAGGTGGTGACCCGGGCGCGGGTCGTTGTCGAGGAGCGGGAGTCGGCGCTGGAGGAAGCGGGAGATTTGATCATCCCGATCGAGGAAGGGCTGGTGACCGCCGACGTGATCGACGCCGACCTGGGCGAGATCGTAAACGGGAACGCTCCCGAGGGGAACGCGGGACGCGAATTGACCTTCTTCAAGTCGGTGGGTACGGCAGTCCAGGACGTGGCGATCGGGGCCGAGGTGCTGCGCCGGGCCGAGGCGGAGGGTGTGGGGCGATTGGTGGGGGTGTAGCCTTCTAGTTCCCTGCGCGCGCGACCGCAGCGATCAGTTCGCCCAGCTGGGTGAGGTCGCGCAGGTCCAGCACCTCCCCCGGGGAGTGGCTGTAGCGCCCCGGCCAGGACAGCCCCTGGTTGGCCGCGCCCCAGAAGGTGAACCGGGTGCCGTCGGTACCGCCCTGGGTGAGCCCGATCTGCAGGGGGATGCCGGCTTCGCGGGCCACCCGGATCACCCGCTGGCGCTCCCGGTCGGGCGACACCCCGGAGTTCTCGATGGCGCGCAGCACCGGCCCGCTGCCGAGGCGGGCATGCGCGAAGTGCGGCGACTCCAGAGGCGTGTCCGACGAGACGAAGGTGTCCACCGAGAAGATGCGGTGCGTGCTCTTCGCGAACCGGCGGGCCATGGCGCCGGCCCCGCGCAGGCCACCTTCCTCGTGGACCGACCACGTGAAGATCACCTTCGAGTCGAGCTCGTCGGGGTCGATGGCGTTGATGGCGAGCAGGAGGGCCGTGCTGCCGGCGCGGTCGTCGAGGGCGCGCGCCACGAAACGGTGGCGGCCCAGGCGCAGCCCCTCCTTGTACATGGTCACGGCCATGCCCTCGCGGACGCCGCGGGCTGCCAGGGCTGCGGCGTCCATGCCGAACCATGCGCGTTCACTGATGACGTTCTTGCTCTCGGCGACGTCCCGGGTCAGGAAAACGCCCGGAATCGGCGGCGGAGCAGAGGCCGTGAGGGACTCCGCTTTCCAGCGCGGATCCGTGTCGTCGCCGGTGCCGGTCAGTGCGCTGGGGGCGCCCGGGGGATCGAAGTGGAGGAGTGCGGTCTGGCCTTCCCACGCGGTCGCCACCACGCCCCCCTTCCGTCTGAGGGTGACCACTCCGCCCGAGGAGATGGCTCCCACCTCGTAGCCGACCTCGTCCATGTGCGCCATGAAGACGGTGGTGTCGCGCTCGGGGCCGGCCTCCACCATCACGTTGCCCATGTCGTCGACCACGGCCCGTTCGCGGGCCCACTCCGGGAGGGACTCCAGCACCCGCCGCCGCACCGGCCACTCGTGGTCGGGCACCGCGTACAGGTCGACCAGGCTGCGAAGCAGATCCGCGGTACGGTCGAGGGAGGGGTCGGCATGGCTGGCCCGCAGGGGTGTGCGTTCCGGGGCCGCCACCCAGTCGATCCCGGGGTCGACGCGCATGCCGGCGGCGGTGGCCGCGGCGGCCAGCATGGTGGTGGCCTCCTCTGCCGGCACGTGCTCCATGTGGGAGCCGGGGGAGGAGGCCGCGGGAACGACCACGGTGACTTCGCCCACGCCGGCCGACTCGAGCACCGCTCCGAAACGACCGAAGGAAGCCGAGGAGCGGAGGCGGATGGCGCCTTCCGCTTCGCCGGGCGCGAGCACGACCACCTGGTCGAACGACCCGCCGCGCGCCACGTAGGAAGAGAGTCCCACCCACCCCAGCACCTCCTGGGCACTCATCACGAAGTGGGTCTCCCCGGGGGGAGCACCGCTGTCGCGCACGGCGGCCGCCAGGGTGGCCACGGCGGCGCAACCCAACCGCCTGCCGGCGTCCGGCCCCGCTACACCGCCCGCCAGCGGCCACGGGGGGAGGTGCCGGGCGATCGGGTCGAGCAGTTCGATTCCCAGGTCCGCCACCTCCTCGGCCGACTCGGCCCCCACGTCCACCCACAGGTCGTCCGCCCCGACCACCGCGATCTCGTGCCGATGCTGGGCGGCGAAGTGGCCGTTGCTGCGCGCCACCACCCCCGCCACGGGGCCGGTCCGGGTCAGTACCCGTACGGGCTGCGCCTCGAAGGCCTGGTCCCATAATGGGTGGCTCGACCCCCGGCCAATGCGGTGGACGCGCAGGTATCCGTCCGCAGTGATCTGACTCGCTGCGTAGCTGGGCCGGTCGAGCGCACACGCCACAATGCGCCGCGGGCTCCCCGACCCGACGACGGCCACCAGGTTGCCCCAGCGGTCGGAGTTCCAGCCGGGCATTGCCTCGGCCATTCCGGGGGTGACCCGGGTCTCGTAACCGGTGGCGGCGTCCACCGCCACCCATGAGGCCATGGCGTCCATCCGGGCGTCCTGCTGCGCTGCCAGGGAGACGGGAACTGCCGCCGCAGCCGCCAGAAGCATCGTGACCAGGGATCCACTATTCGTGCGACTCGCCATCGTCCAACTCCGTGTCCGGGTTCCGGGGAAGCTGTCATCACGGGTCCCTGCCGGCCAGTGCTAGCCCAGGGAGCCCGCAGCGGCCTTCAGGGCGCGGTCGAATGTCTTGACCCGGGTGACGCCGCGCCGCTGACAGCTGGCCAGATGGCACAGGTCGCGGGCCCCGAGCGACGGGTGCCGGGTGGTGAGTTCGATGCCGAGGATCACGTCGTCCCGCTCCAGGGGCCACACCTCCATCCGCGTCCGGTCGACGATCCGCAGCGCAGCGGCGAGGGCCTGCGTGCGCTCCGCGGGCAGATAGGCGTGAGCCAACTCCTGAAGGACTTCGGACGATGTTGCGAGCGGTTGCTGGTCCGTCGTCGCCGCCGCGAAGAAGCGACGGGCCGGCTCGCGAAGCGGGTGCTCCCTTCCCACTGCGTACATCAGGACGCTGGTGTCGACGAAGACCATGGCTCGGGGCGTCAGGCCCCGGCTGTGCCCCGGCTCCGGGACGCGCGTATGACGTCGAGGTGTTGCTCCCACTCCGGTTCGGTGCCGCATCCCATCTCGGCGTCGCGGTCCGCGAAGAACCGCCACACGTCTTCCTCCGTGTGAAACGGTTCGGCGCCCGCACGACGGTCCAGGCGGGCGGCGGCGGCGGCGCGAAGCCACGCGCTCAGGGTAAGGCCTTCGCGGCGGGCGGCGGCGGCGTAGCGGGTGCGGTCAGGCTCGGAGACGATCAGGTGGATTCGTGCCATCAGCTGCTTCCAACGATGTGCATATGATATGCTCAGTCACACATATCATACACATTTGGAGCCATCCTGCAACGTGGGTTGGTCGGATCCTGCGGGTTCACCCCACCTCCGCCGCCTCCCCGCTCAGCACCTCCAGCATCTCCATGTAGAAGTCCCGGCGCGACTTCTGGTCCTGCGTCAAGGGCGCGACCACGCCCTCCACCTCTCCGGCAAGGCGCCCGATCCGGCTCATCAGCTCCCCGAACTCGCGCTGCAGGTCGCGCAGCTTCGCGGCTCGCGGCCCGGTGTCGTCCTCGGCAACCCCCTCCAGCGCTTCCCGGATGCGCCCCGACTCGGCCCCGGCACTCGCACGCGCGTCAGCCAGTTCAAGCAGCGTGGCCGTCCACGCCGCACGCACGCCCGGCGACGCATCGATGCGGGGATCCTCGCGCACGACCACCTCACGCGACGATTCCGTCCCGGCCGCCTGGAGCCGCACCGTGTACGTACCCGGAACGACCAGGGGGCCGCGGCTCGGACGCTGGAACCGCCCCGCTTCCTCACCGTCGCCCGCATCGCCAACCTTGTGACGCAGGTCCCACACCACGCGGTTCATACCCTGGCGGGTGGTGCCGTCCACCGTGGCCACGCGCGCACCGTCCGAATCCTCGACGGCGATCTCGACCGTGCCTTCCTCGCCGGCCTCCCCGAGCCAGTAGTCGAGGATGGCGCCGTTGGGAGGGTTCTCGCCCCGGTAGTACACGTCCCCCGTGTGGGCCGCCCCGCCCGCACGCCGGATCTGCACCGCGGGCTCGGTGGTGAAGAGGTGGGCGGCTTGCGCCATCACCTCCGGCGTCAGTTCCTGGAGGGCGTTGATCTGGTCGAGGATCCAGATGCCGCGCCCGTGCGTCCCCAGCACGAGGTCGTTCTCGCGCGGATGGATGACGAGATCGTTGAAGGGCAGCGTGGGCATCCCGCTACGCAGCTCGGTCCAGTGCCCGCCGCCGTCCATCGTGTAGAAGAGGCCGATCTCGGCGCCCAGGAAGAGGACCGAGCCGTTGCGCGGGTCTTCACGCAGGGTGCGCAGCACCCGCTCGGGCGGCAGGTCGCTGGTGATCGAGACCCAGCTTTCGCCGTAGTCGTCGGAGCGGTAGAGGTAGTTGGCGTAGTCGTCGTTGCGGTAGTTGTTCCAGACCGCGTAGACGCGGGCCTCGTTGTGGCGGGAAGGCTCGATCCCGCTGACCCATGCGCCCGGAGGGAGGCCGGGGAAACCGGTGGCTGCGTCGGGCTCGTCCGAGTCGGATATGTCGCGGGCGGACACGTCCGTCCAGCGCTCGCCCCCGTCCCGGGAGACGTGGAGCCGGCCGTCAGCGGTGCCCGCAAAGAGAAGTCCCTGTACCAGGGGGCTCTCGGCGACGGCGGAAATCGTGGGGTAGTAGGGAACACCGTCGTCGAGCGAGGGTGTGAGGTCGTGCGGCATCTGCCCCATGACCGGGAGCGTCCGCCGGTCCACACCGGTGGTCAAGTCGCCCAGCGCCTGCCACGAGTCGCCCCGGTCGGTGGTCTTCCACAGGATCGGGGTTCCGGCGTACAGGGTGGACGCGTCGTGCGGCGAGATGATGAACGGGCCGTCCCAGTTCGCGGGCTCCATCGCGTTGCCGAGGCGCTGCTCCTCGAACGTGCCGACCTCTCTCCACGTCTCCCAGTTGCGTCGCCCGGCGATGTGTCCGGTCGGATCGCCGGGACGGATCGAGGTCCGCTCGCCGCTGCGCGTGTCGAAGCGCGAGAGCCCCAGGTACTGGGACTCGGTGTAGATGACGGTGTTGTTGGTCGTGTCCGCGATGTTGACGAAGCCGTCACCCCCGCCCAGCCGGGTCCAGTCGCTGTTCACAATGCCGTTCTGGCGCCAGGTCTCGCTCGGTCCCATCCACGAGCCGTTGTCCTGAAGTCCACCGTACACGTTGTACGGCTGGGCCATGTCCACGCTGACCCGGTAGTACTGGCTGACCGGCAGGTCCGAGATATACAGCCAGTTGAGGCCGCGGTCGTAGGAGATTCCAAGGCCGCCGTCGTCCGCCTTCATCACATGACGCGAGTCGGTCGGGTTGACCCAGACGAGCCGGTCGTCGCCGTGAAGGCTCTGGGGTGGCGAGGTGAAGGTGCGCCCTCCGTCGTCCGAGAAGGAGTAGCTGTTCACCATGTAGATCCTCTGGTCGTCGCTGGGGTCGACCGTGATCTGGCTGGCGTACATGGGGCGGGGGTTCCAGTCGCTCATGAACTCCCAGCTGTCGCCGCGATCCTCGGACCGGTAGATGCCGGCGCGCCTCTCGGTGTAGGCGGTCGACGCGTTGTAGCGGTACCCCTGCTCGACGCTGACGTAGACGATGCGGGGGTCACTTCGGTAGATCGAGATGCCGATGCGTCCCAGAACGCCATCTGGAAGCCCACGCTCCACGCCCGGTCCGGTCAGCCGTTCCCAGCTGTCACCGCCGTCCATGCTGCGATGGAGCGCGCTGCCGGGGCCGCCGCCGTGGAAGCCCCACGCACGGCGCTGGCGCTGGTAGGTTGCCGCATAGACGATGCTCGGGTCGTCGGGATCCAGCGCCACGTCCACGACGCCGGTGTTCTCGTCGACCTGCAGGATGGGTTCCCACGTGGCGCCGCCATCCGCACTGCGGTAGAGGCCGCGCTCCTCGTTCGGCCCCCACAGGTGGCCCATCGCAGCGACGTAGACGAGATCCGCGTTGTCCGGGTGCAGCGCGATGCGCCCGACGTGGTGGCTGTCGCGCAGCCCCATGTTCGTCCAGGACGTGCCGCCGTCGGTGCTCTTGTACACTCCGTCGCCCCACGACGAACTCTGCCGGTTGGCGCGCTCCCCGGTGCCGACCCAGACGATGGCCGTATCGCGCTGGTGCACCGCGATCGCACCGACCGAGTGGGTGCCCTCGTTTTCGAAGACGGGGACCAGCGTGATCCCGTTGTCGTTCGTCTTGAAGACGCCGCCGGTGGCGGATGCGACGTAGAACTTCAGCGGGTCGGATTCCACGACGGCAAGGTCCACGATCCGCCCGCTCATGACGGCGGGGCCGATGTTGCGCGGGCCGAGCGCGTCCAGTTGCGCGGTGGTGACCTGGGCGCGGAGGGGCGGGGCGGCGGTGGCGAGGAGGGCGGCGAAAAGGGCCAGGCCGGACGTTTTGCGTGCGCCCCGGGCGACGGTGGAGAGCTGGTGCGTAAGGCGGTTTTTCATCGGGAGGTCTTGGGTGAGGGTAACTGGCATCGATGATCGGAGCCTTCAAGATTGGTCGGGAGGGCGGCCTGTATCAACCGACGCTCCCGGCAGAGGACCGGCACCATGCACCGATTCGCATGAGGGAACGGAAGACGATTCGCACCGCGCATGGGCTCCTCCTGGCCCTGGTGCTCGCCGGTGCCGTGTCCATCTCGATTCATATGCGCCAGGGCGCAGCGACCGGGGGTACCATCGGCGGGTCCGGCGATCTCGACGTTTGGCTGCTGGACTCAGTGCCCTTGATGAGCGTCGGCGACAGCGAAGCGGACCCGCTCCATGAAGTAGCCGGGATTGTAATTACCGGGAGTCACGTGGTGATCGCCCAGGAAGGGGCGGGCACACTTCGCTTCTACGACCGGAAGGGCTCCCTCGACCACGTAGTCGGCGGAAGAGGCGAGGGTCCGGGCGAGTTCGGCGAATTGGCGTGGATGCGGGGTGTCGGTGACCATCTCGTCACGTATGACGGGTATGGCCGCAGAGTCTCCAGATTCAGCCTGGATGGCCGGTACCTGGGTTCGGTCGCCCTTTCTCCGCCCGAGGAGTACCAGGCGGGTCTTTCGGCGTTGGGGGCGTTTTCGGACGGAACAGTGCTCGGGAATCTCTGGGATGTTCGATTCCTGCCCACGGAACCGGAAGTCCAGCGGCGCCCGGTGACGCTTCTTCACTTCGATAGTCAGGGCGGATTCGCTGGTCGTTTCTTCGAAATGGCTGGCCCGGAGACCTGGTACGAGCCCGTTGGCAACGCCGGATCGAGGCAGATGTCCCGGTTCTTCGGCCGCGTTTCGGAAGCCGCGGTCATCGACTCCCTGTTCGTGGTTGTGGAAAACGACTCGTACGACATTCCCGTGTACGGGCGTGACGGAGTCGTTCGGGATACGCTCCGTCCCGGAGTCGTGCCCGAACCAACCCCCTTGCCACGGTCTCAGGTGGAGTTCATCCGGCAGACCCTCCTGGACTCCCGGGACCTGGGCTCGGTCCGAGGCGAAGTGGAGCGCATGTTGGCGGCCATGGGGCTCCCCGAGCACCTGCCTCCGTACGGCCGGTTGTCGCTGGGGTACCCGAAGCACCCGCCTGTCACGGCGGCCGACGGGCTGGTGTGGGCGCTCCGCTACGGAGGGCTCCCGCGGGAGGGTTCGGACCCGGAGGGCCCGGAGTGGTTCGTGTTCAGGCCGGGCGCGGGGCAGATCGCCACCCTCTCGTCGCCGGACGACGTGGTGCTCTTCGACGTGACGGGCGACCTGGCCGCCGTGTTGCGGCGCACGGCACTCGACGAGGAGGTCGTGGAGTTGAGGAGGATTGTGGGGAGGTAGGCGGCCAACGCGCGTGGGGAGGCGAGAGAGCGAGCCGCCTTGTTGTATCTTGAGTCTGCCATGAAACGATTTGCCCTGATCGCGACCGTCCCCCTTGCACTGACCATGCCGGGCCAACCCGCATCCGCGATGCAGCAGGGCATCGCCGTGGGAGCGCGCATGGGCACACTCGGTGTCGGCGCGGATGTCGTCGTCGCGCTGAACGACCGTATCGCGCTCCGGGGTGGTGCCGCGTTTTTCGGATTCGACGTGGATCTCACCGGGAGGTTCGGACTCGCCGGCAACCGCACGGCCCGGATTGCACTGCCGACCGCGTTGTACAGCATGGGCGCGGAGCTTTCGGCAGCGTCCGGCCTCCTGAGGGCGGGCGCCGGCCTGGTGTTCAGGTCCGAGGATCCCCTACACGAGATCACCTACGAGAGCGGCGCGTCGATCAGCATCGGCGGGGGCGGATACCGGTATCCGGAGGTCCTCACGGTGACCACCACCCTCACCTCCGGATCAGTCGCCCCCTACGTGCTGTTGGGATTCGGATCGAATTCGGCGCCCGGGTTCAGCTTCGTAGCGGACATCGGTGCGGTCCTGCACCTGACCCCCACGTTCGACATGACCGCCACGGGCGATCCGGCGGTGCTGAACTCGTTGAAGTTCCGCAACGACCTGGATACCGAGAGGCGACAGGCCGAGGACGATGCCGCAGGGTTCGTGAACTACTGGCCAGTGGTCAGCGTCGGTCTCCGTTACGGACTCAGGTAGGGCAGCCCTACGTCAGTCCCGTCCTTCTGTGCGCGGGCATGGATGCCACCACGACCTGCCGCGCGTCCTCGTCCCAGAAGTAGTAGATGCGGAGGCAGCGGCGCGGATCGCGGGTATTCGCTCCGCGCTTGATGTGCCACTCGACGCGCTGGCGGCGGCCCTCCCAGGAGCAATCGAAGCTGTCGCCGCCGCACGGCAGGTTGTACACGGCGTCCTGGACCCCGTGGATGCGTCCGTGGAGCGCGGGATCCCCGCCGCGGAGACGCCCGTCGCGGTAGTCGCGCGACAGCCAGTTGAGACACGCCGCGGCCAGGCCGATGTCCTCGAACTCGGCGCCGCCCAACTCCCGTCGCGCGGCGCTGGTGAGCGCGAGCCGGCCGGCCAGGGTTTCGTCGCACCAGGTCGCGAACTCTTCCCAGCCGGTCGGGAACGGCGTGGCCGCATCCGGATCGCCGCCCAGGGAGCGCACCAGCCCAGCCAGCTGCCCTACCCTTTTGCGGGCTTCGTCGCGCTCGCGTTCGGCGACTTCGGCCCTCCGCCTGGCCTGTTCGTAGCGACTCCTTCGCGTGCGCGCTCTGACCGTCGCGGCTTTCAGCTTGCGGCGGAGCAGGTGGGCCTCTTCCGGCGATCCAGGCTGTCGTCTTGGCTGTGCCGGTTCCAGAGCCAGCTCGTGTCCGGGTTGTCCGCTCTCGCGGGGCGCCCACGCCCCGACCGGTGCCGGAGCCGATTCCTTGACGGCGGCGACCGTAGAAGGCGCGCCGAGGCGACCATCCGTCAGCACCTGGCCGGCGCTGGCTGCCCCGGTTTGTCCGGTCCCGTACTCTGCAGCCGTCGGCACGTCCGGGGTACGCCGGATCGACTTCCGGAGCATTGCGAAAAGCCACCCCGGACCCCGTGTCGATTGAGCGGCCCGGGAAGCGAGGCGTCCATAACCCGGAAGGTCGTGGGCCCCGTCTCCGGCGCGCTGCCGGTCCTCGACGGCCATCCGCAGGAATTGGGCGGTGACGTCCGCCACTCCCTGCTCGTGCTCCATCCGATTCCTGAGGAAGAGGGGATGCTCGGACCACGGCGACGTGTCGCTGAACCCGGGGCGGTAGTACCTCCAGGCACCCAGGAACACCGACAGATTCTTGGTGACCAGGTCGCTCAATCGGTAGGTCATCGCGGGCGGCAGCACCCAGACGACGGCCAGGCCGGTCAGGGCGCGCGCAAGCGCCTTCCACTGGCGCCGCAGCTGTTCAGGGTCTTCCGGCTCCGGGGGCACCGAGAGAACCGCCATGGGCATCCGGCGACCGGGGTCGAGCAACACCTGCTGGAAGCTCGCCATGGTCTCCGCCGTCTCGACCACGACCGGCTCGTGGCTGAGCCTTCGCCCGTGCTGAAAGAGCGGCATCCGCTCGGACATCGTGGCGAGCATTTCGGCCGGATACTCCCTCATGGGCTCGGCGGGCACGACCGAGCGGTCGACGACCTCGACCGTGATGGTCGGGGATCGTCCCGCCGGGTGGGCCACGGCGACCTCGGTCACGATCATCTGTCCCGCGCCGGGGCTGCGCTCGAGCTGTGCCGCCCAGTGGTCCCCCAGGCCGTCTCGCACCCGTACCGCCCGGCACGCCTCTTCGCCGCTTCGGTGCGAGAACGATCGGTGCCGGGACGCCCTGCGGGGCAGCCTGCTCTCCAATCGCGCCTGCATGTGATCCAGCGCGATCGCGCGGCACTGGTGAACCACGGCGGGGTCCGTGTGAGCAGCGGCCTCGGCGTGGACCAGCAGCTTCCCGCCGGAGCCGTTCGCCCCGAGTGGCGCGCCCATCCGTGCCGCCGCGGCCCTGCTGCGCCTGGACCGCTCCGCGCGGCCCAGTTCCTGGAACGACTTGAACCTCTCCCGCGGCATGATGTTGTCCCTGGTCGTGAGTGGTCGATTCGTGCCAACATCTTGCCGCGACGTCGAGGACGCAAGCAGGGTGGGGATTCAGTGCGAACGCAGCCCCATTATCCCTCTCAGAGCCATGAAGAAGCGGACTGCTTCCCGCAGCCGGGCCGGGTTCGCGGCGGAGCCCCCGGAGTGGGCGAAGAGATCTGTGACGGTGGCGGAGACATCGGTCCGGCTCCCGAGGCGGCGCTCCAGCGCGAGGGTCTCGGTGAAGGGGATAAGGTGGTCGCGGCGCCCGTGAATGAGGCGGACGGGGAATGCCGGTCGGTCGCCTGGCGCCGCGGAGCGAGGCAGCTCCAGGTGGGGGTGGACCGATCGGGCGGCCTCGGCGAGCAGTGGAGCGATCTCGTTCGCGGGGCCGGGTTCCGGCTCCCGGTCCGCGGGCGGTGCGAACAGCCTGAACAGTGCGCGGTCTTCGGCCGGCATCGAGCTGGTCAATTCGTCCTTCACGCCGTCGTAGCCCGGGTCCCACGACATGATCCTCCGGTCTCCAGCCAGCGACGCCAGCCGGCCGAGGGCCCGGGAGACGCCGCGCGCGGTCGCGTACCCCGGGATGCGGTGCAGGTAGTTCGCCGCCACCACCCAGCGGCCGTAGGGGTCGGGCCGCAGGTAGGCGGTCCGGCTCCGCCACTCGAACTGCCCCGTGAGGCCGAAGCGGATGGCCTCGAACAGCCGGCAGTAGCCGCCAAACCCGACGACGCCACGGACGCGGCCCGCTGCGGCCACGCGCCCGGCCACGCGAAGGGCCTGCGGGACGCCGAAGGACAACCCCGCGACGATCACGCCGCCTGTACGCACGAGGGGGTCGTTGTGCAGGTACTCCAACCCCCGTTCGAGGGCCGACTGTGCGGGGGCCGGGTCCAGCTCCAGCCTCCGCCATGCGGGGATGTCGGGAACGAGCACGTCTCCGCCGGCGCCGGCGAGAGCGGCGGCGAAGCGGACGATGCTCGGGTGATCGGGTCCCGGCCGGGTCACGCCGTGCAGGAGCAGCCAGCCGGGCAGCGGCCGGTTCCGCGACGCGGGGCGGTACCTCCGGGCCGCCATGGCCTCCGGGCCCGCGCCAACGGCGATGTCCCCGGCGACAACACCCCGCATGGGGGTGCCGGACGATCCGAGCACCCAACCCCGGAGGTACCGAAGTGTATCATAGGTTGGACTGGCCATGGCTACCTTGGGATGGCTGTCGCGGGGACGGTGCGGTGGTGGCCGTCCCGGCACCCTGCCAATCTATGCACGGAAATCATCAACGCGTCAGCAGCGGGGGGAAGATCGACGGATGACTGACAAGGGGGGCAATCCGCCCTACAGGGCCGCCGCGTGCGCTAGCGCAGGCGTCCTCTTGCTCTATGTCCTGACGCTCGCGCCCACGACGGCCTGGTGGGACGCCAGCGAGTACATCGCCACAGGTTTTTCCCTGGGGATCCCGCACCCCCCCGGGAACCCTCTTTTCGTCAGCCTGGCCCGTACCTGGTCCCTGGTGCTGGCGCCGCTGGGCCTGTCTCCCGCCGTCCGCGTGAACCTGCTGGCCGCCACAACCTCGGCAAGCGCGTTCTTCTTCTTCTACCTGATCGCCCACCGTACCCTTGCGCAACTCCGGGGCTTCGGACGGGAGGCGCTGATCGGTGCGGGGATCGCGGTGCTGGTCGGGGCCACGGCGTTCACCGTGTGGAGCCAGAGCACCGCCAACGAGAAGGTGTACACGGTCTCGCTTCTGGTCGTGGCCGCGGTCAGCTGGCTTGTGCTTCGCGGGCACGACCTTGGGCTCGACCGACCGAAGGGGCAGCGGCTGCTGGTCGGCGCCGTGTACCTCATGGCTCTCGGATCGACCAACCACCTGATGTCGGTGCTCCCTGTAGGGGCGGTCGCTGTGTTCGTCCTTCTGGCCCGGCCGGGGATTCTGCTGCGGCCCCGTTTCCTGTCCCGCTGTGTACTGGCCGTCGTCGTCGGCCTCTCCTTCAGCTTCTTCCTGCCCATTCGGGCCGCTCAGCGCCCCGTTATCAACGAGGGTGATCCGCTGTGCGACGGCTTCGTCGAGACGGCTGCGGCGATTTACACCAACGGGAAGGCCGGATGTCCGGCCCTGGCTTCGTCGCTGCAACGGGAACAGTACGCGAAGCCGCCCGTGACGATGCGCATGGCCCCCTTTACTCACCAGCTTCACAACTTCTTCCAGTACTTCGATTGGCAGTGGGCAAGGGGGATGGATCCGGACGAGCCGGTCAGCCGAAAACGCCTTCCCTTCACGCTGCTGTTCCTCGCGCTGGGGGTCGCGGGCCTCGTCTCGGTATGGCGGGGTGACCGCGACGCGGGGGTGTACCTGGCTGTCCTTGCCGCCACCCTGTCCCTCGGGCTCGTCTTCTACCTGAACTTCCGCTACGGGTACTCGATCGCGCCGGCGGAGATCCCCCTGAGCGCCCGCGAGGTGCGGGAACGCGACTACTTCTTCCTTCTGGGCTTCGCGTACTGGGGCGTTATGGCCGGGCTGGGCCTGGTGCGGGGATGGCAGTGGCTCGGGGACAGGCTGGGGAGCGCCCGCAAGGCCGCGCCCGTGCTCGCGGTGGCCGCCCTGCCGTTTTTCCTGAACATGAACTGGGCCAACCGCGCCGGAGACTACGCCGCGCGCGACTATGCGCATGACCTCCTGAACAGCGTGGAGCCCTACGCGGTGCTCTTCACCAACGGAGACAACGACACCTTTCCGCTCTGGTACCTGCAGGAAGTGGAGGGGATTCGGCAGGACGTGACCGTCGCGGTGGTCCAGTACCTGTCCACGGACTGGTACCCGAAGCAGCTCCGCGAATTGACCGCGCCGGGTCGCCAGCGACCGTACATCCCGGTGGAGGGGATAGCCTATGAGGACCGGGCGCCGCCGGCGGCTTCCGTGCTGGGCATGACCGACGACCAGCTTCGGCGGGTGGGAGGCGGTCCGCTCCCGGATTCGTTCACGCTCCGGATCGGGAGCATGGTCGTGGCCTACCCCGCGGGCATGAATCTGACCCCTGGCCAGCGGGTCGCGCTGTCGATGATCCGGTCCTCGGCTGCCGAGCGGCCCATCTACTTCGCCGGATCCTCGGGGGAGATGGCCCAGATGGGGTTGAATCCCTGGGGCGTCGCGGAGGGTCTCGCGGTGAGACTCTCCGTCCGCAGCCTGGACGAGCCGAGGCCGCGGTCCTACCGACAGGTGCCCGTGGAACTGGGCGGCGACTGGTTCGATTATGACCGGACCGTCCAGCTCGTGGACGACGTGTACCGGTACCGGGGAATCCGCTTCCGCGACATCTGGCCGGACATGTCGACCGACAACATTCCCCTGCAGTACTACCTGCTCACGGCCAAGCTGGCGATGCTCGCCGATGTTGCGGGAGACGCGGAGGCGGTCGCGCGCTACGGGGATATGGCGCAGGACTTCCTGGTGGTCTACCGCGGGGGTGCGAAGGCGGGGCGGTCGGAGTGAGGGGCCGCCACGCCGCTCGGCCGGACGCCGGTGGCGACCCCTTGGCTCCGGATCAGTTCCGCGGCTTCGTGGCCCCGGGGGTGTCGGGCCCGACGACCTTGATATCCGTGCCGGGGATCTCTTTCGTGAAGATCTGGATGACCCCGCCTTCGGCCTCGCTCCCGTAGAGAGCCGCGGCGGCCGGTCCCTTGAGAACCTCGACGCGTTCGATGGCGTCGGGATCAAGCGAAGCGAGGCCCTTCACCTGGGAAAGCCCCATCTCCAGATCGTGGAACCCGTCCATCCTGACGCCATCCAGGTAGATGATCGGCAGTTGCTTCGTCGCCTCGGCGAGGGTCTGTTCGGCCCTGTGCTTCATCGCCTCGACGAGGTCCTGTTCGGCTTTGGCCGCCGTTTCCGCGTCGACCGCCTGTCCGTTCTCGTCGACCATCGCGTCGACGAGCGCGTCCTGAACGTCCGTCGGAATCGGCGTGTCGCACGCGGCTGCCAGCGCCACGCCGACCACGCCCCCGAGCAGGAGAGTCTTCGTCGCACCCATCTTCCTTTTCGTCTCGCTCATCGTTCTCAACCTCCGTTCGAGCAGGCTCTTCGGTTGGCCCATCGCCGGGGCGAATCCCCAGCGGCCAACCGACCGGGATCCCGCCTTCAGGAGCACATCGCCATAGTCGGCGGCGTGGATTCCCGATGCGATGACCCGTTGATCACAGTCCAATTCCACGGCGGCGCGAAGCCGCCGGCACATCCACCAGATCGCCGGACTCCAGGGGAACAGGGCCAGTACCAGCCCGGCGTAAAGCAGCGCCCAATGGTCCCGCGCCCGCGCGTGCTCCAGTTCGTGGCGAAGGATCGCCGACCTGGCGCCGGGCCCCAGGCGCAGCACCCAGGAGGGGACGACGACCCGTGGCTTCGCGACACCGACCAGCGCGGGGCCGAAGCCGCGGGACACATGCACATGTGTGTCGTGAATTCGTCCGAGCGGCCAGCGGCGGCGGGCACGTGCCACGAGGACCATCACGGTGCCGAGGATCGCGAGCGCCGTCAGGGATCCCGTGCCCCACACGATCGCCGCCACCCGTCCCGATTCCCGGCTTGCCGGCAGGCGCAGGGCAGGGACGAGGCTCCGCCTGTCTTCGACGAGCGTCCCGGTCGCCCTGTTCTCCGTCGCCGCGGCTCCCACCGCGTCGACGGACGCCCGGGGCTGTTGAAGGCCCCCTGCGAGCGGAATTGCGACCGCCAGCGTCAGGGCCGCCAGCCAGACCACCCGGCGCGGCTTGCCCGCCGCCACGGACAACCGCTCCAGCGCCAGCCCCCCCGCCGCCACGAACCCCCCGACCACGGCCGCGTACACCATCAGGGCCATCATTCGTCCGACCTCCCGCGCTCGGCCCGGTCGAGGACCGAACGCATCCGTTCGATCTCCTCGTCGGTGAATTCCCTGTCTTCCACCAGCGTCGCGAGGAGCAGTTCCGCCGATCCATGGAAGATCTTGTTCACGATGCGCGTGAGCGCGCGCCCCCCCGCGCGGCTCGACTCGACGAGAGGGAAGTAGCGGTAGGCGCGGCCTTCACGCTCGTGCTTCACGGCGCCCTTCTCCTCCAGGATCTGCAGCATCTTCAGGACCGTCGTGTAGCCGGCATCGTCGCCCATGGCATCCCGCACCTCGGCGACCGTGCCGGAACCCTCCCGCCACAGCACGCTCATGATGTCGAGTTCGCGGTCCGTGAACCCCTTCCGTTCCCGCCTGGCCTCCGGTCCGGTCATCCGGCTCCTCCGTTGCCGGTCACACCCTGCATGACCTTCTTCACCCTGTCCCCGAACCCACGCGCACGCTTCATGACCTCCTCCTCGTCGACGGTGAGCATCTCTCGGTCCTGCACCACCACCCGGCCGTTCACGATCACCGTGGCCACATCGCTGCCGCGCGCCGTGTACACGAGGTGCGAGTACACGCTGTACAGTGGCGTGAGTCCGGGGCGACGAGCGTCCAACAGGACGATGTCGGCGCGCTTTCCCGGCTCCAGCGACCCGATCCGGTCGTGCAGGTTCAGTACCTGCGCGCCGCCCATGGTGGCCATGCGGAAGACCGTTTCCGCCGGGAGGGCGGTGGGATCGCCCAGGGCGTGCTTTTGCAGCTTGGCAGCGGCGTCCATCTCGTCGAACATGTCGAGGTCGTTGTTGCTGGCGGCTCCGTCCGTCCCCAGCCCAACCGGGATCCCGGCGGCGAGTGCCGCCACGACCGGGGCCGCCCTCGCAATCCCCAGCTTCATGTTGCTCTGCGGGTTGTGCGCGATCCCGGCGCCTCCGGCGGCAATGCGTCCGATGTCCTCTTCGGACAGAAAGACCGAGTGGGCGAGCACCGTCCCTGGCCGGAGCGCTCCGATCGAGCCGAGGGCCTCGACCACCCCCATGCCGGTGGCCTCCCGTGCGGTTGCGTCCTCGCCGGGGTCCTCGGCCGTGTGGATCTGGAAGACGGCACCGTACTCCTCGGCCAGCCGGAAGGCGGCCTCGACCGCGTCCAGCGGGGTGGTGTAGAGCGCGTGCGCGGCAACCGCCGGGGTCACGGTGGGGTGGTCCCGATACCGCTCCATGAACCCGGCCGCTTCGGCGAGCGATTCCTCCGGGGTGGCGAAGTCGGGGGTGGGGAAGCCGATCACGTGCGGACCGGTGACCGAGCGGATCCCGGCGTCGATCGTCGCCCGCGCCATGTCGTCGCGGAAGTAGTACATGTCGGCAAATGTGGTCGTCCCTCCCTTGAGCATCTCGACGGAGGACAGGAGCGTCCCCCAGTAGACGAAGTCGGGCGCCACGAGCGCTGCTTCGGCCGGGAAGATGTGTTCTTCCAGCCAGGACATGAGGGGCAGATCGTCGGCCAGCCCGCGCAGAAGTGACATCGCGGCGTGGCCGTGCGTGTTGACGAGCCCGGGGATGACGAGGTGGCCGGTGGCGTCAATGACGCGCGTCCCCGTTGGGCGGGACGCCCCGGGCTGCAAAACCGCCGTGATCCGGTCGCCCTCGACCAGCACCGCGCCGCCCTCGACGATCGTGCCGGCTTCGTCCATGACCACGACGGTGCCGCCGTCGATGAGAAGGGGGGCGTCGGTCGCGGCTGGGCCGGGGTCGGGCCCGGGTGCGCACGCCGCCAGGGCGAGGAGCGCTCCAAGCGCGAGGAAACCCGGGAGCGCGGACAGCGCCGCCACCTCCGCCGACCGGAGCGGAGGGCGATCACGAAGGGTTTCGTACATGAGCATGACGTACCTTAACCCGGCAGTGGGCAGACTGTCAACGATAAACTTCGTAGACACACCGGGCGGACAGCCTGCCGGACGTCGGCCCGCACGTGTACATTGTGGCCTGGTTGGAGTGTTCCTCGCCACATGGTAGACCCTGGCAACTATGGCAGACAGCAACAAGGTGGGCGCAACCAACGCCGGCAGGGGCGATCCCCGCAGTGCCCTGCGCCGCCGCGACCGGGGGAAGCACGACGCGTGGGTCGTCGCCTTCCTGAAGCGCGCGTCGTATGGCTTCCTCGCGACGGTGGGGGAGGAAGGACAGCCCTTCCTCAACTCGAACCTGTTCGTGTACGACGATACCGGCGACGCGCACCGGATCTACCTGCACACTCACCGCACCGGCCGCACCCGCGCCAACCTGGAGGCTGCGGAGAAGGTGGCGTTCAGCACCGTGGCGATGGGTAGGCTTCTCCCTGCGCCAGAGGCGCTGGAGTTCTCGGTCGAGTACGCGGGCGTGGTGGTGTTCGGGACGGGACGCGTCGTCGAGGACAGGGAAGAGGCGCGCGCCGCCCTGCAGGTGCTCCTCGACAAGTACGCGCCGCACCTCAGGCCGGGGGTCGACTATCGGCCCACCACCGATGAAGAGCTGAAGCGGACCGCCGTCTACCGTATCGACATCGAGGCGTGGAGCGGCAAGCAGAAGGAAGTGCCCGCGGACTTTCCGGGAGCGTTCGCCCTGGAGGCGCCGCCGGTTCCGTTTCCCGGGCGCGCGCCAGCAGGCTGAGGGTCGGCCTGCCCTCCTTCAGCCGGCGTGCTTCGCGGCCAGTGCCTCCAGCCCGGCGTCGATCTCTTCCCGGGAGAACCACCGGCCCCGCACCATGACGCCGACGCGGTCGAAGAGGTAGGCCAGGTCGTCCAGCGGATTGGACCCGAGGAGCACCAGATCCGCACGCTGTCCCGGCGCCACCGTCCCGAAGTTGCCGTCGAGTCCCAGATGCGACGCCACGTACTCTCCCACCGTCGCGGTCCCGCTCTTCAGGATCTCATGGTTCGACATCCCGGCCTCGGCCATCACCTGCAACTCCCGGTGGAGCGCGAAGCCCGGCACGTTGAAGAGCTGGGGCGAATCCGTCCCCATCAGGATGCCGGCTCCCGCGTCGGATAGCGCCTTGAGGATTCGGTCCCGGAGTGCGAGGTAGAGCGCCACGTCTTCGGGCTCACCGCGGCCGCCCCCCTGGGCCCGCTGCCGCCACCCGGCCCTCGTTTGCGGCGACACGTAGCGCATTTCGGGCTGGAGGAGCATGGCGTCGGGGTCGGGTGCTCCGTACAGGTTGCGCCACAGGTACATCGTCGGGACCACATAGACATCGTGCTCGATCGTCATGCGGATGATGTCGTCGAGCTTTGCTTCGTCGACACCGCGCGCCAGCCCGCCGAGACTGATCTCGCCGACGCTCACCTGGGCCTGCACGTCGTCGGAAGCGATGGCCTGCACGTAGCCGTCGAGGTGATCGACGGTGGACATGCCGGTCTCCATCGCGTGCACCAGCCCGACGTCGGCCGGGACGTGTCCGCCGTACGTGAGTCCAGCCGCCCGGGCGACTTCGACCATGTGATCCCAGGTCGCCAGCGACACCCCGGGGTGAATCTTCTGCAGGTCGTACCCGGCTTCGACGTGGGCCCGGACCATCCGCTCGGCGTCCTGGGGGGTCGGCGCCGAATTGCCGTTGATCGAGGGCGCGCCGACGTAGAAATTCGGGCCGACAACCTCGCCGCGCTCGAGTTCGTCAGCGAGCGGAATCTGGTAGGCCGACCCGAGCATTCCCCGGATTGTGGTGATGCCGTTGGCGACGTATAGGAAAAGGATGTCCTCGACCTCCTGGCGCGGCGGGTTGTCGCCGGGCGGGACGTGGGCGTGCATTTCGGCGAGCCCGGGCATCAGGTACCGGCCGGTGCCGTCGATCTCCGTCGCTCCCCGCGGCACGTCGACTTCGTCCGCTGGTCCGGCGGCGGTGATGACACCGTCCCGGACGACGACCGTCTGCCCGGAGAGCACGGCTTCGCCGGTCATCGGCAGCACACTCACATTCGTGAAGGCGGTCGCAGCCGGAACAGTCTGGACCTCGGCCACACAGGCCGTCAGAGCGGCGATTCCCGCCAGTGCAGCAAGTCGCAATGTCGTCATCTTCGAAGCCCTCCGCTGGATTCTTCGGCGCGTCCGAATGCCCGGAACCGCGTCCGCGAATAGTCCCTCATCATATCGCATCGGGCCGTTGACAACGAGCCCGGCGCAGGGCTTCAATACCGCATGGTCCGCTCCCAGCCCGCAGCCGGCCCCGTCACCACGGCCGAACGCATCGTGTCCATCGATGTGCTGCGTGGCTTCGCCGTTCTCGGCATCCTCATCGTCAACATGCAGGGTTTTGCGCGGGTGTCGTCCGCGTACATGAATCCCTCTTCCGGGGGCACATTCACGGGCGTGGACGTGTGGATCTGGGCCGCGATCTACCTCTTCGCCGACACCAAGTTCATCTCGATCTTCTCCATGCTGTTCGGGGCGGGCATGGCCATGATGAGCGATCGCATGGCCGCTCGGAGCGCCTCCGGAACCCGTCTGCACTACCGCCGCCAGTGCTGGCTCTTGCTCATCGGGCTGGTGCACGCGTACCTGATCTGGCACGGCGACATCCTCGTCACATACGCGCTGTGCGGTTTCATCCTCTACCCCTTCCGCGACCTTGCCCCGCGCCGCCTGCTCCTGATCGGGGGATGCGCCGTCGCGTTCGTGGTCCCCTTGTGGGGCTTTATCGGGATGTCGATTCCGTACTGGCCCGCGGAGGAAGTGGCGGCCGCGGCCGCGGAGTGGGCACCGCCGGACGAGGTGCTCGACGCCGAAATCGCCGCCTTCCGCGGCGGCTGGACCGGCCAGATGGCGTTCCGCGCACCCATCGCGCTGGCTCTGCAGACGGCCGGCGTCCTGTTCCTGCACCTGTGGCGTGCCGGGGGACTCATGCTGGTCGGGATGGCCCTGTACAGATTCGGCGTTCTGGCCGCGGGCCGCTCGACCGCCGTCCATCGACGCGCGGCGGTCCTGGGGATCGGCGCGGGCCTGCCCCTCTCGGCGGCGGGGATCGCGTACAAGTTCCACCACGGCTTCGCGTGGGAGAAGGCGATGTTCCAGGGCGAACTCTTCAACTACGTCGGCTCGATCGGGGTCTCCCTCGGGTACGTCGCGCTGGTCATGCTGGCGGTCCGGGGCCGCTGGCTGCCGGGGCTCCGGAAGCGGCTGGCCGCCACCGGCCGCATGGCGCTGACCAACTACATCGCCCAGAGCGTTGTCTGTACACTGATCTTCTACGGCCACGGGCTGGGCCTCTTCGAACGGGTCGGGAGCCCCGGTCGGATGGGAATCGTGGTGGCTATCTGGACGCTTCAGCTGATCTGGTCGCCGTGGTGGCTGGCGCGCTTCCGGTTTGGGCCGTTGGAATGGCTTTGGCGGACTCTTTCGTACATGCAGTGGCAACCGATGACGAAGAGGAGGAGGACAACGTGACCCCGTTGAAGGAGAAGCGCCTTGCGCCCCGGGAAGTGCTTCGGGTGATGGACGCGGCGCAGGTCATACACGAGCGGCAGGCAGCGCTCCAGGCCCACGAGACGTTCGACCGCGACGCCGCGATCCGCGACATCCAGATCATGTACGAGGAGCTGGGCGACCTTGTCGACCGCCACGTGATCGAGCGGGCCCTCGACGAGTACCTGTCCGAGCGCTACGCGTTCAAGCCCGTGCCGCCCGGCCTGAAGACGCGCCTGGGGCTCCTCTACGTTCGGCGGGGATGGGTGGCCAGGCGCGTGCTGTTGCCCGCCGGGGGCGTGGCCGCCCTGGTGTGGGCCGCCTTTGCCGGTGTGGAGATGCTGCAACGCCAGGCCCTGGCACGCGAGGTCGAGACCGTCCGTATCGAGGCGGTTGCGGTTCGGGCGGCGTACGACCGGAGCGTGGACGATCTGGAGGCGCTGACCGCGCGCGGGACGCCCCCGGACCTGCCGCCTGCGGAGGCCGATGCATTCGCGGCGAATCTCGCGGAAGCCGGGAGGCTGCTGGGTACCGTCGCCGTTATGCTGGACCCGATCGGGGCTGCGGTGACACGGAGCGATCGGGTGGACGGCTCTCTCGACGACGTCCGCGCGGAGACCGGGAGTGCGCGGGGGGGCCTCCAACGGGTCCAGGCCGAGATCGCGGCTGCGGGAGCCCGCATCGAGCGCCACGACCGCCTTGCCGCTTACGGCGCGGACATCGCCCGGCTGCACGCGGCCATCCTTGCCGACGCGGTCGAGGATGTGGCCCGCGACGGCGCCGCCCAACTGCAGCGCGACGCCGATGCGCAACTGACCGCGCGCGACGCCGACGGGCTGGACGAGACGCGGCAGCGCTACCGGGAACTGCACGACCTGCTCGTCGCCGAGTACGAGATCGTTGTGACCGGAGGCGTCTGGCGCGAGTCCAACGACGACCCCGACATCCGGAACTACTACCTGGTGGTCGAGGCTCGCACCGGTGACGGAGCCCCGGTACTGTTGGCGATCCGCAACGAGGAGACCGGCCGAACGGCGTCGGTGGTGGAGTGGGCCGAGCGGGTTCCGCAGGAGACCTACGACCGCGTCGGGGCGGACAGGCGGGACAACGGCATCATCGACGACGAGCGTTTCGGCTTCAAGCGCCGCGGGTTCGTAACGGCCGAGCGCCGCTACGCCGACCTCGGCCAGATCACGGAGTGGTGAGCGATGCAGACGGGAAGTGACGTCCACGAGAGCCTGGTGACCCGGATCCGCAGGGTCCGGCGCCAGCTTGAGGAGCAGGATGGTGGCATTGAGCGGTTGCAGGGTGAGATGGCGGAGCTGGGAGAGGGGAGGGCCGCGACCATTCGCGCGCTCGCCGAGTTCCACCTGCCCGAGATGAGCGCGGCGGCGGTGGCCGAGACGCTCACGGAGATGGAAACAAGCGTCCGCGCCGTCTTCGACGCGAAGAAGGGCCGCCTCGAACGGGTTGAGCGGCTCATCCCGGAGCAGCGCCGAACGGTGGACGCGTCCGAGGCTCGTCTTGCGCGGGTGACGGTCGCGCTGAACGAAGTCGGAAGGGAGCGGTCCAGGTTGGCGCGAGGTGTCTACCAGGAGCTTCAGGACATGGACCGCTGGCGGGCGCAGTCGGACGAAGTGCGCCGGCTTCAGGCCCGGGTGGTCGCGTCCGGGAGGCGGCACGAGGCCGCCCTGCGCGAGAGCCGCGACAAAGGCGCCCTCGTACGAGCAGGACGTGTTCTTCTCCTATCTGTCCAGGCGGCGCCACGGGTCGGACGCCGCCGCCGGGAACGGACTCACGCGCACGCTCGACGGATGGGTTGCGGACGTGACCGACTACAGCGCCGTGCGTGCGAAGTACGACTTCCTCATCGAGCTTCCCGGCCACGTCGAGGCCGTTCTCGACGACGACCGGACAGCGCTGGACGACGCCCGAGCCCCCCTGGCCGCCCTCGAGGCGGAGGTGATCGAACGGCACGGCCTCACGCCGGTGCTGGAGCGCGGAGACAAGCTGTACGCCGAACGGGAAGAGGCCCGGCGGACGTTGCGCGAGGCGGAAACGGGGCTACGGGAACTCACCGATGAACTCGCGTCGCTGCACGATGAGCGCGGATCGTACTACGAGACCGCGATCGACGGCCTGGAGTCGTACCTGGAAGGCCGCTCGCTGGACGACCTCATGACCATGGCGCGCGCGACCGGCGACCCGCGCGACGATGTCATCGTGGCGCGGCTCGCCGACATCGACGACCAACTCGGCACATTGCGCGTCGAGCTGGCGGACCTGCGCGAGGATCGTGACCGCCTCGCCGACAGCCTCGCGGGTCTGGAGGAGTTGCGCGACCGTTTTGAAGGCGACGACTGGAACGGCCGCCGCTCGCGCTTCGACGACGGGCTGGACATGAACGCGCTGCTTATCGGCTACCTCGCGGGGAGCCATTCCTTCGGCCACGTCCACCGCAGGCTCGGGCGGAGTCACAGCTTCCTGCCGTCTGACGGCGGTTTTTCGCCCGGGGGCGGGTTCTCAAGTGGTGGGGGCTTTGGCGGTGGTGGGTTCTCGAGCGGCGGCGGCTTCGGCGGTGGCGGCGGATTCTCGACGGGAGGCGGGTTCTAGGAGCCGGGGAGGGACCCCCGCTGCGTTGGTTCGGCGCTCGGATGCGGGCCGGTCACGGCAACCGATAGGCCAGCACACGCGGGACATCCAACTCGTCCACGCCGCTCCCGATCACGCGGCCGTCGCGCACCGCATGGACTTCGAGGCCGACGGGGAGATCGACGGACACCACATGGGTTCCATCGGGCATGAACGCCGCCCATTCCCGGGTTGACGGATCACCCGTATGGATCCCCAGCCAGATGCGGTCCTGGTCATCCACGACCAGTCCGGTGAGCGTGGGCCAGACATATGGTGCCCCTTCCCGGAGCAGGCTGCCCATTGCGGAACTCAACCCGTCCGCGGCGGCGGCGAGTTCCCGCCCGGTTACAGCGACCGGAGTGGTCGGGAAGGCAAATGCCGTACGGACGCCACCCTGAAGGTCCACGATTCTCACCTCCAGGGCGTCGGAACTTGCGTGCACGATCTGTTCTGCTCCCAGAAGTCCCACAAAGGAACTCCGTCCGAAGGGGTGACCGCTCACACTCACGGATCCGTCTCCCCGGAGGACCAATGATTCGGCAGCGGGATACTGGTAGACCAACTCGTCCACCACACGGCCTCCTTCCTCCCGGATGTGACGCAAAACCGCGATCCGCGTTTCCCCTTCGTCGCTCGCATCCGCTCTGTACGCGGTAGACGACCGAGCGAGGTATCCGAGGGAGCCCGCCAGTCCCTGGACATCGGAACCGAGCTCTTGCGTGCCCAGTGGACGTACGTACGCAGCCTCATCGCTTCCGGGCGGGAACACGGTGATGCGTTGCGGCTGATAGTCCCACACCAGAAGACTGTCCCCGGGCAGTACTTGCATGCTGCCGGGACGGGTGAATTCACCCGGGCCCTCACCTTCCCGTCCGATCGTGCGGTCATGGATCAGGTCGGCGTTCAACGCGATGACACCCGCCTCCTGAAAGTCCAGGACGTAGACGCGGCCCTCGGAGTCGGCGACCGCGTCCACCACATAGGAGAGCAGGACATCGTCGCCGGACATCGCTTCCAGCAGCGCTTCGCCCGGAGGGCCACTGGCCCAGGGACGTGGGGTTCGCGTGATGTCCGGTCCGCCGACGTTGTCGGAGCAGGCGGTGGCCGGGGCGGCCGCGACGGCGAGGACCAGGAGACCGGACCGCAAATTCGACATCAATCGACCCCCCTCACTCGTGTTGATGACCACGTCCCCCGGGAATTGCCGCGTTGGCTCTACTCCAGGGGCTCATCCCCGGAATGTAAGCGATGTTTTTCCTGGAGCGGATCCGTGGTGGCGTGGATCCCTGGCCCGTTGCACTATGTAGTGCAGGTGGATGGCCCGTTGTCCCCCGCGACGCGACGGCGAGCCTCGCCCGCCGCCCCGACCTCGTCCGTCCGGCCAGACGGCTTGGCCGTCGCCCAACCCTGGAGGTTGCCCATGAGACGAAGCCTTCTCATCCTCGCGGTCCTTTCTCTCGCCGTCGCGGCTCCCGTACAGGCCATGCAGGGACTTGCGATCGGCGGCCGCGCCGGCACCCTCGGCGTCGGCGCCGAGGCCGCCTTTCTGCTGAACGACTGGCTCGCCCTGCGGGGCGGTGCCGGTCTGCTTGGGGTCGACGCCGACCTGACCTCGGTCTCCCGTCTTGCGGAGAACCGCACGGGAACGCTGGCGTTGCCGAAGTCGATCTACACATTCGGCGCCGACATCAACGTGGGGAACTTCCGCATCGGCGGCGGCATGCTGTACAAGGAGCGAGATCCTGCGTACGCAATCCGGCTCGGCGATGGCGCGGAGATCGAGATCGGCGATGGGACGTACACCGAACCGGATGTCACCACACTCACGACCACCCTTGTCTCGGAGGCGTGGGCACCCTTTGTGCTGATCGGCTTCGGGCAGAATACGTCCCGGGGGCTGGGTCTGTTCCTGGATGTCGGCGTGGCGTTCCTCGACCACCCGGCACTCGAGATGAGTGCCACGGGCAGGCGTTCCGTGCTGACCTCGCGCAGTTTTCGGGACGACCTGCGCGCCGAGCAACAGAGTGTTCGCGAAGACGCCGGCGATCTCGTGAACTACTGGCCGATCCTCAACCTGGGGCTTCGGTTCGCGGTGGGGGGGAGAGACCGCAGAAGCCGTGAATGGCGGTAGCTCCGGCGCTCATCTGACTCGGGAGGAGCTCGCCCGCTACGCCCGCCACCTCGTCCTTCCCGAGGTCGGCAGGGAAGGGCAGGAGCGGCTCAAGGACGCCCGCGTATTGCTTGTGGGTGCCGGCGGACTGGGTTCCCCGGCGGCTCTGTATCTGGCCGCTGCCGGCGTCGGCTCGCTTGGCATCGTGGATCCGGACGTGGTCGACGTGACCAACCTCCAGCGCCAGATCCTGCACGGAACCGGGGGTCTGGGCGCCCTCAAGGTCGATTCGGCCCGGGCCCGCCTGGCCGACATCAACCCGCATGTGAGGGTGGGGACCGGCGCGGTGCGGCTGACGTCGGCCAACGCGCTGGAGATCGTGGCGGGATATGACGTGGTCGTCGACGGCAGCGACAACTTCCCGACCCGTTACCTGGTCAACGATGCCTGCGTTCTTACGGGACGGCCCAACGTCTACGGATCGGTCTATCGCTGGGAAGGTCAGCTTTCGGTCTTCGCGGCGGCGGACGGGCCGTGCTACCGCTGCCTGTTTCGCGAGCCGCCCCCGCCCGGCCTGATTCCCAACTGTGCCGAGGCGGGGGTGTTCGGCGCGCTTCCCGGCGTGATCGGGGCGGCCCAGGCCATGGAGACCCTCAAGCTGCTTCTGGGTGTCGGACAGCCTCTTGTCGGCCGCTTGCAGATCTTCGACGCGCTTGCCTACCGCTGGCGGGAGCTGGAGATACGCCGGGACCCCGGGTGCCCCGTCTGCGGCGATGAGCCGACCCAGACCGGCCTGATCGACTACGAGGTGTTCTGTGGCGTCGAGCCCGAGCCCGCCGAGACCGAAGTGGTGGTGGGCAGGGTGGAGCCGGACGAGTTCGCCGGGGTGATGGCCGGCGATCCGTGTCCATTCCTTCTGGACGTGCGCGAGCCCGTGGAGTGGCAAGGGATGAACCTGGCGCACATGGGAGCCGTGCACGTGCCGATGGGGCAGGTTCCGGAGCGCGTGGGCGAGATACCGCGCGACCGCCCCGTGGTGGTCTACTGCCACACCGGCGTGAGGAGTCTCGAGGTCGCGAAGATGCTGGCGGAGAAGGGGTACGAAGACGTGCGGAATCTGGAGGGGGGGATCGTGGGGGTGTTGGGTTGAGTGGACCCGACCGGCCGGCTCGGGGTATCTTCCGCTATGCCTGTCCGACATCTGGCCCGAGCCCTTCTCGTGTTCGTCCTCACGGCGGTGGCTGTATCCGCACCCGCGACCGCGGCCGCCCAGGTCACCCGGGCCGACTCGGCTGCCGTCCTTCTCGCCGCCGCGATCGACTTTGACGACCGGGGCGACCGCGACGTGGCCGAGGCCCTCTTCAGGCACATTCGCGCGCGCTTCCCAGGGACACCCGCCGCTCAATCCGCGCTCGGCCACCTGGAGGTGTCCACGGCCGCGCAGTCGCGGGCCGGAGGGGAAATCGAACTCACGGTCTGGTCGACCTTGTACGGGATCTGGCTGGGGATGGCGGTGCCGGCGGCCATGGACGCCGATGAGCCGGAGCCGTACGGGGTGGGACTCCTCCTGGGAGCACCGGGTGGATTCTTCGGCGGGCGGGCGCTGGCGAGATCACAGCCGCTGTCGTTGGGCCAGACCCGCGCGATCACGTGGGGAGGGACCTGGGGCGCGTGGCAGGGGATGGGCTGGGCACACGCCCTGGATCTGGGCGGGGGCGAGCGCCTCTACGATGACATCATCGAGCGCGAGGAGCAGAGCATACAGGCCGTCTTCGCTTCGGCGATCGCCGGGAGTGCAATCGGCATCCTCGGCGGCACGCTTGCCGCGCGGCGGGAGATCTCTCCCGGGACCTCCACCTCGGCCATGTTGGGGAGCATGTGGGGCGCCTGGTTCGGCTTCGGGTTCGCGTTTCTCGCCGACTTCGAGGAAGACCCCACGTGGGCGGCCACGATGCTCACCGGGAACGCCGGGCTGGTCGGGGGTGCGGTCGCGGGGAACCGCTGGCAGCTCACACGCTCGCGTGCGCGGCTGATCAGCGTCGGCGGGCTGATCGGTGGCGTAGGCGGTCTTGGCGTTGTGTTGATCGTGCAGCCCTCGAGCGACAAATCGGGGATCGCCATACCGTTGTTCGGCAGCATGATCGGGCTGGCGGTTGGCGGAGCGTTGACGCGTGGGGACGGCGTCGAAGAGGACGCGAGCGAGAACGCCGCGGCCTCTCTTCCCATGGCCGGCGCGTTGGTGAACTGGTCGGGCGGCAAGTTCTCACTCTCGGCGCCTTTGCCCGCGCCGGTCCGCGACTACGTCCCTCTGACGCAGGGACCTGGCGGATTGACCTGGAAGGTACCGCTGCTGAACGTGCGGTTCTGACCCGGTCGGTCTCGGGCAGCCTGCGGACAGATCCGCGCCGGCTGCCAGTCTAGTATCCCGCCAGCCCCAGGATCCCCCGCAGCACGTCGTCCGTCTGCGGCAGAATGGCCTTTTCGAGCTGGGGCGAGTACGCCACCCAGGTGTCGAGTGCCGCCACCCTGCGCACGGGCCCGTCCAGCCACGGGAAGAGTTCGTCGGCGATCCGGGCGGCCACCTCGGAGCCGATCCCCCACGACAGCGCGTCCTCGTACGCGATGAGGACCTTGTTGGTGCGGCGCACCGAGTCGCCGATGGTCTCCATGTCCAGCGGTGACAGCGTGCGCAGGTCGATCACTTCCGTGCTGATCCCGTTGCGATCCTCGGCCACGCGGGCCGCGTCCATGGAGCGCTTCACCATGGCGCCGCACGCCACCACCGTCAGGTCGCGCCCGGGGCGCACCACTTTCGCTTTGCCGAATGGCACCATGTAGTCGGGACCCGGGTCGGAGCCCTTGTTGTGCACCTGGCGATAGAGGTGCTTGTGCTCGAGGAAGAGCACAGGATCGTCGCAGCGAATGGCCGTGCGCAGCAGTCCGTTGGCGTCGAGGGCATTCGAGGGGAGGACGACACGCAGACCGTGCGTATGCGCGAACAGGGTGGGCGCGGTCTGGGAGTGGTAGATCCCGCCCTTGATGTAGCCCCCGTAGGTGACTCGCACGACAACGGGCGCTGCCCAGGTGCCGGCGGACCGGTACCGCATGGTGGCCAGCTCGTTGCGGATCTGCATGAAGGCCGGCCAGATGTAGTCAATGAACTGAATCTCCGCCACGGGCCTGAGACCGCGCGCGGCCATTCCGATCGCCCGGCCGATGATGTTCGCTTCCGCGAGCGGCGCATTGTAGACGCGGTTGCTCCCGAACCGGCCCTGGAGCCCGTGGGTCACCATGAAGACGCCGCCCTTGCCCTTCACCTCCCGCAGCGCCTCCTCGCGGGAAGCGTCCGCCACGTCCTGTCCGAACACCACGATTCGGGGATCGCGCTCCATCTCAGAGCGGAGGCATCGGTTGAGGAGGTCCACCATGGTCAGCGGCCTGTCTTCCCTGAAGACTGGTCGATCCTCGGTGTCGAAGTCGGGACCGGTCGGGTCCACGGTCTCCGAATAGAGCCACTTCATGGCGGTGTCCGCGGGGGGCTGCGGATGCTCCAGTGCCTGGTCCGCCGCCGCCGCGACCGCTGCCCCCGCGTCGGCCTCCATCCGGTCCAGTTCCGCGGGGGTCGCGGCACCCGTCTCGATGAGGAGCCTGCGGGCCTTGCGCAGCGGATCGCGGCGGTCCTGCGCGGCCCGTTCCGCCGCGGTGCGGTACAGCGACTCGTCGTCCGAGCCCGAGTGGGAGTACGGGCGGGTCGTATGCGCGTGCAGCAACGCTGGTCCCCGTCGCTGCCGGCACCAGTGGACGGCCTCGCCGACGGCCCGGTGGCTGTCGATAAGGTCGGTCCCGTCACACTCCACGATCTTCAAGTCCGGGAAGCCGGTGAGGAGGCGCGACACGTTGCCGCCGGCGGTCTGCACCTCGACGGGCACCGAGATCGCGTATCCGTTGTCCTCGACGACGAAGAGGACCGGCAGCTTCAGGTTGCACGCCGTGTTGAGCGCTTCCCAGAACTCGCCTTCGGAGGTGGTGCCGTCGCCCGCGGTGCAAACGACGATTTCGTCTTCGGCGAACGATGTGACGTGTCTGCGGAGGTCGGGTGTGTGAGTTGCCCGCAACCCCGCCTCGGCCGTGCCGACCGCCTGCAGGAACTGAGTGCCGGTCGGTGAGGAGGCAGAGACGATATTGTACCGGGCGTCCCCGAAATGGGCGGGCATCTGTCGGCCGCCGCCAGCGGGATCGGCCTCGGCCGCCATTCCCTGCAGGAGTTGCTCCATCGGTGAGACGCCAAGTGCGAGCGCCAGGGCCCGGTCCCGGTAGTAGAGGTGGAACCAGTCCGACCCGGGGCGCACCTGATCGGCGAGAGCGACCTGGATTGCCTCGTGTCCCGCGCCGGCGATGAGGAAGAAGACCTTGCCCTGCTTGTGGAGCTTCGCTTCGCGGTCATCGATGTGCCGTGCCGTGACCATTGTCCGATACCAGGCCAGAAGCTTCGTCCGGCCTGGAAGGTCGGATTCGAGGTCGGTGCCGAGGTCGTGTTCCAGTGTCGCCATGTGCTCCCGAACGTTGGAGTAGCCGGGCTGGTCAGCGCGCGCTCATAGAAGTGTGGGCCCGTCGCAGCGTTGCGTCCAGTGCTTCGGAGGACGCCACGGGTTCGTAGCACGTCGTACCCACGCAAACGAACCCGAGGCCTGTATGCTCCAGGCGCTCGTGCATTGCCGGAAGGGCGGCCACGGCGGGCTGTGCGGGGTCGCCCCCGGTGATGACCCGGTTCGGATGAGGATGTCGATGTGCCCGTTCGAGCATACCGCCGACCCGCGAGAAAGATCCCACCAGCGTGACCTCGAGCCGTGAAGTCTCGTGCGCCAGGGCCGCGCCGAGGAGGCGTCCGACCGCCAGGGGGTAGCGCTCCATCGTGCCGCGCTCGCGGGCGAGGACCTTTTCGGTGAGGGTGACGTGCGCGGCCGACCCGGTCAGCGCCGCGGAGCGGGCGAGGAGCTCCGTCGCGAGGGAGTTCCCCGACGGGGTGGCGTTGTCCATGATGTCTCTCGGCCGGACCACCAGCGCTTCGCCATCCTCGGGTGCGTCGTAGAACAGCTCCTCCGCCCGCGACCAGAAGCGGTCGACCATCGCGTCGGCGATCCACGCCGCCTCCGTCAGCCAGCGCGCGTCGAGGGTGGCCTCGTAGAGAGACAGGCAGGCGTTGCCGAGGGCGCCGTAGTCTTCCAGGAAGCCGTTGACGTGGACGCGGCCGGCCGTGAGAACCCGTCGCAGGGTGTCGTCCCGGCGGACGGCGGCCAGGAGGACGTCCGCCGCCCGTGCCGCTGCGCGTGTGAAGTCCGGGCGCCCGAGCGCCGGGCCCGCTTCGGCGAGGGCGCGGATGGTGAGGCCGTTCCAGGAGGTCAGCACCTTCTCGTCGCGCAGGGGCTGGGGGCGGGTGCTCCGGTGGGCCTTGAGGGTGGAGAGGGACGCCTTCAGCAGCTCGTCCAGCTCGTCACGGGCCATTCCTTCCTGCCGTGCCACCGCATCCACATCGTGGGGAAGATGAAGGATGTTTCGGCCCTCGAAGTTGCCGGCATCGCTCACGTCGTAGATCCGTGAAAGGAGCCGCGCCTCGTCGCTGCCGAGGAGCTCGCGGACTTCCGACGGGGTCCAGAGGTAGAAGAGCCCTTCTTCACCCTCCGAATCGGCGTCGCGCGCGGAATAGAAGACGCCATCGGGCGACGCGAGGTCCTCGAGCACGTAGTCGAGCGTCTCTTCGGCGACGGGGCCCAGGTGGCGGGCGCCGAGCAGGTGCGCCCGGGTCAGAGCCCGCGCGATGAGGGCGTTGTCGTACAGCATCTTCTCGAAGTGGGGGACCAGCCACCGCGCATCGACGGAGTAGCGGTGAAAGCCGCCGCCGGCGTGGTCGCGGATGCCGCCCGCCGCCATGCGCGAAAGCGTGTGCGCCGCCATGGTGACGCCGTGCGTGCCGGGGTCGCCGGATCGCAGGAGAAAGTGCAGGAAATCGGGTTGGGGAAACTTGGGGGCCGCGCCGAATCCACCGTTCGTGGGGTCGAAGGTCCGTCCGGCCACGGAGACCGCGTGAGCGAAAAGCTTGCCGTCCCGGGCGTCGAAGTGGCCGGAAGCGGGATGGGGCTCCGTGGCGCCGCGGGCCAGGACCTCCGTGAGCTGGGCACCCGCCCGGGTCACGTCGTCTCGCCGCGCCCGGTAGGCGTCGGCGGCGGCGGAGAGAACCTGCCGGAAGGACGGCATGCCGTGGCGGGGCTCGGGGGGGAAGTAGGTGCCGCCGTAGTACGGGACGCCCGCAGGCGTGAGGAAGGCCGTGAGCGGCCACCCGCCCTGCCCGGTCATCGCCTGCACCGCGCGCATGTAGATGGAATCGACGTCGGGCCGTTCCTCCCGGTCCACCTTGATGTTGACGAAAGACCCGTTCATGAGCCGGGCGGTCTCGACATCCTCGAAGGACTCCCGTTCCATGACGTGGCACCAGTGACACGCCGAATAGCCGATCGAGAGGAGGATGGGACGGTCCTGCTCACGGGCCAGGTCGAGCGCTTCGTCGCCCCACGTGTGCCAGTCCACGGGATTGTGCGCGTGTTGCAGCAGGTAGGGACTGGTCTCGTTGGCGAGGCGGTTGGGCATGGGGGCGGGGGAGAGGGGAAGGGGGAGGCGGGAAGATAGCGGCAAGCGGGTGACCGGGCGAGTGGCGAAGCGGCCGACGTGCCGGCCCGGATTCCGATAACTTCAAACCCATGGTTCGCCCGTTCCTTGTACTGGCGCTGCGCCGCCCGCGCCTTTGGCCCGCGCTCCTGTCCGCGGCGTGGGCCTTTCGCCCCAGAGGATGGTATCGGCGGCCGCCTTTCCTGCCTCTGCCATCGAAGGCATACATGCGCTGGCGCATGGAGACGGCGTACGGCGAGCCGGACGCGGTGCCCCCGGCGCACGAGATCGAGAGCTTCATCACCTGGTCCGCGGACATGCGTCGCCGGATGCGGCCCCGTGGACTTGTGCCGCTCTGGTTCAAGGTCGTGGCCATCGTCGTCCTCATCGCCTTCACCGCGTGGGTGAACCTGCGCGCGGGAGAGATCGACGCGGTCAGGGAGGCGGTGGCGTCCGCGGGGTACTGGGGCCTGTTGGCGGCGTCGGTGATCAGCGGTTTCAACCTTGTGGCCCCGGTGCCGGTTGCCGTCTTCTACCCGTTCCTGATGGAGTCCGGGTTCCAGCCGGCACCCACCCTCGTGACGATCGCGATCGGCATGACGGGGGGCGATTTCCTGGGCTACCTGATCGGGGACGCCACGCGCGACCTGGCGCGCAACCGACTGGCGGGTTTTCGAGCCCGGGTACAGTCGCTCCACCGGCGCCATCGACTCCTGCCCTTCGGGCTCCTGTTCCTCTACGCGGCCTTCGTGCCGTTTCCGAACGAGGTCGTCGTGATCCCGCTGGCGTTCATGGGGTATTCCATGGGCGGCGTCATGGTCGCGGTGTTGCTGGGCAACGTGATCTTCAACTCGGTGTTGGCATTTGGCGCGTCGTGGCTCTTCGGGATGGGGGCGTGACGTGCGCATCGTCGGTCTGACCGGCAACGTCGCGGCAGGCAAGTCCGCGGTGGCGGAACTCTGGCGGCGGGCGGGGGTGTCGGTGGTGTCGGCGGACCAGCTCGCGCGCGCCGCGGTCAAGCCGGGCACGCGGGCGCTTGCCCGGATCGAAGAGCTCTTCGGTCCGGGTGTTATCCGGGGCGACGGGTCTCTGGACCGCGGGGCCTTGCGCCGGATCGTCTTCCGTGACGAGGAGGCGTTGCGGCACCTGGAGGGGATCGTGCACCCTGAAGTGAGGCGCCTGAGGGACGCATGGACCGAGGAGAGGCGCGCCGCGGGGGCCGAAGTGGTGGCGTGGGAGGTTCCCTTGCTCTTCGAGACGGGGATCGAGGATCAGGTGGACGTCGTGGTCGTTGTGGACGCTCCGGTCTCCGTGCGCCTGAGCCGGATCATCGAGTCCAGGGGCCTGACCGAAGAGGAAGCCGAAGCGATCATGGAAGCCCAGATGCCGGCCGCCGAAAAGCGACGCCGGGCCGATATCGTTGTGAACAACGCGGGAACGCGTGACGCGCTGGCCAGCCGGGCAGCCGAGGTGCTGAACGAGATCGTGCGGGCGCGGAGGTGAGCGAGCGCGTGAGGCGGCTGGACGAGATCCTGCACGTCCTCTCCGGCGCATCGTCCGTGGTCATCGCCGTCCACGCCAACGCGGACGGAGACGCGGCGGGGTCGGAGATCGCCCTCGCGGCGTTCCTGCGGGAACGGGGCACGCAGGCCTGGATCGTCACCCCGACGCCCTTCCCCGAGAGCTATGCCTTTCTTCTTCCGGATCCGGGATGGGTGCTCCCGGCGAAGAGCGCGGAGGAAGCCGAGCGCTGCCGGCACGCCGACCTGGCGGTCGTGCTCGACACGGCCGAAATTCCGCGCATCGGCCGCGTCAAGGGGCTGGTCAGGCGCCTGCCGAAGGTCGTCATCGATCACCACCCGCCCGGCGGGCGTCCCATCGACGGCCTCGTCCTGCGTGACACAAGCGCCTGCGCCACGGGGGTGCTCGTCTTCGAACTCATCGACCGGGCCGGCGGACCCTGGACCGATGTGATGGCGCGAGCGCTCTACGTGGCCGTGCTCACCGACACCGGCGGCTTTCGCTTCTCGAACACGAACCCGGAGTGCTTCCGTGTCGCGGCTCGACTGGTCCAACTGGGGGCCGATCCGGAGGCGCTTCACAGGGCCGTGTACGGGCGTTTCCACCGGCGCCGCTTTGCCCTGCTGCGTGAGGCGCTGGCCACCCTGACCGTGCACGGGGGCGGCCGGATCGCGTGGATGACGGTGCCGAAGGAGGCCTACGACGCGCTTGGAGCCTCGCTGGAAGACCTGGAGGGCTTCGTGGATGTGCCGCGCGATGTCGCGGGGGTCGAAGTGGCCATGCTCTTTCGCACGACCGCCGACGGGCGGATCAAGGTGTCGTTTCGCTCGCTGGCTCCATGGGACGTGAACGCGGTTGCGGTGGCGCTGGGTGGTGGTGGGCACGAGCGGGCGGCGGCGGCGGTGGTGGCGGGGCCGCTGGAGGACGCGATCGACCGGGTGGTGAGGTTCGTGGAGGAGGAGTTCTGAACTCCGGCTTGGCAACCTTGGCCAAACCGCTGATCTTTCCGGGATGCGCGGTGTACCGGTGAGAACAGACTCGATTGCCGAGGCCGACGATGGCCCGGGAGTTCCGGAGGCGTTGCCCAGGACCTTGCGAGAGGTGGGGAACCGCCTCGGACCGGGAGCCATCGACCGCCTGTGGATTTTTCCACCCCTTGTCCAGGGGCGGCGGGAGTGGGGACTGGTCGCGGCCAGCTGCTTCGATGGCCGGGGGGCGCGGCGGCTGGTCACGGCGCGCTACTCGGCCGAGCGGACGGGCAAGGGCCTTTATCTGGATTCCGAACTGCTCGACGAAGGCGTGGCACCCGCGGACCGGCTTCCCCGGGTGATGGAGGGCGTGGTCAAGCGCGGCCCCGAGCCGCTGGGCAGTCCAAGGCTGGTAGAGGTGGAAGGCGGGGTCGAAGCCTTTGAGTCGCTCATGGCGGACTACGACGGCGGCCTCTTCGAGGAAACGGTCGCCGGACCGCGTCCCGCTGGATGAACCGGAGACAGCGATGAAGACCGGACCCACCAACATTGAACCCTATCTGGGGATTTTTGGCCGCTACCTCCGCGAACAGGGCCTTCCGGTCACCCAGCAGCGCATCGCGGTGGCCAAGGCCGTCTTCTCGTCGTCGCGGCACCAGTCCGTCGAGGACCTGGAGACCGTTCTGCGGGCGAAGGACTTCCGCCTGGGCAAGGCGACGATCTACCGTACCCTGGATCTGCTGGTCCGGAGCGGCATGGTCGAGGAGCACGACTTTGGCGAGGGCCTGAAGCGGTATGAGCACCGCCTGTCCAGGGACCCCGTGCATCACCACCTGGTGTGCACCGAGAGCGGCGAAGTGATCGAGTTCCGGAGCGAGGAACTTCGGCGCATCGTGGAGGAAACCGCCGCGCGCCACGGCTTCCGTCCCACGCATCACAAGCTCGTCATCTTCGGCCTCAGCCGCGCCAGCCAGGAGTCGGGCGCCGATGTCCCGTATCGCGGCATCACCTGTCCCATCGAGACGACCTGACGCCCCGCCGCCATGCCCAACCGAAGGGACCCCACCGCCACCGCCCGCACCGGCGCGCGCACCATCCACGATCTCCCCGCCGGCCTCGAACAGCTTCCCTGGGAGTTGCCGCGGGTCTTCCTCGGGCTGGACGGCGGGGGAGCCACGCACGAGGGCGCCGGCACCTGGATCCTGCCCGTCCCCTACCAGGCCACCACCAGCTGGGGCTCGGGGACGCGCCGCGGACCTCGGGCGATCATCGACGCCTCCCGCTACGTCGAGCTGTACGACCACGAGCTGGACCGCGATCCGTCGGCCGGGGGCGTCTACACCTTTCCCGCGCTCGAGCTCGCGCGCGGGGACGCGGCCCGGGCAATGGCCGAGCTGGAAGACGCCTGCACGCGGGTACTGGATGCGGCCGCCGAACGGCGCGTCATCATGATCGGGGGCGAGCACTCCGTGTCGTCGCCCGCGATCCTCGCTCACGCCCGGCGGCTGCCCGAGCGGCTCGCGGTACTCCAGTTCGACGCCCATCTGGACCTGCGGGCCACCCTCGACGGCAGCCCCTTCTCCCACGCGTGCGCGATGGGGCGCGTCATCGACCAGGTCGACCTGGTCACGGTCGGGGCGCGGGGCATCAGCGCCGAGGAGTGGCAGGTCGCCCGGGACCGGGACAACGTGCACATCATCACGGACAACGAAATGGCGCAGGGCGACGACTGGGCGGACCGAGCGGTCGACGCGCTGGGCGAATCGGTCTATATCACCTTCGATGTGGACTACTTCGACCCCTCTCTTGTGCCCTCGACCGGGACACCCGAGCCCGGCGGCGGCTTCTGGCATCCGACGCTGTCGCTTCTGAGGCGCGTCTTCGCGGAACGGCGTGTCGTCGGCGTGGATGTGGTGGAGCACGCGCCCATTCCCGGACTCGCCGCCCCGGACTTCCTGGTGGCGAGGCTCATCTACAAGATGATAGGCTACTGGAGCGAGAGCGGGTTGCGCCGCTGACATCGCGCGCCCGGGCAAAACGGCCTTCTCGCAACGCATCCCCGACAGGACCAGCTCCTTACCGCATATGAACGAATCCATAGGTATCACCATCGTCTTCACCGCCGGCGTGCTGTCCTTCCTGTCGCCGTGCGTACTCCCCCTGGTGCCGAGCTACCTCTCGTTCGTGACGGGGATGTCGCTCGAGGATCTGCAGGAGGGTTTCGATCGCCGCAAGGTACTGGTGCACTCGCTCCTCTTCGTCACCGGCTTCACCCTCATCTTCGTTCTTCTGGGCGCTTCGGCGTCCTTCATGGGGAGCTTCCTCAACTACTACAGCGACTGGATCGCGCGCATCGGCGGGATCATCATCATCATTCTGGGGCTGCACCTCATGGGCGCCTTCAGGCTCACGCCCCTCTTGCGGGAGAAGCGCGTCCACCTGGGTAACAAGCCTGCCGGATACGTCGGAACGGTGGCCGTGGGCTTCGCCTTCGGCGCCGGCTGGACCCCGTGCATCGGACCCGTGCTGGGCGCCGTCCTGACCCTGGCGGCGTCCCAGGAGAGCCTGGGACAGGGGACGATGCTCCTCTTCGTCTACTCGATGGGCCTCGCAATTCCGTTCATCCTCACGGCCCTGGCGCTGGAGCGCTTCCTTACCGCGTTTTCGAGGTTCCGGCGATTCCTGCCCGCGGTCCAGATCGCGGCCGGAGCGTTGCTGGTCCTGCTCGGCATCCTGCTGGTGACGGGATCGTTCACCGTGCTCGCCGCGTGGCTCAACCGCTTCGCGCCCGAATTCCTCCTGGAGAGGCTGTAGCGATGGCCCTGGTCCCTTCGACGATGCTCCCCCTGGGCACCCCGGCCCCCGACTTCTCGCTTCCCGAGCCGTCCACCGGCCGGACCGTGTCGCTGGGCGACTTCCGCGATGGTCGGGCGCTGCTCGTGGTCTTCCTCTCCAACCACTGCCCGTTCGTGAAACACATCGCCGACCGCCTTGCCACCGTCGCGGGCCGGTATCAGCGCGACGGATTGGCGGTGGTGGGCATCAACGCCAACGACGTCGCCCTCCACCCGGAAGACAGCCCGGACGCCATGAAGCGCGAAGTGGAGCGCCGGGGGTACACCTTCCCGTACCTCTTCGACGAGACGCAGGAAGTCGCGACTGCGTACCGGGCGGCGTGCACGCCGGATTTCTTCCTGTTCGAGGGGGGACGGCGTCTGGCCTACAGGGGACAGTTCGACGCAAGCCGCCCGTCACTCGACGTTCCCGTGACGGGGGACGATCTCCGCGCGGCGATGGATGCGGTGCTGGCGGGGCAGGCCCCCCCGGCCGAGCAGGTTCCGAGCGTGGGGTGCAACATCAAGTGGAAGCCGGGGAACGAGCCGGAGTGGTTCGGGTAGGGCAAGTGCCTGCCCCCGGAGCCGTGACTAGGCCACCCCTGCCAGATCCTGCTCCAGCAGCTGACGCCTGAGCAACGTCGCGTACGTCCCTTTCAGCGCCAGCAACTGCTCGTGGCGCCCGCGCTCCACGATGCGGCCCCTGTCGAGCACCAGGATCAGGTCCGCGTCCTTCACCGCCGTGACCCGGTGCGAGATGATGAACGCGGTGCGGCCCCTCAGCTCGGCGCGCAGGCCGCGCAGGATCCGGGACTCGGTGCCGGTGTCCACCGCGCTCAGCACGTCGTCGAGAACCAGGACCGAGGGGTCGATGGCCAGGGCCCGGGCCAGGGTCGCACGCTGCTTCTGCCCGCCCGACAGGTTGATGCCGCGTTCCCCGAGGCGCGTCCGGTAGCCGGCCGGGAACCCCTCGATGGTCTCGTCCAGGTGGGCGGCGGTGGCGGCGTCCCGGATGCGCCGGGCGAGGGAGTGTTTGTCCAGGGCCGCCGGGACGCCGAGGCCGATATTGCGGCCCAGGCGGTCGGAGAAGAGGAAGCTGTCCTGCGGAGCGAAGCCGATCCGGGCCCGGATGTCGGCGGGGTCATAGGCGGGGAGGGGGGAGCCGTCAAGGAGCACGGCGCCCGAGGTGGGATCGTAGACGCGTGCGATCAGCGACACGAGGGTGCTCTTGCCGGAGCCGGTGGGGCCCACGATCGCGACGGTTCGTCCGGGCTCGGCCGTGAACGACACGTCTTCGAGTACGAGCCGCTCCGTGCCCGGATAGCGAAACGAAACCTCCCGGAATTCGATCCCGGCAGCAGCGCCCGGCACGGGAAGGGGAGCGACCGGGGCGTCGATGGCGGGCCGGATCGCGAAGATCCGGTTGATCCGCCCCATGGAGGCCGCGCCGCGCTGGAAGAGGTTGACCACCCAGCCCAGAGCGATCATCGGCCAGGCGAGCAGTGCCAGGTAGAACGAGAAGGCCACGAAGTCACCGGTCGTGATACGCCCCGCCATGACCTGGCCGCCCCCGTACCAGAGCACCACCACCATGGCCGCGCCCGTGAGCAGTCCCATGATCGGGTGGAATGCGCCGGACGCGTACGCGAGGTGCATGTTGCGCTTCAGGTAGTCCCGGTTGAAGACGTCGAACTCGCCTGCCTGGGCCGCTTCCTGCCCGTACGCCCGCACGATGCGGACGCCTGTCAGGTTTTCCTGCACCATCGTCGACAGCGCCGCGAACTGCTCCTGGATGCGTTCGAAGCGGGTGTGGATGGTCTTGCCGAACCATGCGACAACCGGGGGCAGGACGGTCATGGGAATCAGGGCCACGAGGGTCAGCATGGGGCTGATCCAGATCATGACCGCCAGGCCGACCACGAAGCTGACCACGGTATTCGCCGTGTACATGACCGCGGGACCGATCGCCTGACGCACGGCCAGCGTGTCGTTGGTGGCGAGGCTCATCAGGTCGCCGGTGCGGGTGCCGCCGTAGAAGCCTGCGTCCAGGCGCAACAGGTGCCTCACGAAGTCGTTGCGCAGATCGACCTCGATCCGGCGGCTCAGGCCGTTCAGGATCTCCCGCATTCCGTACCGGGCCGCGTTGCCCAGGATGGCGGCCGCGACGATCAGCAAGGCGTAGTTGAGGACCGTTCGACGTGTCGCATCCGGATCCGCACCGGTGTCCGCGGTCAGCGCGTCGATCGGCAGCTTCAGCAGATAGGGGTTGGCCAGGGCGAAACCGTTGGCGAGTATCACCAGGACCAGTCCCCAGAACATGGCCCGCCGGTATGGCCGGAAGTAGGGGAGGACGGTCTTGAGTTGGTCCATGTCGGGAGGCGGACGCCGTGGGGTGTGGTCGCGGTACTCGGGGAATCGGTCCCTATATTGGTAGCGGACGAAAGATCGGGCGTCACAGGGAAGGCGGGCAACCGCCGGAGGGAGCCAGCAAGATGACATCACGGGGCCGGTGGACCCATCCGCGCGAGCACCGGGAGCGGCGTGGGGCCGGGCTGGCATGGTGCCGGCGCGCAGGCCTGTTGCCGGTCGCGTGGCTGACCCTGACGGTCGCGTGCGGAGGCGACACCGAGCCGGCCGGCGGTGGCGCGGAGCCCGGGGCTGCGGAGCGCGAGCCGGTGCCCGCCGAGCCGGAGACGGAGCCGCCGCGCTCGGAGGTGGAGGAAGCGGGGGCCGTCGGGGTGTCGGGCGATCCCGAAGCGGCGGATGAAGGCGAGGGAGAGGTCGAGGGCGGGAGTGATCGGGTCGGGGAAGACGATGAGGCGGAGGGAGTTGACGCTGAAGCTGTGCCCCCGTCACGAGTCCCCGCCGGCACGCGGCTGAGTGTCACGAGCGCACAGGACATCTCCACTGCGGACTATTCCGCCAACGATCCGGTGTTGGTCACGGTCGCCGAGCACGTTGTGGACTCGTCCGGAGCCGTGCTCATTCCGCAGGGCGTCAGTCTACTCGGCCGGGTCGTGGATGCGACCGGCTCGGGGGGGCCCGGCGAGGCGCCGATTCTGGAGATCGCGTTCGAGACCCTCTCCGGCCGGGACTACGAGAGGCCGGTGGAGGGCACGATCATCGAAGCCGACGTGGTGCTGGACGCGGAGGCCGAGGCCATGCGTCGGGCCTCCGCGGGGCGGGTCGCCGCGGTGACCGTGGTTCCGGGCAAGATCCTGGCGGGGTCGGTCATCGTCGTTGAGCTGCGGGCACCGGTGTCCGTGCCGCCCGTGTTCATGTGGCTGGACTCGCTGTTCGAGGGAGACTCGTTGTTCCGGGCGGATTCGTCGTTCCGCGCGGACACCTTCCCGGGGCGGGATCCCTTCCTGCGACTGGACACGTTGCCGCGCCGGGACACGATCGGCATCCGCCCTGCGGGCCGCTATTCCCGGTAGCCGACCGCCAGACCACCCCGGCGCGGATCCGACCACCCGGCCAGGGAACCGTCCGGCATGACCATGATCAGTTGCACATCCCCCGACATTCCACCGGTGAAATAGGCGTCCGGGGGTCCCGGCTCCCGTTCCCGCACCGTGTGGCCGCGATCCCGCAGCGTCCTCACCGCCGACTCCGAAAGCCCCCGGTGCTCGAAGAAGACCTGGTCGGGCAGGTGCTGGTGGTGCACCCGCGGCGCGTGCACGGCCTGGACAGCGTTCATGCCGTGGTCGACGACGTTGAAGATCGTCTGGAGGACCGTGGTGATGATCGTGGCCCCGCCCGGGGTCCCCGTCACCAGAAGGAGGGCGCCGTCCGCGCCCTCGACGATCGTGGGGCTCATCGCCGACAGCATGCGCTTTTCCCCGGCGACGGCGTTTCGTTCGCCCTGCACGAGCCCGAACTGGTTCGGCGTGCCGGGCTTCGCGGCGAAGTCGTCCATGGTGTTGTTGAGAAAAAACCCCGCGCCGTCGACTACGACCCTCCCGCCGAACCACGAGTTGATGCTGGTCGTCACCGCGACCGCGTTCCCGTCCCCGTCCACCACCGAGTAGTGCGTGGTGTGGCTCTCGTCCAGTACCGTCTCCAACCCCGGTCGCACCTCGGACGAGGGGGTGGCGCGGTCCATCGAGATGGTGGCGGCGCGGCGCTCCGCATAGTCCTCCGAGGTGAGTTCGGCCAGCGGCATGTCCACGAAGTCGGGGTCGGCCAGGTACTCGTTGCGGTCGGCGTAGGCACGGCGGAACGACTCGGCCATCACGTGCACGGCGTCGGCGCTGTTCCATCCGAGCGCGGCAAGGTCCCACCGCTCCACCATGTTGGCGATCGCGGCCATGGTCACGCCGCCCGATGACGGGGGCGGCATCGAGTGGACCGTGTGTCCCCGGTAGTCGAAGCTGACCGGATCACGCCAGACGGCTTCGTACCGGTCGAGGTCCTCCAGGGTCATGATCCCGTCGCCGCGCTCCATCTCGGCCACGATCAGCCGGGCGGTCTCGCCCCGGTAGAAGTCGTCGGGGCCTTCATCGCGCAGCCGGACGAGGACACCGGCCAGCTCGGGCTGCGCGAAGGTGGCCCCGATCGCGGGGACGGCGTCCCCCGGAAGAAACACCCGTGCGCTGGCCGGGAACCCGCGGATGCGATCCTGGGCCGCATCCAGCGTCGAGACGAAGCGCACGGTCACCTCGAAGCCCCGCGCGAGGTGAATGGCCGGCTCGACCACGTCCCCCCAGGGAAGGACACCGAAGCGGCGGTGCGCCTCCCACAACCCGGCGACGCTTCCGGGAACGCCCGCCGAAAGATGGCCCACCACGGACCGGTCGGTCACGTTCCCGGCATCGTCGAGGTACATGTCGCGCGTCGCCGCCATCGGTGCCTTCTCGCGGTGATCGAGCGCATGGACGGTGCCGTCGGCGAGGCGGACCATCATGAACCCGCCGCCGCCGAGATTCCCCGCTTCGGGGTTCACCACCGCGAGCGCCAGGCCGGTGGCGACCGCCGCGTCGACAGCGTTGCCTCCGGCCGCGAGCATGTCCACGCCCACGCGCGACGCGTATTCGTCGGTGGTCGCGACCATTCCTCCCCGCGCGGTGACGGGCGGGGTGTCGGTTGTGAAGGGCCAGTCGTCGGGGAAGGCGGCGCCCCCCTGCACGAAGGGACTTGCCGGGACCGGCGGGGCGGAGGACTCGCAGCCGGACAGGGCCGGAAGGAGGAGGGCCAGCAGTCCGCGGACTGCCAGCGCCTTGATGCGGCGGACCGGGGGGCGCTGGCGGTGGCCAGCGAAGGAGTCACTGTACATGGCTTCGGGGCGGCTTTCGTTAAGTTGTCGGAGGATTCACCCATGCGCGGTGGTAAAGATGCTGGATGACCGGCTGACCGAGCAACGGAACCCCAGGAGCGAGGCCATCGACCGCCTGTCCACGTTGGGGATCGTCGGGCTCATCAACGAAGAGGACCAGTCGGTGGCGGTCGCTGTTGGCCGGGAGGCGCAGTCCATCGCGCGCGCGGTCGATCTGACGGTGGAGGCGTTTCGGGCCGGGGGGCGTCTTATCTACGTCGGCGCGGGAACGTCCGGGCGGCTGGGCGTCCTGGATGCCGCGGAGATGCCTCCCACCTACGGGACGGACCCGGAGATGGTGCAGGGGGTGATCGCGGGCGGCTTTCAGGCGCTGGTTCACTCCCGGGAAGGGGCGGAGGACCGCCCGGAGGACGGGGCCGCGGCCATGGACGAGAAGGGGGTCGGCGCGACCGACGTCGTGATCGGGATCGCGACCTCGGGAACCACCCCGTTCGTGCACGGAGCCCTTGCCCGGGCTCGAGAGCTGGGCGCGCGCACCGGCTTCCTGCTGTGCACACCACCGCCCCGCGCCCTCCGGGAAGCGCACGACGTTGTCATCGCGCCGCTCACGGGTCCGGAAGTGGTCACGGGCTCCACCCGCATGAAAGCCGGGACAGCCACCAAGATGGTCCTGAACACCATCACTACCGCGGCGATGATCCGCTGTGGCAAGGTGGACGGCAACCTCATGGTCGACCTCCAGGTGACGTGCCTGAAGCTCCAGGACCGGGGTGAAAGGATTCTCATGGCGACTCTGGGGCTTGACCGGGAGGGCGCGCGTTCACTGCTGGCGCGGGCCGGCGGTCACGTCAAGACGGCGCTTGTCATGCAGCGGCTGGACATCGACCGCAGCGAGGCCGGAAGAGCCCTGCAAGGTGTTCAGGGCGTTATCGGAGCGCTGGCTCCGGAAGGTGACCACCTTGACTGACGCCGCCAGGCGGAAGATCACACCCGCCGCCGCCCTTCTCCTGGCGGTTGTCGCGGCGCACATGGTAGCAGCCTTCACGTCGTCCTCGCCCGAGGTCCACAACGGAGGTGACAACGCGGCGTACGTCTCGCTGGCAAACTCCCTTGCACGGGACGGCGCGTACACGGAAGTCTGGCACCCGGGCGCCCCTCCCCACGCGAAATACCCTCCTCTCTACCCGGCGGTTCTGGCGCTCATGATCCTTGCGGGCGCGAAGACGTGGGGCGCCTTCAAGGCGACCTCGCTACTCTTCACCACGCTCGCGACCGCCTTCTGTTTCCTTTGGGTTCGCAGGCTCCACGGCGAACGGAGCGCGGCGGCGGTCGCGCTCATCTTCGGGATTTCCCCCGCGGTTCTCGACTACGCGCAGTGGGTGCTGGCGGATCCGCTTTTCCTCGCATTGACCGTCGCGTGTCTTTGGCTGCTGGCGCCCGCGCGCGATCCCGCACCCGATCGGATGAGTATCCTCGCGGGGTTCGCGCTGGTGATTGCCGCCTATTTCACTCGCTCGGCGGGGCTCCCCCTTCTGGTCGCGGTAGCGCTCTGGCTGACCGTGCGGCGACGATGGCGCCCGATGGGAGTGCTCGCGGGACTGTTTCTGGTCCCGGCGGCGCTGTGGCAGTCGCGCTCTCAGGGGGACTACTTCTCCGAGTTCTGGCTGGTGAACCCCTACGCGCCCGACCTCGGACGCGCCGGCCCCGGGGACCTGATCGCCCGGGGGGCAGGCAACTTCTGGACGTACGCGAGCGAATACGTGCCGGAGGGTCTGGTCGGCCTTGACGGGGCATGGGCCGGGGTCTTCGGAGTCGTGCTGGTGGGGCTGGCGGTGGCCGGTTGGGTTGGGCGGGTCCGGGTTGGCCCCGGGGTAGCCGAGCTCTTCTTCATTCTGTATGCCGGCCTCATGCTCGCGTGGCCCGCGGTCTGGTCGGGTGACAGATTCGCCCTTCCGCTCTTCCCCCCGCTCCTGCTCTACGCCGGTGAGACGCTGGCGGTCATCGCCGGCAAGCTGACCGCCGCGGCCCGCGAGCGGCCCCCCTGGCTGGCCCGGCTTCCGGCGCGCGCCATCGTCCTGGTGGTTGCCGGCGCAACGCTGGTTCCCGCCTCCCTGTCGTGGACCAGGCGCAGCGACCGGGCGTTGTGGTGCTCGGAGCGCATTGCCCGGATGGGTATCTTCGGGTGCAGCACAACGGGCGTGGTCGAATTCCACGCCATGGCCCTCTGGGCGGGCGCCAATCTCCCCGAAGGGACCGCCGTGTTCAGCCGCAAGCCCCGCCTCTTCCACGCCTTCAGCGGGCACCCCTCGGTCACGTACCCGTTCACGTTCGACGACCGGAGCCTTCTGGCGCAGGCGGACTCGCTCGGGATCGGGTACATCGTGCGGAGCAACTGGGACAATTCGGGTCCGGCCTACGTGGACCCCGTGATCGCCGCGAACCTCGACCGCTTCTGCGTCGTCTCGCAGCTTCGGCTCGGGTCGGGACCGCCCACCTCTCTACTGGCGGTCCTCGAGCCCGGAGCCGATGATTCAATGGACCCTGCCACAGGCCCGGAGAGCGTACGATCGTGTCCCCTGCCGGGTGGTGGTGCCGCGCCGACCCTGGCGGCCCTGGGCTCGCCGGTGGTCCCCATCCTCGACCGATGACACCGGACGTCTCTGGAACATGAACAGAAAACCGCTCCTGGTGGTTGTGGCCGTGTTCGCCTTGCTCCTCTCCGGAAGCCTCCGTCCGTCGTCCGGCCAGAACCCCCCACCGGACGAGGACTGGCGCCAGATGTCCACAGAGCACTTCGCGATAACCTTCCCGGCGGGGATGGAGGACCTCGCCAGCCGTGCGGCCTCGATCGCCGAGCGGGCCCACGTCCTCCTGGCGGAGCGGTTCGCGGCCACCCCCGACGGCCCCATCCAGCTCCTTCTCACCGATCACGCCGACATCACCAACGGTTTCGCCAGCCCGGTGCCGTACAACACCGTCACGATCTTCGTCCGGCCGCCGATGGACGGCGGCACAATCTCATACTTCGACGACTGGCTCGGCCTGGTGATCACCCACGAGCTCGTCCACACCTTCCATCTCGACATGACCGGCACCCTGGGCAAGGTCATCCGCAAGCTCGTCGGGCGCCTGCCGGCCGGTTGGCCCGTGTTCCCGTCGGGCGCGGCGCCCACCTGGATGATCGAAGGGCTGGCCACCTACTTCGAGTCGGAGTTGACCGGCGCCGGACGGGTCAAGGGGACGTGGCAGGAGATGGTGATGCGGGCCGCGGCACTGGACGAATCGTTCAGCACGCTGGATCAGATGGAGGGAGACTCGCCGGTGTGGCCGGGGGGGCACCGTCCGTACGTCTACGGAGCCCGCTACCTGGAACACATGGCCGAGGTGAACGGCGAGGGGACGCTGGGGGACTTCGCCCGCTCCACGGCGCGCATGTTGATCCCCTACCGCATCAACGCCGCGGCACGCAACGCATTCGGCACCACCGTGTCGGACAGCTGGGACGCGTGGAGGGCGCAGACGGTCGACGGGTACCGCTCCCTGGCCGCGGCACTCGCCGAATCGGCACCCGTTACGATGGGGGAGACCGTGGAGGGCGCTGGGCGCCGTGCCAAGCAGGCCATGATCTCGCCCGACGGGGAAACCCTGGCGTTCATCCGCTCCGACGGGGTGGACGCGGCCCAGATCCGGGTTTCCAGCCCCGGCGGCGAGGACGCGCGCCGCCTCACGCGCATCAACGGGGTGGACGGCACCCTGTCGTGGGCGCCCGGCGGCTCGCTTCTGTTCTCCCAGCTCGAGTTCACCGATCGCTACCGGCTGACCGGCGACCTCTACCTGGCGGCGCCCGACGGGACGGTTGAGCGCGTCACCCGGGGCCAGCGCCTCACCTACGCCGATGCCGCGCCGGACGGCGGCCGCGCCGTCGCCGTGCAGGAAGGCGGGGGCACCAACGGCCTGGTGCTGGTCGATCTGGCGACCGGTGACGTGGCGCCGCTCACGGACACGGACGGCGGCGTTCACTGGGCCTTCCCGCGCTGGTCGCCCGACGGCCGGCGCATTGCGGCGGTCCGCTGGGTCGCGCCGGGATTCATGGACATCGTACTCCTCGACGAAGAGGGCGCGGTGACCGCGGAAATCACTCGTGACAAGGCCGTGGACATCACGCCCTTCTGGACCCCGGACGGAAGCGCCGTGATCTGGTCCTCCGACCGGACAGGCATACCGAACCTCTACGCGGCCACGGTCCCGGAAGAGGGCGACCCCCGGATCCGGCAGATCACGAATGTTCTCGGCGGCGCGTCGCACCCTTCGGTCGACCCTCTCGGGAGATGGATCCACTTCGCGTCCTACCATGCGGACGGGTGGCACATCGAACGGATCCCCTTCTCGCCGGCGGAGTGGTTCACCCCCCAGCCGGTCAGCGACCGCTTCGGCCTGGCGCCCCCGACCCCGGACACCGTGGCGGCCAACCCGTCCCCCGCCGGGGCGTACCGCGCCATGCCGACCCTTCGTCCCTACTACTGGAACCCCCTGTACGTGGCGGCGGAACAGGGGACCGACCAGGCGGGCGTCCGGCACGATGTCTTCAAGCGGTTCATCGGTCTGTCGACCGCGGGCTCGGACCTCGTCGGGCGGCACTCCTTTTCGCTGGCCGCACGCGTCTCCCTCGATGTGCGGCGCTTCACGGGCGGATTCAGGTACAGCTACCGCGGCCTCGGCAACCCTGTCCTGGGGATGTCCCTGGCGCAGAGCCTCGACGCCTCTTCGCGTACTCTGAACGTTCAGTTCCCGGACGATTCGATGCGCGAGTTCTTCCTGGTCGAGCGGGAACGCTCGGCGATGCTCTCGGCGTCTTTCCAGCGTCGCCGCTACCGCTCGTCCACGGGGCTGTCGCTGAGTGGCGGTGTCGTAAGGGAAAACCTGACCCTGCAGGATCCGGCGGGGGAGGATGGCCCGACGCTGAGCAATCCGGCACCCCAAACCACATTCACCGAGATGCGCGCCACCCTGTCCGCGTCGAACGCGCAGCGCCGGGCCCTGTCGTTCTCGCACGAAGACGGGGTGCGCGCGTATGTGACCGGCCGGTCGCGGCGGGTGAGCGGGCTGGAATCGGCACGCCGCGGCGTCATCGGCCAGGACCGGGGGTTCGTGGAACTCACCGGCGAGGTGTCGGCCTACAAGTCGCTGGGCCGCCTCGGCTTCGCCAACCACGTCCTGGCGGCCCGCTTCTCGGCCGGGGCCGGCTTCGGGCCGGGCGCCAACCAGTTCCACTTCGACGCCGGGGGAGCGGAAGGCAGGCGGGAGACGGTCACGGGACTGGGGCTCTTCGGGGGCTCGTCGCTCCTCTTCCCGGTCAGGGGCTATCCCGCGGACTACCGTTCGGGCCGAACCGCCTGGTCCGCGAGCATCGAGTACCGTTTCCCTCTGTTCCTCATCGATCGCGGCCCGGGGCTCTTCCCCCTCTTCTTCGACCGGATCCACGGGACGGTGTTCGCCGACGCGGGGAACGCCTGGGGTCCCACGCTCGGGCAGCGCTTCTACGACAATCCGCAGCAGCTGGCGCTGGCGAGCGTCGGGGCCGAGCTCTCCGTGATCCTGGCCGCACTGTACCGGGGGGGCGCGTCGGTGCGTTTCGGGGGTGGCCTGCCGTTGCGCGAAGCGACCGATCCGGTCTTCTACATTCGTTTCGCCAACACTTTCTAGCGGCTCCCGATATTTTCCTTGACCACAAGGACTAGGGGTATTAAGTTGGTTACCCCACTACATACGGTAGCCGGCGGACGTTTTCCACATATTCAACCCGTTGGCACGCTTGAGCTTCGGGCGCCTTTCCACACTGCCCGCCCCCAAATCGACCCCGGTTTTCCACAATCCCCACAGAACCACAGGACTCGCGCCCGATGACGCTGCCGAACCAGGACGCCCACGCCTTCGACGATCACGTCCCCCACGACCTCCCGCAGGCCCGGCTCTCGGAGAACGCACGCATCGTCCTTGCACGGCGCTACCTGAAGAAGGACGAGTCCGGCCAGCCGACGGAGGAGGCGGAGACGATGTTCTGGCGGATCGCCAGGGTCATCGCCGAAGAGGACCGGAAGTTCGGGGTTTCGGAAGCGGCCGTCGAAGAGGTTGCGCGGAGCTTCTACGAACTGATGACGACCGGCCGGTTCGAGCCCAACTCCCCGACGCTGATGAACGCGGGCCGGCCCCTGGGGCAGCTTTCGGCGTGCTTCGTGCTCCCCGTCGAGGACGCGCTTTCCAACGGCGACAGCGGCATCTACGACACGTTGCGGGCGATGGCGCTCGTGCATCAGTCCGGCGGCGGAACCGGCTTTTCCTTCTCCCGGCTGCGGCCGGAGGGCGACAACGTGCGGTCCACGATGGGGGTGGCGTCGGGCCCGGTCTCCTTCATGCGCCTCTACGATGCCTCGACGGAGGTGGTGAAGCAGGGCGGCACCCGCCGCGGGGCCAACATGGGGATTCTCCGTGTCGACCACCCCGACATCCGCGAATTCATTCGCTGCAAGAACGACACCTCCCAGATCACGAACTTCAACATTTCGGTGGCGATCACGGACGACTTCATGCGTGCCGTCGGGAACAACGACGAGTACGACCTGATCAGCCCCCGGACCGGGACGGTCACGGGCCGGGAGAAGGCCGCCGAGATCTTCGACATGATCGTCGAGGGGGCGTGGAAGACCGGAGAGCCGGGCGTCTTTTTCATCGACCGCGCCAATGAACACAACCCGGTTCCGGCACTGGGCGCCTACGAAGCCACCAACCCCTGCGGCGAGCAGCCCCTGCTGGCGTACGACGTCTGCAACCTGGGCAGCATCAACGTCGGCGGCTTCGTCCGGGAAGGGCACTTCGACCGTCCCGAGGACGGTATCGACTGGGACGAGTTCCGCCGCGTGGTGCACCTGTCCATCCACTTCCTGGACAACGTGATCGACGCCAACCGGTACCCGCTCGGCGAGATCGGCGACCTGGCCCGCAGGATCCGCCGCGTGGGACTCGGCCTGATGGGCTGGGCAGACCTGCTGGTACGGCTGGGCGTGCGCTACGACTCCGACGAGGGCGTGGCCCTGGGCCGCACCGTGATGGCCTTCATCGAAGAGGAGACCAGGGTCGCCTCGGAGCGGCTGGCGGAGTCGCGGGGCGCCTTCCCCGCGTGGAAGGAGTCGATCTGGGGTCCGGACGACAGCTGTGCCAGGGACACGTCGGGGGAGCGCGTGCGCTCGCACCGGAGGCTTCGCAACTGCAACCTGACGACCGTCGCGCCCACCGGCACCATCTCGATCATCGCCGGGTGCAGCGGCGGCATCGAGCCGCTCTTCGCCGTTGCGTTCATGCGCAACCAGGCGGGAGTGATGATGCCCGATGTCAACGAAGACTTCGTCGCCCGCGCCAGGGCGGAAGGGTGGTACACGGAAGCGCTCATGAAGCGGATAGCCGAAGAGGGTCACATCCACTTCGACGAGGTCCCGCAAGAGGTCCAGGATGTCTTCCGCACGGCCCACGACATCTCTCCCGAGTGGCACGTTCGCATGCAGGCGGCCTTCCAGGCACATGTGGATTCGGCGATCTCCAAGACCACGAACTTCGCCTTCGAAGCGACGCGCCCGGACGTCCGGAAGATCTACAACATGGCCTTCGAACTCGGGTGCAAGGGGGTGACCGTCTACCGCGACGGCTCGCGCCCGATGCAGGTGCTGTCGACCGGGAAGACGGGCCAGGAAGAGGAGGCGGGCACCGCATCCGCCGAGGTCGAGGAGCTCAAGGCCCAGCTGGCGGATGCCCGGGCCGGCAAGCACGATCTGGAAGGCAGGTTGGAGGAAGTGCGGACCAGGCTGGTCGAGCACGACCTGGAGGCCGCGGCGTCGCGCCACAAGCGCCAGCGCCCGTCCATCCTCAGGGGACGGACGATGAAGATGGATTCGCCCCTCGGCGACCTCTACGTCACGATCAACGAAGACGACGCCGGCAAGCCCTTCGAGATGTTCTGCACCCTGGGCAAGGCCGGCGGCGCCGCCATGGCGGACTCCGAGGCGATCGGACGTCTCATCTCGCTGGCCCTGCGCTCGGGCATCCCCATCACAGCGGTGCGGGACCAGCTGCGTGGCATTTCCTGCGACCGCGCAGTCGGTGTCGGTCCACAGAAGGTCCTGTCCTCACCCGATGCGATCGCGCAGGCGATCGAGCGCTACCTGGCCCAGAAGGAGGGGGTCCAGGAGGAGTTGCCGATCGACGTGCCGGTCTCGACCGGGGCGGGATCGGGCACCATGCCCGCGGGCCAGAGCCACCAGCACGCGAGCCACAACACCGGCACGCTGGGAGCCTGTCCCGAGTGCGGGGCGGGCCAACTCGCCTTTGAAGAGGGGTGCAAGCGGTGCTACGTGTGCGGGTTCTCGGAGTGTGGCTAGTAGGGGAACTCCAGCCAGTTCTTCGACCCTCCCTACAGTGATCCCCCCGCCGGCTTCCGGTAATCCAGCGGCGGTTCCCTGTCCCCCACGAGCGACACGTACCTGAAGTCAGGTCCCACCCGCTCCCGGTACTCGGCTTTCGCGGCCTCCAGCAACTCCGCGTCCGTGAACAGGTCCACCGCGGTCATCGCCAGCGTCTTGGCGGCCACGACCATGCCCTTCTCCCCGATCGACATGCCGCCCGCCGCGATGGCCTGCCACGAGTGGGCGGGCGTGCCCGGCACCCACGTCGCGGTGCCGATCCCCACGGTGGGCACGACCCAGCTCACGTCGGCCACGTCGGTCGAGCCTCCGCCCCGGCGCGGCATGTAGGGCTGCACCTCGGCCGCGCTCTCCAGCGGGGGCGTGTTGATGAGCGTCTCCTGGATCATTGCGGCGAACTCCTTCTCGGCCTCGTCGTAGACCACGCCGCCCACCTTCTCCAGGTTGGCCTGCGCCCGCAGCTGCAGGGCCTCGTTGCTCAGCATGTCGTAGATGCCATGGATGACCTCGTACTCCATTCGCGTTCCGGTTCCCATCGCCGCGCCCTCGGCCGCGAGCACCACCCGGTCGAAGATCGCCCGGACCCTCTCCGAGTCGGGATTGCGGACGTAGTAGTAGACTTCCGCGAAGTCGGGAACCACGTTCGGCGCGGCCCCCCCGGAGGTGATCACGTAGTGGATGCGCGTCTCCTGGGGGACGTGCTCGCGCAGCATGTTCACCATGTTGTTCATGGCCTCGACACCGTCCAGCGCCGACCGCCCCTGTTCCGGCGCGCCCGCCGCGTGCGCCGAGATCCCATGGAAGCGGAACTTGGCCGACTTGTTGGCCAGCGACGACGACGGGCTGGCGCTGTTGCTGTTGCTCGGGTGCCAATGGATCACGGCGTCCACGTCGCCGAAGAGCCCGCCCCGCACCATGTAGACCTTGCCCGCGCCGCCCTCCTCGGCGGGCGTGCCGTAGACGCGAATGGTCCCGGAGGTGCCGGACGACGCCAGCCACTCCTTCACGGCCAGCGCGGCCGCCACCGAGCCCGTCCCGAAGAGGTGGTGCCCGCAAGCGTGTCCCGCTCCCATCTCCGGCCGCGGCAGCCGCTCCGGGCTTCTCCCCTGGGTGATTCCGGGCAGCGCGTCGAACTCGGCCAGGATGCCGACAACCGGGGAGCCCTCGCCCCAGCTTGCAACGAAGGCGGTGGGCATCCCCGCAACCCCGGGCTCGACCTGGAAGCCGGCGGCGGCGAGTTCAGCCTGCAGCAGGCCCGAGCTCTCCGTCTCCTGGTAGCCGACCTCGGCCAGGTCCCAGATCTGCTGCGCGACCGAGCCGTAGCCGGCTGCGTTGGCCTCCACATGAGCCAGCACGGACTCGTGGCCGGACTGGGCGGCGGCGGGAGAGGGGACCCCGAAGCCGAGCAGCGGGACGAGGAGCAGGGGGAGGGGGGCGGTGGCGCCGGCGAATAGCTCTTTCATGGTTTCTCGAGGCGTTTGAGGGGTGTGGAATCGCTGGGACAGGCCGCAGCAAGGGCCAAGCATAATGTAGAAACAGTCCCGAAAGCCCGCACGGTCCGCGGCGTTCGCCTGAGACGTGCAGACGAGGCCCGGCTGACCTCCCTCCATCCCTTCAAGCCGAAAATGTACAGATATTATGTACATATTGTACAAATATTTATGTACATAAATCGCTGGGTGGCCATTCCCGGACGGGTGCGGTGACCCTCGCGGGCTTGGTGGCGTGTGACTGTCGGCCATATTCTGGCCCCGACCAGAATGCCGTGGGCAGCAGTTGCCACATGCGCTCGTCCTGGGTGATGTTTGGTTCACCCCAACCCGGGTCGTGCTGACACCGGGACTGGTCGTTAGAGATGCGCGCCCCTCGGATGCACTCTTGAGTCACGAAGAGCTACGGAACCTCTGCCACAGCGGTGGGATAGCGCCACAGCGGCTGGAGGAGCTAAGGGACCTGCTTGGTGGGAGTGGGGAATGGTCGACTCGATCTATCGATCCCGGCGGATCCTGACGCGCCTTGCGGTGGTCCTCACATGTCTGATGGCCGGGTGTGGAGGTGACGCGAACCGGCGTGTGATGGCGGAGGTGGACACCATCGGGAGTGTGGTGCTGGTCCGGAACGGGACCGGTCTGTGGAGCAAGTCCGAGGAGTGGCGGGTCGTCGAGGAATTCAGGGTGGGCAGCGTCTGGGGAAGCCCGGACGAGGAGCCGACATCGGGAATCAACAGCGTCACCCTCGGACCGAATGGTCAGATCTTCGTCCTGGAGTTCTCGACCGACCGCGTGATGGTGTTCGGCGGTAACGGCGAGTTCGTGAGGAGTTTCGGGGGCGCTGGTGAGGGTCCCGGCGAGCTTGATGCCCCGACGGCCATGGCTTGGGATGGGTGGGATCGCCTTTGGGTCGCGGATGGACTGAGGGGACGGTATCACGTCTTCGACTCGACAGGCGCCTTCGAGAAGACCGTGCCGCGGCCGGTTCGTGCGAGCAAGCGCAGACAACATCCTCTCCTGTGGGAAAACGCTGGCATCCTCATCGACGAAACCGTGACGATCGGCGGGCCCACCAAGGTGCTGTATCTGCGCGTTGACACGCTGGGGCAGGTCACCGACACCGCGGCGGTGATTCCGTTGCCTGAGCCATCGCGAGGTTTTCGGAACCTTGTCTTTCGGCGGAGTTGGGAGTCCTTGCGTTTCGTCCGCGCGCACTATCAGCCGGACCTGCGATGGAGCCTGGCCCCCGACGGCACGATCTGGTCAGCGGTGACCGGTCAACTTCGCTTGGTTCAGACTACCTTGAGCGGCGACACGCTTCGGGTAGTCGAGACATCGCATCGGACGGCGGAGTTTGATCGGGCGGACCGGGCGGTGATTGCGGAGGGCCTGGGAGAAGCCGGCATCTCCAGAGGGGAAGTCGAGTTGGTCCGGCCAGTGGTCGACGGAATCCATGTGTTGGATGACGGCCACATCCTGGTCGGGATCATTGAACAGGTAGGAGAGGATCCGAGCATCCTCGATGTGTTCGACCCAAGTGGTTTTTTCCTCGGCAGTGTCGATCTGGGCTTCAGGATATCCCGCCACAAACTACCCGCTCTCGTTGGCGATACGATTGTCGCGGTCACTTCCGGGGCTTTCGATGTGCCCTACCTCGTGCGCGCCACGATAAAGCGCCCCCGGTAGCTGCCACGTTCCTGGTGCGATTGGGTGAGGATGTGGTCCGGCAGTCGATCGTGGTTCCAGCCCCCGCAGGCGGTACAGATATTATGTACATAATCTCCACACTTTCACCCCGGCGGGCGTCCTGACAGATTGTTCCCCGGCCACCGCACGTCCCGAACACGCGAGTCGTCCACCCCAAATGGCCTCCAGACACCACGTCCGCGCCGCCGCCGTCCAGCCGCGCGGCTACCCCTTCGATTCGGCCGCCGCGGTCGACCACGTTAGCTCGGCCACCGCCGAGGCGGCGGCGAACGGCGCCGAACTGGTCGTCTTCCCCGAGGCATTCGTCGGCGGCTACCCCTGGGGTCTCTCCTTCGGCACGGCCGTCGGCGGCCGGCAGCCGGCCGGCCGGCGCACCTTCGGGCGCTACCACGACGCCGCCATCCCCGTGCCGGGCCCCGAAACGGAGCGGATGGGCGCGGCGGCGGCCGCTGCCGGCGTCTACCTTGCGGTCGGGGTGATCGAGAAGGGTGCGGCGCACTCGCCGGGCACACTCTTCTGCACCCTCCTCTACTTCGCCCCGGATGGCACCCTGGCGGGGCTGCACCGGAAGCTGAAGCCGACCGCGGCCGAACGGCTCATCTGGGGCGAGGGCGACGGCAGCACGCTGCCCGTGCTGGAAACCCCGTTCGCCCGGGTCGGCGGGCTGATCTGCTGGGAGAACTACATGCCGCTCGCCCGCATGGCCATGTACGGCAAGGGGGTGGAGATCTACCTCGCCCCCACCGCCGACTCCCGCGACCGCTGGCAGTCCACCCTGCGCCACATCGCGCTGGAGGGCCGCTGCTTCGTGATCGGCTGCAACCAGTTCGTCACGAAAGCCCACTACCCGTCGGACATCGAGATCCTGGGCGAGTTCGCGGACTGGCCCGATGTGCTGTCCCGGGGCGGCACATCGATATACAGCCCGCTGGGCGAGACGATTGCGGGCCCGCTGCTCGGCGAAGGCGTCCTCTACGCGGACCTCGACATGGGCGATGTTGCGCGCGGCAAGTTCGACTTCGACGTCATCGGCCACTATGCGCGTCCCGACGTTTTCCAGCTGCGCGTCAACGAGGCTCCGCAGCGCAGCGTTCCGTCATGATACGCGCCGCGCTGTCCGCCGCAGCCTTGCTTGTTCTCGGGGTGTTGTGTGAAGCGGCGGCCCAGGAGGGAACGCATGTAACCAGTGTTGCACCGTGCGTCGAATCATGCGGCCTTGCGCTGGAAATCCAACGTGAATACGGCGAGGGTGACGGCCCCGCGATGATCGAAGCCGACTGGGTCAGGGGTTGGCTCGACGAATCCGAGCGCATGTACCTGGCCGGAGCCACTGCCGGTCACGTTCTTGTGTTTGGGCGGGACGGCTCGTTTCTGCGACGCATAGGCCGTGCGGGATCCGGTCCCGGTGAGCTGGAACACGTGACCTCACTCGTGGTCCGCGGAGATGGGTTGTTCTCGACATTGGATCGCCGGCGGGGGATGATCTTGACTTTTGATTGGACGGGAGCGCTTCGGAATGAGACTCGGTCGCGGGGCTGGTCTCCTCGAGGAATCCGGACGATCCATGTCGAAGGTCCCTGGGCGGTTCACCATGCTGACCTTCGGACTCCCGACCTGGTCGGATACCCGCTTCATCTGGTGAATCTTGAGAGCGGCGAGGTTGAGGAGTCCTTTGGTTCCATGACGGGGGAGTACGATCTTCAAGCCGGGTTCAATCATGTGATTGCCAGCGGCCCCGGGCGCGCCGTGTGGATGGCGGAGAAGTACGCCTACAGGGTCGAACTGTGGGAGTCCAACCGGTTGCTGCGCTCGCTACGACGCGATGTGGAATGGTTTCCGGAGTTGCGGGTGGCCGACAGAAGCCACGGGTGGGACGAGCGACCGAGCACCGCGATTGCAGGCATGGCGGCAGATGACTCGTTGCTCTGGCTTGCCATCGCCGTTGCGGACGAACAGTGGGAAGAGAATGCACGATACCGCGACCAATCGCCTTCCTACGACACCGTCATCGAGGTAATCGACTGGAAGCGAGGCCGGGTGATCGGCAGTGGCCGGTTCGACGAGGACTACGTTCATTGGGTTCGGCCGGGAATGCTGGGCCGGCTCGTCGTAACTCCGGATGGGTCGGTTCGCTATCGGACGGTCAGTGTGCGGTTGGGTGGGGTGGTGCCCGAGTCCGGAGAGATAGCGCGGACCTCGGCCCGGCGCCCCGCCGCTTTCGGGGATTCATCCACGGGCCGATAGCAACTACATTCCACTCTCTCCCGCCGGAACCTTCACGAAGGAAACGCCAGAATGACCACCATGACGAAATCTCCGGCCCCCTCGCGGACGGCTCGCTACCTCGACGAGGCCGAGCGCTACTCCGCACACAACTACCATCCGCTGCCCGTCGTGCTGGACCGCGGCGAAGGCTCGTGGGTATGGGATGTCGACGGCAACCGCTACCTGGACATGCTGAGCTCGTACTCGGCACTGAACCAGGGGCACCTTCACCCCGAGATCATTGCCGCCGCGCGCGAGCAGATGGAGCGTCTGACGCTGACCTCGCGCGCCTTCCACAACGACCAGATGGGCCCCTTCCTGCGCGAGTTGTGCGAAGCGTCCGGCTTCGACGCGGCCCTGCCGATGAACACCGGCGCCGAGGCGGTCGAGACCGCGATCAAGATGGTGCGGAAGTGGGGGTACGAGGTGCGTGGCATCCCCGACGGCCAGGCCGAAATCATCGTGTGCGAGGACAACTTCCACGGTCGCACGACAACGATCGTGGGCTTCTCGTCCGAGGAGCAGTACCGTGACGGATTCGGACCCTTCACCCCCGGCTTCAAGCTCATCCCGTACGGGGACGCGGACGCGCTCCGGGACGCGATCGGGCCCAACACGGCGGGATTCCTCGTCGAGCCCATCCAGGGCGAAGCGGGCGTGAACGTGCCCCCGGACGGCTACCTGCGCGAGACGGCCGAGATCTGCCGGGAGAACGGCGTGGCCTTTGTCGCCGACGAGATCCAGACGGGACTCGGCCGAACGGGACGGCTTTTCTGCTGCGACTGGGAGGGGGTCCGACCCGACGTGCTGATCGTCGGCAAGGCGCTTGGCGGCGGTCTCTACCCCGTGTCGGCCGCGATCGCGGACGCCGAGTTCATGGACGTGTTCCGGCCCGGCGACCACGGCTCGACATTCGGAGGCAATCCCCTCGGAGCCGCCGTCGGCAGGGCATCGCTGCGCGTGATCCTGGAAGAGGACCTCTCGCGCCGCTCCGACGAACTCGGAACGTGGTTCATGGAACAGCTCCGCGCGATCGGCTCGCCGCACGTGGAGGAGGTGCGGGGCAAGGGGCTCATGATCGGCGTGGTGATCAAGGAGACCTCGGGGACCGCGCGGCCGTTCTGCGAAGCGCTACAGCAGCGCGGGATCCTCGCCAAGGAGACGCACCATCAGGTCGTGCGGTTCGCGCCTCCCCTGAACGTGGCACGCGCGGATCTGGAAGACGCGCTCATGGAGATTGCGGCCGTACTGAGCTGACCGGGGGGGCGGGCGGCCGGGCCGGGTACATGTCGCCCGGCGACGCCGTCCGCCCCGGGCCGCCCCGCTCAGGAGGGCGGAGCGATCGTGCCCTGCTTCGACGTATCGATCTGGACCGCGTCGCCCTCGCCGAAGAGCACCGCCCTGATCTGTGCGTAGAGGAATTCCCGGGAAGCCGGCTTCCGGGGGTTCAGTCCGAAGTGGTTGATCAGGAGCGTCTGGTGCTGGAGCCAGTCCCGCCAGCAAGGCGCGCAGATCTCACGAAGGATCCGCTCGCCCAGCTCCGACCGGAATGGGGCGCGGGCCAGTGCCGGGCCGTGCTCTCCGGGGTGCCTGCGGCAGTCGATCTGTTCCACGGAAGCCCTCGTGAATCGAAGGTGGCTGGTGGCGTCGGGGGAGGTGCCGTCCAAGGGGCGGACACGGGAAGATAACATTCGGCCGGAATTGGACGATCGCTGGCGACCTTGTACATTTGCGTAGGGTTCGATGGCCGGAGACGGAGGACAGACATGTCATCACCGAGGACGTCCAGGACGGGAAACGACGTGAACGGCGAGGGCTCGCTGCTCTCGAAGGAGCAGCTGGCTCACCTGGAGAAGCGGCTCCTGCAGGAGCGGAGCAAGGCGCTTCGGGCCCTCGGCATGTTCAATCTCTCCGCCAAGGGGGACCGCGCGGCCGGCGATTCGGACCTGGCCGCCTACACGGACCACATGGCGGATCAGGGGACCGAGGCGATGGAGCGGGAAAAGGCCGCCCTCTTCGCGACCAAGGAAGGGCGATACCTCTACCGGCTGCAGGAAGCCCTTCGGCGGCTCTACCGCGATCCGGACAACTTTGGCCGCTGTCACGCGACCGGAAAGGCCATCACGTTCCAGCGTCTCGACGCGCTCCCTCACGCCCGCTACTGCATCGAACACAAGCTGGAGCTGGAAGCCAGGGAGAGGTAGCGGCCGGTGCCCGACGGGCACGTGGCCGATCGGCGCCGTGACCAGGGCGGGGTCACCGCGGACCGGGGTTAGCCCAGCGCGTTCAACAGATCCCGGCCCAGCACATCCACCTGCCACCGGCGCACGTCGCGGAGACCCCTCAGGTCGGCCAGGTTTCCCGGTTGCGCGGCCACGACCTCGCGCAGGAGGTGATTCGCCATGACCCGGCCTCGATCCAGGCCCAGCTCCTGCGCGGCCCGGTTGCGTGCCGTCTTCAGGCGCTCGAACGCGGCTTCCGCTTCGGGGGTGCGGCGCGCTCTCCGACTCGTCGCCGCGGGGTAGGGCGACAGTTCACGGGGAGCGAGTCCGTCCACGCGTCTCAGCACCGCGAGCAGCGACCGCCCCCGGTTGGCAGCGAGCCGCGACGGGAACTCCCTCACCCGCGCGAGTTGGACAACCGACGCCGGCCGGGCCAGCACGGCCCCGAGCAGCGCGGCGTCGGAGGCAACCCGGAATGGCGCTCTGTCGAGCGAACGCGCGATTCCGTCCCTCCACGCGATGGCTTCCCGGAGCGCGGTCACATCCCGGGGGTCGAGCTTCCGGGCCGCCTTGACGCGGGTGACCGGATCTGGAGCGACCCCCGGTTCATCGGGGCCGGTCGCCGATTCCACCAGCCAGCGGTACTCTTCCGTCGCCCAATCCAGGCGGCCTCGGGCGGCCAGCCGATCTTCGAGGAGCGCGGCGAGTTGGTGCAGGTGACGGGTGTCGCCGGCGGCGTAGTCGATCATCTCGCGCGAAAGGGGCCGCCGGGCCCAGTCGGCTTTCTGGAACTTCTTCGAGACCCGTATCCCGAGGTGCCTTTCGAGGAGAGCCTGCAAGCCGACCGCGGGTTCACCCAGAAAGCTGGCGGCCACCTGGGTGTCGCCCAGCCGGGCCACGCAGATGTTCAGGTCACGGCGGAGGAGCCGCAGGTCGTACGCGGCCCCGTGGATCAGCACCCGCCGGCGGGGGTCTTCCAGCAGGGGCTTGAGGTGGGGGGTGAGGTTCAGGGCCAGGGGGTCGAGGACGAACGTCTCGGACGGGGTCGAAAGCTGGACGAGGCATAGCCTGTCCGAGTACCTGTGATAGCCGGCCGCCTCGCAGTCCACAGCCAGCGTGTTCGCCCCGGCCGCAGCCCGCTCGACCCGCCTGGCGTCGTCGGCGGTCTCCACATAGGTGGCCGGAAAGGCTCCTCCAGAGGTCCGTCCGTCGGTCGTGGCGGGCATCAAGCTGTTTCGGGTCTGTTACGCATGCGGGCAGGAAGTTGGCGTAGTTCGGTCGTGAGTACCAAGCTAACGTAGCTTGTAAGGGGTGTCCGTGGCGCGGCCTGACGGTCTTCGCAGGAGAAGAGTGCAGAAAAGCATGATGAGAACGAAAGTTGTCGCGACGATGGGGCCGGCCAGTTCCACCCCTGAAACGGTGACCGCGCTGGTGCGAGCCGGCATGGACGTCGCACGGATCAACATGTCGCACGGGAGCCACGAGCACCACCAGCGCGGGGTGCGGCTGGTGCGGGACGCTGCGAAGAGGGTCGGTCGCCCCGTGGCTATCATGGCCGACCTGCAGGGCCCGAAGCTCAGGATCGGGCACCTCGACGAGCCGGTACACCTGCACGACGGGGCCCACGTCACCATCGCGCCGGATGGCGAGCACTCCGCCGACGAGCTCCCCAGCGCATACAAGCGTTTGGCGGAAGAGGTGGAGCGTGGCACTCAACTCCTCCTGGACGATGGTCAACTCGAGTTGCGGTGCATCGATACGGACGGCACGCGCGCGATGTTCCAGGTGCTCCGGGGCGGAATCCTCCGGTCCCGCAAGGGGATCAACCTGCCGGGCGTCAGCGTGAAAACGCCCGCGGTCACCGAGAAGGACAGCCGCGACCTGGACTTCGCGCTGGAGATGGACGTGGAGTACATCGGCCTCTCTTTCGTCCGCAACGTCAACGACGTCCTGGGGCTGAAGGACCGGATCAAGGGCCGTGCGTGGCTGGTGAGCAAGATCGAGAAAGCACAGGCCCTCGATGACCTCGACGGGATCATCGCCTTCAGCGACGCGGTGATGGTGGCACGGGGCGACCTGGGGGTCGAACTCCCCTTCGCGTCAGTGCCCCTGGCCCAGAAGCGCATCATCCAGGCCGCGAACGGGTACGGTTGCCCGGTCATCACCGCCACCCAGATGCTGGAGTCCATGACGCTCTACCCCGGGCCCACCCGGGCCGAGACGTCGGACGTGGCCAACGCGATCATCGACGGAACCGACGCGGTGATGCTCTCGGGGGAGACCGCGGTCGGGAAGTACCCCGTGCGCGCGGTGGATGTCATGGTGCGGATCGCCGCCGAGATCGAAGACAGCGGAGTGCTCGACAAGGGGCCGCACTACCTGGCGGAGATGGGACCCGTGCAGCGTCGCGGCGCATCTCCCAGGGAGCACGCGGTCGCGGCTTCGTCGGTGCGCTCGGCCCGTGACCTCAATGCCCCGGCCATCATCGTGATCACCCGCAGCGGCTTCTCGGCCCGTCTGGTCGCGTCCTACCGTCCGCGGACTCCGATCTTCTCCGTCTGTACCGAACCCAAGGTCCACCGGCAGCTGTGCGGAGTGTGGGGCGTGCGCCCCGTCCTGGCCGAACACGGCGAAATCACCTATCAGAACCTGACCGACTTCGGAAAGCGGGTCGTCCTCGGCTCGGGAAGGGGCAAGACCGGCGACCCCGTGATCGTTACCTCGGGATTGCCGTTCCACAGCGCGGGCTCCACCAATACCATGAGAGTGGAGCAGTTGTAGACCCGTGGACACGTCCGCTGCCATCGGAGGTCCGGATGCCCGCGGGCATCGTCTCGAGACGCCGGGAGCCGGAACACATTGCGTCTGACATTTCTCGGCACGGGCACCTCATTCGGCGTCCCGGTGATCGGCTGTTCGTGTGCGAACTGCACATCCGGCGACCCCCGCGACAGCCGCACACGGCACGGAGCGTTGCTGAGCCTGAACGGCGGCAACCTCCTCATCGACACGCCTCCCGAACTCAGACTTCAACTGCTGGCCTCGGGCATCGACCGGGTGGACGCCGTCTGGTACACCCACCTGCACGCGGATCATGTCCACGGCATCGACGACGTCAGGATCTTCTCCACCCGCGGCCGCGGAACCGTTCCCGCATACCTCGCCAGAGAGCTGGAGGGGGAGTTGACCACACGCTTCCCCTACATCTTCGATGATCGGATCAGGGTACCGCGTGGCAGCTCCAAGCCGCTGCTGGAGCTGCGAAGCTACACGGAGGGCATCGCGATGGAGGTGCTCGGCGCCGAGGTGACGCCGTTTCGGGTTCCCCACGGAACCGTCGACGCCTTCGGCTTCCGCGCCGGCCCCCTCGGGTACGTGACCGACGCCAAGCGCCTCCCGCAGGCCGCGTGCGACATCCTTGCCGGTGTCGACGTGCTCGTCCTCAACGCGCTCTGGCGGGGCCGGCCCCACCCGACCCACTTCAACGTGGAGGAGGCCGTCGAGGCCGCCCGTGGCATCGGAGCCGAGCGAACCTTCCTGACGCACCTGACCCACTTTGTCGGGCACAGGGAGCTGGCCGAGTCTCTTCCGCCGGGTGTCGAGCCGGCGTACGACGGGCTCGTAGTCGAGTTGACGTGAGAGGGTCGATGAGTGCCGGCCCGCGTACTCCCGTGATCGACTTCGGGAACATGGTCGCCGGGGTGCTGGGGTGGCAGGCAAACCCGGAAGGGGAGGGCGCTCAACCGGTGCAGGGCATCCAACCGGACCGTCTCCGCGGAGACCTCGCCGAGCGCTTTCGAGCGGCTTTCACGGACGTCGAAGAGAGGCGTGTCACCGGCGAGATGGGGTTCTTCAGCCTGCCGGGCGACCGGGCGCTTGCCGGCGCCGCGCGGGAGGCGGCCGACACCTTCGGGCAGTGGTTCGAGACGGTGGTCGTGATCGGCATCGGGGGCTCGGCCCTCGGGACCGCCGCGCTGAGGGACGCGCTTCTGGCACCTGGCTGGAACGAACTGGACGATGAGGGCCGCGATCACTTCCCCCGCCTGCACATCCTCGACAACCCCGACCCCGACACGGTTTCGGCCCTTCTCGCCCGCGTGGACCTCGCCCGCACGCTGTTCAACATCGTAAGCAAGTCGGGTACCACGGCCGAGACCATGGCGCAGTTCCTCGTGGTCTGGGGTGCGTTGGAGGCCGCCCTCGGGGCCGACAAGGTCAGGGGGCACCTGCTGGTCACGACTTCGCCCGGGCGGGGGACCCTGAGGGAGCTTGCCGACGAGTACGACCTGCCGTCTCTGCCCCTGCCCGAGTCGGTGGGGGGACGGTTTTCGGTGCTGTCCCCGGCGGGACTGTTCCCCGCCGCGGTGACGGGTGTGGACGTCGATGCCCTGCTGGCAGGCGCCGCCGAAATGGCGGAGCGCTGCCGGGGGCCCGAGCTCATGGAAAACCCGGCAGGGTTGGTGGCGACGCTGCTTCACGTCGCCGACACCGAATCGCGGGCATCGGTACAGGTCTTCATGCCGTATGCCGACCGCTTGCGTGGGTTCGCGTACTGGGTGCAGCAGCTGTGGGCCGAGTCCCTCGGCAAGGCCCTGGACCGCGACGGGCGCCGCGTGGAGACGGGTCCCACCCCGCTTCCGTCCTTCGGCGCGTCGGATCAGCACTCCATTCTCCAGCTGTTGATGGAGGGTCCGCGCGACAAGGTGGTCGTGTTTCTGGGGCGCGATGCTCCCGGGAAGGAGGTCACGATCCCGTTGCTCCTCGGCGAAAAGGCGCCCCTGGGCTATCTGGGCGGCCGCACGCTGTTCGAACTGCTCGACCGCGAGCGGCGCGCCACGGCCGAAGCGCTCAGACGGGAGGGACGCATGAACATGACGATCATGGTCGACCGCGTGGATGCCCGCGCGCTCGGAGCACTGTTCATGCTGTTCCAGATCGCGGTCGTCTACGCCGGTGCGCTGTACAATGTGGATCCACTGGACCAGCCGGGCGTGGAACTCGGGAAAGTGCTGACCTGCGGACTGATGGGGAGGAGCGGGTACGACCCCCCCGAGATCCCCGACCCCGACCCCCGTTGGCGCGTCTGATGCGGCGCGTTTAGCTTTGTCGCGCCACCCCAATCATCCAGCAGGGAGACGACGATGGGCACGGGAGACGAACAACACACCGTCATCATAGAGCACGACGGTCGGCGTGAGATCGGCGCCTTCCTCGTGGGGGCCCTCGTCGGGGCCGGGATCGCGCTTCTCTTCGCTCCCGAAACCGGTGCGGAGACCCAGAAACGGCTCCGGGAACAGGCGAAGAAGCTGAAGGACATTACGGAGGGGCGCGTGCGGGAATGGAAGGACGACCTGGGCTCGCGAATGGGTCCGGCCAAGGTTGTTCTTGACCAGGGGCGGCAGATTGCCTCGGACGCGCGCGCCGAACTCGAGGAGAAGCTGGAGCGGTCGAAGGCCGTGTATCGTGCCGGGGTGGACGCGGCTCGCGAGGAGTCGAGGCGCCAGCTCTCCAGCACGGAGGACCCGGAGGCGTCCGAAGCCGGATCCTGAACACGCGCCCACTTTCAATTCAGAGGAGAACAGCAGCGGTGAAGATCTACCTGGACACGGCGAACCTGGAAGAAATCCGAGAGGTGGCCCGATGGGGAATCCTGAGCGGCGTGACCACCAACCCCAGCCTGATGGCGCAGGAGGTGGGAGCCGACTTCGAGGACACCATCCGCACCATCGCCGGTCTGGTGGACGGGCCGATCAGCGCCGAGACGGTCTCGGAGGACGCGGACGGGATGGTTGCGGAGGGAATCGAGTACTCGGCCTGGCACTCCAACGTCATCATCAAGGTTCCGAGCACCCCGGCCGGGTTGGAGGCCGTCTCGCGACTCGGGACCATGGGCATCCGCACCAACGTCACCCTGATCTTCAATGCGAACCAGGCGTTGATGGCCGCACTGGCCGGCGCCTTCGTAGTCTCTCCCTTTGTCGGACGGGTGGACGATATGTCCCATGACGGCATGGAGTTGATACGAGAGATCTCATCCATTTTCGAGCAAAATCCCGACATCCGGACCGGTATTCTGGCGGCCTCGATCCGGCATCCTCGGCATATCATCGAATCGGCACTGGCGGGCGCCCACATCGCCACCTGCCCCTACAAGGTGCTCAAGAAGGCCATGCAGCATCCGCTCACCGATCGGGGCATCGCGAGTTTCCTCGCTGACTGGCACGCCCGGGAAGCCTCCATGGCGATGCAGCCCTGATCCCTTGTCCGCACCATCGCCCGGCGGTTCGCGGCAGGTCGTCGCCCGCAACAGGAAGGCCCGCCACTCCTACGAGATTCTGGACAGCTGGGAGACGGGGCTCGTCCTCAAGGGGACCGAGGTCAAGTCCATACGTGCCGGGAAGGTGGCATTCCAGGACGCTCACGCGCGCGCAGAATCGGGAGAGATGTGGCTCTACAGCCTCCACATCGCCCACTACGAGGCCGCGAACCGGTGGAACCACGACGAGACCAGGCCCCGCAAGCTGCTCCTCCACAAGGATCAGATTCGGCGTATCGCGTCTCGGGCTGAAGAAAAGGGTCTCACTCTCGTGCCCCTGGACCTGTACTTTCGGAAGGGCCGCGCCAAGGTCACGCTTGGACTTTGCCGCGGTCGGAAGCACAGGGACCGCAGGGAGGAATTGAAGCGCAGGACGATGGAGCGGGAGGCGCAGCGGGCGATGAAGGAGCGGCGCGACTGATGGCGACCGAGGTCTTCGGGATCCGGTTCTCCAGTCCCGTGCTGATGGCCGCCGGGACCTGCGGGTTCGGGGAGCCGGTCGTCGATGTGATGTCCCCCGCCGAAGTCGGGGGGCTGGTGACCAAGTCGGTGACCCTGGAGCCGCGGTGGGGGAACCCGGCCCCGAGAGTGGCCGAGTACCCGGGCGGAATGCTGAATTCCGTCGGGCTCGCGAATCCGGGGCTGAAGGCCGTGCGCGCGCGGAAGCTGCCCTGGATGCGGCGAAGTCTGGGCGATCTGCCCGTTTTCGTATCGGTCGCGGGAGCCACTGCTGCGGAGTACGCCGCGGTGGTGTCCGGACTGGAGCCGGAGGGGGGCTTCGCGGGGTTCGAGCTGAACCTGTCGTGTCCGAACGATGCCCACCTTGGCGGCAAGCCCTTCTGCTTCGATCCGGAGGCGCTGCGAGAGGTGGTGGAGCGGGTTCGCGCGCTGACTTCGCGCCCCGTGCTGGTCAAGCTGGCGCCCAACGACCCCGATATCGCGTCGACCGCGGCACGAGCGGTCGAGAGCGGCGCCGACGGCGTCACGGCGATCAACACCGTGCCCGGTTTGCTGGAAGACGTGAACGGGAGTCCCCGCCTCGGCGCGGTGACCGGTGGGACCAGCGGTCCGGCGCTTCTGCCCATCGGGTTGGCGGCCGTGCGGGAAGTGGCGTCCGCGGTGGAGGTGCCGGTGATCGGCGTTGGGGGGATTCTCACGGCGGACGACGCCTCCTCCTACCTGCGTGCCGGGGCGGCGTTGGTTCAGGTCGGCACGGGGTCCTTTGCCGACCCCCGCTGCGCGGCGACGATCGCGCGCGAGTTGACGGCGGTGGCCCGATGAACGAACGCGTCATCGTCGCACTCGATACCCGCAGCGCGCCCAACGCCCTGGAACTCGTCGACCGCATCGGCGCACGGTGCAGCTTCTACAAGGTGGGGCTCGAGCTCTACACGGCGGAGGGGCCCGCCGTGGTTCAGTCCCTGCGCGACCTGGGCAAGAACGTCTTCCTGGATGTCAAGCTTCACGACATCCCGAACACGGTGGCCGGCGCGACCGCGCGCGCGGGCGAGATGGGGGTGACGTTCCTCACCGTCCACGCGATGGGTGGGTTGGACATGCTGCGGGCCGCATCGGCCGCTGCGCCCCCCTCCCTGACCCTGCTGGGAGTGACGGTGCTCACGTCTCTGGACGAAGCGGGGCTCGAGGCGCTCTTCGGGCGCCGGGTGGAGGACGCGGGCGGCGAAGCGGACCGCCTGGCGTGCATGGTGCGGCAGGCAGGGCTGCGCGGCGCGGTGTGCTCTGCCGCCGAAGCCGCCCGGGTGAGAAGAACCATGGGACCGGGAAGCAGCATCGTGACCCCCGGGATCCGCCTCGCCGGCGAGGCGGTCCACGATCAGCGACGGGTCCGCACAGCCGCGCAGGCGTTTCGGGACGGTGCCACGCACGTCGTCGTGGGGCGCTCCGTGACGGCCGCGCGGGACCCCGCGGCTGCCTTTGCGCGCATCGTGACCGATGCCGAAAGCGCCAGATGACGCTCCCGTGAGAGCCGCTGTCTATATTTCGATACCACCTGCCACGCCGGACTCCGGATGAAACTATACGACTCGCTGCGCCGCAAAGCCTGCCGCTTCGAACCCATCGACCCGCCCCGGGTCACCGTGTACGGTTGCGGGCCCACCGTCTACGACTTCGCCCACATCGGCAACTTCCGCACCTTCCTGGTCTACGACCTGCTGCACCGGCGCCTCAGGCAGCGGGGACTTGACGTGCAGTTCGTCGTGAACTTCACCGACGTGGACGACAAGACGATCGAGGGTGCGGCGGCGGCGGGCCGTCTCCTGGACGACCATACCGCCCCCTTCGTCGACGCTTTCCACAAGGACGCCGGCACATTGGGTTTCCTTCCCTTTTCCGACCACCCCCGAGCGACCGACTTCATCCCCGCCATGGTGGCGTTCGTCGAGCGCCTGGTGGCGAGCGGCAACGCCTATCTGGCCGCCGACGGGTCTGTCTACTACGACGTGTCGTCGTTTGGCGGCTACGGCCGGCTTTCCGGAAAAGGGGGCGACGACACGGCCGGCCGGTCGCGGATCGATGCCGACGAGTACGAAAAGGGCGACGCCCGGGACTTTGCGCTGTGGAAGGCCAGGCAGCCCCGGGACGAGCTGGCGGGAGCGGTGTGGGACTCTCCCTGGGGCCCCGGGCGGCCTGGCTGGCATCTGGAGTGTTCGGTCATGGTGGGGGAGCTGCTCGGCGACACGATCGACATCCACCTGGGCGGGGAAGATCTCCTCTTCCCCCACCACGAGAACGAGATCGCCCAGTCGGAGGTCGCGACGGGGCAGCCCTTTGTTCGCTTCTGGCTGCACGTCAAGCACCTGAAGGTCGACGACCGCAAGATGTCCAAGTCGCTCGGCAACTTTCATACCCTCAGGGAACTTCTGGACGAGGGCTACGACCCCGCCGCGATCCGCTGGGTGCTGCTGTCGGCCCACTACCGCGCCGAGCTCAACTTCACGAAGGAGGGCCTGGACGAGGCGACCGCCGCCATTCAGCGGCTTCTGGATTTTCGCCAGCGCGTGACGGATTTCGCCGCCGCGGCGGACACCGAAACGGGGCTGGCCGCTCGCGCCGGGGAGCAGTTGGGTGCGTTCGGGGAGGCGCTGGACAGCGATCTCAACGTGCCGCGTGCCCTGGCGGCGCTGTGGGGCCTGGTCAGGGACGTCAACGCGGCTCTGGATCGCGCACCCGGCGGGATCGGCCCCGATGACCGCACAAGCATCCTGTCGGCGCTTTCCGCCATGGACGACGTTCTGGGGGTTCTCGATCTTGCGGCCGAGGCCCGGGAGGTCGGCGCCGAAGAGGAGGACAGGATCCGGAAGCTGGTCGAGGCTCGCGAACGGGCTCGGGGTGAGCGTGACTTCGCAACCGCCGACCGGCTGCGTGATCAGCTTGCGGCGGAGGGAGTCGTGTTGGAGGACACACCCGCGGGTACTCGCTGGAAGCGGGTCCATGCTGCGCCCGCATCCGCGCGTTGACTGCCCCCGGACTACTTCCGCAATGGCGAACCACCTGCGAGATTCGGGCGTGCTGACGTAGCTCAGTTGGTAGAGCAGCTGATTTGTAATCAGCAGGTCCGGGGTTCGAGTCCCCGCGTCAGCTTTGCCGCTTCGGTGGACCCGCCGGTCCGACGCCGGCCCGGGGCTTCTCGATCCGGTCTCACCTCTCGCGGTGCGGTTCCGGATTCAGGCAGTTGATGCCCGCGGCTACAATAGTTACCTTTCTTTGCTCGTTTCCATCCGAGCCCGGTGCGCCGACAGCCATCAAGGCGGGCAGGGGTGGGAACGTGTTTTTTGGTGGGGTACCGAAGCGGCCAACCGGGGCAGACTGTAAATCTGCTGGCGAATGCCTACGTAGGTTCGAATCCTACCCCCACCATGGGGACGTGCCTGGAGCGGTTGCGCCGGGTTCCCCAGAGGTACGCGGGAGTAGCTCAGTTGGCTAGAGCATCAGCCTTCCAAGCTGAGGGTCGCCGGTTCGAATCCGGTCTCCCGCTCTCGGTCCGGCCCGGGTATCCGGATTGGACCGGTGAGCTGAGGTGCTCTGGTAGCTCAGTGGTAGAGCGCTTCCTTGGTAAGGAAGAGGTCGCGGGTTCAATCCCCGCCCAGAGCTTCGCGGGCGGAGGGAACGGCCTGCGGTGTGGCGGGCCGCCAGGACGCGGCCCATGACAACCAAGGCAACAACGGGATCCGGCAAACAGGACCGCAAGCCCAAACGGGGGGAGAATGGCGAAGGAGACCTTCGAGCGAACGAAGCCGCACGTAAATGTGGGGACGATCGGCCACGTGGATCACGGGAAGACGACGCTGACGGCGGCGATCACGATGGCGCAGGCGAAGAAGTATGGGGGAGACGAGGTACCGTTCGACGAGATCGACAAGGCTCCGGAGGAGCGGGAGCGCGGGATCACGATAGCGACGGCGCACGTGGAGTACGAGACGGAGAACCGTCACTACGCGCACGTGGACTGTCCGGGGCACGCGGACTACGTGAAGAACATGATCACGGGTGCGGCGCAGATGGACGGAGCGATCCTGGTGGTGAGCGCGGCGGACGGACCGATGCCTCAGACGCGGGAGCACGTGTTGCTGGCGCGGCAGGTGAACGTGCCGCACATCGTGGTGTTCCTGAACAAGGTGGACATGGTGGACGACGAGGAGCTCCTGGAGCTGGTGGAGCTGGAGGTACGGGAGCTGCTGAGCGAGCAGGGGTTTCCGGGGGATGATCTGCCGGTGGTGATGGGGAGTGCGCTGCACGCGCTGGAGGCGGGTGGCGAGGGAGAGGCGGGGGAGTGCGTCACGGAGCTGATGGAAGCGATCGACAGCTACATACCGGAGCCGGAGCGGGACATCGACAAGCCGTTCCTGATGCCGGTGGAGGATGTGTTCTCGATCACGGGACGGGGGACGGTGGCGACGGGGCGGATCGAGCGAGGTGTGATCAAGAAGGGTGAGCAGGTGGAGATTGTGGGGATGGGTGCGGACCGCAAGACGGTGGTGACGGGAGTGGAGATGTTCCGGAAGCTGCTGGACGAGGGACAGGCGGGGGACAACGCGGGGCTGCTGCTGCGGGGGGTGGGGAAGACGGAGATCGAGCGGGGCCAGGTTCTGGCGATTCCGGGGTCGATCATGCCGCACACGAAGTTCAAGGCGGAGGTGTACGTGCTGACGAAGGAAGAGGGAGGGCGACACACGCCGTTCTTCAACGGATACCGGCCGCAGTTCTACTTCCGGACGACGGACGTGACGGGGTCGGCGATGTTGCCGGACGGGGTGGAGATGGTGATGCCGGGAGACAACGTGCAGATGGAAGTGGAGCTGATCACGCCGATCGCGATGGACGAGGAACTGCGGTTCGCGATCCGCGAAGGCGGCCGCACCGTCGGTGCCGGCGTCGTCACCTCCATCATCGAGTAGAGGATCATGGCAGCGAAACCGGCGCAGGCGCGAAGGCAACAGGGGATGACCAACAGGATTCGCATACGTCTGAAGGCGTTTGACCACTGGGTCGTGGACCAGACCGCCGCCGACATTGTGCGTACGGCGCAGAAGACCGGCGCCCGGATCCGCGGGCCCATTCCCCTGCCGACGCGCCGCCAGAGGTGGACGGTGCTTCGCTCGCCGCACATCGATAAGAAGAGCAGGGAGCAGTTCGAACTCAGGACGCACAAGCGCCTGATCGACATCGTCGAGAGCCGCCCCCAGACCATTGACGCGCTGACCAAGCTGGATTTGCCGGCCGGCGTGGACGTCGAGATCAAGGTGGACTGACCATGCCCGGACTAATCGGCAAGAAGATCGGCATGACCCGGGTCTTCACGGAGGAAGGACGGGCCATTCCGGTGACCGTGCTCGAGGCCGGCCCCTGTTCGGTGGTTCAGGTCAAGACCCCCGGCACCGACGGCTATGCCGCGGTTCAGGTGGGCTTCGGCGCCAGGAAACTCAAGCGGTCGAACAAGGCCCAGCTCGGACACGCGGCCAAGGCTGGCCTGGACGCGGCCCCGCGTCTGGTTCGAGAATTCGAGCCCGGCGCCGGCGACGCGTACGAACCGGGCCAGCAGTTGACCGTCGAACTGTTCGAGGCCGGACAGCGGGTCCGGGTCACCGGGGTTACGAAGGGGCGCGGCTTCCAGGGCGTCGTAAAGCGCTACGGGTTTGCCGGAAGGCCCGCCTCGCACGGACACCCCATGTCCCGCACCCCGGGCTCGATGGGTCCCGGCACCGATCCGTCCAGGGTCATCAAGGGAAAGAAGCTTCCCGGCCGCATGGGCGGGAAGAGAAAGACGATCCGGAACATGGAAGTTGTCCAGGTCGACTCGGAGCGGAACCTGCTCTTCATACGGGGCGGGATTCCAGGCAGCAGGAACAGCTACGTTCTCATCCGGAAATAGCGAAATGTACCAGGCTCCCTACTTCAATACGGATGGCTCCGCCGGATCGGAGGTCACGCTCCCGGCCGGTCTTTTCAACGGAGTCATTCACGAGGCGGCGGTCCATCAGGTCGTCAAGGCCCACCTCGCCAACCAGCGTCAGGGCTCGGCCTCGAAGAAGAACCGCGCGGCCGTGTCCGGCGGAAGCCGCAAGCCCTGGCGCCAGAAGGGCACGGGACGCGCCCGGCAGGGCACGATCCGCGCGGCCCAGTGGAGAGGCGGCGGGAGAGCGTTTCCGCCGCAGCCCCGCTCCTGGACCCAGCGGGTGCCCAGGCGTGTGCGCGCTCTGGCCCGCACCTCGGCGTTCAACAGCCGGGCAGAGGCAGGCCGGGTCTCGATCATCGAGGGCTTCGACTTCGACGCGCCCAGGACGCGCAAGCTGACAACGTTGCTGAGCGCGCTCGACCGGCCCGGCAAGGTCCTGTTCCTCACCCACGGCGTGAACCGTGACCTGTACCTGTCGGGCCGCAATCTGCCCGGCGTGCGCGTCATGCCGTTCGGCCTCGAGTCGACCTACGACGTCGTGTGGTCCGGGACCGTGGTCATCGAGGAAGCCGCGTTGGCGACCATAGGCGATGAGACGCCCGCGGACACCCGGGCGCGCCGCCGTCCCATCGACCGGGAGGAGGATGCCTCTGATGCGTGAAGCCTACGACGTGATCGTCTCTCCGGTGGTTACCGAGAAGACGACGGCACAGATGGAATCCAGCCTCTACACCTTCGTGGTCAACGAGCGGTCCAACAAGCACGAGATCGCCCGCGCCGTCGAGGCGTTGTGGGACGTCAAGGTGGCCGGTGTCCGCACCATGCGTTATCCCGGCAAGGCCAAGCGGGCCATGATGGGCCGAATGGTCAAGAACTGGGATCTGGGCCGCACCGCTTCCTACAAGAAGGCGGTGGTGCAGCTGGTCGACGGCGATCAGATCGAATTCTACGAGATGGGTTGATCCATGGCGCTGAAGAAATTCAAACCGGTTAGCCCGGGAAGCAGGTTCCGCTCGGTGACGGCCAAGGACGTGGTGACCCGTGCCACGCCCGAGAAGTCCCTTACCGAACCGAAGAAGAGGTCCGGCGGCCGCAACCATCATGGCCGGATCACCATGCGGCGTCGTGGCGGCGGGAACAAGCGCCGGTACCGCAAGGTGGACTTCAAGCGGCGGAAGCACGGTGTGCAGGGACGCATCGCCGAGATCGAGTACGATCCCAACCGGTCGGCCTTCATCTCCCTGATCCACTACGAAGACGGCGAGAAGAGCTACGTCCTCTACGTGCGCGGAATGAAGGTTGGCGACGTAATTTCGTCGGGACCCGACGCGGACATCCGCCCGGGCAACGCCATTCCCCTGGAGCGGATCCCCCTCGGCACCACGGTTCACAACGTGGAGATGAAGCCGGGCAAGGGCGGGCAGATGGCGCGCTCGGCGGGCGCCGGAGTCCAGGTCGTCGCCAGGGAAGGCGACTACGTCACGCTCCGCCTCCCTTCGACCGAGGTGCGCAGGATCCACAAGCGCTGCATGGCCACGGTGGGACAGGTCGGCAACGCGGATCACAACCTGCAGTCGCTGGGCAAGGCGGGCGCGAGCCGGTGGCGCGGCCGCCGTCCCAAGGTGCGCGGCGTCGCCATGAACCCCGTCGATCACCCCCTCGGCGGTGGCGAGGGGAAGGCGTCGGGCGGCCGTCCTCCGGTAACCCCCTGGGGCAAGCGCGAGGGGACGAAGACCCGCAAGGCGAAGAAGAAATCGAGCAAGTTCATCGTCCGTGGACGCAAGCGCGGCAAGGCGACGCGCTGACCATGGACCGGACGGAGAGCGAATAGGAGCCATGCCGCGAAGCGTCAAGAAGGGCCCGTACATCGATGAGAAGCTGCTCCGCAAGGTGGAGCTCATGAATGCGCGGAACGAGCGGACGGTCATTCGGACCTGGTCCCGCGCGTCCACGATTTCGCCCGACTTTGTCGGACATACCGTCGCGGTCCACAACGGGAACAAGTTCATTCCGGTCTACATCAGCGAAAACATGGTCGGTCACAAGCTCGGCGAGTTTTCCCCCACGCGTCTCTTCCGGGGGCACGGGGGCAAGCTGGCCGACAAACGGTCGAGGATTTGAGGGAGTTGGCCATGGAGGCGCGCGCGATCGCCAAACACATCAGAATGAGCCCGCGGAAGGTTCGCCTGGTCATCGATCTGATCCGGGGACTGTCCGTCAACGAGGCCATTTCCGTGCTCCGGTTCTCGAAGAAGGCGGCCGCGGTTCCCGTGGACAAGACGCTGCGCTCCGCCGTGGCGAACGTCCAGGACCAGGCGGACCGGGACGGGGACTCGGTGGACATCGACGATCTCGTGGTGAGCCGCGCGTTCGTCGATGAGGGCCGCACCCTCAAGCGGTGGAAGGCCCGCGCAATGGGGCGCGCGTCGCCACGGCGGCGCAGGTCGAGCCACATCACGGTGGTTGTGAAAGAGAAGGAGAATTAGCGGATGGGCCAGAAAACCCACCCCCACGGATTCCGTCTGGGCATCGTTGCCGACTGGCGTTCCCGCTGGTATGCCGAACGCAACTTTCCCGAGCTGCTGAAGGAAGACCACATCATCCGCACGTACATGCACCGGCGACTGCACCACGCGGGTGTCGCCAGCGTGGATATCGCGCGGAAACCGTCCAAGCTGGTCGTCACGGTGCATACCGCGCGTCCCGGCGTCGTGATCGGCAAGCGCGGCGCGGAAGTGGACAAGCTGCGTGACGAGCTCGCCGTCCTGACCGACAGTGAAGTCTCGGTGAACGTCGAGGAGATCAAGCGCCCCGAACTGAACGCTCGCCTCGTCGCGGACAACGTCGCGCACCAGATCCGGCAGCGGATCTCGTTCCGGCGGGCGATGAAGCGGGCCGTGCAGTCGGCAATGCGCGCCGGGGCGGAGGGGATCCGCATCAAGTGCTCCGGTCGCCTGGGCGGCGCCGAGATCGCCCGCACGGAGGGCTACAACGAAGGCCGGGTACCCCTGCACACGCTGCGTGCGGACATCGACTACTCGAACGTAGAAGCCCGCACCACGTACGGGACCGTCGGCGTGAAGTGCTGGATTTTCAAGGGCGAAGTGATCGAGGACCGCTTCGGCCGGACGTACTCGGCCGGACCGGGCGCCTAGGAGGAGGGAACATGCTGGCACCGAAGCGGATACGGCGCAGAAAGACCCACAAGGGCAAGATGCGCGGGAAAGCGTACCGGGGGAGCAAGGTTTCCTTCGGCGAGTACGGCTTGCAGGCCCTCGAGGCGAGCTGGATCACCAACCGGCAGATCGAGTCCGCCCGTGTCGCCATCACCCGGCATGTGAAGAGGGGCGGGAAGGTGTGGATCCGCATCTTCCCCGACAAGCCCGTCACCAAGAAGCCGGCGGAGACGCGCATGGGCAAGGGAAAGGGCAACCCGGAGGAGTGGGTTGCCGTGGTCAAGCCCGGCAGGATCATGTTCGAGCTGGAAGGTGTTCCGATGGCGACGGCCCGCCGGGCCATGGAACTGGCTTCCTTCAAGCTTCCCGTGAAGACGCGCTTCGTCGACCGGGAATCGCAGCTATAGGAGCGAGACAGTGAAGGCAGAGGAAGTTCGGGAGATGGAGAACGCGGAGTTGGGGCACCGGCTTGGCGAATTGAAGCTGGAGCAGTTCCGCCTTCGTTTCCGCGGCTCGATCATGCAGCTTGAGAACCCGAAGCTGCGGCGCGAGATCCGGCGGGACATTGCGCGCATCAAGACCATCCTTCACGAGCGGCGCAGTGCAGCCGCGGCGGGAGATCAACGATGAGCGAGAGTGTCCGCAGCCGGCGCAAGACGCGTACCGGCGTCGTGGTTGGCGACAGGGCCGACAAGACGGTCACCGTGATCGTGGAGCGCCGGTTCGCGCATCCGCTATACGGCAAGCAGGTCAAGCGCACCACGAAGTACCATGCGCACGACGAAACGAACGAGTACCGGGTCGGTGACACGGTCTCGATCATGGAGACACGGCCGCTCTCGAAGACCAAGAGGTGGCGCGTGGTTGAACTCATCGAACGGCCCGCCTGACGCCCGCGGGGAGAAGACGGAAGATCCGATGATCCAACAGGAGTCAATGCTGAAGATCGCCGACAATACGGGGGCAAAGCGGGCGCTGTGCATCCGTGTGCTCGGTGGGTCCGGGCGACGCTACGCCCGCATCGGGGACCGGGTCATCGTGACGATCAAGGACGCCGTGCCCAACGCCCCCGTGAAGAAGGGCGAGGTTACGGAAGCCGTGGTCGTCCGCACGGCCAAGGAGATGCGCCGCCGGGACGGCACCTACATCCGTTTCGACGACAACGCGGCCGTACTGATCAACGCGCAGAAGGAGCCCCGGGGAACGCGCATCTTCGGTCCGGTGGGGCGCGAGCTGCGCGAGAAGCGTTACATGAGGATTGTCTCCCTGGCGCCGGAGGTGCTCTAGACCATGGCCAGAGCTATAACGAAGATCGTCAAGGGCGACCGGGTAAAGGTCATTCGCGGCAACCACCGCGATGCCGAGGGTACGGTCCTGCGGGTGCTGTACGGCTCGAACCAGATCGTGATCCAGGGCGTCAACATGCGGAAGCGACACACACGTCCGACGCAGGCCAATCCGGAAGGGGGTATCATCACCTCCGAAGCGCCGGTTCACCTGTCGAACGTGATGCTCATTGATCCCGCGAGTGGAGAGGCGAGCCGCGTGCGCATGCGCGTGGAACCCGACGGACTGAAGGAAAGGATTGCCGTAAAGACCGGAAATCCGGTGCCGAGAGGCGTGGCGTGAGCCGATTCTCGGCGGTGACGGAAACAGCGAGAGGATGATGGAACCACGACTTTTGACACACTACAAGAGTGTCGCGAGGCCGGCGCTGCAGGAGAAGTTCGGCTTTGCCAACCCGCACCAGATTCCGCAGGTCGTCAAGGTGACCCTCAACGTCGGCGTGGGCGAAGGCGGCCGCGACCGGAAGCTGATCGATGCGGTGGCCGGCGAACTTGCGGTGATCACGGGCCAGAAGGCCGTCGTAACGCGGGCACGCCGGTCGATCTCCAACTTCAAGCTTCGCGAGGGCATGCCGGTTGGCTCTTCGGTGACGCTGCGCCGGCGCGGGATGTGGGAGTTCCTCGACCGCTTCGTTTCGGTCGCGGTGCCGCGGATCCGGGACTTCAGGGGCCTCAACACCCGCTCCTTCGACGGTCGCGGCAACTACACCGTGGGCGTCAAGGAGCAGATCATCTTCCCCGAGGTCGACTACGACAAGGTCAAGGAGATCCACGGCATGAACATCACCGTGGTGACGTCGACGAATAAGGACGACCAGGCATACGCCCTCCTGACACAGATCGGATTCCCCTTTCGGGGTGAGATTCCGGTGATTATCGGGGCCCAGGCCTGATGAACATGGAGCGAGATACCACCGGGGCACCCGGACCGAAGGAGAAAGCGAACCGACCATGATGACAGATCCCATCGCGGACATGCTCACCAGGATCCGGAATGCCGGCAGCGCGGGACACCGGTGGGCCGATATTCCGCTGTCCAAGCTGAAGGTCGAGGTAGCGCGGCTTCTGAAGGAAAACGCGTTCGTTTACGACTACAAGGTCCTGAACGACGGCCGCCACGGACTCGTCCGCGTCTACCTTAAGTACCATGAAGGCAAGCACGTCATTCGCCGGATCTCCCGCGTTTCCCGGCCCGGCTGGCGCCGTTACGTGGGCGTGGACGAGATCCCCCGGGTCCGCAACGGACTGGGAATGGCCATGCTGTCCACGTCCAGGGGACTGATGTCCGACCGAGCTGCCCGTGAGGCGAAGGTCGGTGGCGAACTCCTCGCGGTGATCTGGTAGGAGGATCGATGTCACGCATTGGCAGGCAGCCGGTTTCGATTCCCGCGGGTGTTACCGTCACCCTCGACGGACAGCGGGTCGCAGCCAGGGGTCCCAAGGGCGAACTGGAACTCGAGGTGCGCTCACCGATCACAGTGGGCTGGGAAGGAACAGACCAAAAGACGCTCGTTGTGAAGCGGCCCTCGGACGAGAAGATGCACCGGGCGCTCCACGGACTGACGCGCTCGCTCGTGGCCAACATCGTCCACGGGGTGAACGAGGGATACAGCAAGACCCTCGAGATCGTCGGAGTGGGCTACCGGGCCCGGGCGCAGGGCACGGGGTTGCGGCTCAGCCTCGGGTTCTCGCACCCCGTCGACTTCCCGGCGCCGGAGGGGATCAGCTTTGAACTTCCCAGCCAGACCATGATCGTGGTGAAGGGGGCCGACAAGCAGCAGGTCGGCCACACCGCCGCGGTGATCCGGTCGTTCCGTCCGCCCGAGCCGTACAAGGGCAAGGGCATCAGGTACAGAGGCGAACACGTCCGGCGCAAGGCCGGCAAAACGGCCGGGGCATGACGATGATCAAACCCAGCAAACTGAGGAAGAGCCGACAGCTCCAGCGCAAGCGGCGTCACGCACGCATCCGGAAGAAGGTGTTCGGCACCGTCGACCGGCCGCGCCTCGCCGTCTACCGGTCGATCCGGCATATCGAAGGGCAGATCATCGACGACGACGCCGGACGGACGCTGGTCGGGCTCTCGACGCTCGCTCCCGAACTGCGGAACACTGCTCCCGGCGAGGGGAACCGCAAGGTGGAAGCGTCTCGCGCCGCGGGCAAACTGCTTGCGGAGAAGGCGCGGGAACATGGTGTCACAACAGTCGTATTCGACCGCGGGGGCTTTCGCTATCACGGTCGGATCAAGGCATTCGCGGAAGGCGCGCGGTCGGGAGGTTTGGAGTTCTGATGGCTAGAGGCAAGAGACCCCCCCGCGAGGGAGCGGAGCAGGTAGAAAACCTGATCCACATCAACCGCGTGGCGAAAGTCGTGAAGGGCGGACGCCGCTTCTCCTTCACCGCTCTCGTCGCCGTGGGCAACCAGGCCGGCCGCGTCGGCATCGCCCACGCCAAGGCCAACGAGGTTGCCGAGGCGATCCGCAAGGCGTTCGAACAGGCTCGGCGCAACATGGTGGACGTCCCTGTTGCGCGCGGGACCATCCCCCACGACATCATTGGGCGGTGGGGTGCGGGCAGGGTGCTGATGCGCCCGGCGGCCCCCGGTACGGGTGTGATCGCGGGTGGTCCGGTCCGTGCGGTTCTGGAAGCCGCCGGCATCACCGACGTCCTGACCAAGAGCCTGGGCACCAACAATCCGATCAATGTGGTCCGCGCGACCATGGAAGGGCTCGAGAACCTTGTCAGCGCGTACGACGTTGCAGCCGAGCGGGGAATCACCGTCCATCAACTCGGAGTGATGAACCGTGGCTAGGCGGATCCGGATCACGCAGGTGCGCAGCGCAGTGAAGAGGCAGAAGATCCAGCGACGTACCCTGCAGGCGCTGGGAATCAGACGTCACCAGCACAGCGTAGTCCATGATGACACGCCCGCGATCCGCGGGATGGTCGCAAAGGTGGACTACCTGGTAGAAGTCACGGAGGTGGACTGACCAATGATCGAACTTCACAACCTGCGCGCACCGAAGGGGTCGCACCGGGACCGCAAGCGGGTCGGCCGGGGCCCGGGTTCGGGCAAGGGAAAGACCTCGGGACGCGGCGACAAGGGACAGAACTCCCGCTCCGGGGGTGGTGTGCCGGCCTGGTTCGAAGGCGGGCAGATGCCTCTGCAGCGCCGTATCCCGAAGCGGGGATTCACGAACCGGAACCGGGTCGAATACCAGGTCGTCAACGTGGCGGACCTGCACATCCTGGAAGGTGTGGCGTCGCCCGAAACGTTGAAGGCGGCAGGGCTGATCCGTTCGCTGCGGCGGCCCGTGAAGATTCTTGGCGGCGGCGAGGTCACGAGCGCCCACGAGTGCTCGGTGCATGCGGTCTCCGCCAGCGCCCGCAAGAAGATCGAAGCCGCCGGCGGTTCGGTGGCGATTCTCCCCCCGCGTGGCGGGGAAGACAAATAGGGGAAGCCAATCGTGTTTTGTCGCCGCGCGGCTGAGGGGGGCTGATGGCCAATCCGATCCCGAATCTCTTCCGAGCTCCAGAGCTGAAGAAGAAGATCCTGTTCACGCTCATGATCATGTTGGTGTACCGGATCGGATCGCACATCACCGTGCCGGGCGTGGACCTGGGGGCGCTGGAGCTGCTCTCCGGCCAGTTCTCGGGGACGTTCCTGGGCGTCTACGACATGTTTGTGGGCGGCGGACTCAGCCGGGCGACCATCCTGGCGCTCGGCATCATGCCGTACATCTCCGCGAGCATCATGTTCCAGCTCCTCGCGGCCGTCGTCCCGACTGTGGAGAAGCTGCAGAAGGAGGGCGAAGAGGGGCGGAAGAAGCTAACGCAGTGGACGCGTTACACGACGGTCCTGCTCTGCGTCATCCAGGCGTACGCGTACGGGTCCTTCCTGCAAGGTCTCCCGGACGCGGTCCGCGACCCCGGCCTGGGCTTCGCCTTCTCGACGGTGGTGGTGCTCACCGTCGGGGGTGTCTTCGTCATGTGGCTCGGCGAACAGATCACGGAGCGGGGCGTGGGCAACGGCATGTCGCTCATGATCTTCTTCTCCATCATCCAGGGCTTCCCTCAGGCGATCGTCCGGACCTGGGAGTCCGTGAGCATCGGCGAGATCGGCCTCGTCGAAGTGATTGCACTCCTGGCGGTGGTGGTCGGCATCACCGCGGGGGTGGTGGCGATGACCATGGCGTCCCGAAAGATCCCCGTGCAGATTCCGCGCAAGGTCGTGGGGCGGGGACGCATCAGAGAGGGGCAGAAGAGCTTCGTCCCCCTGAGGATCAACTCGGCGGGCGTGATGCCGATCATCTTCGCTCAGTCCTTCATCGTCGTGCCGGGCACGGTGGCGGCTTTCAGCTCGGTCCCCTTCTTCAACGATCTGGCCGACATCTTCCAGCCGGGGAACTGGGCGTACTACCTCACCTATGCCGCGCTCATCATCTTCTTCACGTATTTCTACACCGCCATCATCTTCAACCCGGTCGACCTCGCCGAGAACCTGAAGAAGCAGGGCGCCTTCATTCCGGGTGTCAAGCCGGGGGCGCGCACCGCCGAGTACATCGACCGTATCCTGACCCGGGTGACCCTGCCCGGTTCCGTTTACCTGGCCTGCATCGCGCTGATCCCGTTCTGGATCTTCGACATCTTCGGCATCCAGAACTTCGCCTTCGGCGGCACGAGCCTGCTCATCGTGGTCGGAGTGGGACTCGACACGGTCCAGCAGGCCCAGCAGCACCTCCTGCTGCGCCACTACGACGGCTTCATGAAGAAGGGCCGCGTCAAGATGCGTGGTCGCCAACGCTACATGTAGCTTGATGGCCGCACCCTCGGACAACGGCAAGGTCGTGATCCTCCTCGGGTCGCCAGGGGTTGGGAAGGGGACGCAGGGGATTCGGCTGGGTCGAGAACTCGGCTGGGCCCATGTGTCGACCGGTGACCTCCTTCGCGCGGCCCTCAAGGCCGGGACCGCACTGGGTCTGGAGGCCAGGAGGTACATGGACGCCGGAGAACTCGTGCCCGACGACGTGATCGTCGACCTCGTGCGGGAGCATCTTGCGGGTATGGAGCAGGACAGAGGGGTGATCTTCGACGGATTTCCGCGCACCGTTCCCCAGGCCGAGGCGCTGGACGATGTGCTCGCTACCGTGGGCCGCAGCGTGGACCGGGTCGCGTTGCTGGAGGCCGACGACGCGGTTTTGGTCAAGCGCATCGCGGGGCGGAGGTCGTCGCCCAGCGGACGGGTCTACAACGTCTACTTCGATCCGCCGCGGCGGGACGGCTTCTGCGACGACACCGGAGAGCCGCTTATCCACCGGGCCGACGACCGCCCGGACACCGTGCGAACCCGGCTGGCCGTGTACCGGGAAGCCACGGCGCCGCTGATCGGCTTCTACGGAGCCAGGGGGCTCCTCGCCCGCGTGGACGGGGTGGGCGACATCGACCAGGTGCAGACCGAACTCCGCGGCGCGGTGCAAGGCTAGTGGGCCGGAAGAAGCGTCCCCAGGTGCACCTCAAATCGCCCGATGAAATCCGCGCGATCGCATCTTGCGGCGACATCATCGCCGCCCTGTTTGCGGAGATCGAGCCCCGGGTGGGTCCCGGGGTGTCCACCGCGGCGCTCGACCACTTCGTCGATGACTTCGTGTGTTCGCACGACGGCGCCACTCCCGCGTTCAAGGGCCTCTACGGCTTCCCCGGCAGTGCCTGCATCAGCATCAACGCCGAGGTGGTGCATGGGATACCATCCGCGCGGACGCTGCGGGACGGTGACATCGTGTCGATCGACGTGGGTGTGAAGAGGCGGGGCTGGTGCGCCGACTCGGCGTATACGTTCCCGGTGGGCGAAATCGGCACGGAAGCGGCCCGCCTCATGGCGGTGACGGAGGCGTCGCTCGGGGCGGCGGTGGTGGCGGCACGGCCCGGCAATCACGTAGGGGATATCGGGGCGGCCGTGATGGACACCGTCGGAGACAGCGGCTTCGCGATCATCCGCGACCTGGTGGGCCACGGCGTCGGTCGCGACATCCACGAGGAGCCGCAGGTCTCGAATGTGGGCCGCGCCGGCTTCGGCGTGCCCCTCAGGGTGGGTATGGTGCTGGCCATCGAGCCGATGTTGGCCGTGGGGACGGACGAGATCGTCACCCTGGACGACAGGTGGACGGTGGCCACGCAGGACGGAACGCTGTCGGCCCACTACGAGCATACCGTCGCCGTGACCGCCGAAGGTCCGGTGATCCTCACCGGCGGCGGCATCTGGGAAGCCGCGTTGAGCGCGGTCATTGATCGTGCGGCCGACGGCGCTTCCGTGACCACTACCGTGAAGCAAATATGACAGTTATCTTAAAAAGCTGTGCCCCGAACGATCGGGGCCGCGATAGCCAAGGGAGTCAGCCGACGTGAAGGTCCGTACCAGCGTAAAGCCCATGTGTGAGTATTGCCGCGTCGTCCGCAGGAAGGGCGTCGTGCGGATCATTTGTAGCCGGAATCCCCGGCACAAGCAGCGTCAGGGCTGAGGGGGACGGGGGAATGGCACGTATCGCGGGGGTCGATCTTCCCCGAAGCAAGCGTATCGAAATCGCGCTCACCTACGTCTTCGGAGTGGGCCGCACGGGAGCGAAGAAGATTCTGGAGGCCACGGGAATCAACCCCGATCTGCGCACCTACGAGCTGACCGACGAGGACGCGAGTCGCCTTCGTCGCGAGATCGAGCAGAACTACAAGGTCGAGGGTGCTCTCCGGACCGAGGTGTCCATGAACATCAAGCGACTCATGGATATCGGCTGCTACCGTGGTCTGCGGCATCGCCGGGGGCTCCCCGTGAGGGGTCAGCGGACCCACACGAATGCTCGGACCAAGAAGGGCCCGCGGCGCGCGATCGCAGGCAAGAAGAAAGCACCCAAGAAGTAGACCGCGAAGGATCAACCCAGCTCCCAAGGAAGGCTCCGTTTGGCGAAGCCCAGGTCGACCAGACAGAAGAAAACCAAGAAGATCGTGGCGGCGGAAGGCGTGGCCCATATCAAGGCCACCTTCAACAACACGCTGATCACGATCGCCGACCAGTCCGGCAACGTGCTGGTGTGGGCGTCCGCCGGGACGGCGGGCTTCAAGGGGTCCAAGAAGTCCACTCCGTTCGCCGCTACGATGGCCGCCGAGCAGGCGGGCAGTGACGCCGTGGCGATGGGGGTGCGCAAGGTCGTCGTGCGCGTCCAGGGCCCCGGTTCAGGCAGGGAGTCCGCGATTCAGGCCCTGGCGGCGGCGGGGCTCACCATCCAGTCGATCCACGATGTGACGCCGTTGCCCCACAATGGGTGCCGGCCTCCCAAGAAACGCCGCGTCTGAGGCAGAAGAAGAGAACCGCTGATGGCACGATATACAGGTCCGGTCTGCAAGCGCTGTCGCAGGGAAGGGCAGAAGCTTTTCCTGAAGGGCACGAAGTGCTACACCGAAAAATGCCCGGTTGAGCGGCGGCAGTATCCGCCGGGACACCACGGGCCCGCCTCGGTGCGCCGCCGCAAACAGTCCGACTACGCGATGCAGCTGCGCGAGAAGCAGAAGGTCAAGCGCATCTACGGGCTGCACGAAAAGCAGTTCCGCAACCTCTTCGAGTATGCGGCCGGGCGGCCGGGGGTCACCGGCGAAAACCTGATTATTGCGCTGGAGAGCCGGCTTGACAACGTGGTCTTCCGCATGGGTCTCGCGATGAGCCGCCGCCAGGCCCGGCAGCTCGTTCGCCACCGCCATGTGGAAGTCAACGGCAGGGTGGTCAACATCCCGAGCTTCCGGCTCTCGGCGGGTGACGAAGTGGCCGTGCGCGAGAATTCCCGCGATCTGGAGCTGGTGGAGGTGAGTCTTGGCTCGCGCTCCCGGCCTCAATTGCTGGACTGGCTCTCGGTCGATGACAAGAAACGGGTCGGCAGGGTCGTTCGGGCACCGGTACGGGGAGACATCCCGCTGGCGGCCCAGGAGCAGCTGATCGTCGAACTCTATTCCAAGTGATCCTGTTGCCGGGAACCGCCATTGCCGGCGGTCCCGGGGATCCACAGAGACTTAAACCAGGCCAGGGAGATAAACAGGGTGAATTTGGATATTGACCTCACCGGTCTCGTGCTTCCAGAGCGCGTTGAAATCGCCGAGATGTCCGAAGACGGCCGTTCCGCGGCGTTCGTCCTGGAGCCGCTCGAGAGGGGCTTCGGGCACACGCTGGGCAATTCGGTTCGCCGCGTGCTTCTTTCGTCCCTACAGGGATCCGCGGTCTGGGCTTTCCGGATCGACGGGGTGGTTCATGAGCACCAGACCATTTCGTCCGTGGTGGAAGATGTCCACCAGATCATTCAGAACCTGAAGTCGCTCGTGGTCAGCCTCGACGACGACGTGGCCGAAGCGATTCTGTCGATCCGGGCCAGCAAGCGGGGCCCGGTCACCGCCAAGCAGATCAGGGCGCCGGGGTCCGTTACGATCCACGACCCGGGCCACCACATCCTCACCCTTGAAGACGACCGCGAGATCAACATCGAGCTTCGTGTGAACAAGGGGCGGGGATTCGTGCTCGCCGATCAGCAGAAGGTGCCCTCCGACGCGCCGGTCGACCTTGTGTGCATCGACGCGATCTACAATCCCGTCCTGCGCGCAAACTTCACGGTCGAGGAGACGCGGGTCGAGCAGCGCACCGACTTCGATCGCCTGACGATACATGTGGAGACCGACGGTTCCGTCGACCCCGACGGCGCGATCCGGTATGCGGTGGAACTCGTGCGCCGTCACCTGGAGTACATGCTGTACTTTGCCCAGGGCGGTCCGCCCAGGGAAGAGGAGAGCGATCGGCTGCCCGTGCCGGAAAAGCTGGCCGAACTCTTTCGGACCTCGGTAGAGGACCTGACGGAGTTGAGCGTCCGGTCGCGCAACTCGCTCCAGAGAAAGTCCATCAAGACGCTGGGTGATCTGATCAGCCAGACCGAAGCCGAGATGCTGAACATCGAACACTTCGGAAAGAAGTCCCTCAGCGAGATCTACGAGATTCTCGACCAGCACGGTCTGCGGTTCGGGATCAGGACCGAAGAAGACAAGGACGGGAAGCTGTTCTTCCTGAAGCAGGAGGCCGCCACGAGGGCCGGCGAGTAGCGAGGATAACAGACGATGCGTCACAGAAAGAAAGGGCGGGGCCTCTCACGGTCGCCGAGCCACAGGAAGGCAACGCTGAGGAATCTTGCCATGTCGCTTTTCCGCCATGAGCGGATCACCACGACGACCGCGAAGGCCAAGGAGCTGCGGCCGTACGCGGAGCGGTTGATATCGCTGGCGAAGCGCGGGGATCTCCACGCACGGCGCCAGGCGGCGCGGCGCGTTGCCGACCGTGAGGTGCTCGGCAAGCTTTTCGACGAGATCGGACCGCGGTACGAAGGACGTCCGGGCGGCTATACGCGGATCCTCAAGCTGGGCAATCGCAAGGGTGACGCGGCGGATATGGCGCTCATCGAGTTGGTGTGATAGAATCGGGCCGCAAGGGGAGGTCCCTACGGACCTCGGCACCGGAGTCCGAACAGCACAAAGGAAAGGCCAGATGGGAACGTTCGTGAAATCCCGCGCAGGGTCGGTCAGATTGGGTACCATGCTCATGATTCTGTGCTTCGTGGCGATTGGCGGCTTTATGTACTGGCTCTCGATCACGGCCGAACCGACGGAAGTGGTGGTGGTGGAACCTGAGGAGGAAGTGCTGAACGCAGTGCCATTCGACGACTTCTCGGCGGGTACGGCCAGCTACGTCGGTCAGGAAATCACCCTGCAGGGCATCACGGTGACAACCCTGTTGGGACAGCACGCCTTCTGGACGGAGTTGACCGACCTGCAAAACACGGCGTACCTGCTCCACTTCTCCGAGGCGCTCGTTACCGATTCAACCTCGGTCACCGCGGGCACCACGGTCGATGTGACGGGGATGGTCACGGCCATGTCCGACTCCATCCTGGACGCATGGCAGGCCGCGGGCGCCTTCCCGCAGGACATCGACCGGACGCTGGCGGAGTTTGCCGAGAACTTCGTCGAGGTCACCTCGATCGAGGGGGCAGCGTCCAGCGCCACCGAGTCGGAAGAGCCCTCCTCCTGAAGGGACGCCCGCGCCGGGGCTGCCGGAGGATGAGGGCGGCGCCGGCCGGACGCGAGCCTCGGAAGAAGAGGCCAACCTGCGTGCCGGGCGGACGGCGGAGATGAACATGCCGCGCAACCGCGACTCCGGTCCGCCGCTTCTGGGCGTTGTCGGCCTCGGCTACGTCGGATTGCCCCTTGCCGCCGCGGCCGCCTCCCGCGGCGTCCGTGTCATCGGCTTCGATGTGGTCCAGGACGTGGTGGACGGTGTCAACGCAGGTCGGAGCCACATCCAGGACCTGAGCAACGGCGAGGTGGCCGACGCGCGCCGGCAGGGCCTGCTGGAAGCCACCACCGACATGTCCCGGCTCGGCCGCTGCGACGCGGTCTCGATCTGTGTGCCCACGCCGCTCTCCAGGACGCGGGATCCCGACATCTCCCACATCCTCGCGGCGGCCGAAGCGGTGGCGGCGACCCTTGTGAAGGGGCAGCTGATCGTTCTGGAGTCGACCACCTACCCGGGAACGACCCGCGAGGTGGTGCTGCCGATTCTCGGAAAGAGCGGCCTCCAGCCGGGCGAGGACTTCTTCCTGTGCTTCTCGCCGGAGCGCGTGGACCCCGGCAACAAGGTCTGGAAGACGGGCAACACTCCGAAGATCATCGGTGGGATCACGCCGGCGTGCACCGAGGCGGGGGCCGCATTCTACGCCCGTTTCGTGGAGGAAATGGTCGCCGTGTCTTCCGCCGAGGCCGCCGAGCTGACCAAGATCCTGGAGAACGCATACCGCGCCGTGAATATCGGGCTGGTGAACGAGATGGCACTCATCGCCGACAAGCTCGGTCTGGACATCTGGGAGGTCATCGAAGCCGCGGCGACAAAGCCATTCGGCTTCATGAAGTTCACGCCGGGTCCGGGGCTCGGGGGCCACTGTCTGCCCGTGGATCCTCACTACCTGTCGTGGAAGATGCGGACGATGGACTTCAGGACCCGCTTCATCGACATGGCAACCGAGATCAACGCGGAGATGCCCACCTTCGTCGTGGGCAAGGTCAGGGAAGCCCTGAACGGAGCGGGGAAGCCGGTCAACGGCTCGCGGATTCTGCTCCTGGGGGTGGCATACAAGAAGGATGTCGACGATGTGCGCGAGTCCCCGGCCATGGAGATACTGGAACTCCTGGAGCGGGATGGGGCGCAGGTGGCCTACCACGACCCCCATGTGCCACGGTGGCCGACCAGCGACGGCCGCACGCTGCAGTCCGTGCCCCTCGCGGACGACCTGCTGCGGGATGCGGACGCGGTAGTGATCGTGACCGACCACTCGAACTTCGACCCTGAACGGATTTTCGAGCTGTCGCGCGTGCTCGTCGACGCGCGTAACGCGACCGCGTCGGTGGCGGCTTCCAGAAAAGCTGCCAACGCGCGGCGATGGATCGTGAAGGGATGAAGATCGCGGTTGTCGGGAGCGGATATGTCGGGCTCACGACCGGCGCCTGCCTGGCTGAGACGGGCAACGATGTCATCTGCGCGGACATCGTAGAGGAGAAGGTGGAGGCGCTTGACCGGGGCGAGATCCCGTTTTTCGAACCCGGCCTCGACGCCCTCGTGGAGCAGAACCTCGCCGCGGGCCGCCTCGCCTTCACCACTGACGTGGCGAGGGCCGTCCGCGAGTCATACATCGTGTTCATCGCGGTCGGGACGCCACCGGGCGACGACGGGTCGGCCGACCTCCAGCACGTGGTGGCGGCGGCCAGAGACATAGGACGCGCGATGGACGGCGAGCGTATCGTGATCACGAAGAGCACGGTTCCCGTGGGGACCGCGCCCCTCGTTCGCGAGGCGATCGAAGCCGAGACGGACCACCCGGTCCATGTGTGCGCCAACCCGGAGTTCTTGCGGGAGGGTGCCGCGGTCAGCGACTTCAAGAAGCCGGACCGGGTGGTCCTCGGCGTGGACGACCCGAAGGCCGGCGATGTGCTTCAGGACCTCTACGCGCCCTTCGTCCGCACCGGCAACGAGATCCTGGTCATGGACGTTGCCTCCGCCGAAATCACCAAGTACGCGGCCAACGCCATGCTCGCAACCCGGGTGAGCTTCATGAACGCAATCGCCCGATTGTGCCAGCGCACCGGCGCCGACGTGGACAGTGTCCGGCTCGGGGTGGGTTCCGATCGGCGCATCGGTCCCACCTACCTGTTCCCCGGCGTGGGGTACGGCGGCTCGTGCTTTCCCAAGGACGTCAAGGCGCTCGCACGCACGATGAGGGATCTGGGGCTCGACTCGTCGATCCTGGACGCCGTGGAGGGGTTGAACGAGACCCAGAAGCGGCTGCTCCTGGACTGGGTGGTCGAGCGCTTCGGCGACGAATTGAGCGGGCGTACCTTCGCGCTGTGGGGGCTCGCCTTCAAGCCCAACACGGACGACATGCGCGATGCTCCGAGTCTCGTGACAATCGGCGGCCTGCTTCGGCGGGGCGCGCGGGTCGTGGCCCACGACCCGGTGGCGATGCCGGCGACCCGGCGCATCCTCGGCGACAGCATCGAATACCGGGACCACAACTACGATGTGCTGGACGGGGCCGATGCGCTCCTCATCCACACCGAATGGCATCCCTACCGCCATCCGGACTTCGCCCGCATGCGTTCCCTGCTCCGGGAGCCCGTGATCATGGACGGGCGGAACCTCTATGCGCCGCGTGTCGTGGGGGCGCTGGGCTTCGAGTACCATTCAGTGGGCCGTCGCCTCGCCCCGCAGGCCGCCTCGTGCGCGTCCTGATCACCGGTGCGGCCGGATTCCTCGGCTCCCATCTCGCGGATCGCTTCCTTGCGGAGGGATACGAGGTCGTCGGAGTCGACAACCTTGTCACCGGATGCCGCGGCAACCTGGCGCACCTCGACGACGAGCCCGGGTTCAGCCTCATCGAGCACGACATCTCGAAGCCCCTGTTCCTGGATTCTCCGCTGGACGGCGTGCTGCACTTCGCGTCGCCGGCCAGCCCGGTGGACTACATCGACCTTCCCATACAGACCCTCAAGGTCGGAGGCCTGGGAACTCACAACACCCTGGGCCTCGCGTTGCGGCATGGCGCCCGCTACCTGCTGGCGTCGACGTCGGAGGTGTACGGCGATCCGCAGGTTCATCCCCAGACCGAAGACTACTGGGGCAACGTCAACCCCGTCGGCCCGAGAGGCGTCTACGACGAGGCGAAGCGCTTCGCCGAGGCGATGACGATGGCCTACCACCGTGCCCACGGGCTGGACACCCGCATCGTCAGGATATTCAACACCTACGGTGCGCGAATGCGGCCGCACGATGGCCGGGTGGTCTCCAACTTCATCATGCAGGGGCTGCGCGGGGAGCCCATGACGGTGTATGGCGACGGGACACAGACCCGGTCGTTCTGCTTCGTCGACGACGAGATCGACGGGATCTACCGGCTCTTCCAGTCGACGCGCGTCGATCCCGTGAACATCGGCAATCCCGCGGAATTCACGATTCGCGAGCTGGCCGAGCTGGTGATGGAGGAGACCGGCTCGGCGGTGCCGCCGGACTTCCGGACCCTGCCTGTGGACGATCCCGCGATGCGGCGTCCGGACATCACCGCCGCGCGGCGGGAGCTTGGATGGACTCCGACTGTCAGCCTGCGCGAGGGACTGCGGAAGACCGTGCCGTACTTCCGGGAGCTTGTGGGGCGCGAGGAAAGGTGGAACTTCAAAGGAACCCCGAGGTACGATCAGCCGGATCCGGGGAGTCCGAGGTAGAGCGGGCCGGCGATTACATGCGAAATCGACAGGTGTACGCAGAGCAGCGACGAAAGCGGCAGAGTGGAGAGCGGGCCGGCCCATCGGGCCACCGGGAATTGAGGGTCGTCCTCTTCCTGGCGTTGCTTCTTCCTCTTGCCGGCGCGTGCGGCACGGATCCCGCGGGCGAGACCGCCCGGATTCGCGGCGACCGCGCCTTCGCCCGGGGGGACTACGACGAGGCTCTGGCCGAATACCGTCTATCCCTGCTTCGCGAAGATCCGGGCACGGCGGGCGCGGTCCGCGCGGCCCACGCCTACGTGGCGCTGGGGCGGGTCGACGAAGCCCGGGCCCTTTACGATGAAGCCGTCGCCCAGGACAGCGTCCATGCGGACCAGGCGGTGTCCGATCTGGTCGCGCTGGCCAGGCGGGCCCACCAGTCGAGGGACAACTACGGGATGGCTTCCGCGATGGAGGCGGCGTTGCACTTCCGGCCCGGGCTCGCGGTCGAGGAGCTGGCGCTGCCCATGGCACGGCACTACAGCAACAGCGGCGAATACGGCCGGGCCCGGCCGCTCTATCTGAGGGCGCTCGGGGAGAACCGGGCCGATCCCGACATCATCCTCGAGACGGCACTTGCCCACGAGGAGATCGGCGACTGCGAGAGCGCCCTCATCTTTCTGGAAGAGTTTCGCGAGCTGGCGCCCCGGCGCGAGGACGAAGTTCGCTGGCATGTGGGATCGTGTTCCTTCCAGATGGCCCTGGAGGTTGCTGAGGAGGGCTCCGTGGACGAGGCGTTGCAGCACCTGGACGCGGTCCTCGAGTTGCAGGAGCCCAGAACGCTGCTTGCCCAGGCCTATTTCGAGAAGGGCGAGATTCTTGTCAAGCTCGGAGACTGCGCGGCCGCACTGAATGCCTACCGTGCCGTGACGGACGCTGACGCTTCCGGCTCGGGATCCCTGGTTCGGCGAGCGCTCGACCGGGTGGACGAGATCAGGTTCAGCGATGGGGAGGGTACCCCGTGCTGAGTCGTTCCGTTGCTGCCGGTGCCCTGATGAGCCTGCTGGGAGTAGCGTGCGCATCGGCGCCACCGTATTCCGGCTGGACGCCCGAACAGCTCTTCGAGCACGGCCAGCGCGCGTTCGACGAGGGTGATTGGGGAGAGGCGCGCCGCGCTTTCGAGCGCCTGGTCCTCACCTTCCCGGGCTTCGAACAGGCCGTCGAGGCGCGCCACTACCTGGCCCGGTCCTTCCTCTCGGACGACCAGTTTCTGAGCGCGGTGTCGGAGTACACCCGCATTGTGCAGGTGTACCCGGATCACGATCGTACCCTCGAAGCGTGGATGGGTCTTTGCCGTTCCTATGCGGCGATGTCTCCGCATCCCCAGCGGGATCAGCAGTATACCATTCAGGCGCGCACCACCTGCCAGAACGTAGCCAGTGACTTCCAGGGCATGCCCGTGGGAGATTCAGCGGCGGTCGTGGCTCGGGAAATGCACGCGAAGCTGGCCGAGAAGGCGTACGGGGAAGGGCACTTCTACTTCCAGCGAGACATTTATCCGTCGGCGGAGCTCGTCTTTCTCGACATTCTGGACGTGTTTCCCCAAACCGAGGTTGCGCCGAAGGCCATTGCGCGCCTCATCGAGATCTACGAGCAGTGGGAGTGGGACGAGCAGGAGGAGGAGTTCAGGACCAGGCTGCTGCAGACCTACCCGGACTCGCCCGAGGCAAAGGCTCTCGAGCAGCCGGCGGCGAGCGACACGGTCTCGGTGGTCAGAAGCCGCGCTCCTCCACGACCGGAGAGACTGATGGCATGGACGGCGGTCCGCGGGTAGGCGTCTTCGGCGGCACCTTTGATCCGCCCCACCGGGGCCATGCAGTCGTGGCCGCAGAGGTCGCGGATGTGGTCGGTCTGGACCGGGTGCTCTGGGTTCCGGCATCGACCCCGCCCCACAAGACCGGATGGCCGGTCACGTCGGCAGAGGTGCGTAGCCGGATGGTAAGTGCCACCATACGCAACGACCCCAGGTTCGAGCTTTGTGAACTGGAGTTGGAGCGGGGGGGTGTATCGTACACTGTCGATACGCTGCGAGCGCTGAAGGCGGCTCATCCGGACTGGTCGCTGATGCTGGTGATCGGAGACGACCTGTTGGCCGGGTTCTCGCGATGGAGGGAGCCGGACGCGATCTTGGAACTGGCCGAGGTGGTTGCGATTTCCAGGGCCGGGGCCGCGAAGGGAGGGCTGTCCGACGAGGTGGATTTTCCCGTGCGGATCGTCTCCGTGACGCCGGTCGACGTCTCGTCGACCCGCATCCGGGAGAGGGTCCGCCTCGGGAAGTCCGTTCGAGCCATGGTCGTGACCCGCGTGATGTCCATTATTGAGAGTGAACGACTTTACCAGGCGCACCGGCCGCGAAGCGGTGGGGAGCCAAGGAAGCCAGAAGAGGCGGAGACCTTCGTTCCCGGGGGGATCCGAACGGCAGAATGATCAAGAAAATCATCAAGAAGATCGTCGGTTCCCGGCACGCGCGCGAAGTCAGGCGATTGGCGCCCCTGGTCGATGAGATCAACAAACACTACGCCTCCCTGACGGCGCTCTCCACGGAAGAGCTCAGAGGGAAGACCGACGAGTTCAGGGAACGGATCGCCGAGCACACGGAGGCGACGCTGTCCGAGATCGAGTCCATCCGGGCACGGAAGCGCACGCTCACCGATCCGGAGGAGCGGGAGATCCTCAGCCTCCAGATCGGCAAGCTCGAGGAAGAGTACAAGAGCCAACTGGCGGAGATGCTGGAGGAGATCCAGCCGGAGGCGTTCGCGGTCGTGAAGGAGGCTTGCCGGCGTCTCTGCGGTCAGGAGGTCAAGGTCACGGGGCAGACGCTGGTCTGGGACATGATCCCCTACGACGTGCAGCTCATCGGGGCGGTCCAGCTGCATCGGGGGCGCGCCTCGGAGATGGCCACCGGAGAGGGGAAGACCCTCGTGGCCACCATGCCGCTCTACCTGAACGCCCTGGCGGGCCGGGGTGCCCACCTGGTCACCGTGAACTCGTACCTGGCCCAGCGCGACGCCGAGTGGATGGGCGCCATCTACACGCTGCTCGGCCTCACGGTGGACTGCATCGATCTCCACGAGCCGGGCACCCAGGAGCGCCGCGGCGCCTACAACGCCGACATCACCTACGGGACCAACAACGAATTCGGCTTCGACTACCTGCGCGACAACATGGTCCATTCGCTGGAACAGCGGGTTCAGCGAGCGCACCACTACGCGATCATCGACGAGGTCGATTCCATCCTGATCGACGAGGCGCGGACGCCCCTGATCATTTCGGGGCCGGTCAGCCGCGACACGTCCACGCCCTTCAAGGAGATGGCGCCGTCGGTGGGCGCCCTGCACCGCAAGCAGAGCCGCATGGTCAACCGGCTGATCGCGGGAGCGGTTGCGGGCCTGGAGGCCGAGGAGGATGAATTCGCGGCGGGTGAGAAGCTGCTCGCCGCGAAGCGAGGTGGCCCGAAGAACAAGCGCCTGATGAAGCTGTTCGCGGACCAGCCGGCGCTTGTGAAGCTGGTGGAGAAGGTCGAGGGCGACTACATGCGCGAGAAGCGTCTCTACGAAGTCGACGAGATGCTGCTCTTCGCCATGGACGAGAAGGGACAGAACGTCCACCTCTCGGACGCAGGGCTGGACGAACTGTCGCCGGGCGACCCCCAGGCCTTTGTCGTGCCCGATCTTTCGGAGGTCGTCGGAGAGATCCAGGAAGACGAAGACCTCTCCATTGACGAGAAGCGGGCGAGGATCGCGGAGCTGGAGACGGAATACGCGGACAAATCGCAGCGCATCCACGTTATCCACCAGCTGCTCAAGGCCTACACCCTCTTCCACAAGGACGAGCGCTACATCATCGGTGACAACGGCGCCATCGTCATCGTGGACGAATTCACCGGACGGCAGATGCCGGGCCGACGGTGGAGCGACGGGCTCCACCAGGCCGTCGAGGCCAAGGAAGGGGTCGAAATCCGTGGGGAGACCCAGACCCTGGCGACGATCACGATCCAGAACTACTTCCGCATGTACGACAAGCTTGCGGGGATGACGGGTACGGCGGAGACCGAGGAGACCGAGTTCCACCAGATCTACAACCTGGACGTCTCGGTCATTCCCACCAACCGGCCCATCGAGCGTGACGACCGTGACGACCTGATCTTCCGCACCAAGCGGGAGAAGTACACGGCCATCATGGACGAGATCGAGCGCCTCCACCGCCTGGAGCTGCCCGTTCTTGTCGGTACCACCAACGTGGAGGTATCCGAGACGCTGTCGCGCATGCTCAGGCGGCGGGGCATCGGGCACAACGTCCTCAACGCCAAGCAGCACAAGCGCGAGTCCCAGATCGTGATCGAGGCGGGGCGGCCGGGCGCGGTGACGATCGCGACGAACATGGCCGGGCGGGGCACGGACATCAAACTCGGACCGGGAGTGACCGACCCGCGCACCATCGACTGGGCGCTGGAACGGGATCTGGAGCTGGAGACGGTCGCGCCGACCGACCCGACCCGCTACGAGGAGCTGGACGGCAAGCCCGGAGACTTCCTGATCGAGGACGGCGGCCTTCATATCCTGGGGTCGGAGCGGCACGAAGCCCGCCGGATCGACCGCCAGCTGCGCGGCCGTGCGGGTCGCCAGGGCGATCCGGGCGCATCGCAGTTCTTCCTCTCGCTCGAGGACGACCTGATGCGCCTCTTCGGTGGCATGGAGCGCATAGCCGGGGCCATGGAGCGGATGGGGGCGGACGAGGGCGAGGTCATCACGCACCCGCTCGTCACCCGATCGATCGGCCGGGCCCAGAAGCGGGTCGAGGGCAACAACTTCGAAGCGCGAAAGCGGCTGCTGGACTACGACGACGTCATGAACCAGCAGCGCGAGGTCATCTACGACCTGCGCCTCTTCGCCCTGGAGGGTGGCGAGGATCTGAAGGGCGAGATCTGGGAGATGATCCATCACACGATGGATGTCGTCTTCGAGGAAAACCTGCCCGAGTCACAGCTGGAAGAGGGGATCGAGGTCGGCGGGTTGAGGCAGCGGATGCTGCTCGACCTCCACACCGTGCTCCCCGCGCTCGACAACGAGGACGACCCCGAGGAGGTGGACCGCGGAGAGGTGCTTCGGGTCGCGGAAGAGGCCGTTCAGGAAGCCTTCGATCGGAAGATCGAGTCCTTCGGCGAGCACGGCGAGCGGGTCATGAGCTTCGTCATGCTGTCGACCATCGACGGCAAGTGGAAGGACCACCTCTACGACCTAGACCACCTGAAGGCGTCGATCGGCTTCCGGGGTTGGGGACAGAAGGATCCGCTGGTCGAGTACAAGAAGGAAGCCTACGAGATGTTCGTGGGCCTCATGGACGACATCCGGCGCACCATCACCCGGCAGTTCTTCCGTGTACGGCTCGAGCAGCGGCCGACGATGCGCTACCAGGGTCAGCGAAGGCTCGCGTACTCCGGACCGTCGGACTCGCCGGGCGGCGGACTGCGGGCGCCGGGAAGCCCCGACCCCCGCAGGCAGGGAGGAGGTGCGGAGCGGGCGGCAGCCTCGGTGGGCCGACAAGCCGGTGGGACGCTGGATTCCATGGGCGTGGCGTCCGGCGCGCGGCGCGGCGCGGCCATGGATCCCGCAGCCGGACCCGACGTGCGGCGCCTGGCGACCAACCGGGGCGAGGAGCGGCGCAAGACACCGGTCGCCGTGGCCAAGGCGCCCGGCCGCAACGCTCCCTGTCCCTGTGGAAGCGGACGGAAGTACAAGAAGTGTCACGGGGCGGCGGGCTAGCGGCGGTGCACCCCGCGGAGGGCCACCCCTCCGAGAGACTGAGGCGCCTGGGTGCCGGTCCTCTGTCGGAGCACGAGCTTCTGTCGCTCGTGATCGGGTCCGGCAACCGTGCTGCGCCGGCCGGAACGCTCGCCGACCGGGTGTTCGACCTCTCGGGCGACCACCTTCGCGACCTTGCGCAGATGGACGCGGGGCGGTTGGTCGCAATCCCGGGGATAGGTCCCGCGATGGCGGCCCGGATCGTTGCGGCGATCGAGCTCGGGAAGCGCGTCGGATCGGCGCGCGCGGACCGCGAAGACCCCATCACCGGGCCGGGCGATGTCCACGACATCTTCGCGCCCGTCATGGCTCACCTCGCGCACGAGGAGTTCCACGTCCTCCTCCTCAATTCGCAGAACGTCCCGATCTGTCAACGGCAGGTTACGCGAGGCATCCTCGACGCGTCCCTGATCCATCCCCGCGAGGTGTTCCGCGACGCGATCGTGCTCAGGGCAGCGGCCCTGATCCTGGTCCACAATCACCCGTCGGGGAACCCGGAGGCCTCGGCGGAGGACCTCAAGGTTACGCGGCAGCTCGGCAAGGCGGGGGAGCAGCTCGGGATCCCTGTATTGGACCACGTCATCGTCGCGGGCGGCACGTTTTCTTCGCTGGCGGGGAGGGGGCTCTTGCGGGGGGCGGACGGGGCCGGCTGACGCCGCCACGGGAGCGGGTCGGAGCGGTTTGTGTTCCGGTCCGCAACATGACACCTTCCGAGGGTCGCGCTGCCGTGCGGCTGCCGTTGTGCATGCACAGTTTCCGGGAGAAAGTCCGATGAATGCTTCGTCATGTCGTCCATTGTCCGTCGCGATGCGACTTGCCGCGATCACTGCCGTCGCCGCGACCGGCGCGGCCGCGCAGACGCCCGACCCGACCGTGCCCATCCCCCCGGACCCGGCCGTCCTCACCGGAACGCTGGACAACGGACTCACCTACTTCGTGCACGAAAACGATCAGCCGGAGAACCGGGCCGATTTGCGGCTCCTGGTCAACGCCGGGTCGATCCTCGAGGACGACGACCAGCTCGGATTGGCGCACTTCGTCGAGCATATGGCCTTCAACGGGACCCGCAACTTCGAAAAGCAGGCGCTGGTCAACTACCTGGAATCGATCGGGATGCAGTTCGGGCCCCACGTCAACGCCTACACGAGCTTCGACGAGACCGTGTACATGCTGCGTGTGCCGATGGACGACCCCGAGGTGTTGTCGACCGGGTTCCAGATCCTCGAGGACTGGGCGCAGGGCCTGCTGTTCGACCCCGAGGAGGTCGACAAGGAACGGGGTGTCGTGATCGAGGAGTGGCGAGGCCGCCGCGGGGCCCAGGCACGCATGCAGGATGAGCAGTTCCCTGTCATGTTCGAGGGGTCGCTGTACGGGGAGCGCCTCCCGATCGGGAAGCCGGAGATACTCGAGTCGGCTCCCCCCGAGGTGCTACAGCGCTTCTACGCGGATTGGTACCGCCCCGACCTGATGGCCATCGTCGCGGTCGGCGACTTCGATGGTAGCGAGATCGAGGCGTTGATCCGGGAGCGCTTCAGCGGACTCCTCAACCCGGCGGATCCGCGTCCGCGGATCAACGTGACGGTACCGATCGATCAGCCCTCGCGCGTGGCAATTGCCAGCGACGTGGAGGCCGCGCAAAGCCAGGTTGCCGTTATGTACAAGCAGGCGCCGGCGCCGCGGGGGACCATCGGCGACTTCCGCCGCACCCTCGTCCAGGGTCTCTACTCCGGGATGCTCAACAACAGGCTGAACGAATTGCGCCTGCAGGCCGATCCGCCCTTCGTGATGGGCTTTGGGGGGCGGGGAGCCTTCGTGCGGGGGGTGGACGCATTCCAGCTCGCCGCCATGGTCCCGGAGGGTGGGGTCGAGCGGGGACTCGATGCGTTGCTTACCGAAGCGGAACGGGTGGTGCGGCACGGGTTCACCGCCACCGAACTGGACCGGCAGAAGATCGATATGATGCGGTCGTACGAGCGGAGCCTCGCCGAGAAGGACAACGTGGAATCGGCGTCGCTCGCCAACCGCTACACCCAGGTATTCCTTCAGGGCAACAGCTATCCGAGCGTCGAGACGCGTGCAGCTCTGGCGGGGGCGCTGCTGCCCGGGATCACGCTTGCCGAGGTCGACGGGGTGGCGCAGGGGTGGCTCACCGAGCAGGGCCGGGTCATCCTCGTCAATTCGCCGGAGAAGGAAGGGTTGGAGATACCCACCGAGGAGGACATGGTCGGCGTCTTTGCCGGGATCGGAGGCAAGGACATCGCGCCCTACGAGGACGCTGCGACGGACGCCCCGCTGTTGGCGACGATTCCCGAGGGGTCGCCCGTCGTGTCGGAGGACGTTGCGGAAGAGGTGGGCGTGACGGTCTGGACCCTCGAGAACGGGGTCCGCGTGGTCCTGAAGCCGACCGACTTCAAGGACGACGAGATCCGTTTTTCCGCGACCAGCCCGGGAGGCAGCTCACTGGTGTCGGACGATCAGTACATGAGCGCTACCCTGGCGGTGTTCGTGGGCCAGGCGGGGGTCGGCGAATTCGACCAGACCGCACTTCAGAAGAAGCTGACCGGCAAGGTGGCGTCGGTTTCGCCAACCGTGGGTGAGCTGTCGGAGGGGATGAGAGGCTCGGCGTCGCCCAAGGACCTGGAGACGGCGTTCCAGCTTGTCTACCTGTACTTCCATGCGCCGCGCAAGGATGAAACCGCGTTCGAGGCCATGAAGGCGATGCAGCTGGGGTTCCTCGGCAACATGGGGGCGGCCCCCAACGCCGTCTTCTCGGACACGATCTCCGTGACCATGGCACAGGGGCATCCGCGGGTTCAGAGCCTGGCGCAGACGCTGGAGGCGCTCCAGGAGGCCGACCTCGATGAGATCTACGGCCAGTATCAGGACCGCTTCGCGGATGCCAGCGACTTCACCTTCTACTTCGTCGGGGCCTTCGAGCTCGATGAGATCAGGCCCCTTGTGGAGCGGTACCTCGGGTCACTGCCCAACCTGGGCCGGGTCGAGACCTGGGTGGACGTCGGCGTGGACCCCCCTTCCGGGGTCATCGAAAAGGTCGTGCACAAGGGTCTGGAGCCGCAAAGCCAGACCCGGATCATCTTCGCCGGCGACGCCGAATACTCGCTGGAGGAGTCGAACGCAATGACCGCGCTGGCCGGCATCCTTCGCATTCGACTGCGGGAGCTGCTGCGGGAGGACATGGGCGGAACGTACGGTGTGGGCGTGAGCGCTTCGCTGTCCACCCGGCCCGACGAGGAGTACCGCGTACAGGTGAGCTTCGGATCTGACCCGGCTCGCGCCGACGAGCTGTCGGCAGTGGTGTTCGAGGAGATCGAGCGCCTCAGGGCCGATGGGCCGGACGCGGAGACCGTGGCCAAGGTGCGGGAGACCCAGCGGCGTTCCCGGGAGACCAGCCTGGAGGAGAACGCGTTCTGGCTGAGGCAGCTGGCTTCCTTCGAGGTGCTTGGCCGCGACTTCCGTGACATTCCGAGCTACGAACTCATCGAGAGCTGGACGGCCGAGCAGGTTCAGCAGGCCGCAATGCGCTACCTGCGCACCGACCAGTACGCAAAGTTCGTTCTGCTGCCGGAACAGAAGGTGCCGTAGCGGCCGTGGCTGATCGCAGCGCGACTCGCCCAGGTCCATGAGCGCATCCAATTCGGCACGGCGCGAACGCATTCCGGTTCGCGTCATGCCGGATCACGACAGCATCGCCGCCGAGGTCGCCGGGCGGATTGCGGCCCTGGTTCGGGATCGTGCCGGCGAGGGCCGGGCCGCCGTGCTCGGCCTTGCGACCGGGTCCACGCCGGTAGGCGTCTACCGCGAGCTCATCCGGATGCACCGCGAAGAAGGGCTCGACTTCTCCAACGTCGTTGTCTTCAACCTCGACGAGTACGTCCCCATGCAGCCCGGGAGCATTCACAGCTACCACCGCTACATGGGGGAGAACCTGTTCGCGCATGTGAATATCCCTTCCAGCCATTGCCACATTCCCCGTGGCGACCTTCCCGATGCCGATGTGGAGGCCCACTGCCTCGACTACGAACGCCGGATTCGCGAAGCGGGAGGGATCGATTTGCAGATTCTGGGGATCGGCCGCAGCGGCCACATCGGGTTCAACGAACCGGGCTCGGGGCGGAGGTCGCGCACACGGCGGCTCTACCTGGACACGGTCACGCGCGCGGATGCGGCTGCCGATTTCTTCGGCGAGGACAATGTGCCCCCCCAGGCGATCACGATGGGCGTGGCGACGATCCTCGAGGCTCGCGAGATCGCACTGTTGGCGACCGGCGAACACAAGGCGGGGATCGTGCGGCGGGCTGTCGAGGGGGAGATCCACCCCGATGTCGCGGCGACGTTCCTGCAGCAGCACCCCGCGGCCACCGTCTACCTCGATCCGCCCGCGGCCGCCGACCTCACGCGGAACCGGACGCCGTGGCTCGTCGACGACATGGAATGGACCCCGCACCGGGAGACCGAGGCCGTCATCTGGCTGAGCCGTCGCACCGGCAAGCCCATCCTCCACCTTGCCACCGACGACTACCGGGAGCACCACCTCGGGTCGCTGGTGTCCCGGCACGGGTCGGCGGAGCCGCTCAACGGCCAGGTCTTCAATGCGCTGATCTCGAAGATTCGCGGCAAGAGCCGGCTCCCGCGCGGCCAGAAGATGCTTGTCTTCTCGCCGCACCCGGACGACGACGTGATCTCGATGGGCGGCCTGCTCCGCAAGCTCGCCGAGAATGGCAACGACGTCACGGTCGCGTATCAGACGTCCGGGAACATCGCCGTCTTCGACCATGAGGTCCGCCGCTACCTCGACGTGATGAGGCGCGCGGCCAAGGTGATCGACGTGGGCGACCGGGAGGCCCTGGAGGCAGTGTTGAAGTCCATCGAGGTGGATCTCTCACACAAGATGTCCGGCGACGTCGATCCCGCGGTGGTGCAGGATCTCAAGCGGATCATCCGGGAGAGCGAGGCTTCGGCGGCGATCGAATCGCTGGGGCTGCCGGCGGACCGCGCCCGCTTCCTGAATCTGCCCTTCTACCAGACGGGGAAGGTCAGGAAGCACCCGGTTACGGAGGCGGACGTGGACATCGTAACCGGGGTGTTGGAAGAGGTGCGTCCGTCGATGGTGTTCGCCGCGGGAGACCTTTCCGACCCCCACGGCACGCACCGCATGTGCCTGGAAACGGTGGAAGGGGCTCTCGAACGCTACAGCGGCGAGCCACCGTGGCTGTGGCTGTACCGGGGTGCCTGGCAGGAGTGGAGCGTGAACGAAGCAACCGTGCTCGTGCCGCTGTCGGAGGGCGAGATGCGGGGCAAGGTCCAGGCGATTTTCAGACACGAGTCGCAGAAGGACTCCGCGCCATTCCCGGGTCCGGACGAGCGTGAGTTCTGGCAGCGTGTGGTGGATCGAAACCGGGGTACGGCAGACTTGCTTCACGCGCTGGGCCTGCCCGCCTACCGTGCGATGGAAGCGTACGTGACCCTGCGCGACGGGCGCCGGGTCGAGGCCCGGGAGATTCCCACGTCTTCGTTGGCGGACCCTCCCGCATGAGCCGGCCGTGCGTGGTGACGCCCGTCGCCGCACCCGCGACCGGCGCACAGGTCGTGGCTCGGCCCACCGGCCGGGCTTTTCCGGCCCGCGCAATGGCGTAGATTTCTGTCTTCGCAACGCCTGCGGAGCCCGACGGCTCACTGGACGCCGCCCGTCGGCCCATTGTGTCGCCCATCGGTTCCGCGCATCTGAGCGCGCCAGGCGCAACAGGGGGATCACACCCAATGTCTGAATGTCCCGTATGCGGTGGGGAAGTCGAGATCTCCGCCGATCCCGTCGAAGGTGAGCTGCTCGAGTGTGCCGAGTGCGGTGTGGAGCTCGAGATCCTGGGGCTTGATCCGCTTACGCTCGGGGAAGCTCCCGATGCGGAAGAGGACTGGGGTGAATGAGGGTCGGGTTCCTGCATTCCCTCATCCGCAAGGACGAAAAGCTACTTATTTCCGAGCTGCGCAGGCACAGTGACATCGAACTGGTCCTTCTGAACGACCGCACGCTCGTCTTCGACTTCCATGCGCGCCCGGACGTGGACGTGGTCCTGGAGCGTTCGATCAACCATTCACGCGCCATGCACGCGCTCAGGCTCTATGAGGGCGTCGGAACGGTGTGCGTCAACACGTACGAAGTTGCGCGGCGCTGCGGAGACAAGATCCTCACGGCTGCGTCGCTGCGCGAGACGGGGGTGCCGCAGCCTGACGTGAGGGTGGCGTTCACCCCCGAATCGGCCCTGGTGGCCATCGAGGAGATGGGCTACCCGGTAGTGCTCAAGCCGGCGGTCGGCTCGTGGGGCCGCCTGCTTTCCAGGATCAACGACCGCGACGCAGCCGAAACGGTCCTGGAGCACAAGTCCATTCTGGGCAGCTACCACCACTCGATCTTCTTTGTGCAGAAATACGTGAGGAAGGGCGGTCGCGACATCCGTGCCTTCGTGGTCGGCGACGAGTGCATCGCAGCGATCTACCGGACTTCCGAACACTGGATCACGAACACGGCGAGGGGCGGACGAGCGACGAACTGCCCGGTCACCCCGGCCATCGCGGACATGTCGCTGAGGGCGGCGGCCGCGGTCGGGGGCGGCGTCCTCGCCGTGGATCTCTTCGAGACCGCGGACGGGCTCCTGGTCAACGAGGTCAACTACACCATGGAGTTCAGGAACAGCATCGAGGTTACGGGCGTGAACATACCGGAGCGGGTCGTTTCCCATGTGATAGAGGCGGCACGCGCGTGATCAGCGTCTCGATCGCGGGCGCTTCCGGATACGCCGGGGGCGAATTGTTGCGCTTGCTGCTTGGCCACGGCGACGCCGAAGTCCGCCAGATCACCTCTGAACGCTTTGCCGGCAGGTTTGCGCAGCGGGTCCACCCCAACCTGCGCGGGCGCACACGGCTCCGCTTCAGCACCCTCGCCGACCTGACCGAGTGCGACGTGCTCTTCCTGTGCCTTCCGCACGGTGAGTCGTCACGCCGAATCGACGATTTTCGCCGCCTCGGCGGGCGCGTCATCGACCTGGGCGCAGACTTCCGCCTGCGCGATCCCGCCGAGTACGAGCGCTTCTACGGTGGCCCCCACCCGCGACCGGATCTGCTCGGGAGCTTCGTGTACGGTATCGCCGAACTCGGCCGGGACGCGCTTGTGCGAGCAGACCTGGTAGCCTGCGCGGGGTGCAACGCCACGGCCGCAATCCTGGGGCTTCACCCGCTCTACCGGGCAGGGGTGGCCGACTCGGCGGTGATCGAGGTCAAGGTCGGTTCGAGCGAAGCCGGGAACCGGTCGACCCCGGGGAGCCACCACCCCGAGCGGAGCGGCGCGATGCGCTCCTACAAGCCCACCGGGCACCGCCACCTCGCCGAAATCAGAGCGGCGCTGGGCGGCGATATCCACTTTTCCGCCACCTCGGTCGAGATGGTGCGGGGCGTTCTCGCGACGTGCCATGTCTTTGTCAACCGCGACCTGGACGACAAGGCGCTGTGGCGGATCTACCGAAGCGCGTACGCCGGCGAGCCCTTCGTGCGCCTCGTGAAGGAGCGGTCCGGGATACACCGCTACCCGGACCCGCATCTTCTGGGCGGATCCAACTATTGCGACGTCGGGTTCGAGCGCGACCCGCTTGCCAACCGCGTAGTCGTGATGAGTGCGATCGACAACCTGATGAAGGGTGCGGCCGGGCAGGCGGTCCAGGCCTTCAACGTCATGCACGGGTTGCCCGAGACGCGCGGGCTGGAATTCCCGGGCCTGCATCCGGCGTAGGAGGGAGGTGCCCGGATGCTCTGCTCCACATGGTTTGCGCGCCGGCGCCCCTGGCTGGGCGGCTGACAGGGCATGTGCCGTCTCCTCTGTGTCCGCAAGGACAAAGAATTCGAAATGGAAGAGCACCTGGCCGCCTTCACCGCGATCGCGCGGGACAGCCGCGAGTACCAGGGCCACGGGTGGGGCTGCGCCTGGCTGGAGGGTGGCCGCTGGCGCCTGTACCGCAACATCGCACCCCTGTGGGAGGATCGCTGGAGGCCTTCGGGCAGCACGACGCTCCTGCTCGCACACGCCAGGAGCGCGTTTCGCGACGAGGGGATACGAGTCGAGAACAACATGCCGTTCTTTGACGGTGAACGGGTCTTCATCTTCAACGGGGAGTTGCACGGCGTTCGGATCAAGGAGCACGGAAGGATCGGAGCGGAGAAGGTCTTCAACTTCGTCAAACGCTTTGACCATGGAGATTTTCGGCTGGCGCTGGAGCGGGGGATCGACGCGATCCGGAAGAGGTCGCGCCTTGTGCGTGCGATGAACATGATCGTTGCCGACTCCTCGGCACGGGTTCATGTCGCCACGAACTTCCGTGAAGATCCGGAGTACTTCCAGATGCACACTGCCGAAGTGAACGGTGCGCACGTTGTCTGTTCGGAGCCCTATCCGCAATCCCGTGGCCGAGGTCGGTCGATTGCCGGGCCGGCCGCGGAAGCGACACCCTCCTGGACCCCGGTCGGCAACGGCACCGTGGCGGCGATCCACTCCGACTGAAGGGGGGGCACAATGCTGGTGATCAAGATCGGTGGCGGGGAAACGATCAACCTGGCCGGAATCGCCTGCGATCTGGCCAGTGTCGAGACCCCCAAGGTGATCGTGCACGGCGCCAACGCACTGCGCGATGAACTGGCTCGGCGCATGGGGGTCGAGAAACGGGTTCTGACGTCGGTTTCGGGTTACGACAGCGTGTTCTCCGACGCGGAGCTGATCGACGTGATGCTGATGGCGTACGCGGGCGTGCGCAACAAGCGGCTTGTAGAACTTTTCCAGCGGAATGGCGTCAACGCGGTCGGCCTCACCGGACTTGACGGCGCGCTCGTGCGCGCCGTGCGCAACAAGGGGATCCGGGTCCGGGAGGGGAGCAAGACCCTGATCAAGCGCGATCTCTCGGGCAAGCCCGTGGCAATCAACCGCAAGCTGCTCGGGCTGCTGCTGGACAACGGCTACACGCCGGTCGTGACGATGCCTCTGATCGACGAACGCAACGTGGCGGTCAACTCGGAGAACGACGACATGGTGGCGCTGATGAGCGCGGTGCTCGGTGCCGAGGTGGTGGTGCATCTGATCGAGGCACCCGGCTTCCTGGACGACGAGAATGATCCGGACTCGGTGGTCGCGCGCATACCCCGCGCGGAGTTGAAGCGGCGCGAGGACGCGGCTCGTGGCCGCATGAAGCGCAAGCTTCTGGCGATCAGCCGGATCGTGACGTCAGGTTCGACGAAGGTGGTGATCGCGGACGGACGCACCGAATCGCCGGTCGCGGACGTGCTGGCCGGGAAAGGGACCCTGATCGGGTGAGGTATGTGAGCCCATGAGCATCTACCGCGACACCGAGCGCCGGTACGGGCTGGAGGTCTATCCGAAGCGGGACATCACCATCGTGAAGGGAAGGGGGGCGGAGGTGTGGGACGACGAGGGCCGCCGCTACATCGACTGCGTTGCGGGGATCGGGGTGGCGAGCGTCGGCCACGCGAACCCGGCTGTGGCGGATGCCCTGGCCGGGCAGGCGCGGACCCTGGTGACCTGCCCGGGGATCTTCTACAACGACGTGCGCGCCCGGCTCCTGGCGAAGCTGGCCGCCGTGGCGCCACCGGGCCTGCAGCGCGGCTTCCTGTGCAACTCCGGCGCCGAAGCCGTCGAAGCGGCCATCAAGTTCGCGCGCCTCACGACGGGGCGGACCGGGATCGTCTCGGCCATGCGCGGCTTCCACGGCCGGACCATGGGCGCGCTGTCGGCCACCTACAAGAAGGAGTACCGGGAACTCTTCAAGCCCCTGGTGCCGGGGTTCTCGTTCGTCCCGTTCAACAACCCGGCAAGGTTGCGGGAGGCCGTGGGCGATGACACCGCGGCAGTGATGATCGAGCCGGTGCAGGGTGAGGGCGGCATCCGTCCGGCCAGCGCGGAATATCTGCGCGCAGCACGCGAGATCTGCGACGAGACGGGCGCGATACTGGTCTTCGACGAGATCCAGACGGGATTCTGCCGCACCGGCCGCATGTTCGCGTGCGAACACCATGGGGTGACCCCCGACATGCTGTGCCTGGCCAAGGCGATCGCCGGTGGCGTGCCCCTGGGCGCCGTGCTTGCGGATCCACGCATTCAGCTGCCCCCCGGCAAACACGGCACGACCTTCGGCGGCAACCCGCTCGCCTGCGCCGCCGCGCTGGCCGCGATCCGGTTCATGGAGGACGAGCGGCTCGCGGAACGGGCCGAGTTGCTCGGCGCGCGCTTCCGGGAGCGTTTCGAGCGCCGCATGCCCGCCCGCGTCCGCGCCCTGCGCCAGATCGGCCTGATGATCGGGGTCGAGCTGAAGGAACGCTGCCGGCCCTACATCGAAGCGCTGGCCGCGAAGGGGATTCTGACACTCCCCGCGGGGACGACCGTGATCCGTCTTCTGCCTCCGCTCGTGATCTCCGAGGCGCAGATCGACGAGGTGGTGGACGTGCTGGCCGAGGTACTGGAATGACCGGCACGCTTGAACAGCAGCCGCGCCCGGCGCTACACTTATAACAAGAGTCGGTTGTAGCGGCGAAGAGGAACATCGGCTATTCCATGGCCCCAGGCGGCGAGCAGGCAGCCTTGAGATCAACTTTGGAAACACCGTCCACGACGTCCGGTCGGCGGCGTCTCAATCGTGTGGATGAGCTGCCTCCGTTCCCGGAGGGGTGGTATTTTGTCGCCAGCCGAGAGTCCATTCTGCGCCGGAAATTGATCGAGCTGACGTGGCTGGGCGAGGAAATTGTCGTATGGAGTGACCGAAACGGTCGCATTTGCGTGGCCGGTGCGTTCTGCCCGCACCTGGGCTCGCACATGGGACCGACGGTTGGCGGCGTGGTGCGCGACGGCTGCCTCGTCTGTCCCTTTCACGGCTTCGAGTTCGACACCTCCGGCGCGTGCGTCGCCACGCCCAACGCCCCGGCTCCCAGAGCCGCGAAGCTGAAGGTATACGAGACCAGAGAGATCCTCGGCATGATCTTCGCCTGGTGGGGGATTGGCGGGCGGCCGCCACAGTGGGACCTGCCGCCCGAGCCGCCCGACGGCCCGGAGTGGTCACCGATGCGATCCTACACCTTCCGGTTCCGAGGTCATCCCCAGGAAACGGCCGAGAACTCCGTGGACCTGGAACATCTCGGCTACACGCACGGCTACGGCGATGTGGAGCCGGTTGGTACGCTGTCGATCGACGGTGCCTACCTGAAGAGCTGCTTCGACTTCACTAGCGTTCGCAAGATCGCGGGCGTGATCGACATCCTGTCCGATATCGAGACCGTGACCCACGTCCATGGACTGGGCTACTCGTTCGTCGAAATCCACGAAAAGACGATCGGCATGGATGCGAGAATGTGGGTGCTCGGTACGCCCGTCGACGGCACGTTCATCAGGTTGACGCTGGTCACTCAGGCACGGGAAATCCGCAAGCCCCGGCGGTTCATCGTGGGCCTGGGGTTCCTGCCGATGAAGCTGCGCCACAGGCTGATGAGTCGCTTGCTCCTGCTGGAGGAGAAGCGGTACGTCAGGCAGGATGTGGTCATCTGGGAGCGAAAGCGCTATCGGTCTCCCCCCCGGCTCTGCCGTGCCGACGGTCCCATAGGGAAGTTCCGCCTGTATTGCCGGCAATTCTACCCGGAGCCAACGTCCCAATCCCGGGCCACCGCCGCGAATTCGGCTCAGCGATTTGCGTCGGGCCCCGGCTCACGCTGAAGACTCCGGGAATGAAGCGCGATCGCCGGCGTGCGGACCTGGGTTGAAGCGACCCGGTTTCACCTGCCCAACCAGCGCGTGGTGCGGTTCAATTGCTCCAGGGCACCGAGGGCGAAGAGGGGAGCCCAGCTCTGGAAGCGCTGGCCGCACCCCTTTCCCGTGCGCGAATCGAAGTTCTCGCGGCAGAAGCCCGTGCGGCGATGGTCGGCGAGGAACATGCGTGCGCCCTTCCAGGCGAGGTCGTCGGCGAGGTCGTTGAAGCCGTACCGGCGGAGGCCTTGCAGGACGAGGTAGTTCATGGGCGGCCAGATCGACCCGCGCCAGTACTGCTGGTCCTTGAAGGCGGGGTCGTCGCGCGAGATGGTGGGGAGGACCCATTCGCCCCAGAACCGGGAGGGGTCGCGCAGGGTGTCGATCATGCGTGCCGCGCGACGGGGGGAAGGGACGCCGGCGACGAGGGGGAGGAAGTTCGAGGCCGCGACGCGCGTGGAGTGGCCCGAGGGGAGTTCGTCGAGGTAGAGGCCGTCGTCCTCGGACCAAAGGACCCGGTTCATTGTGGTGACGAGGTTGCCGCGCTCGGCGTCGAGGCGGTCGGCCGTGGGGTTGTCCCCGAGGAGGCGGGCAATGCGTGACAGACACTCCAGGTCGAGGGCGCGGTAGCTGCACAGGTCGACCGCCGACATCGCGAGGATCTGCCGATCGGGATCCCACTCGGCCTCGTCCCAAAGGGGCAGGTCGTCCTGGCCCGACTCCCACGCGGCGCGCTGATGACCGCTGGCGCCCGCCTCCCAGGGCGGGACCTGGTCGGGGCCGGGAACGAGTTCCGTGTCCGAGCCCCACGAGAGCAGTCCCGGGGTGAGGCCTTCACGCCGCGGCCTCCCCTTCCTTTCCGTTACCCAAAAGGTGTTCCAGGACAGGAGGTGGGGGTAGGTGGTGGCCAGGGCGTCGCGGTTGGGGTGGAGCTGGTGAAGCTTGAGGGCCGCAAAGGAACCGATCGGCGGTTGGGAGCGGTCAGGGGTGCCGCCACGGCGGCTGCGCCAGTTGGGGATGTTGCCGTTCGGGTAGCGGGACTTCGTGCCGGCGAGGAGGGTGGCCCAGGCGAGGTCTCCCGACACGGTGGCGAGTTCGAGGGCGTTGAAGAAGCTGTCCCAGCCGAAGACGGTCCAGTCGTCGGGCTTGGGCGAGCCATCTTCGGTGACGGATGCGCGCGTTCCGGTTGAGGCCGACGGCGCGCCGGTTTCCGGGACGCCCGCCCGGGGTGCTTTCCGCGCCGGCCGCGGGAAGATCCAGCGGCGGCCCGCGGGGGTGTACAGCCTGCCCGTCTCCGGCTGGAGCAGGACCGTCCACATCAGGTTGTCGTGGATGCTTTCGAAGAGATCCGGGCAGGCGGCCGGCGAGCGGGGCCGCCGCCGCCCCCACTCCGCGCGCGCCTCATCGATCCAGGGGTCGATTTCGGGAAGGATAGAGCGTGCGCGGGCGGCCGGGCCGGCTCCCCACGCGATGACGGCGGCCAGACGCTGATCGGGCTCCAGTGTGAATGCGGTGGCGATTTCCATGCTCTTGAGCGCGGTCTGCCAAACGGTAGGGTGCGGGTTTCGACCCGCGCCCGGCGTGGTCGCGCTGTCGTGCCCGGTCACCTCCTCCCAGCGCGCCTTCCAGTCCCACGGCGCGTCTCCGACCAGTTCCAGGCGGCCGGGGGTGCTGGCGACCGCGCGCAAGGCAACGGCATCGTCCCGGCGAGACCATTCCAGGATCAGGGTACTTGCCGACGGGGTTGATTCGGGTGACGGCTGCGCGGCGAGATCGAACTCCATCCGGGCATACGAGCCGTCGGGAGCGTGAGGGCCGACGCGCGAGACCATCCAGTGCCAGTCGTCGAGTTCGCGGCGACGGCCCCTGGGGTCGGTGAAGGCGAGATGGACCGCGATGCCGTCGTCGGGTCCGGCGGCGACGACCAGACCGGCCCAGCGACGGGCCTCGAGGGCGCCGGCGTGTACGGTCACGTGCCGGACACGGTCAGGTGCGGAGTCGCACGAAACGTAGCGATGAGACGAGCTTTCGGCTGGTCGGGCATCGAGATCCACTGTAAGCTGCCGGGTAGTTGGGGAACCACCCTGAACCGCGGTGGCAACATGCCGGTCGACGAGCCGGTCGGCAAACAGCGGGATAGGTCCAGCCGAGGAGGAAATACATGTGAGCGGCACGAAGCTGATGATCTACGGCGCCACCGGCTACACCGGCCGATTGGTTGCGGCGGAGGCGCTGGATGCCGGTCTGCGGACCGTCCTGGCGGGACGCAGTGCGCAGAAGCTCGAGCCGATGGCGCACACCCTTGGACTCGCGGCCACAGCGATCGGCCTGGGCGACGCCGACCGGCTCGCGGAGGCCATGGCGGACATCGACGTGGTTCTGCACTGCGCGGGTCCCTTTTCGCAGACAGCCGTGCCGATGTTCGAAGCCTGCCTCGCCAGCGGCACGCACTACATCGACATCACGGGAGAGATCGCGGTGTTCGAGACCCTGGCGGCACGCGACGAGGAGGCCAGACGCGCGGGGATCATGGTGCTGCCGGGCGCGGGATTCGATGTCGTGCCGAGCGACTGCCTGATCGCGGATCTTGCCGCGCGACATCCGGGCGGGCACGTCTTGCGGCTCGCTCTCGCCACCCACTCCGGAGTTTCCCGCGGCACAATGCGGACGGTGCTGGAGAGCGTCAACGACTTTCGCATTCGGCGCGCGGGGGTGATCGCGCGGGTTGCGCCCGGCAGCCTGCGCCATGAGTTCGATTTCGGTGACGGGCCGGCGACGGCTCTGGTGAGCGCCCTGGGCGACGTGTCCACGGCCTGGTGGTCGACGGGAGTCCCGAACATCGAGACGTACAATCGGGCGGGCAGAAGATTCCGCATGATGACCCGCGTGAGCCGGTGGTGGGGGTGGCTGCTGGCCGGACGGATGGCCCAGGCCGTTCTGAACAGTCGAGTCGACCGGGGGACGCCGGGACCGAGCGCAGCGGAACGCCGAACGAGCTACGGAGTCCTGGTCGCGGAAATCGAGGATTCCGGTGGCGGGCGGACCGCCGCGCGCATGCGTGTTCCGGATCCCTACGGGTTCACCGCGAAGGCCGCCGTGGCCATTGCGATGCGCGCCCTGGTCGGTGACGTCCACGTCGGCTACCAGACACCCTCTTCAGCGTACGGAGCCGACTTCATGCGACAGTTCGACGGAGTGGAATGGGAGCAGCCGGGGTAGGGAGCGCGTGGACGGAATCCTCCCGGCATCGAGCGGCAATGCATCCGCGGGCTGCGAGGGAGCGTGGCCGCGAGCGGCACTACGCCGCGTCAACCACGCGGCGTCAACCACGCGGCGTCAGGCGGAGCGTAACTTCGTACCGTCCTTCGCCATCGGGGATTTCGACCGTCAACGGCCTGGCGCCTTCAACGGCGGCTGCGGCCCGACCCGCTCCGCCGGCCTCTCCCGCGCGGGCTGCCACCGGCGAGAACAGCCGCGCGCCGCCGCCAACCACCGTAGCGGTCACCGCTGTTCCGAAGAGGTCGACCGTGTAGGCGTGGCCGGCGGTCCCCTCGATCGTGAGCAGCCATTCGTCCCCGTCCGCGCCGAAGTCGAGAATCCGCAGTCCCGTGCTTCGCTGCCCGGGCTCCAAGTCGATCCGGGGCGGGGCCACCGTAAGGCCACCGTCCCACCACACTGCGATTTCGACGGGCTCACCTTCGGTCATGGCGACCCGAATCGGCGGGGTGTCGCGGGAATCCGCCGGAGCGGTTGGATCCCTGCGAAAGAGGTCGTGAGTAACACCGTCGTATGTCTCATACATCACCCGTGTCGCCCCGACCGGCACATCCGGCACGAAATCGATGTCCACCGGCGGCCCTTCGCTCGAAATCGCCACCCGCTGCTCGCCGCCGGTACCGCTCCATCGCTGCCGCACCTCCACATCGATCGTAGCGGCCCCCGCCCGCAGCCCCCGCACCGACGCCTCCGGCCAGTCCGCCGGCAGCTGCGGTGCCAACCGGGCCCGTCCCCGCGGCGCGTCCGGGTCCCACCCGAAGACGCCGCGGAGCAGGGGGGTCACGAGCATTGACGTGGCAAAGAACTGGTGCGGGACGGTCTGGTCGAGCGGCTGGTAGAAGCTTCCCGAGAAGAGCTCGCCGTGACGGCCCAGCGACCAGTCGAAGGTCATCTGCTTGACCGCGTCCATCAGGTGGAACCCCGCCCACGGTCGCCGGTAGCGGTACTGCGCCCAGGATGCGAACCCCGTCACGAAGGGCCACACGGTGCCCATGTTGTACTGCAGCGGGTGGTAGAGCTCGCTTTCGGTCGACAACATGTGCGCGCCCCAATCCGACGAGATGCGGTCGCCGGCGATCCGGGTCAGTGTCGAGCGCGCACGTTCGTCGTCGAAGAGCCCGAACGCGGCAGCGGTGGCGGGCCACACCGTCAAGTTGTCGTTGGTGCCGCCACCGGCCAGAATGCCGAACGCGTGATGCCCTTCGGCCTCGCGCCAGTAGTCGTCGTTCAGGGTCTCGCGCGCGGTGGGAGCGATCCGCGCGGCTTCGTCGGCGACCTCCGCATCGCCCATGTGCTCGGCCATCGCCAGCGTGCCCTCGAGCGCCGCGACCCATACCCCGGCCAGGTAGATGTCCTGGTGGAGCGCCTCGCCCAGCCCCCCGACCTCGACCGCGCCGAGTCCGCCCACCGTGTTCTCGATGATGCCGTCGCCGTCGGTTTCGGCGCTCAGACACCACGCCCACGCCCGCCGGTAGGCCGGCCACAGCTCGCGCAGCAGCTCGTCGTCGCCGCTTGCGCGCCAGTACTGGAAGAGCGCGAACATCCAGTGGGGAGTCGTGTCGGCGTGGTAGTAGGCGTAGGGGTAGGTGTCGAACCAGTCGATGTGCGCCGCGGCCTGCGAAATCTCGTGCGTGATCTTGCCGTCGTCGCGCTGGTACTTCGCGAGAAAGGCCAGCTCTTCGGCGACCAGTTCAAACTGGCCGAGCGCGTCCATGGCGTAGGTGTTGATCATCGCGTCGCCCCCGAAGAACCAGCCGAAGCCGGGGCGGCCGCCGTCGCCCGAAAGCCCCCAGCCGGCGACGAACCCACAGCCCAGATCCGGGTTGCAGACGCGCTGTTCCTCCAGGTTGATCTTGCCCCATTCGAGGGCCAGGTCGAGTGCGGGGTCGGGAGTTTCGACCGAGGCGGTGGAGGCGAGCACCGAGTCGGCCCAGGCGCGTGTGTCCCGGTAGAGCATCTCGGCGCCCGCGATCAGGCGCGCGTAGCGGGTGAACACGGTGTCGCGCGGGACGGTCCCGGCGGCTACCGCGATGGGAATGAACTCGTTACGGGCGCGCTCGGGATCGACCGGGATGACCATCGTGCGCGGGGCGTCGCCGAGCTGGTGCGCGGGGTGCTCGACCGAATTCGTCGCCCAGGGGGACCCCACCACGGCGTTGCGCGTCTGCAGGCTCTCGGAGAGGACGAACACGCGCCGCCCCGCATCCCAGTAGGCGTACTGCCCGCCGAGCGAGCCAGGCCACATGTAGTTGAGGACCGGGTGGAACTCGGCGACGATCTCCATCGAGTCCTGGCTGTCGACCTCGAGGAGGACGAGGATTCCGGCGGTGGCCGTGTCCCGGGGCGCGAGAATGTGCTGCCGCACCTGGAAGGCCGCGTGGCTGTAGGTGATCGTGGTGACCTCGGGGCGGACGTGAACCGTGCGCGCGACCTGGCTGCCGGGAATGGGCTCGCCGTAGCTGGCGGTCGAGAAGCCGAGCTGGAAGCCGCGTCCGACCTTGAGCGGATGCACCCACAGCTCGGCTTCGCCGGTCTCGAGGCCGAGCCAGGCCGCGCGGGGGCCGGTGACGCCGAGGTATTCGCCGGGACGCACCGGGCCGGTGAGCTCGATGGGGGAGGGGGCGATGGGGAAGCGGGGGACGGAGAGGTCGGGGAGGCGCTGCCCGGCGGTGGGGTGGGGGAGGGTGGCGAGGGGTGTGAGCGCGAAGATGGCGCTCACGGCGAAGATCCGGGCCAGCGCGGGCGAGGAGTGGGCCGCGGGATGGGGGGAGGGTGGAGATTTCATCCGACAATGGCCTCCTACCGGCTCAACCGCAGCACCTGTGGATGCTGCACGTCCAATTCGTCGGTCCAGACGCCGAGGACCTCGTCCGTGCCGAGCTCCGTCACCCGGAAACCTTCGGGAATCTCGACGCTCCCGAGCCAGTTCCCGTTGGGGCCCAGCACCTGCCAGTCCTCCGGACCGCCCTCTTCGCTGAACCCCCTGTGAGGTAGGAGCCACACAGCGCCCATCGGGTCCACCAGCATGTTGGCGTAGGCGGGTCTGCGTTCAGGCGACGGCATGCCTTCGATGGCCGCGACGAAGGGCGGGGGAAGGGACGTCACTCCCTGCGGAAGCGGGATGTCGAAGCGGGCATTCCGTTCGGCTTCAACCTGTTCCGCGCTGAGGGACAGCGGGAAGTCCGGGATCCGGAGGACGCGAAGGGTGTCACCGCGCGCGTTGATCTCTTCCACCTGCATGTGGTCCGAACTCCCCAGGAAGATTCTGTCGCCGTGGGTGTCGAGCAGGGAGTTTTTCCCGAAGAGAGGTCGACTACTGAGGATATCGGTCACGTACTCCTCGTGGCCGAAGGTCCACCCGATGCTGTCCCCACCCTCACCTTCCAGGTCGAAGACGACCAGCACCCCGCGATGCCGGACCAGTCCGACACCCTCGATATCGGGGACCACGACCTCCGTGACCATTAGACCATCGCCCAGGTAGTGCATTTCAGAGACATCGTCATTGGGCCACAGGGTGCGCACCAGCGTGAGATCGGGTCCGAACAAGGTCATGCGACCGTCCCAATCGAGCACGAGCAGGGAGTCACCGGCGGGTTCGATCTGCTGCATGTTCGCGAACTCGCCCGGCCCCTCGCCGTATCCGCCCGCCGAACCGATGAAGCTCCCGTCGGCGGAAAACTTGCGGATCTCGTTCGAACCGCGGTTGGCGACGACGAGGGAGCCGTCCGAGAACCGTCTGACGTCGAGGACCCGATAGAAGTCGTGAGCGGCGGCGGTGCCTGATTCGGCCAGATCGACCACGGGTTCCGGATGGACCTGCCAATGAGCCGAGTCGCCCCAGGCGGGCCGGACGGATTCGATGATCGCAATGCCGGCGCTGTCGCGTTGGGCGAACGCGGCCGGACCATCGTCGGACGGAGCGCAGGCGCAAAGGAGCAGCCACGGGACGAGGGCCGGGAGGTGCACCGCAAAGACACGGGCTCTCGGGTGATGTCTTGTCATGTTGCGAAGCTACGTTGTGGCCGGTCCTCGGTCTACCGTCGCACCTTCCTGCCAGAGACACGCCAGAGTCCAGCCCCAGTCGGGGCGTTCGCCCCGCCATCGCGTCATTCCGGTGTGGGCACCGATGCCTGGATGGCCGTGCCAGCGGGCGAGTCCGAAGTCCCGCGGCGAGCGTGCCGAGGCATCCGCCGGCAGGGATCCCGACCGGTCTGCTGGCAGCGATGCCGACAGGTCCGCCGCTGATCCGGCAGAGGCGCCCTGGGG
>Ga0209543_1000057_pt1 | contig 170977 bp, 180 predicted proteins | sample MesohylFT_FD_187296 | JGI IMG/M metagenome (GOLD analysis project Ga0209543, IMG submission 187296) | Host-associated microbial community of the marine sponge Aplysina aerophoba from Gulf of Piran - sponge mesohyl, lysed by freeze-thaw... | ecosystem: Host-associated > Porifera > Sponge >... | reverse complement strand
TCGGCCACCTCACATCCCCACCCCTGGGTTTTTGCCGGGGCAACTTTCATTCAGGGGGACGGCGTGATCAGTCCTTTATCCCCGTCGGTATCAGGCCCCGTCAGTAATCCTCAGACGGGCTGCTAGGTTGCAGTCTAGGAGCCTTCAGAAACCCCATGACAGTTTTTACCTCTCGGGCTGTCAAATAGAAACGAGGATCCGACAAAACCTTTTCGACCTGGTCATGGCAAATCGACGAAAAAAAGTCCCTGAAATCGTACTCTGCCACATATATTCGGTCGGTGCCTTTTATGTCGCGTGCAAGGTTCAGTACCGCGTCATGTATCGTTTTGTCCTTCCGGTACGCGTAACATTTAGGGTTTAATCTGCTTGCATTCTTCGCCATCAAACGGTCGAATATCAACCTTGAAATCGCTTGGTCTGCGACTTGAAAAACTGATATTTGGCGCGTGCCGCCGCCTTTCTTAGGTATGCGGTGAATCACCGCTGGTCTAGGCAAATATGAGCCGGTTGCCGACGATTTCTTTATTGCTCGCGCGATGGACTCATGCTGTTTTCGGACGTGATAGGGATTGAACCCCTTGTCGCACGCCCAATATTGAGGGCACTTTATCTCCTTATTCGTCGGCAAGGGAGTTCCAGATCGCAATTCTCGGCGCTTACGGCTTTCAGACAAGTGATGAGCATATGACTGATGGCGGACCACCAGTTTTTGTGCTTCTTCGTATACCGCGCGGGTGATCTTATCAGGCATCGTTATTACCTCGCAGGTTCTGCTGCATGACCTGAGGCTACGCGAAAAGAAACGGCGCTCCGACGGCAAAGTATGCTTGACTTCGAAGAGACAAGCGTCCTAGGGAGCGAACTCCTCAGGACCATCTGCCTTTGCGGGGCAGTGGAAAAGTCGAAGCGCCTAGCCTCCTTGAGGCCTAATCGCACTTTACACCAGCATAAGCCCATGAAACAATCCGCCACCAGCCCGCCTACTACACTCTGGCCTACCCCGCCACCAGCATCTCGTCCGTGCTCATCAGCGGCGACAGCAACCTTGGCGCGCCGGCGGTGACCAGGACCATGTCCTGCAGGTGCCAGCAGGGGCCGATGTGCGGCTCCAGGGCCACCACCATACCCTCCTCCAGGACCCGCTCGCTGGACGGCACCATGTACGGCTCCTGCTGGTGCCACCACGCGCCGACGCCGTGGCCGGCCAGCGCCACGTTGCCCTCGAAGCCGGCCTCATGGAAGGCGTCGTTGGCGAAGTGGTAGATGTCCGCCGTGCGCGCGCCGGGGACGCACCGGGCGATGGTGCCGCGGTAGATGTCCAGCACGGTTTCGTAGGTCCGCTTCTGCTCGTCTGAGGGCCGGCCCACGCAGACGGTTCGCGATTGGCGGCCGGGGTAGCCGTTCAGGTAGGCGACATAGTCGTTGCGGATGATGTCGCCGGCCTCGAAGGCCAGGTCGCTCTCGCCGCCGTAGCCCACGGTGTTGCGGCTGGAGTTCAGGATGCCGTGGACCCAATTGGCGCCCCGCCGCAGGCAGCTCTCGACGATGCGGCTGTGCACCAGCCGCTCGGTGTCGCCGGGCCGCACCGTTGGCAACACCTCCAGGTAGGCCTCGTCCAGCAGCTTTGCGCCGGCCTCCAGGGCCGCCACCTCCTCGGGGGTCTTGATCCAGCGCACCCGGTCCATCAGCTCGGTGCTGTCCACGGTGCGCGCCCGGGGCAGCAGCCGGCCGATTTCCTCCCAGCGGTTCGCGCTGACGTAGCTCTGCTCGAACCCGATGGTCTCTTCGGCGAGACCCATTTGCCGCAGCACGGCGGCTGCCCGCTCGTAGGGCGACTCGGCGTAGTCGTCGACAACCTCGATGCGCTCCAGCCACGAGTCCCGGCGGGCCAGCGGCGCGGCGTAGGAGTTGAGCACCAGCGCCGGCTCGCCCGTGCGCGGCCACACCAGCAGCACCTCCCGTGGCGAATCGGGAAACTCCAAGTGACGCGCCAGTGTGCCCGGATAGGCGAAGCCGGCCAGGTAGGTGAAGTTCTTGCCCGAGCGGGCGACCACGGCCGAGACGCCCGCTTCGTCCATCAGCCGGTGCAGCCGCTCCACGTTGGCGATTATCTTGCCGAAGGCGTTGGCCATGGATTTCACGCTCCTTGGGTCTGGTGATCTTTGTTTCGTGACGCTCCGGATCGCAGGACGGAACTGGTTGTCTCACGCGTGCTCAGTTTTACTGGAACTGTCATTGTGAGCCGAGCGCGGCAATCTCGCGATGGCAACGAGGTCTCCTCCGGCAACAAGATCGCCGCGTCGCTGCGCTCCTCGCGATGACAAACTGGGTACGGGTCAGGACTGCTCGTCTATTGCTCCGAGGCGGGCAGGAACACGGGCAGCACGACATCGGGATCGTCAACAGCGGGCATGAAGGCAACCCGCACCGGCATGCCGATGCCGATGTCCTCCGGCGCAACCTGGAGGACGTTGCTGCAGACCCGCAGACCTTCCTGCTCCTCCAGTTCGATCATGCAGATGTTGTAGGGCGTCTGCTCCCTTTCGCGGATCGCCGGATGCACCGGATGACGCACGATGACGAAGGAGTACACGAACCCGCGCCCGCTCACCTGGGTCCAATCGTATTGCAGCGACGAGCATTCGGGACACATGGGCGTGGGCAGGTGCCGGAACCGCCCGCAGTTCGCGCACCGCTGGATGCGCAGCTCGCCAGCCCGAGTGCCTTCCCAGAACCCGCACTCGTAGTCGGGCACCCGCTCCAGGTCGGGCAGCGGCACGCCCTCCAGGGGCGCGGTCATGGGCCGCGATTTGGCTGCGGTTTCGCTTTGCTGGGTCATTCCAGTTCCTCGCTATCCCCGGCGGATGATCACCGCGCCGCTGAGTTGGGCCACGCTGCTGCAGGACAGCACCCGGTTGATGGTCTTTTGCGGCGGTTGCGCGGTGGAGTCGCCTCGTATCAGCCGCACCGCCTCCTGCACGTGGGTCAGGCCGTGGATATACGCCTCGGAGTGGTTGCCGCCGTGGGTGTTGACGGGCAGCATCCCGTCGAACCGGATGTTGGCGCCCCCATCGACGAAATCCTTGGCCTCACCCCGGGGTACGAACCCGTAGGTTTCCAGGTTGATCAGGCCGAACGGCGTGAAGTGGTCGTAGAACATCATCGCGTCGATGTCCGCCGCGCTCAGCCGGGCCCGAGCCCACAGGTCGCGGGCGGTGTGCTCCGACTCCGCCACGGCCAGGTCCGGGCGGTAGACGATGCCGTCGTTGCGCGGGCCGGAGCCCTGGGCCGCTGCCTCCACCAGCGTCAGGATGCCGGAGTGACGCAGTTCCCGGGCGCGCTCCGGCGTGGTCATTACCACGGCGGCGGCCCCGTCGTTCTCCTGGCAGAAGTCCAGCACGTGCAGCGGGTCCACCACCATGCGGGAGTTCTGGTGGTCGTCGATGGTGATAGGCTCCCGGCGCAGGGCGCGGGGGTTCCGCGAGGCGTGCTCACGCAGGGTCACCGCGACCCAGCCGAAGTGGCGGCTGGTGGCTCCGTACTCGTGCATGTACCGCCGCACGAACATGCCGAAACGGTGCGCCGGTGCCATGCTGCCCCACGGCACGGCGAAACTGTCCGCCCCGCCGGCGATGCGCTCCGGCCCCCGGGCGCGACCCAGGCGCACACCGGAGCGCAGGTTGGCGGCGCGGAAGCACACCACGTAGTTGGCATAGCCGGCGGCGATGGCGGCGGCGGCATGGCCCACCACGGCGTTGCCCGCGCCCCCGCCGTAGGAGACCGACTCCCAGTGACGCAGGTTCTTGATGCCCAGGGACTGCGTCAGCAGGGTCTCGTGGTTCGACTCCATATCGTAGCGGATGAGGCCGTCGATATCCTGCGGCGCGATGCCAGCGTCGTCGCAGGCCGCCTTGATCGCCTCCGAGGCCAGCTGAAGCTCGCTGCGGCCTGAATCCCACGAGAATTCGGTCTCGCCGATGCCAACGATGGCGGCCTTGTCCCGGATGCCGTTGGCGTCGGCGGGCATGATGTTTGGCGGCATAGCCGGCTATTCCTCCTCCCAGTCCACCACTTTCCGCTGTTTGAAGTCGTGGATCTGCTCGTCGGTGTACCCCAGCTCCCGCAGGATGGGCCGGGTGTGCTGGCCCTTGAGCGGCCCCGGCCCGACGCTGCCCGGGGTCTCGGAGAACTCGACCACCGGAGCGTACCGCCAGAACTCGCCGTAGCGCGGCGCATCCACCTGGGTGAGCATCCCGTTCTCCCGCACGTGGGCGTCTTCGTTGAAGAAGAAATACATCCCCCGGTCTTCGGCCTTGACGCAGGCCACGTCGGCGGCGGTGAGCAGCTTCTCCCAGTGCATCGGTTCTGCAGTGGCGAACACCAGGGCCAGCTCATCGGCCAGCGCGGCGTCGTGCTCCTCCCGCGTTTCCGGCGTGGCAAAGCGCGGATCAGATAGCAGTTCAGTCCGCTCGATGGCGCAGCAAAGCGCCTGCCACTCGTCCTCGAAGGGGCAGGCCAGGAAAACCCACCCGGTCTTCGCCCGGTACAGGCGGTAGAGGGCGTGAAGTCCGTATCCTTCCCCGTCAGGCAGCGGGCGCGGCTGCTTGCCCTCGTGCCAGTAGAAGTCGTCGATGTTGGCGTAGGCGTTGGCAGCGATCATGGTGGACTCGACGTACTGCGCCTTGCCGGTGCGCTCGCGGGCGTAGAGGCCCAGCACCAGCCCCACGGCGTTGACCATGCCGGTGGTGTGGTCGGCGGTGCCGTCGTTGGCGCGCTTGAGCCGCTTGGATACCGCCGCAATGTCGTCGATGGACATTGCCTGGTCCGCCGGCGGGAAGGCATCCCTCCCCATCTGCGCCACGCCGCCGCCGGACACCGCGCCGGCGATGGGCGCCATGGACGGCCGGTGCGAGTACGGGCCCGTCGATCCGTACCCGCCGGCGTAGAGGTACACCAGGTTGGGGTTGATCTTGGCCAACTGCTCGTAGCCGATGCCCGTTCGTTCCGGCGCGCCGGGGCGCATGCTGTGCAGCAGCAGGTCGGCCCTGGCCGCCAGCTTGCCCATGATCTCCTGACCCTCCGGCGTCTTGAGGTCCACGCAGATGTCCTCGGAACCGGCCATGGTGCGGTGTACCGACATCGGCATACCCTGGCGGCCCCAGTCGCCTCCGGGCGCCTCGATGCGAATTACCCGCGCCCCCAACTCGGCCACCAGCGCGCAGCCCAATGGGCCGTTGATCACCGTGCCCAGGTCCAGCAGGGTTATTCCTTCCAGGGCATGTTTCGGCATCGGTGCCTTTTCGCCGTTGGAACGACTCCCGCCGTCGCTGCCCAGCCGCGCCAGCGTCTCCGCCGTGTGCTGGCCCAGCGCTGGAGCCGGCCCCTGAGTCTGGCCCGGCGTACCGCTCATGTTCACCATGGTGCCAAGCTGCCGCGTCGCTCCCACGCCGGGCGCGTGCACGTCCTGCACATTGCCGTTGTGCATGATCTGCGGATGGTCCAGGGCCCGCTCGGAGGTGTAGTAGGGCTCGGCGGCAACGTTGCCGGCCTCGCCGAGGAATATATCCATCCACTCGGCCAGCGTCTTCTCCTGGACCTTTTCCAACATGATCCGTTCCAGCGCCGCCACGGCCTCCTGGTCCAGGAAGGGCGCGTTCTTGAACCTGGGGTCCTCGTAGATGAAGTCCATGTCCAGCCAGTGCATCATGGACCGGAACAGCCGCTCCACCACGTTTCCCAGCTGAATCCACTGGCCGTCCTTGGTGCGGGCGGGCAGGTAGCCTGTGGGATTGGGCCGGCCGATGCCCACCCGAGGGTCTTGCGGGTAGGTGTCGGGGAGGTTCGCGATCATCTGGCCGTACACCCACGAAACGTGGTCGTAGGTGGTCACGGCCTTGAGCATGCTGGTCTCCACCCGCTGGCCCAGGCCGGTCTTTTCGCGCACGTACAGGGCCGAGGTGATACCGCGGATCAGCGCCGTGGCGGCGGCATGGCAGACTCCCTGAACGACCACGTAGTTCGGGCCTTCCCTCGGATTCTGCTCGGCGAACATCATCATCCGCCCGCTCTTGGCGGCCACCACCCCGTCGTAGCCCTTGTAGTGAGCGTAGGGCCCGTCGGATCCGAAGCCGGTCAGCGTGGCATACACCAGCCCGGGATGGCCGTCCCGCAGGCTGTTGTAATCGACGCCCAGCCGCTCGGCGACGCCCGGCCGGAAGTTTTCGACCACCACGTCGGAGAGCTGCGCCAACTCCCGGGCGTTCTCCCGGCCTTCCGCAGTCTTCAGGTCCAGGACGACGCTCTTCTTGCCCCGGTTCCACTGGATTGATCCCGGCGCGTTACGGAACTTTTCGCCGCCCGGCGGCTCAACCTTGATGACCTCGGCGCCGAAGTCGGACAGCACCATGGTGGCCACGCCGCCGGCCCGGCCGCTGGTGAAATCCAGCACGGTGATTCCATCAAAGACCTGCGCCATCGCGCCCCCTTTCACAGTTCGTGGGTCTGTCGCGCCATGGTACGGCGTTTTCGCCGCCGGCGCCATCGGCTGCCGCCTGACGCGCACCCATTGCGTCATCGCGAGGAGCGAAGCGACGAGGCGATCTCGTTCCCGCAGCAGCGTTCCTCGCCCCAACGAGATTACCGAGCTTCGCTCGCAATGACGGTTCCGGTGAGACTGGGTACGCGGGAGCAGCCGTTGCAAGTCCGTGAGGCTTTGCAATCGTCATACAACCGGTCTCGTCGGTCGTTAACGGTCGCCCGTGTACCCGGTTTGCATCGGGGGAATGTCAGAATCAGGATTATCAAGATTTGCGGATTATCAGGATTGGAACCGTTCTGCGGTGGAGCTCGCCCAATCCTGTCCAATCATAAAATCCCGTAAATCCTGCTTCTGACGATATGCGAAAGTGTGCACGCACGAGCCCCCATGTTTCGTTGACGCCTCAAACCCTGCGGACTACACTGCCGGCCACCGCATCGAATGACTCGCGTGGGTTCCAAAAGGCCCACGGCACAGGGAGGCGCTCATCATGCCTTTGCCGCCGAACCGCGTAGACTACAGCCCCATCATCGACCGCCCGGTCATCAAGTGGCCCAACGACGCCCGAGTGGCGTTGTGGATCGCGCCCAACGTCGAACACTACGAGTACGAGCCGGAGTTCGACGGGCACCGCGACCCCTGGCCGCGCATGCCCTATCCCGACGTCCAGCAGTACGCCTACCGTGACTACGGCAACCGGGTGGGCTTCTGGCGCATGGCCGACGTGCTGGACAAGCATGACATCCGCTGCTGCGTGTCCCTGAACGTGGCCGTCCTGGAGCACTTCCCCGAGATCGGCGAGGCAATGGTGCAGCGCAACTGGGACTTCATGAGCCACGGCATCTACAACACCCGCTACCTGAACCACTACACCGAGGAGCAGGAGCGGGAGTTCTACCGCGACACCATCGACACCCTGAAACGGCACACCGGCAAGCAGCTCAAGGGCATGCTGGGGCCGGCCATTTCCGGCACCGAGCGCACTCCCGACCTGATGGCCGAAGCGGGCCTCATCTACCACACCGACTGGATGCACGACGACCAGCCCGTGCCCATCCGGGTCAACAGCGGCAAGCTGGTGTCCGTGCCCTACTCCATCGAGCTGAACGACGCGCCGCTGTTCCGGCAGCACTACGAGGGCGACTACTTCGCCGAGATCTGCAAGGCCCAGTTCGACCAGCTCTACCAGGAAGGCGCGCACAGCGGGCGCGTGATGTGCATCGCCTTGCACCCGTATCTGATCGGACAGCCCCACCGCGCCCGGTACCTGGACGACGTGCTGGGCTACATCATGTCCCACGACGGCGTCTGGCAGACCACTGCCGACGACATCGCCGAGTACTACATCGCGAACTACTACGACGAGGCGATGGCCCACGCGGCGAAGCTGAACGGGTGAGCCCGACCGCGCCGTCTCACGAGCGCTCGCTTCAGTTTGTCATTGCGAGCGCAGCGCGGCAATCTCGGCGGTGTAACGGCGGGCCACACTCCAACGAGATTGCCACGTCGCTGCGCTCCTCGCAATGACATCAGCACCAAAGAGGAGATAAAACATGCCCGCAGAACGGCGTTTCGGGATGGACCACCCGCACTACGACTGGTCGCCCCTCAACACGCGGGGGATCCTGCGCTGGCCGGATAACGCGCGGGTTGCCCTGTGCGTGATCGTCAATCTGGAGCACCCGGAATGGGACCCGCCGGCCGACAGCTTCACCACGCCCTTCTCCGGCGGATTGGGCGCGCGCGGGTTCCCTGACTACGCTCGTCTGTCCCACCGGGAATACGGGCACCGGGTGGGCATATTCCGCGTGCTCGACACCCTGCGGAAGCACGGCATCCCGGCCACCGTGGCCATGGACGCCATGACTGCCGAGAACTATCCCTACCTCGTGCGGCACTGCCAGGAGGCCGGCGCGGAGATCATCGGCCACGGCGTATCGCTGTCGCAAATGATATCCAGCAACATGTCCGAGGATGCGGAGCGGGAGTACATCAGCCACTCGGTTGCCGCCCTCACCCGCGCCACTGGCAGCGCGCCCGCCGGCTGGCTGGGGCCGGAGTACGGCGAGTCCAACCGCACCCCGCAGCTGCTGTCTGAGGCCGGCCTGCGCTACGTCTGCGACTGGGTCAACGACGAGCAGCCCTACCCGCTGCACAGCCCTCACGGTGAGATGTTCACCCTGCCCGTGATGTGGGAACTGGACGACGTGTCAGCTCTCTGGGAGCGCCGGGTGGTCGTCGGCCGGTACCAGCAGTTGCTGGAAGAGAGCTTCGAAACCCTGTACGAGGACGGCCAACAGAACGGGCGGGTGATGGCGCTGAACCTGCACCCCTGGCTCATCGGCCAGCCCTTCCGCATCGGTTACCTCGACCGGGCGCTGGGGCTAATGATGCGCCGGGGCGGCGTGTGGGCCGCCACCGGCTCCGAGATCGTGGACTGGTACCGGGACAACCCACCGACGGCATAGGCGTTGCCGCCACGGATACCCACTTTCGTAAATGGTCAGAAGCAGGATTTGCAAGATTTGAGGATTATCAGGATTGCAGCCGTTCCGAGATGGAGATATTCCAATCCTGCCAAATCATAAAATCCCGCAAATCCTGATTCTGACGTTCCTCCGCCGCAAACCGGGCTGCGCCCGAGCAGCATCGCCCCCCGCTGGCGCCTTGGCTCAGCGAGTAATCGCGTAGAGAAACTGGTCGATGACCTGCCCGTCCTTGGTGACGCTCTTCTTCAAGCGCCCCTCGCACTGGTAGCCGACCTTTTCCATCACTCTGGCCGAGGCGGGGTTCCACTCGTAGACGTACCCGTACACGCGCACCAGGTTGAACTGCTCGAACGCGTACTCGGTGAACGCCCGCAGCGAAGCGGTGGCGATGCCACGCCCCCAGAACGGCTCTCCCAGCCAGTACCCGATCTCACCGGACCGCCGATGGACGTCCCGCTGGGTCTGGAGCCCGATTCCGCCTATCAACTCGGTCTCCGAGGCGATGGCGAAGTCGCTTTCCCTGGCCTCCTGCGCCACCAGGTCGAGCCAGGTTTCGGCATGGGCCAGGGTGTAGGGATGGGGAAAGGCGTCGCGCAGGTTCCTCGACACGTTACGGTTGTCGGCGTAACGGGCCAACGCCTCGGCGTCCTCGCTGCGGAAGCTCCGGATCTGCCATTCACCCAAGTCTATGCGCATCGTTCACGACCCTTATGCAGGACTGGTTCCACCACCTTCCGTGACGGGAAGACGGGGCCAGAGTGTGCGCCCGCGGCATGAGTATGGTCAACAGTCCCAACAACCGGATAGTGCCGGAGTTCCTGCACGCGCACTCTCCCTCACACGTACCTAGTTTGTCATCGCGAGGAGCGAAGCGACGTGGCGATCCCGTTCTCGCGGTAGCGTTCTTTGCCCCGACGAGATTGCCACGCTTCGCTCGCAATGACAGTTCCAGTGAAACTAGGTACGCGTGAGGCACTCTCCCGGCACCGTCCGTTACGAGTTTCTGGTTGCGGTCGGATGCCCGATCGTCAGGAACCGAGGGTGCCCTTCGGCCCGCGTTATACTGGCATGCCCAATTGCATGGACCCGGAGCGAGCATGACGGCTGAACTCACCAAGAAACTGGACCCGCAACCGGTGACCCTGACCGGCAAACTCGTGCGCATGGAACCCCTGGGTTTGGAGCATGCCCAAGACCTTTACGAAGTGGGCATGGATGACTCGATCTGGCGGTACCTGCCGCGGCCGGCCTTCGCCGACTTCGCGGACACGGAGGCGTGGGTCAGCGAGTGCGTGACTGAAATGGGCCGGGGCGAACGGGTCGCCTTCGCCGTGGTCCACCAGGCGAGCGGCAAGGCCATCGGCTCCACGGCATACCTGGACATTGACCGGCCGCACCGCACGCTGGAGATCGGCATGACGTGGTACGGCACCGCGTGGCAACGCACCGGGGTCAACACCGAGTGCAAGTACCTGCTGATGAGTCACGCCTTCGAAGAGCTGTCCGCACGGCGGGTCAGCCTCAAAACGGACAGCCGGAACGAGCGGTCGCAGCGTGCGATCCTCAGGATCGGCGCGGTGGAAGAGGGCACCTGGCGCAACCACCGCATCGCGTGGGATGGCGTCGACCGCCATTCGGTGTACTTCAGCGTCATCGACAGCGAGTGGCCCGAGGTGAAGCGCCGCCTGGAAGGTTTCATGCGGCGGTGAGCCGCGCGCGTCGCCGAGCCCACGCCGACCCGTTGCCCCGGCACGGGACCCATTTCCCTCACGCGCACCCGGTTTGCGGTGGGGGAACGTCAGAATCAGGATTCCCAGGATTTTGTGATTTGACAGGATTGGGGGATCTCCATTACAGAACGGTCCCAATCCTGATAATCCGAAAATCTTGAAAATCCTGATTCTGACGATTCACGAAAGCGGGCACTCACCGGCCCCATTCCCCGGTGTCGGTCGACGCGAACGGTTATACTGGCATCGCAAATCGCCTGATCGCAGGGCGCATCGCGCTTGGAATAGCCCTGCGAAACCGACGGAGGAACAAACCAAATGCACTGTGGAGTGATGGTAACCGGTTACAACCAGGGCGACTGGCCGCGCCTGATGGCAGAGGACTACGACCGGCCGCCGGAAAGAACCGACGCCAGCAACATGGACGACACCCTCTACATGGGGGAACTGGTCGAGCCGCTGGGCTTCGACTCCATCTGGGCCACCGAGCACTACGGTTCCGCCTACTCCATGCAGCCCAACCCGCTGCAGTACCTGGCCTACTGGGCGGGGCGCACCAGCCGGGTGGACGTGGGCACCGCGGTGGTCGTCGCGCCCTGGTGGAACCCGGTGCGCCTGGCGTCCGAGCTCTCCATGCTGGATATCCTGCTGAAGGGACGGCGGCTGCACCTGGGAATCGGCCGCGGCATCGCTCCTCACGAGTACGCGTCGCTGGGCTACCCGATCGGCGAGTCGCACAAGTACTTCTACGACGTGATCAACGCCATCAAGGCGGCTGACGGCGCCGAGCGTTTCGAGTTCCAGGGCGAGGTCTATGACATCCCACCGACTACCATCCGGCCCCAGGCGCGGCACAAGGGCGAACTGACCCGGGACATCAAGGTGGCGTTCACCACCGAGGCGTCGGCGCGCATGGCCGCCGAAAACGGTCTGGGCCAGATGTTCGTCGCCGGCGACGACGTCGACGAGATGATCGCCAAGGTGCGCCGGTTCAACCGGATCCGCAAGGAGCTGAGCCTGCCGCCCGACCAGCCCACCACCCTGCTGTGGATGTATTGCGCCGAGTCCACGGAGGAAGCCGAGGAAGGTTGGGTCTATTTCCACAACCAGCTGATGGCTGCACAGCACCACTACTTCGAGTGGAACAACCCGGGCTATGAGGGCATCAACGGCTACGAGGAATACCTGACGCGCCAGCAAGCCGATGTTGGCACTGCGGACGCCGGCTTCGCCGCTCGCCGCGCCACCCAGCCCATCGGCACCCCGGACGAGATCATAGAGAAGATCAGGCAGCTGCAGTGGACCATCAGCCTCGAAAAGGTCGTCATCCACATGTTCTACGGTGGCATGCCCCGGGACAAGGCGGAAAAGAGCCTCCGCCTCTTCGCCGAAAAGGTCCTTCCGGCGGTCCAATCCATGCCCACTCCAATCAACCCCGACTCCCTGGAGTAGGCCAGTCCCCCGCGCTTACCCATTTTGTCATCGCGAGGAGCGAAGCGACGTGGCGATCCCGTTCTCGCGGTAGCGTTCTTTGCCCCGACGAGATTGCCACGCTTCGCTCGCAATGACGGCATGAGGTTTCAAAACGTCAACCCAACCTGGCGCCGCAGCGAGATTCATCCGCCCATCACAACGCAGGAGCCCGCATCATGACAGACAAGATCCGCCTCGGTTTCGTCGGAGCCAACGTTAACTCGAGCTGGGCTGGGCAGTCGCACTTCCCCGCGCTGCTTGCCAGCCCGGACGTCGAGTTCACCGCGGTCTGCACCACGCGGCCCGAGAGCGCGGAAGAGGCCCGGCAGGCCTTCGGGGCCAAGCTGGCCTTCCACGACTTCCGTGAGATGGCCGCGTCGCCCGAGATCGACGCCGTGGCCGTGGTGGTGCGGGTCCCGTCCCATTACGAGCCAACCAGGGCTGCCATCGAAGCCGGCAAGCACGTGCTCACCGAGTGGCCCCTGGGTCGCACCACTGCCGAGGCTGAGGAGTTGACCGAACTGGCCCGGGCGAAGGGCGTGCAGACGGCGGTCGGGCTTCAGTCCCGCGTCAGCCCGGCCCTGATGTACGTCAAAGACCTCATCGATACCGGCTACGTGGGCGAGGTGATGACCTGCACCGTAACCACGTTCCGGGACGGGCCGGTGAACCGCCAGTCCAGCGGCACCTGGCAGCGGGACCCCAGCGCGGGCGCCAACACCCTGACCATTGCCACCGGGCACGTGATCGACGCCCTGCGCTTCGTGCTGGGCGACTTCAACCGCGTCGCCTGCATGGTCACCAACCAGGTGCGCCAGTGGTACGAGACCGACACCCAGCAATACGTCGACGTCTTGTCGCCGGACAACGTTCGGGTATCCGGAGAGTTGGCGCGCGGCGCGGCGGCGTCGGTACACGTCGGGGCCGTGCCCTGGGCCGGCAGCGGCTACCGCATGGAGATCTACGGCCGCGAAGGCACGCTGATCGTCACCGGCAGCGTGTCATCCCAGCGCGGCGAGATGCTGCGGGTGCAGGGCGCCCAAGGCAATCACGGTCTGCAGGACCTGACCATACCGCAGCAGTTCGAGTATGTTCCCGACGATTTTCCCCGCGGCGACCCGTACAACGTCGGGCAGCTATACGCCCTGTTCGCCGAGGCGATCAGGACGGGCGAGACCAGTCGTCTGCCAACGTTCGATACTGCAGTCGGCCTCCATCGCTTCCTCGATACCGTCAAGCAGGCGTCCGATAGCGGCCGGGAACTACCGGTGGGGTGAGGTGGCAAGCTCGCGCCGCTGCGCTTCGGGCCGTCGGGCCGTCGGCACTTTTGGAGCGGCGTCAGCCATCATTGACTCCCCACTCCGGGCACCGCAGGCTCCGACTATCGTCGTGACTTTTCACAACTTGCAGGTTGGCGTTCGGACAATCGGATCATATCGTATTACACGCAAGCCGGACGGCCCGGACGGGTTGGCCGGGCATACCGGCAACCGCATCGCTCCGAACCTATCCTGACTGAGCGTTCGCCCGACGAGGGCTGATTTCGCCCTCGGATCTACCTTATTGAAGGCATTCAATGACCCTGCGAGGCGTCGTTGCAATAGCTGGGCTTCGCGGGACAGTTTCCCCATCGCAGTGCGCTGGAACTAAACCCGCCAGCGCCTTCAACTCACGCCCCGGGGCTTCACCTGACAGCCCGTCCAGACCCGCACCGTCGGCCCGTTTGTTCGCGGCACGAAACCAAACCAACAGGCGCCGGCAATTTGCGGGCCAGACCCGAGTTCCGCGGCATATCCCCGCCGGCCGAGAACGGCCGGCGGGGTATTAAAACTGCCAGCCTATCGACCGGCGCGCGGCATGATAATGCGGCAATGGAGATTGCGCCAGTCGCAATGCCGATATGCAACGCGGACATCGCTCCGCCAGCCTCTTGAGGTTGAACCGCTTGCACACATCACCTACAGACGGATTTCAACGTCATGCCCGCCTGCGATCCGAATTCCATACATTACACCCGTTGATTGACCGTTTTGCCGGAAATCTCCGCGCGCATCGAACTCCGTTGTCAGATGCCCAGGAGCGTTTCCAGGTTGCGCCAGGAAATCTTTTCCTTCTCCTCTTGCGACAGGCTCTCCAGGCTTTCCAGCCACCCGCCGGGCGAGGGGTCCCAACCCACGAAGGGCCAGTCGCTGCCGATGACGACGCGGTCGATGCCGACGCTGTCAATGAGAAAGCGCAGCCCGGCCTCGCTGCTGGTCAGGAAGTCGTAGTAGATCTGCTTCTGGTAGGAGCTGGGCGGCTTCTGGATGTTCACCCGCGCCTCCGAGCGCACCTGCCACCCGTGATCCAGGCGTCCCATGCCGAAGCAGGCCCCGCCGCCTCCGTGGGCGACGCACACCCGCAGGTTGGGGCACTCGTCCAGCACGCCGCTAAAGATCAGGGTCGCCACCAGCAGGGCATCCTCCAGCACGACGCCCACGCTGTTGGGGATGCCGTAACGCAGCGTCCGCTCCAGCGCCATGATGTTGTCCTGGGGCTGCGGGTGGAAGAACAGCAGGGCGTCGAGTTCCTCGGCCGCCTTGAACAGCGGCAGGAAGTGCGGTTCGTCCCAGTTCTGGCCGTTGACCACCATGTCGAGTTCGGCCCCCTTGAGGCCCAGGACCTTGACGGCTCGTTCCAGCTCGGCGATGGCGGCGTCGACATCCTGCACCGGCAGCGTGGCCAGGCCGGCGAAACGATCAGGCCACTTCCGGGTCATGCCGGCGATTTCGTCGTTGACCTCCTGGGACGCCTTGATCGCTGCGGCGGTCTCCCAGTGGTACGGGAACAGCGGCGTGTGGATTGACACCACCTGCACATCCGTCCCCTCGGCGTCCATATCCGCCAGCCGTTCCTCCGGCGTGTACCGTATCTTGGGCGAGTTGATCAGGATGCGCTTGCCGTTTCCCACGATGAACTCGAGGTCGTCCTGGACCTCGTGCCGCATCCCGTGCCAGTTCTCGCCGTTTGCAAAGGCCTTCCACAGGATCTGCGGCGCCAGGTGGGTGTGTACGTCGATGTGTCTCACGAGTGAACCTCCGGAACACGGGCTTGGGAAACGTGCGGCTGGAAGTTGGTGGTCAGATGCCCAGCAGGGTCTCGAGGTTCTTCCACAGGATGGCGTCCTTCTCGTCCTGGGTCAGGCTGTCCATGGCCAAAATCCACGAAACCGGCCAGTCCTGCGCCATGTCGTAGGGCCAGTCGGTCCCGAAAACCACCCGGTCGATGCCCACCGAGTCGATCAGGAACCGCAGGGACTCCTCGGTGTACACGATGCAATCGTAGTAGAACCGGCTCAGGTACTGGCTGGGCGGGTCGGCCGCCACACGCTGGGACTCCGGGGTCCGCTCCCAGCCTCGATCCATGCGGCCCGCGCCGTAGCAGGCGTAACCGCCGCCGTGGGACAGGCAGATGCGCAGGTCGGGGCAGGCGTCCATCACGCCGCCCATCACCAGGGATGCGAAGGTCAGTGTGCGGTCGGCCAGGTTGCCCACCGAGTTGGGCAGGTGGTAGCGCTTGATGCGCGCGTCGACGATGGTGTCGCCGGACTGGTGGAACAGGATGACCGCGCCCAGCTGCTCGGCGGCCTTCCAGAAGGGCAGGAACTCCGGCTCGTCCAGCAGCTTGCCGTTGATCTTGTCGTCGATCATCGCGCCCTTGAACCCCAGGTTCACCATGACCCGCTCCAGCTCGGCGATGGCGGCGGGCACATCCTGCATGGGCAGCGTCGCCAAGCCGGAGAACCGTTCGGGCCAGGATTGCATCATCTGGCTGATCTCGTCGTTGCATTCTCGAGACGTGGCAACGGTCACGTCGGTGTCCATGTCGTAGTTGTAGAACCCGCCGAAGGGCGAGACCACGTGCACGTCCACCCCCAGGGAGTCCATGTCGGCCATGCGCTGCTCCGGCGTCCAGCTGGCCTTGGGCGGAAGCTGCCCCCGGCCGGTTCCCGACACCAGGACAGGGCGTCCGTTGGCGTCCTGTTCCCGCCGGAGAGTGTGCCAGTCGCCTCCGTCCTCGGTGGCGCGCCAGAAACACTGCGGGGTCAGGTGGGCGTGAATGTCGATGCTGCGCATGTTCGTCTCCTGTGGGGAGGATGCCAGGTGCGGCTGGACGATTGAGGCGTGCGTCGCGAGCGAGCGATCATCGAACTTGGCGGTCGTCGCTGTGGTCAGGACCACCGACCGGTCAGGACCTCGCTGCGACTGGACCACGCCAGGTCCAGGATGTGTTCCATCGTGTCGTCGGGCAGCCGGTGGTGTTCGCCAACCCAGGCAACCTCGTCGGCCAGGGTGATCCCGAATATCCCGGGATCATCGCTGGCGATGACAAACGGAGCGTTGCTGGCGATGAACCGCTTCACGGGGTGATGTTCGGGGTTCGTTATTCCGCCGATGCGGCGGTTAGACGTCGGACACACTTCGATCACCGCGCCCAAATCCCGAACGCAACCGATGGCAAACTCCTGGCGTTGCCGCAACTCGTCGAGGTTCCCTTCGTCGTATTCCATCGTGATTCGGTGGTCCATCGGCAGAGCGCTGATTCGTTCCAACTCCTCGGTGGCGGTGGCCACGTCTACTTGGACGCCAAATTCGTCCAGCCCTTCCCGGTGTCTCAAATCATACCGCAATTGATCCACACGCTCGGCCACGCTTTCGGTCCGGGTGTGCCTGCCGTACCGCTCCGGGTCGACGCCCAGCGCGATGGCGTGACCCAGGCGGTGGGCGCCGAGCTCAGCGGCTTCGTGCACCCAGCGCACGGCGCTCTCCAGCGACTTGTCGTTGAAACTCTCGCCAACGTGATACAGGACGGCCAACGCCCGTTCGGGGTGTCGGCGGTTGAAATCTTTCACCTCGTTGAACAGCTCGCGCTGATCCCTGGGCGGATAGCCCTCCTCCAGGTAGCAGAAGTCGATCCCGGTCAGCAGGTGTCCCAGCGGACCCAGCGCGACCTCCCGGACCAACTCCCAATTCGGCCATGGGTTGTCCCTGGGCAGGCTTATGGCGAGCCTGGCCAGGATGTCGGCGTCCTCGTAGGCTGCGTAGGCGCTCAACATCGCGAGCAACATTTCTCTCGATTGGGCGTGCGCACCATCGGGACCGAGCGCCATCCGGTGCTCCACGTAGCCGACATTTTGCTGTTGTTGCCGGGCGATGATCTTATGGATGAACATGCACGTTTCGGCGATGACCACCGAAGCTGGCAATTCACCTCGCCAGAACCCGGACATAACACCGCCGTGATTCAGCATGTTGTATTTGGCCTGGAACCTGTCGAAGTTGCCGGCATCGTCGTCACCGAACACGAACAGCCGGTCAAATTCGGCTCCAGCGCCAGCGACCCCCCGGCGGCATCTCTCCAGGACGTCCGTGATGAGCGGGGAAACCCCGTAGACCCGGTGGTAATTGCTCTCGTATCTGGTCCAATCCACCTCGCGATCCCTGAGGAACTCCAGAAAGTCCGCAGAGTGGATGCACCCGTACAGATGCGTATGGAGGTCCGCCAGTTTTCTGGGGTGTCTGTTCATCTGCGAGATACCGGCGCGGTTGGACACGCGCCCGGGCTGCCCGGCCGATCAGCCCCGCGGATGGCGCGCCAGGAAGTCGTCGGCGATCTCCTCGAAGGTCGCGAACCGCACGCCGTCGTGGGAGCGGATGTACTCGATGATGCGCTCCAGCATCAGCAGCACCTGGGGCCGGCCGCTGACGTCGGGGTGGATGGTGATGGGGAAGACCGCGTCGTCGTACTCCCGGTAGACCCAGTCGAACTGGTCCCGCCACATCTGCTCGATGTCCCTGGGGTTGACGAAGCCGTGGCTGTTGGGCGACTTCTTGATGAACATCATCGGCGGCAGGTCGTCCAGGTACCAGTTGGCCGGTATCTCCACCAGGTCGGTCTCCTGGCCGCGCTCCAGAGCGTGCATCCAGTAGTCGGCGGGCATGGCGTAGTCGATCTTGGTCCACCGGTCTCCGACGCGGACGTAGTAGCACTCGAAGTCCCGGTGCATCAGGCTGTGGTCGTACTTGATGCCGTGCTTCAGCAGCAGCTCGTTGGTGACGTGGCTGAACTCCCACCACGGCGCCACGTAGCCCCGGGGCCGCTTGCCCGAAACCTCGGTGATCAGGTCGATGCAGCGGAGCAGCACCGCCTCCTCCTGCTCCGGGGACATGGAGATGGGGTTCTCGTGGGAGTACCCGTGCATGCCCACCTCGTGGCCCTGCTCCACGATCATGCGGCACTCGTCCGGGAAGGTCTCGATGGAGTGACCCGGGATGAACCAGCTGGTCCTGATCCCCAGGCGCTCGAAGAGCTTCAGCAGGCGGGGTGTGCCCACCTCACCGGCAAACAGGCCCCGGGAGATGTCATCGGGCGAGTCCTCGCCGCCGTAGGAACCCAGCCAGCCGCCCACGGCGTCCAGGTCGACGCCGATGGCGCACAGAATTTGTTTATCGGCCATGGTGTTCATCTCCTCGGTAGGGTTCGCTCAAGGCTCGAAGCGCGTGGGGCGTATAGTACCCGAAACCGCGAGACCACATACAACCGAATCTGGCTCGCACCCTATTTGTCATCGCGAGGAGTGCAGCGACGTGGCGATCTCGTTGCTACAGGAAATCCCGGTTTCCATCAGGAGATTGCCACGCATTGCTCGCAATGACGGTTCAAGTGAAACTGGGTACTCCTGAGACAATCAAATCGGGGGCGACCACCAGTCGCCCCCAAAGCATTTCGTCGGCTCGGAAGCCGGTCAGTCACCGGCAGGTTCCGCGTTCTCCTGGGTGACCGGAACGGCCGGCTCGGACATCTGCGGTGGTGGCGCCGCCGGTCGGCGCGCTGCCGGAGACGGCCCCCGGCTGGCCTCGGCTTCTGCGGCGAGCTTGGCCATGATGAGCGTGGTGAGCTCACCGCGCATCGGATCAGCGTTGAGGTTGCAGCCGGCGAAGACCTCGAAGCCCGGCGACAACTCGTCGATCATGCGGCGCACGCGGGTGCTGCCGTGGCGGGAGGCGACCAGCATCCGGATGGACTGGGCGTCGCGCTGGATGGGGGCGTTTTCCTCTTCCTCTTCGTGCTCCTCCATCGCGCGGTCCAGCTCGTCCTCGTAGTCCATGCGGTCAACCACGCTGAGGGCGGCGGTGGCCTCGCGGCGGAAGGTGTCCACATCGCGCAGGGAGCGGGCCAACTGGTTCACCAGGTTGGCGGCATTTGCGATCAGGTCGGGCAACTCGCGCTGGGCTTCCGCGGCGGCGGACAGGGCGTAGCGGGCGTTTTCGATGGCGTCCTTGCGATGGCTCTCCCGCTCTTCCATGCGCTGAAGCAGGCTGACCTGTTCCCGCAGGGTGGGCGCCTCGGATGCCAGCGTCTCCAGACGTTCCATGTAGCTGGCGGCCTCTTCGGCCTTGCGCAGGCGCTGGGCCAATTCGTGTGCGCGTTCATCTGGCATGGTTGGTTCCTACCTCTACCCATGGGCTCCGAATGTCGAGCCGGTGATATTAGATACACCCGGGGCGGCAGCGAGTTGTGCGAAACAACGGGCGAGAGGCTGCCGTTCCCGGTAACCAGTCCCTTATAGCAAACGGCAAGCCGATGGTGAGACGTGAGATGTTGACGTATTTGCGTGAATTTTGAAAACTTGGATCGTGTCGTGTGTTTGGATTGTGTCGTGTGTTCACAGCGGTTTGCCACGTATCGCCGGACATCACCCATGCCCTTGTTGAGCGACTGTCATTCTTCGTTGACTGTCCGTCATTGCGAGCGCAGCGCGGCAATCTTGCTCCCGGAGGCGCCACGCCCCTTGCGGTGGCGGCACGGAAAAGCGGCAAATCGAGTACCAAGGCGATTTCGCTACTTGCACCCGAACCATCATGGGGCGCCGCGTCCGCAGCATTGCCCAAGCAGGTTGAAGTTGCTAACCTGTAAAACCAGCAGGAGGAACCCAGAGTGACTACTCAGCAGTATCAACAGGCCAGTGAGCGTTTCCTGGCGCAGGCCAGACAGGAACTCGCCGCGGGCGACCTGCCACAGGCATCTGAAAAGGGCTGGGGTGCTACCGCCCAAATCCTCAAGGCTGTCGCCGAACAGCGCGGCTGGGAACACAGCCGTCACCGACACCATCTGGTGACCATCACCCGACTGAGGGCTGAGACCGGCGACGGGGATATACGCCGTTGGTTCAACACGGCCAGCGCCCTTCACGAGAACTTCTACGAGGACACGATGCAGGCTTTCGAAGTCGCGGAAAGCCTCCACGACGTAGAGGCACTACGGAACAAAATCCTACCCCTTCTGGACCAGACATAGTCTCGGCCACCCTGACCCATCGAATAGCGAAATCGCCTGATTGAGCTCCCGCCAGGGGTTGACAAGTATCGCGGTATCATATAATCTGTATTCAAGATGCCGGGGTTGGAGTCGGAAACCCCGCTCATCACAACCCGACGGAAAAACCGTCGTCATCACAGGAGGTAGGAAGTGGTTTCTCTGATCGCGAGGCACCACAAGTGGCATTTCCCGTGTCAGGTCCCTGTCGGTGGCGTAGCGGCGATCCGATAGTCGCACCGACTGACAGGGACGAGATACCGGGTCGGGGGCATTGTGGCCCCTGGCGCGTGGAGGCCAGGATCGGCGACGGTCCTGGCCTCGCCTTTGCGTGGTGACGACTGCTGCCTCAGTGAGACGAACCCGGGCACGGCATCCGCCGGGTCCGATGCGGCCAGTGGTAAAATGCCGACAGGTTCGGCCTCCGGCAAGTTTGATGGAGATCCCACGATAATGTACTCGCGAATTATCGTCCCCATGGACGGATCCCCGTTCTCCGAGACGGCGTTGCCCTACGCCCGTGCTATCGCGGCGGCGTTGGCAATTCCCGTCGAGTTGGTGGAGGCCTTCGACGTCCTTCCGCCGGCGGCGCACCATCGTCACTGGGCCGAAGCGGCCCGACGAATGCTGGCGGACGCCGAGCGCAACTCACGCAGATACCTCGGCCAAATCCAGGAGGGACTAAGGTCAGCGGGACTGGTCGCCACCGCGACCACCCTGCCGGGCGCGCCGGCGCGAGCCCTGGTCGACTGGCTGGTGCGCGAGCCGGAGGCGCTGGTCGTGATGTCAACCCACGGTCGGGGCGGCATTGCCCGCTGGGCGCTGGGCAGCGTCGCCGACAAGGTCCTGCACTCCATTCCCAACCCGGTGCTTCTCATCCGCAGCGATGCCGAATCTGCGCCGGCAAACGGGGTTGAGGTGCAAACGGTGTTGGTGCCCCTGGATGGGTCGGACTTGTCCGAGGAATCGCTGTCGCACGCCGCCGCCGTCGCCACCGGGCTGGGCGCGCGCATCAATCTGATGCGGGTCACGGGCACAACGGATTTCTATCGCCGGTACCTGGACCGCGTTTCCACGGACGAGGGCCTGATTTCAGCCGAGGAACTGGTGCAGGCCGACGCCGAAGACGCCCGGACGTCGCTGGCTGCCGCGTCACGACGGCTGGCCCAGGAGTTTGGCTTCGGCGGCCAGGTGACCATCACCCATGTGCAGGGCCAGAATCCCGCTGAAGCCATCGTGGAGGTGGCGGTCGCCGAGCCGACCCTGGTCGTGATGACAACCCACGGACGGAGCGGGATCAATCGGCTGGTGCTGGGCAGCGTGACGGACCGCGTGGTGCGCCATGCCAACGCGCCGGTGCTGGTGGTGCGCCGGCACAACGAACCCGGAGCCATCGGCATGGAAGCGCCGGTATCCGAAGGCTATTCGGTCGGCTTCGGCGACGCGGCGGCCCAGCCGGCGTGACCGGGGATTGCCCGGTCGTCAGCGATAAAGCATCTGCCCAGCGGATTCAGTTACGCCGTTCCAGGGAAAGGGGCATCCCTCCCCTGGGACGCAGGGATATGAGCGGGTGCAATTCCACCGTGTGCCTCGGGTCGTGGCGCACCGTCCAGCGTTGGCCCATGGTTGCCAGCACCAGCATGGCTTCCATCCATGCGAACCCCTCGCCGATGCACAGGCGGGGCCCGCCGCCGAAGGGGTAGTAGGCGAACCGGTGCAGGCCGGCCCGAAACTCCGGCGTCCAGCGGTCGGGCCGGAACTCCAGCGGGTCGTCGAACCAGCGCGGGTCACGGTGGATGATCAGTTGCGGAGCCGACAGGGCGGCGCCGGCCGGAATGTCCCGGCCGCCCAGCGTGATGGGCTGGAAGGTCATGCGCCCGGTGGACCAGATGGGCGGGTACAGCCGCATGGACTCGGTCAGTATCCGCTCCGTGAAGGGCAGGTTGCTGAGGTCCTCAAGGGTCGGGTCGCGGCGGCCGAGTACGTCGTCCAGCTCGGCGTGGAAGCGGGCCTGGATGTCCGGATGGGTGGCCAGCAGGTACCAGGTCCAGGTCAGTGCAACGGCGGTGGTCTCGTGGCCGGCGGCGAACAGGGTGATTACCTCGTCGCGCAGCTGGACGTCGGTCATCACGGCGTCCTCGGGATTGGCGGCCTCCTCGTCCCGCACGTTCAGCAGCAGGGACAGCAGATCGTCGCCCTCCAGACCGGACCGGCGGCGCTGGTCGATGAGGCCGTAGACGGTCTCATCCAGGAACGCCCGCCCGCGCCGGAAGCGCACCGTGAAGGGTAGGGGCAGGCCGTTCGCCAGCCGTCGCAGGCGCGGGGGAAAGTTGCCCCGTTTGGTGAGGTACTCGTTGCCGATCTCGAAGGCCGCCCCGATCCGGCGCACGGCGTCGGGCAGATCGAGGCCCATCAGCGTCCGGACCACGATGTGCAGGGTGAGCTCGCCCATCTCGCGGGCCATGTCGACGCGGGCGCCGTCCTGCCACCGGTTCTCATGGCTCCGGGCGAAATCGGTCATGACCTCGGCGTAGCCCGCGATGCGACGGTGGTTGAACTGCGGCTGCATCAGGCGGCGTTGACGCAGATGCAGCGGATCATCGGAGGTGACCAGGCCCAGGCCCAGCAGGTCCTGCCAGGCGGCGGTGGTCCAGCCCCGGCCCACTGACCGGTGGTTGGTGACGAAGAGTTCCTCGATCAGGTCCGGATGATTGACCAGGTACGCCAGGATCGGCTTGGTCGACATGGTCACCAAATCGCCGTATCCGGCCGACTCCCGCGCCAGCCCCAGGAAGTCGGTCATGTAGCGGAAGGACTGGCCGACGATGGGCCACTCGGGCGGGCCGGGCGGCAGGGTGGAACGATCCACCACCGGATTGGGCGGGTATGCAACGGTGGGGGTGGTCATGGCCGCCTCCAACGCGAGGATGTGTTCATTCTGCCAGCCCAAGATACGCCTGGCAATCGGGCGCCTTTTCGACGCGGACGACCGGCATCGCTGCGAATTACTCCGCTACAGGAGACGTTCACGTCTCCACTGCGTTATCCGCCCCCAACCGCGCCCAGGGTCAGGATCCGCAATGCGCCCACTCGGGGCGCGAGGTTCAGGCGGAGACGGTGCGCCGGCGCAGGAGGGTCTCAAACAGCGCCGTGGCGAGGGTCGCGACCGACACCAGGCCGATTGGTGAACGGCGCCGTCATCATGGCCGTCAACACCCAGGCCTCCGGATAGATGCCGGCGATCATCACGTTAAAGGCCCGCACGACGGCAACGAACACGGCAATCACGGCCAGCAACGCCACGCCGCCGATAGCCACCCGCAGCGTCCAACGATAGCGGTCCATCATTCCTCCAAGCCCTCAGGGCAAGCGTCCAACAATCCCGACGGGTGGGAAGTATACCCGTTGTTAGAACCCATATACGCTGCGTCGGCAGGGGCGGATTTGGGAGCGTTTGGCGTGGCGTGCAGCGCGCCTTGATTGGGCGTCGGCTGATGCGCGAACCTGCGGAGAATGGCGGATTTCCGTTCAAAGTCTGCCCATCAGTGCTCATGCGAACTACAGGTTAGTGCTTTTCCGGAGCGCATCGACTGCGGGATGTGTAGCTGATGGTCAAAAAGGAAGGTCGTCAACGGTGGTTGAATGGTACACATCGTTTGCGGCTACGAGACTTTCGAACATTGTTCTTAATTCGGGAACCGTCCCGGTGATGAGAGGGGACGCAGACCCGAATCGGTGTTCCATCAGTCGAACCATTGCATCGAACACACGCGTTCCTGCGTCGACATCTCCCGCTAGGACCCTTGTATATGCAGCAACACCCATTTCATGCATCCATGGAAACGCGGTGCGCATACTGCCGATGGACGCGATAAAGCCGTACGGGGTTTGGTCCTCGAGCACCATCCGGTGGATATCGACGGTCCATGTGATTCGCTGAGGAACTCGCGTTTGAAGTTCGGCCTCCCGCAAACGCGCGATCTCGTTGTTGTTGTTGTGGACGGCGCTGTTGATGTCCTCCAGTAATGGCAACACTTGATGCAGGCCGCTGGACTGCTGATCCGTAACAGTGCGTAGACTTTGCAAGTCCAACGACATCGATATTGGGGTTTCGATATCGGTCGGATCGGATTCCAAGGATTCAATCTGCCGGGTTATGTCGTCGATCGCGTCTTGTGCGCTGTCTACGTCAAAGTCGTAACGAACGGTTCTCGCAGTGGCGACATCAAACGGTATGGTCTCGTTCTTCCTGATCATCTGCACAAACGGTTTTCTGATAGCGTGCCGAATCGCCAGCTCATAAAACACGTTAGGATTGTGTCCAGTCAGATCCGCTATTACCAATGGGCTTTCTACCACCATCTCCAGTACTTGGCTGGTGATTATTCCTGGAGCAGAGATGTCGTCCGCGCGGATAGCGGTGAATCCATTAGGATTCACCGCGACCCGCACTATGCGCCTAAGTACCCGATCTGAATCTTCTCGGGTTTGCGTACCGGCCTCCCCAATGGGAGCAATGAAAAAGCAGGTCTTTTCGTTGTCGCTGCTCATGGGTGTCCTAACGGTTCTAGTGTTTCTTACCGTTTAGTCGGCGGGTCGGACGTGTTGGATTCGCACGTTGTGAGGACCGTTCGGCTAAACGCCGGCCCAACCGACTATCATGGCGGAGTTTATCGCAAAGTCTGCCATTTTTCGCGACACCAGCCTGACCATCGTTCCTACCCATAAGGACGACGCAGGATAGGTTTGGACCGGAATTGGCGGCGTAGCTAATGAAATCCGCCGCAACAGAACGAGAGCCAGCACAGTCAGGCTACTGCGCTACGCGAATTATCTGGTACATGTGCCGGCAAACCCGCCACGCGCCTTTCAGCAGTGGCCCCGAGGCGGTGTCGGCGTCGGGGACCACGTGCCGGACGAGGTAGGTCTCGGTGTAATGGACTCGCGCGTCGGGGCGCCGCACTGGCCCTGCAGCGCCCCGACGCGCGGGGTTAGCGCACCAAAAAGGCCGGCGCCGCCCTTACTCGAAGGCCACCTCCCTCCCGGTGTCCGACGCTGCCTGGATGCCGTCGATGAGGCGGTGCAGCCGTACCGCTTCGTCGAAATCGGGCTGGCTGTCGGTTCCGTTGCGGATGGCATCGCCGAACTGGTAGTACATCTGGCCGACGCAGTACGGCGCGCCGTGGGGCATGCCCTCCAGCACAAAGGTGTATTGCGGCGGCACCACGAGGTCTTCCAGCGGGTTGCTGCCCTGCGAGCCCTGAAGCGTCACGCCCTCGTGGTTGGGCGTATCGTCTGAGCTAGCCACCAGGGTGCCCTCCCGGCCGTGGATCTCCATCAGGTAGCCGCTGTCCACCCAGGGGTTGCTGGCGACGTGGGCGGATGCCACCGCGCCGTTGACCAGGCGGCCGCTGACCAGCACGTTGTCCGGCGAGGTCACGTCCACCATCTGGTTGGTATCCGACTCGAACCACTGGTTGGCCTGGGTGCTCACCACCGTGGACACGTGGCTGAAATCGCCCACCACCATGCGCAGGACGTCGATGGTGTGCCCAAAGGTGATCGTCAGCGTGTGGGCGCCCAACTCCCGTTCGCGCTGCCACGTCCGGTCCGACTGGCGCGTCAGGGAGCCGCCGGAGATGCGGCGGACGTGGCAGGACATCACCTCGCCCACGTAGCCCTCGGCGACCAGGTCCCGCAGGTACAGCAGCGCCGGGTTGGCCCGGGCCTGCAGGCCCACCATGTTGCGCACGCCCGCGGCCCGCGCCAGATCGGCCATCTCCTGGGCCTCCTCCGTGGTCCGGCCCAGCGGCCATTCGACATAAACGTGCTTGCCCGCGTTGATGGCCGCCACGGTGGGGTCGTAGTGATTGGGCACCCGCAGGCTGACGGCCACGGCGTCGATTTCGGGGTGGGCCAGCATGGTGTGATAATCGTCGAAGGCCAGCCGCGCGCCGAACATCTGGCGCGACTCCTCGGCGCTCTCCATGCGGGTGGTGCAGACGGCGGTGAGCTCGAGCTCGGGGCTGGCGACTACGGCGGGCAGGTGCGAGCGCACTGCCCACCCTCGGTGGATGTTGGCGCCGATGATGCCCAGGCGAATCTTGTCGGCCATGATGGTACTCCTGCAGCGGATTTTCGCGCATCGTAACATAGCCGGCTCACCGTCTCCGACGGCTCCGGCACGCATGAGAACGCGCCATCTCATGCGTCTCCAGTTTCGCGAATCGTCAGAAGCAGCAACTGTCTGGAAGGTCAAGGGGTTAGGGGGCTCACGCGTACCCAGTCTGTCATCGCGACGAGCGCAGCGACATGGCGATCTCGTTACTGCAAGAGACCCCGGCTGCGATCGCGAGATTGCCACGCTTCGCTCGCAATGACAGTTCGAGTGAAACTGGGCACGCATGGTGACGCGCTATGCCTTGCCACGGGCGCCGCCGAACCTATACCATCCCGCCACAATGAAAGCCGACCCCTACGCGCATCCGTTTTCCCCCGTCGGTCATTGCGAGCGTAGCGTGGCAATCTCGTTGGGGTAACGGACACCGCTTCGGCAACGAGATCGCCACGTCGCTGCACTCCTCGCGATGACAAACTGGGTGCGCGTGAGGGGCCGACCCGCCCTGGACAGACCGGGAGGTATGGGCCATGACCGTTACCAACGACGCCGAGCTGCGAGAGGTCTACCGGCCGCCGGCGGCCCGGGCGGCGCAGAAGGTGCTGGACCGCCTCGACGTCCACTGCCGGAACTTCATCGAGCTGTCGCCCTTCTGCGTGCTCAGCTCCAGCAACGCCGACGGCCAGGCCGACGCCTCGCCTCGCGGCGACCCGCCGGGCTTCGTCAAGGTTCTGGACGAGAAGACGCTGCTGCTGCCCGATCGCCCCGGCAACAACCAGGTGGACTCGCTGCAGAACATCGTGCAGAACCCGGGCGTCGGCCTGCTGTTCTTCGTCCCGGGCATGAACGAGACGCTGCGGGTCAAGGGCAAGGCGGAGATCACCACCGACCCCACCCTGCTGGAGCCCTTGACGGTGGGAAGCAGGGCCCCGCTCTCCGGGCTGAAGGTGTCGGTGGAGGAGGCGTTCCTGCACTGCGGGCGCGCGCTGATCCGCAGCCGCATCTGGGACACCGACGCGCAAATCGACCGGTCGTCGTATCCCACCTACGGGCAGGTGCTCGCTGACCAGATCGCCGGTGCCGACGCCCGGGAGATCGACGCCGACGAGGACGAGGCCAACCGCGAGCGGCTGTACTGACCCCGACAGGAGGCAAAACGAAAATGGCCGAAGTTGAAGCGAAGCTAGCCGAGTTGGGCTACGAACTGCCGCCCCCGCCTGATCCGGTGGGCAACTACCTGCCACTGGCGCGCAGCGGCAACATCATGTGGCTGGCCGGCGTCGGCTCGCGCATGGCCACCGGCGAGGGCATCGCCGGCAAGCTGGGCGCCGACCTGACCGTGGATCAGGGCTACGAGGCGGCGCGTTGGGCCGCCCTGAACCTGCTGTCCCGGATGAAGGCGGAGCTGGGCGACCTGGACCGGGTCACCCGCATCCTCAAGGTGGTGGGCATGGTCAACAGCGCGCCGACCTTCACCCAGCAGGCCCGGGTGGTTGACGGCGCATCCGATCTGTTCGTCGCCTTGTACGGCGACCGCGGCCGCCACGCCCGCTCCGCCCCCGGCATGGGAGCCCTCCCCGGCAACACCGCCGTCATCTGCGACTGCGTGGTAGAGGTGGATGGCGGGTAGCGCGGATGGCTAGGGACCCTATAGGTTCGTTGCAAGAGTGTGTGACAACTCACCACTGGTAATCTAAGCCAAACGCGCAGGGGAGTCAGAGGACACCACAACTTTTATTCGAGACCGCGTTGCCGAGCTTTTCGCCGACGCCCGACAGGTCCAATCTCAAGCCATCGAGCGCCTTGAAGCCGGCGATCTTCGGGACGCAGCCGAGAAAGCCTGGTGCGCCACCAAGCGCGCCACCGACGCGCTGATTCTCGCCCATACCGGTGAGGAACCACCCACGACCGCAGCCACCACCGATCTCCTGGACGACCTGTGCCGCATCACGCCGCAGGCTGAAACGCTCCAGGGCCGTTATTACAGCCGCATATACCACCTGCACGGCATGTGTTTCTATTCCGGCTACTGCAACAGCCAGACTGAACGCCGCATCCGGGAAACTACCGCCTACATTGACGACGCCGAGAACCTGGCCGCAGGCTAGGCAGGGCTTGTGCAAAGTGATGGGCTTCTTTGGTTTCCGCTCATCCTGAGCTTGTCGAAGGATGCCGCCGTTGCCGGAGTCGTGGTTCGACAAGCTCACCATGAGCGGGAGGAGGGACATTGAACAAGCTCTGCAACCCAGGCGCGCCAGTTGCCTCTGACTCATACAGGCTGTCGACCGCCAGCTAGAAAAGGCTGGATACCACCGCGGCATCCAGCCTTCGATATAGATCGGGCGCGCCCGAGCGATCAGTCGTCGGCAGCCACCGCAGGTTCGCGGAGCTTCAGCGGGAAGGTACCGCCGAACAGGCCCTTCTCCGGATGGCGCTCCCACTGCGAGGCGGGCATCTCGTAGTAGACCTCGATCTCGTTGTCGTCGGGATCCAGCAGGTAGACGCCCAGCGAGACGCCGTGGTCGCTGATGCGATTGATCCGGACGCTGTTCTCCAGGAGCCGGTCATAAAGCTCCTGCAGGTCCTCGAAGGTCTCCATCTGCCACGCCATGTGCGCCTGCCCGACGATGCTGTGGTCCGGCCCGCCGGCGTCCATGCCGATGGCGCGGATGGCCAGCTCGTGGGACTTCTCGGTGTTGGCCGACATGAACACCGTCCCGCTGGGCGACCGCTCCATGATGGTCAGTCCCATCACGCGGGTGTAGAAGTCCAGCGAGCGTTCCATGTCCCGCACCCGCATTACCAGGTGCCCCAGATGCTTCGGTGTGTACGACATCTTCATTCCCTCCTCTTTTGGGTTCTCCGCTCTGACTGCCTGTCATCGCGAGAATACCGCCGGACATTCGTGGCAATCTCGCTGCCGCGGCAACTGCCGTTACCCTGCCGGGATTGCCGCGCTACGCTCGCAATGACCTTTGAGTACGGATGAAATCCGCCATTACTCTTGATCCAGGAACGCCTGCACTTTCTGGCGGAAGGGTTCCTTGTCGTAGTTGTTGAACAGCATCATGGCGTTGCGTACCGGGTTGCCGCCAAACATGCGCTCGTACAGCACCTGCCGCCCGCTGAACGAACTGCAGGACGCATCCCAGGCCAGGTGGAAGAGCTTGGAGCGGTCCCACGCGCTGGTGGAGTCGGTGGCCAGGTAGTGGTTGACCTCCGGCGCGATGCCGGCGCTGAAGTCCGCCTCGGCCGGCAGAGCCATCAGGCTGCTGGTGCCCAGCAATTGGGCGATCTCGATCATGCGGGGATACAGCGTCCTGCCGAACAGGGCGCGGCCGGCCTGGATTGGGCCCATCGCCGGAGACATCATCCCATACTGGTTGGGCTTGGCGTCGGCTTCGGCGGCGCGCAGGCAGGCCCGCAGCATGTCCCGATAGGTGATGATCTCGGCCACCTGCTCCTGCACCTGGGGAATGGAACCGGAACCCAGCGTTTCCACCATCAGATCGGCCAGGCCCAGCATGAACTCGGACTTGACCACGCAGCGGTTGAGAATCTGGTAGCCGGTGTGGGCGTTGGACATGGTGCCGGTGCCGTAGTTGTTGCACAGCTCCACGTCGCCCAGCAGGAAGACCCGCTCCCAGGGCACCAGCACATCGTCGAAGAACACCACGGTGTCCATTTCCTCGAAGCGCGAGCCCAGTGGGTGGTCGAAATGGGAGCGGCCCTGGTCCAGGCTCTGCCGGCACAGGAACTTGACGCCCGGGGTGTCGCACGGGATGGAGAAGGAGAAGGAGTGCTTCCAGTCGTCGTCGGCCAACCGGTGGCTGGCCACGGGATAGATGGCGATTTCATCGGAGATCGGGCCGAGGGTCGCCAGCACCCGGCTACCCCGCACCACCAGGCCGGCGTCGGTCTGCTTGATGGCGGTCAGCGCCACCTCCTCGGTCAGGTTGTCCGCGGCGGCCGGCGTGCGGCTGCGCTGGAGGTTGACCAGGGCGTGGGTGAGCGTGACGTCGTTCTCCCGCAGGAACTCGTGGTAGTTGAGGACGTTCTTCTTGAACTCGGGCCGGTCCTGGGCGAAGTAGTCGGCGGAGCCGGCCCAGGCGGTGAAGATCGAATTCATGAAGTCCGGCGAGCGGCCCATCATGCCGCAGCTGGCCCAGGCCCAGTGGGACATCATCTCCCGCTTGCGGATCAGGTCCTCCTCGGTGCGCGGGATCTGGAATGACAGGCCCACCGGATCGCCCGTGCTGGGCGAGGCAAAGGTCATTTCCTCGCGCAGCGTGGCGTCGTGCTGCATGTCGTACAGCGCGGCCACCCCCTTCACTCCGTTGCGCAGGCCGGGATGGGTGGTGACGTCCTTGACCCGCTCGCCGTCGATCCACACCTCCCGCGGACGGTCTTTGAGGCCGGCGATGTATTCCTGTCCGGTGCGCGCTGGCATGATCCTTCACCTCCTCTCAAAACCCGGGCGATCAGCACTGCGCACTGCTGATGTCATTGCGAGCGCAGGCGTGCCAATCCCTTCCTCAATAGCCTGAACGACGACGTTCCACACTGTTGGTGTCATTGCGAGCGCAGCGTGGCAATCTCGTCGGGGACAGTGTGGTTGCTTTGGCTGCGGGATTGCCGCGTCGCTTCGCTCCTGGCAATGACAGGGCCGCAGGTTACTTGAACTCCGGCATGACCTCCTGGGTCAGCAGCGCCAGGCTGCGGTGAACCGCTTCCTTGGGCAGGAAACCGCCGGGGTTCAGTTCGGCGGTGATGCCGGAGATGCCCAGCATGTCCTTGAACTCGTGCAGGCGGTCAACGACCTGCTCCGGACTGCCGAATACGACCCGTGTCTCCAGCAGGTCTTCGTAGGTCGAGTTGGCCAGCTTCTCGTAGCGTGCCTGGCGCTTCTCCGAGGCCTCCACGCCGGCCCGGCCCAGGGAGTACTCGAACAGCTCACGCTGGCGCCGGAAGAAGGCTTCGATGCTGTCCCGGGGTTCCTCAATCGCCTCGGCCTCGCTGGGCGCAATGTACATGGGAACGCGCACGTTGATGTCCCCGCCGTCGCCCGGGTGACCGGCGGCGCGCCATTCGTCCTTGTACTCCTGCAGGTTGGTCTTCACCTCCTCAACGTCCATGGTGCGCAGACCCAGGAAGATGGGTTGCCCCAGCCGGCCGATGCGCCCGAAACTGTCCTCGCTGCTGGCCGCGATACGCACCTTCGGATGCGGTTTCTGGTACGGGACCGGCGACAGGGTGGCGTTGGTGATCGTGTTGTACTTGCCTTCGTAGGAGAAGGTCTCCCCGGACCACGCCTGCAGGATGATGTCCAGCGCCTCCTGGAACCGCTCCTTGCTCTCGCCGTAGTCGATGCCCATGATGTCGTAGGCGCGCACGTTGCCGCTGCGTCCCACGCCCAGCTCGAAGCGTCCCTCGCTGAGCTGGTCCACGGTGGCGGTTTCCTCGGCGATGCGCAGGGGGTGGATCAGTGGCAACACCTGGACCGCCATGCCCGTCCGCAGCCGCTTGGTTCGGGTCGCAATCGAAGTGGCGACGATGATGGGCGCGGACAGCACGGAGCGGTTGGGGTTGAAGTGCATCTCGCCCAACCAGACGGTATCCAGCCCCAACTCTTCGGCCAGGTCGATTTCCTCGAAGGCTTCCTGGAATGCGTCCGCGTGGGTGGGGTGCCCGCCGATGTTGAAGTTGGCGTTGATTCCGAAGTCCATGTGTCTACCTCATGCGTGTTGGCAGGCGTATGGGCCGGAAAAATTCGCCCGACACCAGCGCCATGTCTGATAGCGGCAAAGTACAGCACACGCCAACCGGCGGTCAAGGCGGGATGTACCCGGCCGCACGGTCAGCGCGTCGTGTCGAGTAACGCGGCGGCGCGGAGACGAGAGCGTTAGAAAAATACGCTCAGGTTCTTGGCCAGGATGACGTTGCTGTCCAGGACGATGGTGCGGCGGGCGATCTGCCAGCTACCGTCCACGGGACGCAGCAGGTCCTCGCGGTAGCCGGAGAACAGGTTTTCCTCGGTCTCGTGGTGGGAGCGGTACAGCAGGAACGCCGTTTTGGCCTGTACCTCGCCGTCGGGCTGAGGATCGACAACCAGGTTGCCCACGATGTGCCGGGTGCGCGACGGCGGGTCCTCTCCCCATGCCATGCCCGTCTCCAGCCGTTCCACGCGCATGGTCAGGTAGGTCTTGTCGTCCTCGAAGATGGCCAGGTCACCCACGGGCGTAAGTTCCCGGTCGGTCTCGTGGCGATGCACATTCAGCCGCCGGGGCATGAAATAAAACACGTCCTCGGTGAACAGGTCCAGCCACTCCCGGAACCGCCGCTCGTCCAGCAGCCACGCCTCCCGGATGTAGAACTCCATCAACTCGTGCCAGAGTTCCATCCGCTCAGAGGCGGTGGATCGTGTCTAGGTAGCCATGACCGGTCTACCCGCGCAGCGTGGCCGTGCCCTCGTAGTCCATCGCCTTTGGCTCCAGGGGGATGTCCTCCCAGTTGTCGGCGTTCATGAACTGCTCCCAGCGGCGGTAAAAGAGGCGCTGGTTGCTTTCCGAGGTGTAGCGGCCGGCCACCACTCCCGGGTAATCGGGATGGCGGCGATCATGCCCCACGCCCATGGAGAGGTCCTGAGTGTACTTGCGTCCCATTCGCGTCAGGCCTGATTCGGTGACGCCGCGCCAGTTGTCCATGTCGTCCTGCTCGAAGATGCCGTTGACGCCGTTGTAGTTGGCGCTGCCCCGACGCAAAGCCGTTTTCAGCTCGTCCGGCATGTCCTTTTCCAGCACGACGAAGTGCCAGAACTCGGTTTCCAGCGGCCCTCGCGGGTGGGCCAGCCGCAGCCCCAACACGCCGTTGGGGAACAGGCTATGGTTGCCCAGATTCAGCCGGGTGCGCAGGCTACCCAGCCGTCGCTCCGCCTCGGGCAAGGTGGCGCGATAGTATTCCTCGAAGGCCGCCAGGTTCTCGGGGGTGACGCCGTGGGTCTGGCGGACCTGGTCGGCGCGCTCCAGGAACCGCATGGTGAGGGAGTGGCCGTTGACGAACAGGTGCTTGTTCTCCGACTGGAACTGCTGCTCGTGGGTCAGGCGGGGGATGCCGCGATGCCGCCCCTGCACGATGATGGTGGACAGGTGCGTGGTGGGCACGTGGTAGTTGTCGGAGCAGTTGTCCACCGCCGTCTTCCAGTTCAGCGGCTCGATCCACTTGATGGGGCCAATGGCCTCGGTGCCGTTGTCCAGCCGGTTGAAGCTGACGTCCAGCAGCCAGCGGGCGTCGCCCAGGTAGTCGTCCAGGCTGGGCGCGCCGTGGTCCCAGGTGGCGAACACGATGCCGGCGTAGGTGTCGACCCGCGCCTCCACCAGGCCCAGGCAGTCGCGGTCCAGCGCGCCGTAGTAGGCCTCCTCGTCGCCGGGCACGTACTCCAGCGCGCCCTCGTTGGAAAAGGTCCAGCCGTGGTAGGCGCAGGCGAAGTTGCGGGAGTTGCCTACGTCAGTGCGCACGATGCGGTTGCCCCGGTGGCGGCACATGTTCAGGTAGGCCCGCAGGTTGCCCCGCCCGTCGCGACACAGGATCACCGGCTCCTCGCCCATGTAGGTGTGGAAGAAATCATTGGTGTTGGGCACCAGCGACTCGTGGCCAATCATGAGCCAGGCCCGCCCGAACACCTTCTCCTGCTCCTCGGCGTAGATGTCCGGGTCGACAAATATGCGCCGGTCCAACTGTCCGGTTTCGAGGTCGATTATCTGGTGCTTGCGGTCCACGGCAACCATCGCACACCCCCGGTGATGTCAAATCAGGGCTTCGGCGACAGTATCAATCATCCCGTGCGCCATGTCCATCCATACGCTAGAGTACGGAAGACCTTTAAATCACTTGCGTCCAGCAACGTGGGCAGTGGATCATAAGACCATCCGAACACACCCGGGATCTGCTGATGCGGATCTGAAAAGTACGATTTGCGTATCGTTGTGCGTACGCCCGTAGGTTCGGCGATGAAGTCAATTGCCCAGGTTGCGATTACCGAGTGTCACGGAACTAATGCGCATCGGAAAGGTGGAATAAATGGGACGATTCAGCGGGGCTGGCCCCGAGTGGGAAGAGGTTTTCAATGCCTTGTTTCAGGAGGAACACCCGAGACGGGAAGTACTCGGGTTTTTTGTGCTCTCTCTGCTGTTCGCATTCACTGTCAGCACGGTGATCGAGTTCCTGCTCATTTGGCAAGGGATTAACATGGCAGGATTGGGGGTCTTCGTCATGGGGGGTCTGGTCGCTCTGCTACTCCATACGGTCGTCAAGTTGCATATAATCCTGGGTTGGATCGCGTCGATACCTACCGAGGTCCCCACTACGTCAAAGAGAGTGTCCGCTCTGGCATATCTAACCACTTTGGAGGCTGCTAGTAATAGTTCAAATAAGACGTTCGAACCCCACATCAAGGTACTGGGGACTATCTTGCTTGCCGGCACGTATATTGCAAACGCCAATGAACCCGAATTAGCTAAAGCACTAACGCTCCCCTTCGTTGAAGAACATCCTTTGGTCGTGGCCGCCGTGGCAGTCGCCATCGGGACGTTTTTCACCAACCACAGAAACGTCTGGTATCTGCTAGGAGACGGAGGACGCTTACGCCAGATCGTCCTGTCGTTTGGCAAGTTTAGGTTAGGCATAGCCTTGGGGTTTATCGCATCTTCACTTACGACCGTAGCAAGCGTCATTTGGGCTTCTTGGCTTTTCGATTAGCGGTGATGTCCGTGGAAGTACGAACCCTGACCGTCAAACCTAGGGGCTCAAAATTTGCAAGAGAAGAAGACTATGCAGGAATTCACAGAAGTGGGTGCGCATAGGAGCAGCACCACGCCGAAATACGGAACGCTCGCGCCGATGCCACTTTGGGCTTTAGGAGCCAAGGTTCCGACGATCGCCGCCGTGATTGGAATCCTTTGGTCCGCGGACTATCCGCAGGGAGAATGGGCGTTTTTGGCTTTGTTACTTGGTTGCTGCGTAGCATTAACCCGAGGGCTAATGCTGCTGCCGTTGTTAATAGTCGGTGGCTTGATGGCCCGTGCAAACAGGCCAAGAATGCCGTTCGGACCACAGACGGTATTCCGACCGACGGTTGATCCTGGAACGTCTCCCGTCAGTATGGAGGAGGCCGTGCAGGCTCGAAAAGTAGGGGCAGTGCTCGGTGGGTTTGGGTCCAGAGTGGTAACGTGGAGCATTGCTATCTTTAGCGTAACCTATATTGCACCTCTCCTCACTCTACCCCGTCTCGATCTGTCTGTCGCGGTTTTCACCATCGCAGCGTTTTGTCTGGTCCTGTCCGCTGTGCTAGTGTCGTTAGGGACCTCAACTCTCGCGCTGTTCTTGGACAAATCCCGAGGTCAGCGATTGTGGCGACAACTTTTTGCGACCCACATCTTACAGTTCATGGGAATGGTTGATTGGCCTATAGACATGGAACACCGCTCAGCAAGAAAGCAGAATGCCTGACACTCTCTCGGCACACCGGGTCATTGTTGCCTTGGAAAGCTTGACCGTCTCCCCGGGGACGTCAACATCAGTGGCGGAATGCGGTGCCATGCGGCTGGACCGTCCCTAAGCCCGGAGCCGGTCGGCGTCTCATCACAATCCTCGAGACATTCCAAGGATGTACAAAACCAACAACAACCTCCGTGAGGGACAACAGACATGACCGCCGCCGCGTTCACCGAAGCATCCACCAGCCGGACCGTCATGGTCGGTGACATGCCAGTGCACTACCACGACGTCGGCGACGGCGAACCGGTGGTCATGCTGCACTCCTACGGAATCGGGACCACCGGATGGATCACCTTCCACAAGGTGCTGCCCGCCTTCGCCGAGCGCTACCGCTGCATCGTCATGGACCTGCCCAACTTCGGGCGCACCGGGCCGGTGGTGTACAACGAGCCGCTGCACAACCTGCAGGCCCGCACCGCGCTGGGACTGATGGACGCGCTGGGCATTGACAAGGCCCACCTGCTCGGCAACTCCCAGGGCGGGCAGTCCGCGATGGTGCTGGCGATGAAGGAGCCAGAGCGGGTCAACAAGCTGGTGTTCGGCGCCTGCCACATCCGCACCGGCGGCGACCTGTACCTCATGGGGAACCGCCCCTCCGAGGGCAGCATCATCACGCGGGAGACGCGTGACAGCCCCACCCGCGACAACGTCCGCCGCTACCTGCAAACGCATATCGACGACAACGCGCTGGTGACCGACGAGCTGGTGGACTACATCCACGGCCACTACACCGGCAACCCCGACCACATCGAGGCCGACGCGAAGTCGGTCAGCGTGCCCTACGACCACGGCGTCGACCTGCCCAACATCACCGCGCCCAGCCTCATCATCTGGGGGCGCTACGACCGCATGTGCGTCTTTGAAATAGGCATCGCCGCCCTGAACAACCTGGAGGACTCGCGGCTGGTGGTGCTCAACAACTGCGGCCACTGGGTGCCCTTCGAGAAGCCCGAGGAGTACACCGCCCACGTGCTCAACTTCCTGCAGGGTTGGTGAGGCGGCGTGCTAGGCGAGCCCTCACGCGTACCCGTCCTGTAATCGCGAGGCTCGAAGCCACGTAGCGATCTAGTGCCCGCAGTAGCGTTCCCTGCCCCGACGAGATTGCCGCGCTGCGCTCGCAATGACCTTGGAAAGGCCCTAGCCAATTTCGCATGGATATTCAGGATGCACTGGATACGATTAGATCCTGATTCAAGTAGAAAAGGCGTCGGAGATGTGGGCGCTCACGCGTACCCAGTTTGTCATCGCGAGGAGCGCAGGGACGTGGCGATCTCGTTGCTGAAAGAGACCGCCGTTGCCCCAATGAGATTGCCGGGCTTCGCTCGCACTGGACTTTGTTCAAAATTGGGGGGTCATGGACGAACTCACGCCTACTGGGTTGCGTTTGCAGAGCAGGATTTTCCAATGTCCCGGGTAGAAACCCAACATCCATGAAATCCTTGCCTCACTTTACGTTCAACTCAGGGACATCCTCCCAGGCATCAGTCAAATGTACAAAGTCCAGTCGCAATGACATTTCGAATGAAACTCGTACGTGCAAGGAGACAGGTGGGCTTGCGGTTGCAAACGCGCCGCTGATGGACCCGTTCGATCCGATTTATCCATGTCTATCCATGCAAATCTCCCTGGCCGCCCCTAGGGACGGACGCTCCGGGTTGGGGGCCCATGAACCTGGCGGAGGCGCGACGAAATTCGCCGTCGCCTTGACATTTACCACCCCGGCAGGTAGTATTGATGGCAGTTAAAAACTGTATACGCTGCTGGAACCCTTATTCAGACAGGCGGAGGGAACGGCCCTGTGAAGCCTGGCAACCTGTCCCGCCCACCCCGTGGGATGAGGTGCTAAATCCGGCGTCCCGGTATTCGGCGCACGATGCGTCCGGATACCAAGGCGGGACGAAAGATGAGGGGCGGACTGTGTAAGGTGGCTCTCCCAAGTGCGGGTGGGCCTTTATTTTTGCCTGTCGAAAACGCAGATTCCACCAGTATTATCGCAGCGTAACACAGTGCGCCAAATACGCACTCCACATTGTCTACCCACTTATGAACGAAATTCGCCCCATCAACTGGACGGGCAGCCGGCTGGAGCTCCTGGATCAGACGCTCCTGCCCCACGAGCACGTTACCGTCCGCATCACCGACTACCGCGCGGCCGCGTCTGCCATCACCGAAATGCGCGTGCGCGGGGCACCCGCCATCGGCGTGACCGCCGGCTACGCCATGGTACTGGCCGCCGCCGAGTTGCAGTCCCGGGAGCGGGACCACTTCATCGGCGCGCTGCGACAAGCCGGGGCCCACATCGCCGCCGCCAGGCCCACCGCCGTCAACCTTGGTTGGGCCGTCCGCCGGATGATGCGCGTGGCCGAGGTCGAACCCGACCCCGGCAGCATCCTGCCCCGCCTGGAAGAGGAAGCCCGTCGCATCCAGGAAGAGGACGAGGCCATCAACCGTCGTATCGGCGAACACGGACGGGCTCTGATGCCCGCCGACGGCCAGGGCGTGCTGACCCACTGCAACACCGGCGCCCTGGCGACGTCAGCCTTCGGCACCGCGCTGGGCGTGATCCGAGCGGGCTGGGAAGCCGGCGGACGGTTCAACGTGTACAACACCGAGACCCGGCCCTGGCTGCAGGGCGCTCGTCTCACCTCCTGGGAGTTCCAGCAGTTGGGCATCCCGGCCACGCTCATCGCCGACTCGGCGGCGGGTGTGCTGATGCAGAAGGGCGAGGTGTCCTGCGTCATCACCGGCGCGGACCGGATCGCCGCCAACGGCGACACCGCCAACAAGGTGGGCACGTACATGCTGGCGGTGCTGGCGCACGAGAACGACATCCCGTTCTATATCGCTGCGCCCACGAGCACGGTGGACTTGGCCATTGCCCACGGCGACGACATCGCCATTGAGGAACGGCCGCAGCATGAGGTGACCGGCTACGGCGGCGCGCCCACCGCGCCCGAGGGCACGCCGGCGTACAACCCGGCCTTCGACGTGACGCCCCATCGCTACATCGCTGGCATCGTCACCGAGACCATGGTGTGCCGGCCGCCGTACACGGAGTCGCTGCGGCGAGCGGTGGACGCGACCTGAGGCTTTCGGAGTCCGTGGATTCCTGCTTTCGCAAGAACGACGAGATGAACACGCGGGAACGGCGAGGAAGATCGGGGAACGACGAGACACACGGGACCCTCGACGAGATACACGGGACGCTCAAGGAAAACAAATGACGATTGACCAACAGACCCGCCGCCGCATGGCCCGCACCGGCCTCACCGCCTGCGACCCGGAGCGCGCCTGCCCCGGCTACACGCTGTATGCGCCCATGTCCGGCGCCGGCGAGGTCTACCTGCTGGACATCAACGGCGACGTGGCCCACCGGTGGCAGATGCCCTACCCGCCAGGCCTGTATGGCTACCTGCTGCCCAACGGCAACCTGTTCTACGGGGGCAAGGTGCGCGAGGACGGCGGCTGGGAAACCTTCGAGGCGATGAAGCGGTTCAAGGGCGGCATCATGCTGGAGGCCGACTGGGACGGCAACATCCTGTGGGAGCACCGGGACCCGGTCCACCACCACGACGCGCGGCGCACCGAATCGGGCGGTTGCATCTACATGACGGTGGAGCGGATGGACGACGCGCAGGCGGCCACCATCAAGGGAGGCCAGCCCGGCACGGAGTCGCGGGAAGACTATACCGGGATGTGGGCCGACGTGCTGGTCGAGGTTGATGCCAACGGCAACCGCATCTGGGAATGGCACGCCGCCGAGCACCTGGACCCCGAGCGCCACGTCGTCACCTTCAACGACCTGCGGGACGAATGGAGCCACGGCAACACGGTGGCGCCGCTGGGCAATGACCGGGTGATGTTCAGCTTCCGCAACATTTCCACCGTGGGGATCATCGACAAGGCCAGCGGCAACATTGTGTGGCAGATCGGCGATGAGGTGCTGTCACAGCAGCATGACCCGTCCATGCTGGACAACGGCAACGTGCTGATCTACGACAACGGGTCGCACAACCGCTACAACCCGCTGCCGGCGTCCCGGGTCATCGAGGTGGACACGTCCACCAACGAGATCGTGTGGCAGTACCGGGACAACCCGCCGTTCAACTTCTTCAGCGCGTACATTTCCGGCGCGCGGCGGCTGCCCAACGGCAATACCCTGATCACCGAGGGCCAACCGGGGCGCATCTTCCAGGTCACCCCTGACGGCCAGGTGGTTTGGGAGTACATCAACCCGCACTTCGGGCCCAACGAGCAGGGCTTCGAGGTCAACAGCGTCTTCAGGTCCACTCACTACCTGCCGGAGCAGGTGCCGCAATTGCGGTGAGAGGCGTACCCGATGGCGGCCCGACAATCCGACGACTCGGTGACTGGTATGGCAGCTATTGCCGCCTGGACGTACGGATACCATCTCTCTACGCCGCGCATCTTCGCGTTGTCCGTCGTCAGCTTCGGCCTGTACCTGTTCTACTGGGCCTACCGGACGTGGGACCAGTACCGGGAACACACGGGCGCGAATGTCTATCCCGTGTGGCATGCCCTGGCCATGCTGGTGCCGATCTACGGGTGGTTCCGGTTCTACGCCCACTGCAAGGCGTACCGCGACCTTATGGAGGAACGTGGCGTCCCGCACAACCTCAGGATGGCGCCCATCCTGGTGGTCCTGATCATTGCGACGGCGGCGTGGAGCCCGGTGCCCACCCAATGGCTGAACCGCTACCTGGGCGAGAGCGCCATCGCGGTCATGATCGACCTGATCCTGGACGTAGTTAGCCTGGTCGGGATGCTGGTGGCAACTGCCATGGTTTGCCGGATCCAGGCGAACTTCAACCGGTACTGGGCCTCGGTGGACGGTGAGCTGGCCAACCGCGCCAGAGTGGGCCGGGGAGCGATGGTACTGGCGGCCCTGGGATTGATCCTGTGGTTCACCATCGCCGGTTACTACGTCCAATACTATCTGTCCAACTGACAGATCATCCTGGCAAAACAAACGCAAGCAGTTCGATGACAACCTGGCAGCCTGACATTTACGGAAACGACGAACCCCTGGCCGGGGATCTGGCCGGAGGGGCGCATATATCCACGACGCGCATCATCCTGCTGTCGGTCATCAGCATGGGCCTCTACTGGTTCTATTGGATGTACCGCACCTGGAAGCAATACCGCGACTACACCTTCGAGATGGCGACCGCAAATGGGCAAACCCACTACCCGGTGTGGCATGGGTTGACGCAGTTCCTGCCCGTGTACGGCTTTTTCCGTTACCACGCCCACATCCGGCAGTACAAGGATCTGATGGTGGAACGGGGCGTGCCCGACACGCTGAATTTGGGCCTGCTCACCACCTTCGTCGTGATCAACGGGATTGTCAGCATCGCCGGCGGAATCATGCGGAGCCCTGACATGTACAGCGGCGCCGTGCTCGTGACCGGCCTCATCCTCAGCATCGTTGCGCTGGTCTTGAGCATCGTCCTCCTGTGCGTCATGCAGTCCAACCTCAACCGGTACTGGGCCAGTGTGGACGGTCGTTTGCTGCAGTCCGCGCGTTTCGGCAAGGGCGAGGTGGTGTGCATCGTTTTGGGCATCATTTTCTGGGCGGGCGTTGTTGCGGCCGTAATCTGGCCCTAGCCGTGATCGAGCGGTTCAATCAATTTTTCAGACCATTGGGGAAATCAATTTAATGCCTAGCCAACCACAAGCGGAAATCGCCATCATCGGCGGCAGCGGCCTGTACGAGATACAGGGCTTTGCCGAAACGGCCGTGGTGGACATCGACACGCCCTACGGCAAGCCCAGTGACCTGATTACGGTGGGCGAGTTGCTGGACGTGCCCGTGGCTTTCCTGCCGCGGCACGGCCGGGGGCATCGGGTGAACCCGACCGAGTTGCCCTTCCGGGCCAACATCTACGCGCTGAAGACCCTGGGGGTGAAGCAAGTCGTGTCGGTCAGCGCGGTGGGCAGCCTGCAGGCCGAGTACGAACCGCAGCATGTGGTGGTGCCCGACCAGCTCATCGACCGCACGCGCCGCCGGGACAGCACCTTTTTTGAGGAAGGCGTCGTGGCGCACATCTCCTTCGCCGATCCCTTCTGCCTCGGCATCAGCACGGTTATCGCCGATGGCGCGGCCGGGCAGGGCATACCCACGCACCAGGGCGGTACCCTGGTGGTGATGGAGGGCCCGGCCTTCTCGACCCGCGCCGAGTCGAACATGTACCGGTCGTGGGGCGGCGACATCATCGGCATGACCACGCTGCCAGAGGCCAAGTTGGCCCGCGAAGCCGAGATGTGCTACGCGGTGATGGCGTGGGTCACCGACTACGACTGCTGGCATCCCGACCACGACGACGTGACGGTGGAGATGGTGGTGGAGAACCTGGTGGCCAACGTGGCCAACAGCCGCATAATCCTGCGCCACATCATGCCGGAGCTGGCGGCGCTGGGTCCGTGCGACTGCCAGACGGCGCTGACCAACGCCATCATCACCGACCGACGCCGCATATCCGAAGCGGCCTACCGCCGGCTGCACCCCATCGCCGGCACCCATCTTGATCTGCCACCAAACTGACGTAAAGGTCCGATTGCATGGATGAACAGGATAGACGAGATTTTGGATCTTTCTGAAAGGATGCTTCCATCCCCAACATCCTGTGTATCCATGCCGACGATGCAAGGAGGTAATTGATATGCCACGACAGAACCCAGGCGAACCGTACTACCGGGTTGATTCGCCCGAGGCTTTGCAGATCCTGCAGGCCGACCCGGAAGGCACCGTCGTTGTCGACGTGCGCCGGGACGACGAATGGGTCACCGGCCACGCCAGCGGCGCGATCCACATCAACGTGGACGACCTGCCGGGTCGCATGGACGAAGTGCCCGAGGACAAGAAGCTGCTGTTCATCTGCGCGGCCGGCGTCCGCAGCGGACTGGCTTGCGAGCTGGCCGCCGCCATGGGCTACGACTCGGAGATGCTCTACAACGTGGACGACGGCACCCCCTCGTGGATCGCCGCCGGCAATCCCACGTCCTACGGGGACAATCCGTAACTGACCAGGCAGCCGCAGGAGTTCAAGGCCGCCGTTTTCAACGGCACGGGCAACCGAGGAACTTTCATCGAGCGATTGCTGGAAGTCCTCGCGGTCTCCCGAATGGCGCACTAGAGATTGCCTGCCGCTGCCGTCATTCCCATCACTCTCGTCATTCCCGCAAAAGCGGGAATCCAGTGGAGGCATCATGCAGCCGATGTGCCCATCGCAGCGGCCTTGCTGGGTTCCTGCGGAAGCAGGAACGACGGTACGCCCTTCAGATAGTCAACAGACTTAAACACAATCACAAAATGAGAGGTACGACGATTTGACTGTTCAGAAAACCCAAGGCGACGTGAAAGACCTTTCCCTGGCCGCGGCCGGCGTTGACCGGATCCGCTGGGCCGGGCGAGAGATGCCCGTCGTCAACATGATCACGGAGCGGTTCCGCCAGGAGAAGCCCCTGGACGGCGTGCGGATGGCGGCGTGTCTCCACGTCACCACCGAGACGGCCAACCTGGCCATCGCCCTGAAGGAAGGCGGGGCCGACCTGGTGATCTGCGCCAGCAACCCGCTGAGCACGCAGGACGAGACCGCCGCCGCGCTGGTGCAGGAGTTCGGGATCCCGACCTACGCCATCAAGGGCGAGGACAACGAGACCTACTACCAGCACATCAACGCGGTGCTGGACCATGCCCCCAATGTCACCATGGACGACGGCGCCGACCTGGTGGGCATCCTGCACAAGGAACGCAGCGACCTGCTGTCCAACGTGATCGCCGGCACCGAGGAGACCACCACCGGTGTGGTGCGCCTCACCGCCATGGCGGCCGACGGCCAGCTGAAGTACCCGATCATCGCCGTGAACGAGGCCGAGACGAAGCACTTCTTTGACAACCGCTACGGCACCGGACAGAGCACGCTGGACGGTATCACCCGCGCCACCAACATCCTGTGGGCCGGCCGCCGCGTCGTGGTCGGCGGGTACGGCTGGTGCGGACGCGGCGTGGCTTCCCGCGCTCGGGGCATGGGCGCCCAGGTCATCGTGACCGAGATTAACCCCGTGCGCGCCCTGGAGGCCGTGATGGACGGGTTCCAGGTCATGACCGGCCTCCAAGCCGCGCAGCAGGGCGAGGTGTTCATCACCGTGTCCGGCGGCTGGCACGTCATCGGCAAGGAACACTTCGAGGTCATGGGCGACGGCGCCATCGTCGCCAACAGCGGCCACTTCAACGTGGAGATCGACATTCCGGCCCTGGAGGCCATGTCGGTCAGCCACCGGGAAGTCCGCCCCTTCGTCGAGGAGTTCCAGATCGCCGACGGGCGGCGCATCTACCTGCTGGGCGAGGGCCGGCTGATCAACCTGGCCGCCGCCGAGGGGCATCCGTCCGCCGTCATGGACATGAGCTTCGCCAACCAGGCGTTGAGCGCCGAATACCTGGTGAAGAACCACTCCAGCCTGGGCACCGGCGTGCACGTGGTGCCGCGGGAGATCGACGCCGAGGTGGGCCGTCTCAAGCTGGAGTCCATGGGCATCAGCATCGACACCCTGACCGCGGAACAGACCGCGTACAACGAAAGCTGGGAAGAGGGCACCTAACCGTAACGGTTCAGACCTGAGGCATCCTGCCGCAATCAGAACCGCCCGCAACCAGAACCGTCATTCCTGCTTCTGCAGGAATCCAGAGCCTCCGCGAACCGACAACGCTGAGCGAGGCAAAGACATCCTGGATACCGGCGAAAGCCGGTATGACGGTGTGTAAAACAACATCATTCGGAGGAACCGAACAATGCCAATTCAGTTTATGACCTCGCCCAAGTACCTGCTCACGTCCGAGTCAGTGACCGAAGGGCACCCCGACAAGGTGTGTGACCAGATTTCCGACGCCGTGCTGGACGCCGCCCTGAGCGTCGATCCCATGAGCCGCGTGGCCTGCGAGACCGTGGCCGGCAAGAACCTGGTCATGGTCACCGGCGAAATCACGACCAAGGCTGACCTGGACTTCGACGCCATCACGCGCCAGACCCTGCTGGAGATCGGCTACACCGAGCTCAAATACGGGATCGATGGCTATTCCTGCGGCATCATCCGCAACGCCAGTCAGCAGTCGCCGGACATCAACGCCGGCGTCAGCACCGCGCTGGAGGCCCGCAACAATGGCTCCGAGGCCGACGCCCGCCGCGCCACCGGCGCCGGCGACCAGGGCATGATGGTCGGGTTCGCCTGCAATGAGACCGACGGCCTGATGCCGCTGACCGTTGACCTGTCCCACCGCCTGGTGGAGCGCCTGGCCGCCGTGCGCAAGAACGGCACGCTGCCCTACCTGGGCCCCGACGGCAAGAGCCAGGTAACCGTGGAATACCGCTACGGCAAGCCGCATCGCGTGGACGCCGTTGTCATCAGCTCGCAGCATGACGACACCGACGACCGCGAGGCCTTCAGCAAGAAGATCTATGATGATGTTCGCAAGCACGTCATCGAGCCCATCGTCCCGGCCAACCTGCTGGACGCCGACACCAAGATCTTCGTCAATCCCAGCGGCTGGTTCGTGGTCGGCGGCCCCCAGGGTGACACCGGCCTCACCGGCCGGAAGATCCTGGTGGACACCTACGGCGGAATCGCCCGCCACGGCGGCGGCGCCTTCTCCGGCAAGGACCCGACCAAGGTTGACCGCTCCGGCGCCTACGCAGCCCGCTACGTGGCCAAGAACCTGGTGGCCGCCGGCTTCGCCGACCGGCTGGAGGTGCTCGTCTCCTACGCCATCGGCGTCGCTGAGCCGACGTCCGTGGCCATCGAGACCTTCGACACCAACCACATTCCCAACGAGAAGATCGAGGAACTGGTGCGCGAGTACTTCGACCTGCGCCCCGGCGCGATCATCGAGGACCTGGGACTGCGGCAGCCCATCTACCGGAAGACCGCGGCCTATGGCCACTTCGGTCGCACCGACCTGGACCTGCCTTGGGAGCGCACCGACAAGGCCGAGGCCCTGAAGCAGGCCGCGGCCTCCGTCGCCACCGCCGGCGACTAATTCACCGATATCGGTCAACCCGCTGATTTGCGCCCCGCTCTGCTTCCAGGGCGGGGCGTATTGCTGTTCCAATTCTGGGGAAGTCCTTGCGCGTACCCAGTCGGGGAAGGCAGGGGCAATTCGCATGGATAAACATGGATGAGCAAGATTGAAGCGGTCTCATGAGTACCCGATTGTCATCGCGGGAAGCATAGCGACGTGGCGATCTGATTGTCAGGAGAACCATTCCCATGGCGACGAGATTGCCGCGCTTCGCTCGCAATGACGGCTCGGGCGAAACTGGTTGTGCGCGGTCGGGGAAACCCTGGCATCCAGAGTATTGGTATCTTGAATGGTTCAAACGCGCACCGCAATATATCCGTCCAGTCGATTGATTGACGCTAGAATTGTGGTGCTCTGGTGCAGTAGTGCGTTTCACTTGTTCAAGTAGTGGTAATCCATGGATAGCATAGTTCCCCTGCGCAGGTTCGCCTCCTGGCTCATTGATCGCCTGCTGTTCCTGGCCGGCGCCATTGCGGTCGTGTTCATCATCCAGAAGCTGGGGTCGCCCGGTCCCGACGCCATCGATTTCGACGTCTACGATTTCCTGGCGATACAGGTGCCGCTGGCGCTGCTGATCACCTACGTCCTGTGGTTCGGCATAATCGTCAAGTTTGGGCCGCCCGGGCGTCGCCTGACGGGCACGGACGTGAAGCGGCGGCGCGGCGGGAACGCGAGTTGGTGGATGAAGGCGATTCGCGCGGGGGTGAAGTTCCTGCTGCACCTGACGCTGATCGGCTTCTTCGTCGACGCCGCCTTCATACTGAGAGACCGTAACGAACGGCGGTCCATTCCGGACCGCGTTGCCGGCACGGTGATCGCCCGCCGCCGTTGGCGCTGACCCCCGGTGCTATAATCCCGGCATGACCTCTCCCATCAAGTTCGGAACCGACGGTTGGCGCGGAATCATCGCCGACGATTTCACCTTCGCCAACGTGGCGCGCTGCTCGCAGGGGCTGGCCGACTACCTGCGGATTGAAGGATCGGCCGGCGATGGGTTGGTGGTGGGTTACGACACCCGTTTCGCGTCGCGCGAATTCGCGGAGACGGTGGCCTCGGTGATTGCGGGCAACGGCATTGCGGTCAGGCTGTGCAAGGAACCGGCGCCGACGCCGGTGGTCAGCCACCAGGTGGTTCATAGTGGCGCGGCCGGCGGGGTGGTGATCACATCGAGCCATAACCCGGCGGCGTGGAGTGGTTTCAAGTTCAAATCGGCGCAGGGCGGCAGCGCCAGCCAGGCCATGACGGACACGCTGGAGCTGTGCATCGAATCGGCGCGACCGCCGCGAACGCTGGCGCTGGATGCCGCTCGCGACGCCGGTCTGCTTGAGGATATCGACCCCGTTCCGGCGTACCGTGAGTCCATCGCCGGGCTGGTGAACCTGGACGCGATTCGCGCCGCCGGGTTGAACGTGCTGGTGGATGCCATGCACGGCGCCGGCGCGGGTTTCATTTCGGCGACGCTGAAAGGCGGGACGACCACGGTCACTGAGCTGCGGGCAGAAGTGAACCCGTCGTTTCCCGGCATGGCCCAGCCGGAACCCATCGCGCACAACCTGGCCGAACTATGCCGCCGTGTGCCGCAGGACGGCGCATCGGCTGGCCTGGCGTTGGATGGCGACGCGGACCGCATTGGCCTGGTGGACGAGAACGGCCGCTTCGTCAGCACGCTGGAGGTGTTCTCGCTGCTGGCCCTGTACCTGCTGGAGCGGGGCGATCGCGGCGCGCTGGTGAAAGGGGTCACCGCGTCGGTGATGCTGAACAAACTGGCGCAGCGGTACAGCGTGGACATCGCCGAGATGCCGGTGGGTTTCAAGAACATCGGCCCGCGCTTCCAGACGGACGACGCGTTGCTGGGCGGCGAGGAGAGCGGCGGGTACGCCTTCCGCGGCCACATACCGGAGCGCGACGGCATCCTCAGCGGGTTGCTGCTGCTGGAGTACATGGCCATCGCCGGGCTGACTGCCTCGGGCATGGTCAGTCATCTGTTTGACCTGGTGGGCGAGCATCACTACCAGCGGCGGGACGTCGGTTTCGATCCAGCGCAGCGAACGGTGATCATGGGCCGCCTCGGCGGCGAGCCGCTTGCGGAGCTTGCGGGCATGGCCGTGCACGGCATGGATGAGATCGACGGGCGACGCTGGATGCTGGACGCCGGCTGGGTCGCGGCCCGGTTCTCAGGAACGGAGCCGCTGCTGCGCATCTACTGTGAGGCGGACACGACGGCCAACGTGACCCGTCTGCTGGACGCGATGCAGGCCCACCTGGGCGTCTGAACGGACTGGCCGTGCTGCGTACCCGCTTCACTGACCTGCTGGGGCTGTCGCTCCCGGCTATGAATGCGCCGATGAGCAACCACAGCGGCGGTACGCTCGCGGCGGTGGTGTCGGAGGCCGGCGGCTTGGGCACCTTCGGGGCCAGCAATGGCTTGGGTTCGGACTGGCTTCGGGAGCAGATTGCGTACATCAGGGCGACGACTGACCGGCCGTTCGGTGTGGGCTTTATCACCCAGCTCATCGAACCGGACCCGGAGAACTTCGAGATCGTGATGGATGAGGGTGTCCCCGTGGTGATATTCTCGTTCACGGACCCGCAGCCCTGGCTGGGCCGGGCGCGGGACGCGGGAGCCGTCGCCGTCTGCCAGGTGCAGTCCCTGGAGCTGGCGAGGGTGGCCGTCGATGGCGGCGCGGACGTGCTGATGGTTCAGGGCAACGAGGCCGGTGGGCACACCGGGGGCATGAACCTGCTGCCGCTGCTGGTGGCAGTGGTCGAGGAATATCCGCACGTTCCCGTGCTGGCGGCGGGAGGCATCACCACGGGGCGGGCCCTGGCGGCGGTGCTGGCCGCCGGCGCCGAGGGAGCGTCGCTGGGAACCGCCCTGCTGGCCACGCCGGAGGCGGTGGAAGTGCCCGAGGCATTCAAGGAGCAGGTTGTTCTATCCGATGGCCAGGACACGGTGTTTACGCGGCTGTACGACCTGCTGGGGGACACACCCTGGCCCACTGGAATCGCGGGGCGGGTATACCGCAACCGCCTGGTGCGGGAGTGGGACGGTCGGGATGAGGCCGTGATGCATCATCGGGAAGAGTTGGCCTCGGACGTTGCTGCTGCCCGCGCTCGGCATGATCCCGAAGTATCGTCGGTCTACATGGGGCAAGGAGCGGGCGCGGTGAACGCCATTCGCCCGGCGGCCGAAGTGATGGGCGACATTTGCCGGGAAGCGGAGCGGTTGTTGCTGAGCCTGAGGGAATGATCACTCGGCGAGTTCCGCCAGTGCTGGCCGGAGTTCGTTCCGTGCCATCACGCACAAGCGTTGAACCGATGTCTACCAGGCGACGTATTAATTAGCGAGGCTCCGTCATGGAATATGCAACGCCATTACGGCGGATGTTCGCCTTCCTACTCGATGGTATTCTCTTTTTTCTAACGCTGATCATCGGTTATCTAATCTGGTGGCTGATTGTCCTGGGACGCGGCCAGACTCCCGGCAAGCAGTTGCTGGGCATACGCGCCGTAAAACGCCACGGCGATCCAGCGGGGTGGGGCGCCACATTCGTGCGCGAGATAGTCAAGACCGTTGCCCATTGGTTCGTCATAGGATTTTTCGCCGACATTGTTCTGATGCTCATCGACGAGGAAGAGCACCGCTCGCTGGCGGACCGGGTAGCCAACACGGTAATCATCAGAAACGAGTAGCAGGTCGTGTGTTCAGACGCGCTCGACCACAGATCACCACAAATAATTGGACGCCGCGCTCATCGGGTGAATGCCATGACTACACCAGCGGAAACTCCGACCACTGCAACCTCTCTGTGGGACCGCCTTCCCATCAGCCGTAGCGTCATGCTTGGGGCCCTCATTGCCGCCGTGGCGTACGCTATTGCCGTGGTGGGGGCTCTGTTACTGCGGAGCACGGAAGGCATCGACGGGGTGAACCGGTTTGTTGAGTTGCTGTCCGGCTCATCGGGCACCGGCCTGAGCAACGTCGGCCTCAAGCTGGGGTTTGCCTACGCGGTCGGGGCAGCCTCCGCCGTGAATCCGTGTGGTTTCGCCATGCTGCCCGCATACCTGGGCCTCTACGTAAGCGGCGGAACCGGGGAGCAGGAGCGGCGCAGTCCCATCGTATTGGTGTTGCGAGCGATAATGGTGGGTCTGACGGTTTCAGCGGGCTTCGTCGTGCTGTTCGGGCTGGTGGGGCTGGTCCTGGGGTTCGGCTCGCAGGCCATCGTGGTGGCGGCGCTGCCCTACGTGGGCCTGGCGATCGGCGTCCTGCTGATCGGGGCCGGGGCGTTCATGGCCAGTGGCGGCAAGATCTACACCAGCCTGGCGCAGCGGGCGGCGGCGCGCATCGGTGATCCGGGTCAGACCAACCTGCCCGGCTATCTGCTGTTCGGGGTCAGCTACGGGCTGGCATCGCTGAGTTGCACGCTACCGCTGTTTCTGGCGGTGTTGGGCGTGGGCGCCGGCCTGTCGTCGGGATGGCTGGACACGCTGGGTCAGTTCGTGCTGTACGCGGCCGGCATGGGTAGCGTCATCATGGCGCTGACGCTGGGGATGGCGCTGGCCCGCTCGGTGATGGTGCGGTGGATGCGGGCGATCCTGCCGTACGTGGGTGTGGTGGGAGCCTGGCTGATGGTGGTGGCCGGCGTGTACATAATGTTCTACTGGCTGACCATCGGGCGCGACCTGTTCTGAAATGACAAACCCCTCGGCTGACTACCGAGGGGTTTTAGCTTCCGCAGTGTCCGTTCAAGTCAGGACGGGATGGTGAACACGGTCCTGCCGTCGGCGTCGCGGGTGTGGTTGGCCAGGCCCACCAGGATCCGGTTGATCTGCTGCACTTCGTCGCGCAACTCGTTGATGGCCGCAGTCAAGATTTCCATCTTACCGTTCAGGCTGTTGATGCTGGCTTCCTGATTATCGACCTTGTTTACCAGCCTGCCCAGTTGGTAACTGCCCCTGACCAACAGCACGACCACGGTCAGCGCAAACGTTGCCCCGGCGATAAACACGGCGATTTCGGGAACGTCCATCAGCGTCTTCCGTCTAACACCGGATCTGTGTTTACCGCTTGGTGTACTGCGGGGCGCGGCGGGCGCGCTTGAGGCCGTACTTCTTGCTTTCCTTGACCCGGGCGTCGCGGGTGATGAAGCCGGCGCGGCGCAGGCTGGACTTCAGGTTGGGGTCGAAGACAACCAGCGCGCGGGAAATGCCGTGACGGATGGCCTCGGCCTGGGCGTTGACGCCGCCGCCGGTGACCTTGGCCATGACGCGGAAGCGTCCGACGGTTCCCGATGTCGCGAAGGGTTCCCGCACCGTGGACTGCCAGGGCAGCCAGTTGAAGTACTCCTCCATGGGCTTGTCGTTGACGATGATGGCGGTGCCATCGTCGGGATAGATGCGCACCTTGGCGATGGCGCTCTTGCGCCGGCCGGTCCCGTAGAAGTACTGCGCTTGCGGTTCTGCTTGCGTCACCATGTTGGTTATTTACCTGCCTTGCGTTGGCGATTGGGTGAAAGCGGTTGCGATTCTACTCGGCGCTGCCGACCTGGGCTTCGTGCGGGTGCTGGTCGCCGGCATAGACGCGCAGGCGGCGCAGCATCTGGCGGCCCTGCTTGTTGGAGGGCAGCATGCCCTTGACGGCCAGGCGAACCACCCGCTCCGGTCGCTCTTCCATCATGTCGCGCATGAGGAATGACTTGAGGTTGCCCACGTAGCCGCTGTGCCGGTAGTACATCTTCTGCATCAACTTGCGCCCGGTGACGCGAACCTTGTCGGCGTTGATGACCACGACGTGACACCCGGTGATGACGTGGGGCGTGTAGGTGGGCAAGTCCTTGCCCTGAAGCGCCACGGCCACCTGACGGGCCACGCGGCCCAGGCTGATGCCGGTGGCGTCGATGACGCGCCAGGTATCCGGCACGTCACCGGCTTTGGCGAAGTAAGTGCTAGTTCGTTTCATGGTAACTGGCTACCTTCAGCAAGTGATTGAATTCTGGGTAGTGGACCGACCGCAGGCACAGGCCTTTTGCGGGCAGGGTCGGGATGTTGTGCAGTTGTTGGGTTCGTCCGGCCAGGGTGTCGGCAACGGCGTGGATCGGCAGTCTTCCTTTTCCTATCTCCACCAGTACCGCGTTGGCTCGTCTGATCTGATGCCTCAAAAACCCGTTGGCCGCGCAATCGATTGCTATGACATCCGGGTCGTCGCTCTGGCGTTTCACGTCCCACCGGAACACCTGCCGTACCGCGCTCTGGTCTGCGGGATGCGCCGTGGCGATTTGCCGGAAATCCCGGATGCCCAGGAGACTGTGAGTGGCCATTCGCATTGCGTCGAGATCCAGTGGCGTCGGCTCCTCGTGGTGGGTGCGCCGGAGGAGAGGGGAGGGTACGGGTCGGTTGGCGATGCTGTACCGGTAGTCTCGCCTGGTGGCGCTGCGCCTGGCGTGGAATGCTTCGGGCACGTCGCTGGCCATTAGTACGCGGATATCACTCGGCAGGTAGTGGTTCATGGCCGCGGCGACCACGTTGGTTCCGTGCGTGGCGCCGGTCGTCAGGTCGACCACCTGGCAGATGGCATGGGCGCCGGAGTCGGTGCGACTGGCTCCCCTTACGCGGGCCCGTTCGCCGGTGAGACGATTGAAGGCCCTTTCCAACTCTCCCTGGATGGTCGGGACGTCGGCCTGAAGTTGAAAGCCGGCGTATTGGGTGCCTTCGTATGCCACCACCAGGGCGATGCGGCGTTGCGCTGCCTCGACGGTGCGTTGGGATGTCATGGGGTTATTGGGGCAATGGCAATTCCTCGAAAGGTGTCGTCGCGCTGGCGTTACACGAGCTCGATAACGGCCATCGAGGCGCCGTCGCCCTGGCGGGGTCCCAGCTTGATGATGCGGGTGTAACCGCCAGGTCGTTCGGCGTACCGGGGGCCGAGCTCGTCAAAAATCTTGGCCACCACGTCCTTTTGGGGCAATCGGCTCAGGGCGGTTCGCCGATTGTGCAGCGATCCCTTCTTGCCGTGGGTGATCAGCTTTTCGGTCATCACCCGGGTTTCCTTGGCTTTGGCCAGGGTGGTGGTGATACGTTCGTGCCGTATCAGATCCGCGGTGAGGCCCCGCAACAGGGCCTTGCGCTGGTCCTTGTACCGGCTGAGCTTGCGGCCGGTTACGCGATGGGAAGGCATGACTAATCACCGTCGTCGTAGTCGTATTCGTCGTCTGTGGGATCAAACACCAGGGGGGTGTCGTCCATATCTTCGTCGTCGAGGTCGGGGCCCGCTTCACTGGCGGCCTGACTGACCCGCGAGGAAGTGACACCCAGCTCGGCAAGTTTGCCCTGAAGTTCTTCCAGGGACTTCTGACCGAAGTTGCGTATGTTCAGCAGTTCGTCCGAGCTGAGGTCGAGCACCTGTCCGACGCGGTCCAGCTTGGCCCGCTTCAGGCAGTTGAGGGTGCGTGACGACAGGTCCAGGCGTTCAATGGGCATCAGGTAGACTTCAGAAGCCACGGTGAGGCTGCTCGTGTCCAACGGATCGTCGGCGGGCCGACTCAGCTGGTTGAACATGAAGAAGTGCTGGACGAGATTTTCGGAGGCTTCCTGGATGGCGGCCAGCGGGCTCACGGCGCCGTCGGTCCACACCTGGAGGATCAGTCGCTCCCAGTCGGTCTGCTGACCAACCATCATCCGTTCGACGGAATATTCCACCTTGCGGACGGGGTTGTAGATGGCGTCCACGGGCAATACGCCCACCGGCAGCCCGGCCATGCTGTCACCCTGGGCCACTTGTTGGTAGCCCTTGCCCGGCTCCACGTTGAATTCGATGGACAGGGAAACGTCGGGGTTGTCCAAGGTGGCCAGGTGGAGTTCCGGGTTGACGATCTGGTAGTCGCTGGCGGTGGCGATGTCGCCGGCGCAGACGCGTCCCTCGCCGGTAACATCGAGACGCATCTTGCCGGTGCGCTTGGAAAGGGCGTTGATACGGATGCGTTTGACGCTGAGAAGGAGGTCCATGACCTCTTCCTTGACGCCCGGAATGACCGAATACTCGTGGGGCACGCCTTCAATCTTCACCCAGGTCACCGCGGTTCCCTGGATGGAGCTGAGCAGCAACCGCCGCAGCGGGTTGCCCACGGTGGTGGCATATCCCCGTTCCAGCGGTTCCAGGGCCACGCACGCGTAAGTATCGTTGCTGTCGATAACCCGGATGGACGGGGACGGTATCTCGGGTTCGGGATCCCGCAATGGCGGGAGGATCTGAGGATCTAACATGCCGCAGGTTACCTTGAGTAGTACTCGACGATCAGGCGGGAGTTGATGGTTTCGGGTAGTTCGTTGTCGGGCGGCATTGAGATCACCTGACCTTCCATTTGGGTCAGGTCGAGGGTCAGCCAACTGGGGAGGGTACGCTTGGGCAGGCCATCGGTGCGGTCGGCGAAGAACTCGCGCTTGCGAGAGGTTTCCGTCCAGGCGATGGTCTGTCCCGGCCTGACCAGGAAGGAAGGTATGTCGGTCTTCCTGCCATTGACGTTGAAGTGGCCGTGCTGGACCATCTGGCGGGCCTGCTTGCGGGAGTCAGCAAACCCCAGCAGAAAGACCACGTTGTCCAGCCGCCGCTCCAGAGTGCGGAGCAGGTTGTTGCCGGAGATGCCGGGCGTGTTGAACGCGTCGGTCATATACTTCCGGAACTGGCTTTCCATGATGCCGTACATCTGCCGGGCCTTCTGTTTCTCCCGCAGGTGAACGCCGTAATCGGAGACGCGCCGGCGACGGTTTCCGCCGCCTCCGGGCGGGATGTGGCGGCGCTCGATGGCGCAGCGTGGTGAAAAGCAGCGGTCGCCTTTCAGGAAGAGCTTTTCGCCGGCGCGGCGGCACAGGCGGCACGAAGGTCCGGTATATCTGCCCATGTTGGTCTTTCCGTTGGTGGTGTGGTGAGGAATCGTGAAATTAGACGCGACGCCGCTTGGGAGGGCGCACGCCGTTGTGCGGGATGGGAGTAACGTCGCGAATGCTGTTGACGTTCAGGCCGGCGGCCTGCAGAGCGCGGATCGCCGGTTCACGGCCGGAGCCGGGGCCCTTGATGTAGACGTCGATATTGCGCATGCCCATGTCCACGCCACGGCGGGCAGCCTGCTCGGCGGCGCGCTGGGCGGCAAAGGCCGTGCCCTTGCGGGAGCCGCGGAAGCCGGCGGTTCCGGCGCTGGTCGAGGCCACGACGTTTCCATCGGGGTCGGTCAGGCTGACCAGCGTGTTGTTGAACGTAGAGTAAATGTAAGCGCGCCCCTGTGGGATGGAGCGCCGCTCGCGACGACGTGCGCGTGGTCGGGGCATTGGTTGTTACCTCGTTGGAATTGCTGGTTCGGCAGGGTGGGGTCTGACGCCGACGGGCAGAATTACTTCTTGCCGCCGGTGCGCCGACCGCGGCCGGCCACGGTGCGCCGGGCGCCCTTGCGGGAGCGGGCGTTGGTTCGGGTGCGCTGGCCGTGCACGGGCAGGTTGCGCCGGTGGCGCAGGCCACGGTAACTGCCGATGTCGATGAGCCGGCGAATGTTTTCGTTGTGTTCCCGACGCAGGTCACCCTCGGTGATGTAATCCTGGTCGACGATCACGCGGATGCGGTCAACCTCGACCTCGGAGAGCTCGTTCATGCGCGGGGGCATGTCGGTGTCCAGGTTGGCTTTGCCCACGATTTCGATGGCCTTGGAGGGGCCAATACCGTAGATGCTGCGCAGCGCGATGTGGGCGCGCTTGCGGTCGGGTACGTCGACTCCGGCTATTCGGACCATGGTTACGCTCCTGAATTCGGGTTGCGGTCGGGGAATGGGCTGACCAGTCTACGCCTGGCCGAGCTATCCCTGCCGTTGGGCGTGCTTGCTGTTTACGCAGATGATGCGTACCACGCCCTTGCGCCGGATGACCCGGCAGCGGTCGCAGCGTGGCTTCACCGATGCGGACACTTTCATGGGTATTCTCCGCGGTTCTGGCTACTTGAAGCGATAGGTGATGCGTCCTCGGGTCAGGTCGTAGGGAGACAACTCCACCAGTACCCGATCGCCCGGCAGCACCCGGATGAAGTGCATGCGGATCTTGCCGGATATGTGTGCGAGGACCTGGTGCTCGTTGGGCAGTTCCACCCGGAACATGCCGTTGGGCAGGGCTTCCGTTACCTGCGCCTCAACTTCAATCGCTTCTTTCTTCGCCATAAACCTTCCTTCTTTTTGTGTCTCGACGTACCGGCAGTGGGCTGTCGGCAGCGCGGGTGTTCTCAGTCGTGCATTGTCAGGATCTTGGGGCCGTCGGCGGTGATCGCCAGGGTATGCTCAAAGTGAGAGGACATCGCGCCGTCGGCGGTGACCACGGTCCAATCGTCGTCCAGTATGGTGGTGTCTTCGGTGCCCATGTTCAGCATGGGCTCGATGCAGATGCACATGCCGGGTCGCAGCAGGACGCCCTTGCCCGGCTCGCCGTAATTCGGAACCTGCGGGTCCTCGTGCAGATAGCGCCCCACGCCGTGTCCGACAAACTGGCGGACCACTCCGTAGCCACGGGGTATGGCGTATCCGGATACGGCGGCGCCGATGTCGCCGATGCGGTTGCCCGGCTGGGCGGCTTCGATACCAGCGAACAGGCTGGCCTCGGTATCATCCATCAGCTTTTGAACGTCGTCGCTGATTTTGCCGACGGCAACCGAAATGGCGGCGTCGCCGATGAAACCGTCGATGGTTGCACCGCAGTCCATCTTGATAATGTCGCCCTCTTTGAGCACCCGCTTGCCGGGGATGCCGTGGACGATCTCCTCGTTGACCGAGGCGCAGATGGATCCGGGGAACCCGTGGTAACCGAGGAACGTGGGTACTGCGCCCATGCTGCGGATATTCTTGTCCGCAATCCGGTTGAGATCGGCGGTGGTGATGCCTGGCTCAACCGATTTTTTAAGGAGCGTCAGAGTGGCGCCAACGATGGCGCCGGCGCGCTCCATGGCCTCCATTTCACGACGGGACTTGATCGTGATTCCGCCCGTGTAAGATGAAGGGGAATTGGACGCGGTTTTACGTTTGGGCTTATTTTCCACCATCATGATTATACCTCAATCGCTAAGATTTTGAAACCGCGCCCGCGTGGGCCGCGTCCAGAATCCGCAACACGGCGTGGTGTACCGCGTCAATGGGTTGCTCGCCGGGGATGTCCGCGAGCAGGCCGCGTTGGCGGTAGAACTCCAGAACCGGAGCGGTCTCCTGGTGGTAAACAGACAGGCGGTTGGCCACCGCCGCTTCGGTGTCGTCGTCTCTCTGGTAGATTTCACCGCCATCGGGGCAGTAGGCGCATTTCTGGGGCGGGGCTCCGGTTTTGGCGTCGCGCGCATAGGGTCGCTGGCAGGCCCGGCAGACGTAGCGGTTGCTCAGGCGACGGATCAGTTCACCGTCCTCCACCTGAATGTGAACCACGCGGTCTAGGCGTTGGCCCCGTTCTCGCAGCGCCGCTTCAAGCGCTCCGGCCTGGTTCGTGTTGCGGGGAAAGCCGTCCAGCATGAACCCGTCGGCGTCGCTGATCTGGTCGATGCGGTCGATGACCATGTCGATCGTGACCTCATCGGGCACCAGTTCGCCGCGGTTCATATAGCCTTGGGCCAGTTCGCCCAGTGGCGTTCCGTTGGACAGGTGGTGCCGGAAGAGGTCGCCTGAGCTGACGTGTTCAATGCCCAGGCTCTCCTTGAGCAACTGGGCCTGGGTGCCCTTGCCCGCGCCCGGGGGGCCGAACAGGACCAGCCTGATTCCGTTGGCCGTGGTCATCTCAGGAATCCCTCGTAGTTGCGCATCATGAGCTGGGCTTCCAGTTGCCGCAGGGTGTCCAGACCCACGCCGACCATGATCAGCAGGCTGGTGCTGCTCAGGGCGATGGCCTCCACGTTAGTGACCAGGGACGCGATGTAGGGCACGATTGCGATGAAGCCCAGGAACAGCGCGCCTCCCAGGGTGAGGCGCAGGATCACGCGGTTCAGGTATTCCTGGGTGGGCCGGCCCGGCCGGATACCCAGAACGAAGCCGCCATTGCGCTGGAGGTTCTCGGCGATGTTCTGCTGTTGGAACACGACCAGCGTGTAGAAGAAGGTGAAGGCCACCACCAGGAAGAACGCCAGTATCCAGTAGATGGGGCCGGTGGGGCTCAGGGCCACCTGGAGGTCGGCGGCGAGGTTGCCGACGAAACCGCCGGCGGAGCTCAGGTACTGGGCGACGGTTCCGGGCAGGATCACGATGGAGAAGGCGAAGATCAGCGGGATCATGCCGGCCGAGTTGATCCGCAGCGGTATGTACGTGGAGCCCGATTGACGGTACATCTGACCGCCTCTGAAGATGCTGCGGCCGTATTGCACCGGAATGCGGCGGTGGGCCTCGTTGAACACGACGATCAGCGCGATGATCAGCAGGCCGATGAGCGCGAAGAAGAACACGCCGATGATGTTGTCGCGGTCCAGGAAGCCGGTGGCCAGGAGGCCGGGGAAGCCGACCACGATGCCGGCGAAGATGATCAGCGAGATGCCGTTGCCGATGCCGCGCTCGGTGATCAGCTCACCCAGCCAGACCAGGAACATGGTGCCGGCGGTCAGTGACAGGACGGCGGCCAGGGTGGGCAGGAACGAGTCCGGACCAAACCCGACGTTGGTGAGCACGCCGGCCTGCTGCAGCAACACCATTTGCGCGAATGCCTGGGCGACGGCGATGGGCACCGTTCCCCAGTGGGTGATGCGGTTCATCTTGATGCGGCCGGCTTCACCCTCACGCGACAGGTTCTGCAATTGGGGGATCACCGGCGTCAGCAACTGCATGATGATGGACGCCGTGATATACGGGAACACTCCCAGCGCCACGATGCTCATGCGGCTCAACGCGCCACCGGAAAAGAGGTCCAGGAACCCCAGGAGCTGGTTGTTGGTGAACAACTGCTCCAGCGCGGCTGTGTCGAGCCCCGGTATCGGAATATGGGCGACCAGCCGGTAGAGCGCCAGCATCGCCAGGGTGAAAAGGATCTTGGTCCGAAGGTCGGGCAGGCTGAACGCGTCGATCGCCGCCTGCACCAGGCGTGGCCATCGACCCCCTGCTTGTGCCTCAGTCTGAATCATGGAGCGTCCTGCCCCGTCCGTCCCAACCGCGTCCCGAGGCTAGAGCTCGGTTACGGATCCGCCGGCCGCTTCGATCTTGGCCCGGGCCGAGGCGGTGAACTTGTGCGCGGCCACGGTCAGCGGCTGCTGCAGTTCTCCATCTCCCACCACCTTCACCGGCAGTTGGGTGCGCCGGATGATGCCCAGCTGATGCAGCAACTCCGGCGTGACCTGGGTGTTGGCCTCAAACCGTTCCTGTAGCGTATCCAGGTCCACCAGCGCGTAGTAGGTCTTGTAGCGGTTGTTGAACCCGCGCTTCATGGGCAGACCCTTGATCAAGGGCATCTGGCCGCCTTCAAAACCGGGTCGCAGACCGGGACCGGAGCGGGATTTCTGACCCTTCATGCCGCGCCCTGCGTAGCTGCCGCCGCCGGCGGAATCGCCTCGGCCAACCCGCTTGCGGGCTCGCCGCGCCCCCCTGGGCGGCGTAATTTCATGTTCCATCATGGTGGCAATCGCTCCCTAAACTATCCGGCCGTAATCTATTTGGGTCGACCAGTTATTCGACCGGCTCGACGGTGATCAGGTGCTGGACCTTGTTGACCATGCCCCGAATGGTGGGGCTGTCTTCATGTACGACTGAGTGGTTCAGCCGCTTGAGGCCCAGCGATTGCACGATCCGGCCCTGATAGGACGGACGCCCGATGCAACTTTTCTTCCAGGTGATTTTGATTTGAGCCATTTGTCTATTTCCTGCCGTCTGCCGCGAAAGGGCGACGGGGAGAACTTGTGTGGTCAGGACTGTGGATCGGCCGATTCAGCGGAAGGAGCCTCGGCTGCGGGAGGTTCCTCAGCAGCCGGCGGTTCTTCGACGGCGGGGGCCTCCGCGGGCGGGTCGGCTTCAGCGACGGCGGCCGTTGCCGGTGCCGCTTCGGCGGTTGCAGCGGGGGCCGCTTCGCCAGCGGGCGCTTCGGCAGCCGGAGCCGGTGCTTCGGGCGCGGGCGAGGCCGGCGCCTCCGCGGGCGCGGTTTCGGTGGCGCCGTTCGTGCCCGCCGGGGTCAGTCCCAGCCGGTTGGCGCGCTCGGTCTCCGGGTCGCGCAGGAGGCTCAGGGCCTCCAGGGTCGCCTGGACGATGTTGATGGGGTTGCGCGATCCCAGCGACTTGCCCACCACGTCCTGCACGCCGCCCAGCTCGAGCATGGCGCGCATGGCTCCCGCCGCGATGATGCCCGTTCCCAGGGGAGCCGGCTTGATGATCACGATGGATGCGCCCTTGCGAACGGAAATCTCGTGGGGAATGGTGCTCCCCTTGATGGGGATGTTGATGGTGCTGCGCCGGGCTACGGCGGTTCCCTTGCGGACCGCGTCGGGGATGGCCAGCGCCTTGCCCATGCCGACGCCCACGCGTCCCTGGCCGTCACCAACTACCACCAGGGCGTTGAACCGGAGACGGCGACCGCCCTTGACCACCTTGGCGATGCGACGGGTGTGGACCACCCGCTCGTTCATGCCGCCGCTGTCGTCGTCGCGTTGTCGCTGGTCACGGTCGCGGCCACGACCGCCACGGCCTCCGCGACGATCCGGGCCGCCTTCGCCGCCCCTGCCGCCGGTGTTGCTTCTTGGGCCTCTACGGGATGCGGGAGAAACCATTAGAATACAAGCCCTCCTTCGCGGGCGGCATCGGCCAGGGCCTTGACCCGGCCGTGGAACTGGTAACCGCCCCGGTCGAACACCACGGAGGACACGCCGGCTGCCCGGGCGCGCTCGGCGACCAGCTTGCCCACGGCGGCAGATGCCGCCGTCTTGGGCGTTGCCTCTTCGCCGCCAACCTCGTGGCTGGACGCGTAGGCCAGGGTGTGGCCTTCCACGTCGTCAATCACCTGCGCGTAGATGCCCTTCAGGCTGCGGAAGACGCAGAGGCGCGGACGCTGAGGCGTACCATGTACCTTGTTGCGGACCCGGCGATGCCGGACGATACGCAATTTTCGGGAGTCTTTGTCGCGTGGCATTTACAGTTTGCTCTCGGTTGCTGTGTCCTGGACGCGGGTTCACGCCAAAGCGGGAATCCCGTGTCTTTCAAGTTAGATCAAATTTACCCGGGGCCGGGGAACAGGGAAACCGGATCGCCTATACGGCGCGGCGCGCTGCGGCCTTGCCGGGCTTGAGGCGAAGAACCTCGCCCTGGTACCGGATGCCCTTTTCCTTGTAGCGGTTCGGCGGCCTGACCTTGCGTACCTTGGCGGCAAGCTGGCCGACCTTTTGCTTGTCGACGCCAGTGATGTGCACCCGGTTGTTGCCTTCGACCTCCATGTTCAAACCCTCTTCGGGGAACACGTCGACCGTGTGGCTGTAACCGACGCTGAGCGTGATGCCGTCGCCGTTCTGCTGGACGCGGTATCCCACGCCCATGAGTTCCAGGGTCCGGCTGTAGCCTTCGGTCACGCCCACGATTGCGTTGGTGATCAGGGACCGGGTCAGGCCGTGGAGCGAGTGGTGGAACTTGCGCTCGGTCAGCCTTTCGACGATGACCGCGCCGTCCTCCACCTTCACGATGACTTCAGGATGGTACCTCTGGATCACTTCGCCGCGTGGGCCGGTGACCTTCACGCCACCGTAGAGCACCTCAACCTGGACTCCGGGAGGCAGCGGTATGGGCTGTCGTCCGATGCGCGACAGCGGCCGCTCGGCGGGGGGAATGCGTTCGGCGACGCCGGTGCTGACGGGAATTTCGTTACCAGACATAACAGACCAACTCTCCTCCGATGCCTTTGCGCCAGGCTTCGTATCCGGTCATCATCCCCTGGGAGGTGGAAACTATGGCGATGCCCAATCCACCATAGACCCGTGGGATTTCGCCCCTACCGACGTGCACGCGCAATCCGGGCTTGCTGATCCGGCGCAGGCCGCGAATGGCATTGGTGTCATCGTCCTTGTAGGTGAGGTGGATCCGCATGGTGGGGAATTTCTGGTTGCGCGCCTGGTCCCAGTCTCGGATGTAGCCCTGTCTCTTCAGGATGTCGGCGATGGCGACCTTCATCTTGGACTGGGGCACCAGTACCGTTTGGTGCCTGGCCTGGATGGCGTTGCGAATGCGAGTCAGCATATCGGCAACCGGATCGTTTATGGGCATCGCGGAGTGGCTCCTTCTTTTGCAGTTCGTTCGCTGGGGCAGCTGAGGGTAAACCTGCGATTACAGGCTGGCCTTGCGTACCCCGGGGAGCAGGCCGTCCAACGCCATTTCCCGGAAGGAGATACGCGAGAGGCCGAAGTAGCGAATGTAGGCACGGGGTCGCCCGGTGGCGCCATCCCGGTTGCGGATGCGGTTGGGGTTAGCGTCATGGGGCAGCAGGGCCAGCTTCTGGCGGGCCTCGAACCGCTCCCGGGCGGAACGGGACAGGTCGCGCGCCTCGGCCAGCAATTCGGCACGTTGCGCCGCGTATTTGGCGACGGTTTGCTTGCGTCGGTCGTTCTTGACGATTGAAGATTTCTTGGCCAAAGTTGTTTCTCCCGCTGCTCAGCTTTCAGGCTGCTCAGCTTTCAGGACGGGTCGGGCGGACAGTCTATTGCCGCACGAAGGGCATTTCGAAGTGTTCGAGCAGCCGCGCCGCCTCGGTGTCGTTGATCGCGCTGGTGGTGATGGTCACCTGGAGCCCACGCAGCCGGTCGATGCTGTTGTAGTCGATTTCCGGGAACACGATCTGTTCGCGAAGGCCCAGGGAGAAATTGCCCCGGCCGTCGAAACCGCTGCGCGCGATGCCCCGGAAGTCCCGGATACGCGGAAGGGCCGTGATGATCAGGCGCTCCAGGAAGTAGTACATGCGGTCACCACGCAGGGTCACTGCGGTGCCGATGGGGTTGCCCTGGCGCACCTTGAACCCGGCGATGGACCGGCGGGCGCGGGTGATGACCGGCTTCTGACCCGAGATGGTGGTCAGGTCCCGGACGGCGCTCTCCATGGCGCGGCCATTGGTCAAAGCCTCGCCGAGGCCGATGTTCAGGTTGATCTTGGTGACCCGGGGCACCTGCATGGGGCTGGTGTATCCGAATTCGGACACCATGGCCGGGACGATCTCATCCCGGAAGCGGATCTTGAAGGCGGGAGGCGGCAACTCCATCGGCTCAGCGCCGTTGGATTCGGCCTCTTCCTGCTGGCGCCGCTGGCGACGGCCTCCGCCCTGTTCTGTTCTTTCCTGCTGGTCAGTAGCCATGGGGGTCACTCCCGAGAGAGCTATTCGTCCCGGTTCCGGAACTGGGCGCTCGGTTCGGTGTAATTGCTCTGGATGAGCTTGATGTTGGAGATGTGGATCGAGGCTTCCTGTTGCACTCGGCCGCCCTGGCGGATGCCGGGGCGCGGCTTGTAGTGCTTGGTCACCATGTTGACGCCTTCGACGATGACCCGGTTCTTTTCGGGCACCATGTTGAGGACGCGGCCGGTCCTGCCCTTGTCCTTGCCGGCAATGACCAGCACATCGTCGCCACGCCGGATTTTGGTCCTGGCCATCACACCACCTCCGGCGCGAGGGACACGATCCGCATGAACCCTTTGTCACGCAGTTCGCGGGCGACGGGGCCGAAGATGCGGGTGCCGCGCGGCAGCTGGTTGTCGTTGATCAGAACGGCGGCATTGTCGTCGAACTTGATGTAGGTGCCGTCGGGACGGAGCAGCGGGGCGGCCTGTCGCACGACGACGGCCTTCACCACTGAGCCCTTCCGCACCGGGGAGTTGGGGATTGCTTCACGCACGGTGCAGACGATGATGTCGCCCACCGAGGCGTACTTGCGCCGGCTGGAGCCGGGGATGTTGATGAGCCGGATGCGTCGCGCGCCGCTGTTGTCGGCTACGTGCAGCCTGGTGTAACTCTGGATCATTTACGCATCCTCGTCGTCATCGGTATCGGTTTCGGCGATGTCGTCAACCGGCGTCGCGTCGTCGTTCTCGTCAGCAGCAGCGGGCTCGATGACCGCGTCGCCTTCGAGGTCGATGGCGCGAACCTCGGCCACCGCCCGCCGGGCCAGGATATCCAGGAGCCGCCAGTGCTTGGTGCGCGAGATGGGACGGGTTTCCTGGATGCGGACCGTATCGCCGATCCGGCACTGCCCCTCGGGGTCATGGACATAGAAGCGGGTAACCCGACGCATCTGCTTGCGGTAGACGCGATGGCGCTGCTTCCACACCAATTCCACCACGGCGGTTTTGTCCATCCGGGTGCTCACCACTGAGCCCACCCGAACCTTTCGCATTGTTTTGGCCATTCGTATAGTCCTGAAAGTTCTGTCACTGCCCGGAGAGTGTCGCGGTAACGACGGGCCGCGGGACTTTTACTGGAGCTGCCGCTCTTTCAAGCAGGTGAGCATTCGCGCAATGTCCTTGCGGGTCTTGCGGGGCTGGTTGGTGTCGGTGAGCTGGTTTACGGCGTCCCGGAAGCGGAGGTTCATCAGTTCCCGATAGGACTTCTGCAGCTCTTCCTCGATCTGCTGGTCGGTCAGCGCCCTAATTTCGTACATCTTCATAGCGGCTATTACCTGGCTGAACTGGTCAGCAGTGTGTTCACGCGGTCCCGGTAGACGACCTTGGTGGGAATGGGAAGCTTGTGCGCAGCCCTCTGCAGGGCTTCCGCGGCCTGGTCCAGGGGCACGCCGCCGACCTCGAACATGATGCGGCCCGGCCTGACCACGGCGACCCAGTGATCGTTGGCCGCCTTGCCGCCGCCCATGCGGACTTCAGCCGGCTTCTTGGAGACCGGCTTGTCCGGGAAGATGCGGATATAGGTGCGTCCGCCGCGCTGCAGGTGACGGGTAATCGCGATACGGGCCGACTCGATCTGCCGGGAGGTGATCCATTCGGCTCTCAAGGCTTTGAGACCGATTTCGCCGAACTCCACGGTGCTGCCGGTGGTGGCCATGCCCCGCCGCTTGCCGCGACCCATCTTGCGGTATTTCGTCCTCTTAGGCTGCAGCATGGTTCCAAACTCCCAATCTATTCGTCACAAAGGAAAGACGCGATCCGTTGCGGACCCTAGTTCTCGAACTCCGCGGCCTGCAGTTCGGCCTCGGTGTCCTGGCTGGTGACCCGGAACTCGATACTGTCCAGTTCGCCGTCTTCCTCCGCGGCCGGGGGCATGATCTGGCCCTTGTAAATCCAGACCTTGATCCCCACGCGTCCCATGGCGGTATGGGCTTCGGCCAGGGCGTAATCGATGTCGGCGCGCAGCGTGTGCAGCGGCACCTGGCCCATCATCAGTTTCTCGGTGCGGGCGATTTCCGCGCCGGAGATGCGTCCCTTGGTGATGATCTTGATGCCCTCGGCGCCGGCCTGCATGGTGCGCAGGGCGGCCTGGCGCATGGCGCGCCGGTAGGCCACGCGACGGCTCAACTGGTCAGCGATGTTGCGGCCCACTAGGAACGGATCCATTTCCGGTTGCTCGATCTCGATGATGTTGAGCCGCAGCATCCCGGAGTTCATGCCTTCCAGGCGGGCGCGGAGGCCTTTGACCCGGTCGCCGTCGCGACCGATCAGGATGCCGGGCCGGGCCGAATGGATGTTGACGATGGTTTCCTGGGCCGTGCGGTCGATCTCGATCTTGGCGATGCCGGCGTCCGAGAAAGCGGCGTATTCATCGTGGATCGTGCGGCGCAGGGTAAGGTCCTGCTGGACGCCGGTGCGATACTGCGCGCCGTTGTTGGCGTACCAGTGGGTTCGCCAGTCCTTGATGATCCCCAGACGGAAGCCGAAGGGATGGGTTTTGTGTCCCATAAGTTAGCGCTCCTGTATCTCGTCCACTTCGATGATGATGTGGCTGGAGCGGCGGGTAACCCGTCCAATCCGGCCTCTGGCGCGGGGCCTGAAACGCTTGAGCGGGCGCGCCTGGTCTGCCGAAATGCGCGTGATGCGCAGTTCGTTGCGGTTCATGAAATCGTTGTTCTCGGCGTTGGATGCGGCTGACTGGACCACCTTGGCCACCGATTTCGCCCATGGCGACGTCATCAGGCTCAGGTGGTCGAGGGCATCGTTGACCCTCATGCCACGCACCGCGTCCATGATGGGCTTGAGACGCTTGGGGGAGGCGCCCACCTGCTTGGCCATTGCTCGCACGGCTGGCATGTCTTCACCTCACCCTGCTGGAGCGTTCCGACCGGGCGATGTGGCCGCGATAGGTGCGCGTAGGCGCGAACTCGCCCAGGCGGTGGCCCACCATGTTCTCGGTGATGAACACCGGCACATGACGCCGGCCATCGTGGACGCCGAAGTTCAGCCCGACCATTTCGGGCATGATCATCGAATCCCGCGACCAGGTGCGGATGACGGTGGCCTCGCCGGATTCGCGAACCCGGTTGACCTTCTTGAGGAGTTTGGGGTGGACGTACGGTCCCTTTTTTATTGACCTTGACATGATGACAAACGCTGCCTGTCGGGCCGCTGGGCGGCACGAGGGTTGGGTTCTTACCTCCGCCAGCGGCGTCCGCGGACGATGAAGCGGCTGGAGGTCTTCTTCTTGTTGCGGGTCTTGTGTCCCAGGGTCGGCTTGCCGGTGGGAGACTTGGGGCCGGGCATGCCGATGGGAGATCGGCCTTCGCCGCCGCCGTGGGGGTGGTCCACCGGGTTCTTGGCGACGCCGCGCACGTGGGGACGGCGTCCCAGGTGGCGCTTGGCGCCGGCCTTGCCCAGGCTTTCGTTCTTGTGGTCAGGGTTGGACAGCTGTCCCACGCTGGCCCGGCAATTGAGCAGGATTCGGCGCATCTCGCCCGACGGGAGGCGGATCAGCACGTAGTCGCCCTCTCGGGACAGCACCTGGGCTCCCGTACCGGCGCCCCGCACCAACTGTCCGCCCCGGCCGGGGGTCAACTCGAGGTTGTGCACCACGGTACCGGTGGGGATGTTGCGGAGCGGAAGGGTGTTGCCGGGGCTGATTTCCGCGTCGGGGCCGGACTGGACCTTGTCACCTACGGTCAGGTTCACCGGCGCCAGGATGTACGACTTCTCGCCGTCGGCGTAGTGGAGGAGGGCGATGCGTGTCGTCCGGTTCGGATCGTACTCGATGGTCTTGACGGTTGCCGGCACGCCGTCCTTGCGTCGCTTGAAGTCGACGCGCCGGTACATGCGCCGGGAGCCGCCGCCTCGGTGATATGCGGTGATGCGGCCCTTGTTGTTCCGGCCGCCGCGCTTCTGCAGCGGTTCCAGCAGGGACTTCTCCGGCTTCTTGGTGGTGATCTCCTCGAAAGAGGGACGCACCGCGTTCCGCGTGCCGGGGGTTATGGGTCGAAGGTTTTTCAGAGGCATGGTTTCAGCTCACGATGCCGACGCTCGGCGGGTTGGCTACAGGCCATCGAATGGCAGGCGGCCGTCGATTGGCAAGAGATCCTCGATTGGCTACAGGCCCTCAATGAGTTCGATGCGGTCGCCGGCCTGCAGCGTGACCACTGCCTTTTTCACGTCGGGCTGTTTCTTGTAACGGGGGCCGTACCGCTTGCGCTTGCCGTGATTGCGCGTGATGTTGACGCTGATGACCGTAACGTTGAAGTTTTCTTCCACTGCCTGCTTGACCAGCGTCTTGTTGGCCTTGGGAGCGATGGCGAAGGTGTACTGCCCTTCTTCCTGCAGCAGGGTGCTCTTTTCGGTGATGGTGGGGCGCAGGAGGACTTCGCTGATATGCATTATTCCGCCACCTCGCTTGCTGCCCGACGGGCCCGGTACCGGGGCGCCTGGCACAATTCCGCGATCCGGCGAATGGCGCCGACGGTGATCAGGATGGTCTGGCGCTTGAGTACGTCGTTGGCGTTCACCAGGTCTGAGGGAAGCGTCCACACCTGCTTGAGGTTGCCGCCGGCCCTCGCCACGCCCTGCTGGGCTTCTTCCGTGACCACCAGCACCGACCCTGAGATGTTCAAGTTCTCCAGGACCTGCTTCATGGACTTGGTCTTCCCGTCCAGGCTGTCCAGAGAGTCGACGCAGATCAGGCGGTCGCCCCGAATTTTCTCGGAGAGCACACACTGCAAAGCCTTGCGACGCATCGCGCGTGGCAAGGCTTTACGGTAGTCTCGGGGCTTCGGGCCGAAGGCGATTCCGCCATGTCGCCACTGTGGGGAGCGGATGCTGCCCTGACGGGCCCGGCCCGTGTGCTTCTGTATCCAGGGCTTCCGGCCGCCGCCCGACACTTCGGCGCGGGTGCGTGTGGAATGAGTGCCCTGTCGCTGGTTCAGCTGGTAGATGACCATCGCCTGGTGAACCAGGGTCTGGTTCATCGGCACGTCAAATACGGCCTCGTCCACCTCGATGGTGTCCACGGCGTTGCCGCTGGTGTTCAATACGGGGAGTTCCATTTCGGATCAGTTCCTTGCCGATGGGCGCCATGCGGAGCAGGCGTATCGGTGCGTTCTATGCCCTGGCCTTGCTCTTGCCGGTCTTGCGGATGGTAACGGCGCTGTTGGGGGCGCCGGGAATGCCGCCTTTGACCATGAGGAGGTTCCGTTCGGCGTCCACGCGAATTACTTCCAGGCCCTTGCTGGTCACCCGGCGGTTGCCCATGTGCCCAGACATTTTCAGTCCCTTGAAGACCTTGCCCGGCGTGGTGCCTCCGCCGATGGAGCCGGGGGCCCGCGCGCGGTCCGACTGACCGTGAGTGCGGGGACCGCCGCCGAAGCCGTGTCGCTTCATGGTTCCGGCGAAACCCTTGCCCTTGGATTTGCCAATAACGTCAACGATCTCGCCCGGTTCGAAGATGTCCACCGAAACCAACTGACCGACTTCGTATGCAGCGGTGTCGTCGGCGCGCACTTCCTCGAGGCGGCGGCCGATCTGGCTGCCGCGCAGGTGCCCGGCCTCGGGCTTGGTGGGCTTGCGGACCCGCCCGAACCCCAGCTGGACCGACTGGTAGCCGTCCTTCTCCGCGGTGCGGATCTGAGTGACGGCGCATGGGCCGGCCTCGATGATGGTTACGGGCACGACCTGTCCGGCGTCGTTGAACACCTGGGTCATACCGATCTTCTTGCCGAGGAACGCCTTGAGCATTTTCTTTGCCTGCGAGTGTTGGCCGATTGTTGGAATTCGTTAGATGAAATGGCGGCGGTGGCCTTTATGCCAGCCGCCAGCCGGAACTGCAATTTTACGACGGGATTACTATTCTTTCAAGCCTGATTGTCCCGTCCGTACACTGTTTTACCCGCCTCACCCGCAATTCCGACAGGCGCCGGCTGCGGGATCGGCCGGTTTAGAGTTTGATGGAAATGTCCACTCCCGCCGGCATGTTGAGCCGGGTCAGCGCATCGATGGTCTTGCTGGTGGGTTCCATGATGTCCAGGAGCCGCTTGTGAGTTCGGATCTCGAAGTGCTCGCGGGAGTCCTTGTCGACGTGTGGTCCCCTGATGACGCAGAACCGGCGGATCTGCGTGGGCAGTGGCACCGGGCCCGCGACCCGGGCGCCGGTCAGTTCGGCGGTGTCCACGATTTGCGCGCTGGACTGGTCCAGAATCTTGTGGTCAAACGCCTTGAGGATGATCCGCATTTGTTGCCTTGCGACCATAATGTAATCCGATAATGCTCCAGTGGTGTGTTTTGTCCGGAGGACCCGTTGGCTAACGGTTGGTCACCAGGGCACGGGCCACGCTCTCCGGGACCGGCTCGTAGTGCCGGAACTCCATGGTGTACGAGGCGCGTCCACGGGTGAGGGACCGCAGCGCCGTCGTGTACGCGAAAGTCTCCCCGAGGGGAATCATCGCGCTCACGGTCTGCAGGTCCTCCTGCCCTTCGATGCTTCGAATCTGGGCGCGGCGCCCTCCCAGGTCGCTCAGCACTTCGCTGAGATACTCGCCGGGCGTCACGATCTCCATCTCGAAGAAAGGTTCCTGCAGCACGGGGGCCGCCCGGCGCGTACCGTCCCGCATGGCAATCATTGCCGCGGAACGGAAGGCCATTTCGGACGAGTCCACCGTGTGGTAGCTGCCGTCGACCAGGGTGACCTTCAAGTCCACCAGAGGATAGCCAGCCAACGGGCCGTTGTCCAGAGCCTGCTTGACGCCGGCCTGGACGGCCGGGATGAAGTTGCGGGGGATGGTGCCGCCGGTGATGCCGTCGACGAAATCGGCGCCGGCGCCGCGCTCCTGCGGCTCCAGTTCCAGCCACACGTGTCCGTATTGGCCGTGGCCGCCGGTCTGGCGCACAAAGCGTCCTTCAACCCGGATCGGCTTGGTGATGGCTTCGCGGTAGGCGACCCTGGGCTGGCCGACGCGGGCTTCCACGTCGAACTCGCGCCGCATGCGGTCAACGAGGACTTCCAGGTGCAGTTCGCCCATGCCGGAGATGACGGTCTGGCCGGTTTCGTCGTTGAACCGCACCACGAAGGTGGGGTCTTCTTCGGAGAGCTTGCGCATGGCCTCGCCGAGCTTGTCCTGGTCGGCGCGGGTGGCGGGTTCGATGGCGACCGACACGACGGGCTCGGGGAAGTGAGGAGGTTCGAGGATCACCGGCCTGTGGTCGGTGCAAATGGTGTCGCCGGTGAAGGTGTCTTTCAGGCCCACGGCCGCGCAGATGTTGCCGGCGGTGATCTCCGGGAGCTCTTCCCGGTGATTGGCGTGCATCCGCAGCAGCCGGCCCATGCGCTCCCGGTTCCCTCGGGTCACGTTGCGCACGGCGGCGCCGGCCTCGATTTTGCCGGAGTAAATTCGCAGGAACACCAGCCGTCCAACGTAGGGATCGACCACGACCTTGAAGGCCAGCGCGGACAGGGGTTCGCTGTTCACCGGCTCGCGGATCTCAATGGTGTCGGTGTCGGGCACGGTGCCTTCCACCGCAGGGACGTCCAGGGGCGACGGCAGGTAGCAGATGATGGCGTCGAGAAGCGGGTGGACGCCCTTGCCGCGCATCGCGCTGCCACACAACACCGGAACCAACTGGCGGTTGATGGTGGCATTCCGCAGGGCGGACCGGAGGTCGTCGGCGCAGATATCCTCGCCCTCAAGGTACTTGATGAGCAGGGCCTCGTCCGTCTCGACGATCTTCTCGATCATCTCCTGGCGGTAGTCGTTGTAGGCCTGTTCGTATTCGGACGGGACCGGCATCAGTTCCGGTGGGTCGGCCACGTCGTCGCGCCCGTCAGAATACATAACGGCCTGGCCTTCAATCAGATCGACCACGCCGCGAAAATCGTCCTCTGCCCCGATCGGTACCTGTACCGCAACGGGGTTTCCTTTCAGCCGGCGTCGGATGGACTCGATGGTGCGCTCGTAGGATGCGCCGACCCGGTCCATCTTGTTCACGAAGCAGATGCGGGGAACGTTGTAGGTGTCGGCCTGGCGCCAGACGGTTTCCGACTGGGGCTGCACGCCGGCGACGGCGTCCAGAACCACGATGCCGCCGTCGAGGACGCGCAGGCTGCGTTCCACCTCGGCGGTGAAGTCCACGTGGCCGGGGGTGTCGATGATGTTGACCTGGTGGTCGCGCCAGTAGGCGGTGGTAGCGGCCGCGGTGATGGTGATGCCCCGTTCTTTCTCCTGCGGCATCCAGTCCATGGCCGTGGTGCCCTCATCCACGCCGCCGACCTTGCGGATGCGACCGGTGAGGTAGAGCACGCGCTCGGTGACCGTGGTCTTGCCGGCGTCGATGTGTGCGATAAAGCCGATGTTGCGTATCAGATCGGCGTTGGTTGTAACGGCAGTCATACCTGTACCTGGGGAGAGTTGAGGGAAGGAGGGAGAGACAGAAACGTAGGGGCGAATGTTCATTCGCCCCTACGAAGGTTAACGGGGCTAGCGGCGGTAATGGACGAAGGCGCGGTTGGCCTCGGCCATGCGGTGCAGTTCGTCCTTGCGGCGCACGGCGGAGCCTTCGCCACGGGCGGCATCCATGAATTCGTTGGCGAGCCCGCGGGCCATGCGCATGCCGTTGCGCCCTCGGGCGCCGCGAATGATCCAACGCATGGCGAGAGCCTCGCTGCGGCTGGTGCGCAGTTCGACCGGGACCTGGTAGGTGGCGCCACCGACACGGCGGGGCCGCACCTCGACCAGAGGGGTGGCGTTGCGCAGGGCCGTGGAGAACACGCCGATGGGGTCTTGGTTCGTGTCCTGGCGCACCAACTCCAAGGCGTCGTAGACCACGCGCTGGGCGGTGGACTTTTTGCCCTTCAGCATGACCCGGTTGATGAACTTGGACAACTCCGCGTTGTTGTAGCGCGGGTCGGGTTTGACAATCCTGGGTTCGGCGCGACGTCTGCGTGACATGGCTACTCTACCTTGCTTTCCAAAATGAGCCACCCCCGACGGTGGGGGTGACGGTGGCCTTATTTCTCAGTTCCGGTGGCGGTTAGCCTCTACGAGTACCGTACTTGCTGCGACCCTGGCGGCGTCCGTCGACGCCCTCGGTGTCCAGGTTGCTGCGTACCACGTGGTACCGCACGCCGGGCAGGTCCTTGACGCGGCCGCCGCGGATCAGCACCACCGAGTGCTCCTGCAGGTTGTGCCCTTCGCCGCCGATGTACGCGGTCACTTCCACCCCGTTGGTCAGCCGTACCCGGCAGATCTTGCGGAGCGCGGAGTTGGGCTTCTTGGGGGTCATGGTGCGCACCTGGATGCAAACGCCGCGACGCTGCGGACACCCGGGGCCCCAGCGCGTGCGGTTGCGCAGGGAATTCTGCACCCAGTGCAGGGCCGGCGCCTTGGTCTTCTTGCGCATCGGCTTGCGGCCCTTGCGTACCAGTTGATTGACAGTAGGCATAAAAATTCCTTCGCTGCCGGTGGGATTTCCGGCGTAACGTTGAAAGATGTTACTGCCACGGCCCTGAATGTGTCAACTAAATGCCGGCGCGGCAAGCGTCAATACTTGAGGAGTCTGCCCGGCGACAGGATGGGGATGCGCCCCGCGTTCCACGCGCGGGTCGCCGGTTGCGCCGCCTCCGCCCGGTGAGGCGCTATGTTTGGGTCAGCAGGGGGCGGAGCTTATCCAGGAGGGCCTCCACATCGTCGAGGCTTTCGGCCACCAGCGCGGCCTCCATGTCGTTCTCGTAGAAATTCTCGTGGAGCGCGCCCGCCGAGTTGAAAAAGCGTCGGATATCGCCGTCACCGGTCTCGGCGCGCAGCCTGTTGGCCGTTCGGTGGTAGTGGCGGTGGCGGTTGTGCTCCCAGCCGCGTTGCTCGGCGATGGCCTTGAGCATCTGGGTGGCGGCGCCCCAACCCTTTTCGGAGGCCTGGGGCAGGTCGCCGGCGGCCAGTTCTCGTCTGGCCTGGGTCAGAAAATGCTCACTGGCCTGTTGATATTGCTGCGTGGTCACGGGTTAGCTCCTGCTCCATGTCAGGTTATCAGCGGTACGCCACCAAGGGCAAATGCCAGGGTATCAGGTAATTGTTCTGAATTCAGGAGGTTGTCATTGCGAGGCGCTTGCGCCGTGGCAATCTCGACGCCGTAGCAGCCACGCTTGTCCCGAAGGAATCTCTTGCCCCAACGGGATTGCCGCGCTGCGCTCGCAATGACACTTCCCCCGCAACCCTGAACAGTTACGGCATCAGGCGCGGAGGCATTTTCAAAGTTAATCCATCGTTCCCGCGGATGCGTGAATCCAGCAGGTCGTTGTATTCGGAATGTTCTGGATTCCGGCGAAAGCCGGAATGACGGTTTGGGGCGAAACACCACTATCCGCGACTTTGGAAACGCCCTGATCAGGTGTCCGACCGGCGCCAGGCCAGTCCCGACAATTGGCAAAACCGCGCCAGGGGCGGCCGGCTACATGAACAGCCCGCCGTTGACTTCCAGCTCCGCGCCGGTCACGTAGTCGCCCTCGGGGGAGCAGAGGAACACCACCATCTGGGCGACCTCTTCGGCCTTGCCGAAACGGCGCAGGGGGATCTGGCTCAGCAGGCGGTCCTGAATGTTCTCGGGTATGGAGGAGACCATTTCGGTCTCGATGAAGCCGGGGGCCACCGCGTTGACGGTGATGCCCTTGCTGGCAAGCTCTTTCGCCAGGGTCTTGGTCATAGCGGCGACGCCGGCCTTGGATGCGGCGTAGTTGGCCTGGCCGAAGTTGCCGATCTGGCCGATGACCGAGGTGATGTTCACCACGCGGCCGTAGTTCTGCTCCACCATCTGGTCGATGCAGACCTTGGTGCAGTTGAAGACGCCGTCGAGGTTGATGGCCAGCACCTTGCGCCAGGTGGAATGGTCCATGTTGACGAAGGTCTTGTCGGAGGTCACGCCGGCGTTGTTGACCAGGATGTCGATGTGGCCGAAGTCCCTGAGGACGGAGTGGGCCATGGCATAGGTGTCGGGGAAGTCGCCGACGTCGGCCCGGGCCAGGACGCCCTTGCGTCCCAGCGCCTGGATCTCCTCGACTACGGCTGCCGCAGCCGCTTCGTTGGAGACATAGTTGATGGCCACATCGGCGCCCTCCGCCGCCAGGGCGAGGGCGATAGCGCGGCCGATTCCGCGGGAGGCTCCGGTGACGAGGGCAGTGCGTCCTTCGAGTTTCATGTGTGCCTCCTGTTGCTTCGATCGGGTATTTCGTTGCGGGACTTGGGTCAGGCCGGCTCTCCTTCTTCGGCGGCGGCGCCGGTTGCCGTGGCGGATGACCGGGCGGTACGGGAGCGGGACGACTGCGGACGCCGGGACGCGCTCAGCTCGCTGCGGAGTTTGCGGATCTCATCCTCGAGGTCGTCCAGCTTTTCCTCCATGCCGATGATCCGGGCAAACATGCGGTCCATCTGGCTGCGTGAGGGCAGGTTGTAGGCGCGCAGCATGGAGTTGATCTGTGGGTTGACCTGCTTTGCGGTGCGCTCCTGAAACGCCAGGCCCTGCTCCATGTACTTGCCCAACGCCTGGGAGAACTCCTCGGTGGTCATCACCTCCGAGAAGGTGGCGGCCATGGTTTCCAGGTAGCGGGCCCACTGGCGTTGCGCTTCCTCGATGGACGGCGGCTGGGTTTCGCCGGACTGGCTGTTCATCCACTGCGACTGCCAGGTTTCGAACATCCGCTGCCACATCTGCATGAAATCGGCCGGGTTGAACGACGGCGTGAAGGGGACGGATCCCGGCGCGCCGGCGCCCGGCGGGAAGCCGAACGGAAATGCGCCAAAGGGGAACCCGGCAAATGAGGACGCCCCGAAGGGGGACGCGCCCGGGTTTGGCGGAGCGAACCCGCCGAAGCCGGTGGCGGCCTGCGACCAGGCCTCGGTGGATTTGCGGATCATGTCCTGCCACGCTTCAAAGAAAGCGGTGGCGCTGTTTTCGGTGGTGCCATTGTCGGCGGTGGTCATCAGTGGGCGCTCCCGGTGTTCTGGTAGCTTGTGGGTGGGTAGGTTCAGTTGGACCGGGCCGAAACCCACTCGTTGATCTTGGGCCACAGGGTCTGGTGGGCCTGCCGGCCGGAGAAGACGGAGATGTGTCCGCCGGGGAGTTCCACGAACTCCTTGTCCTCGCTGGATACCACGTCCATCAGGCTCCGGGCTGCGGGCGCCGGAACAATGTAGTCCTGGCTGGCGGCCGCCACCAGCAGGGGCTGGCTGATCCGCGACAGGTTGACGGCGCGGCCATTGACGAGGAACTCGCCGCGTATCATCTCGTTTTTGCCGTACAGATTCTTCGAGAGTTGGCGGAAGAAACGCCCGGGCATGGCGACGAAGTCGTTGGCCCAGCGGCTCATGGCCTTGTAGCTCTCGATATAGCCGGGACGGGTGGCGTTGGACCACAGGCCGGCCATGGCCTGGGCCTCCAGGGTGGGCCGCAGCATCTTGAACCCGGTGTTCATCAGGACCGACGGCAGGCTGCCGTAGTGCTCGACGATGAGGTCGGCCGGGAAGTACCGCTCGTCCAGCCAGGTGCGGAACATGCCGCCGTGCTCGAAGTCGATGGGCGCCACCACGGCGACGAAGTTGCGGACCGGAGCGTCAGGGTGCAGGGCCAGGTACGCGGCGCTGAGGGTCCCGCCCAGGCATATGCCGTTGAGCGTGATCTCGCTGGCGCCGGAGGCTTCCAGCGCCCGTTCGATGGCGCGGGGGATGATCTTGTAGACACCCTCCTCGAAGCCCAACTCCCGGTCCTCTTCGCCGACCACGCCCCAGTCCAGCAGGAACACGTCGTGGCCCTGATTGACCAGGTACTCGATCATGCTGTTGCCGGGAAGCAGGTCCAGGACGTAGGTCCGGCTGATGCCCAGCCAGGGCACGATGAGATACGGCATGCCCAGGGTTTCCCGATCCCGGGAGCCGTAGCGGAGCAGCCGGGTGTTGCCGCGCTTCCAGATGACCTCGTAGGGCGTCACTTCGGCGGGCGGGTCGGCCGGGTTGACGACAAAGGCGTCGAACATGGCCTGGAAACGCTGCCATTGCTGCTGCGCTTCCTGCTGGAATTGGGAGGCGTATTCGGTCGAGTTGACCACTGGTGTGTCTCCTGTCGGTTGACGCTAGAGGACTGCGTTTAGAAGGGGGCGGTGGGAGCCGCGCCCCGGTTCGCGGCGAAAGACCAATCCATGAAGGTCCGGCCATATTCCATGGCGCTCTCGACCATCTCCTGGCCGGCGGACGCGAGGTCGGTGTTGGCCTTGAGCATGTTGGCGGTGAGCTCGGCGCGGCGCTTTTCGATCCCCTGGGCGTACTCGGCGCAGGCTCGGAAATACTCCTGGTCGCCGGCGACGATGGCGTCGACCATTTCCTTGGCCTCAGGGCTGACGCCGGCGTTGGGAGCGGCGGCAAAGGCCCGGGTGAGTTCTGCCATCTTCTCGCTGCGGTCCCGGGCGCGGCCGATGGACGCTTCCCAGATCTTGCCGGAAGCTTCCTGCTCGGCCTGGAAGGCCTCGGTCATCAGCCTGGTGGTTGCGGCGGATTGTTCCCAACCCATCCGTGCGGCGGTGAAACCCTGGGACACCATCTGGTTGTAGGCCTTGACCATCTCTTGCGCGCATTCGGTTACGGTGGCTGCCACTTTTTGATCCTCCTGAAGATACTGGCCCATAGGGTAGAGCCGGTTGATTACGGTTTGGTTTCGATCAGGTTACGTTGTCGTTGAATCTCGTTCGGTTGGGGCGTCGGGACCGGCTGCGGGCGGAGACATGCCGAACGCCTGGGCGTACATGTCGAAGAAACCGGCGATCATGCGCTGGTACCCGGACACCACTTCCGTCCAGCCCAGCAGCATCTGCTCGCCGGCCTCGGTGATGCTGTACACGCGCTTGGCGGGGCCGCTGCCGTCGGTCTGCCACTCGGAGACGACGTGCCCCTCTTTTTCCAGGCGGCGGAGCTCGCGGTACAGCGTCGGGTGGTCAACCTCGGCGAAGCCCATGTTGTTGAGCTGCTGCATGATGAGGTAGCCGTGGAGGCTCCATTGCTTGAGCACCAGCAACACCCACGGGGTGAGAAAGTTCTTAGGCAGCTTGCGGCTGCCGAGTGGATCAGGGCTGACCATATATGTACATTTTACACATAAGGCCAGATTGTGCAAGTCCGACCCGTCTCATGCGCGCCCGGTTTGTCATCGCGAGGAGCCAGGCGACGTGGCGATCCCGTTGCTCAAAGCGACCCCGCGACCATCACGAGATTGCCGCGCTGCGCTCGCAATGACCGCCCAGGCGAAGTGGGCACGTGTGCGCGACGGGCGCTGCTCCAGCATTCTGGGTCGGCGCTTTGGCGCTGGCGGCGCCCGGTTCCGCGGTCAGGGCTATTGAGCCCGGGGACCTTTGGTGATCGGGACTTGCTCCACGGACCCGTCGGGCTTGATCATCAGGCCCGTGTACGGCGCGGACTTCTCGTTGTAAATGGCGACAGCGTCTGCCCCGCTGCCGGGGTAACCCAGACGACGCAGCCAGCCGGGGATGACGTGCTCGGGCAGCACCACGGTCTGGATATGCTCCTGTGTTGCGTCGGAAAACGGCGCGGCCTCCAGGCCCAGGTCCTGGGCGGCTTTCAGGGCGATGAAGTTCTGGAAGGGGGCCAGGCGCAGGGCTTCCAGCTCGGCTTTCGCGCCTTCCTCGATGATGATCTGCTGCAGGTCGGCCGGTATGCCATCCCAAACGTCCTGGTTGATCACGTTGTTGGTGTAGCCGAAGGCGATCACCGGGCCGGCGATGTGGTCGGCGACCTCGTACAGGCTGCCGGTGACGCCCAGCAGCAGGGTGGTCACCGCCGCGTCCACGGTGCCGATCTGCAGGGCGGTGTACAGTTCGCCGACGCTGAGCTCGACGGGCTCGCCGCCCATGCCGCGGATGAAGTCGGACATGGACGCCGAATGGGTGCGGATCTGTTGACCTTCGAAGTCGTTTATCGAGCGCATGGGCTCGTCGCTGAAGAACCACTGGTCGGAACCGGCGAACCAGTTGCGGTTGAGCACGGGGCTGCCGCCGGTGATGTCCAGCAGCATGCGGTCGATGTCGGGAGCCATGTCCGCCAGCGTGGAGTAGGAGGTCTCCCAGTCGCTGGCGGTTCCCCACAGCGACTGCACCTCCAGGGACGGGTGGGCTCCGGCAACGTAGCCGGTGAAGATGTTGACCATGTCCAGCGACCCGTCGGCGACCTGGCTGAGGGTGTCTGGGCCGGCGAGACCCAGCTCGACGAAGGACGTCACCGACAGCTCAACCTGGCCGTCGGTGCGTTCCCACAGGTTGGGAGCCCAGTAGGTCTGGATCAGCGCGCAGGTGGGCAGATTGCGGTCGATGCACACGTGCTGGATCTTGATGCTCTCGCCGGCGGAGGTGAGATCGGTAGGATCCGTCAGGTTGGCCTTGTCGACCAGATCCGCATAGTAGTCGCTGTTGTAGATGAACAGGTGGTCGGGAATGCCGGCCGGCTCGAAGCCAAGCACTGCGGCCGCCGAAGCCTGGCGATAGATGGCTTCGGGCACCCCGAACATCAGGCTCTGGTGGGGCGGCGGGCCGAGCAATTGGGTGGGATCGCCGACGTAGATTGCGCCGGGCCCGTGGGCGTGCTCATCGGCGTAGGCCCGCAGGTCGGGGCTCACCACCATTTGAGGAGTTGGCGCTGGCGTCGGCGCCGGTTGGGTGGGGGCCGGTTCCGTGGGAACCACGGTTGGAGCGACCGCGGTGGCGGAGGGCACGGGCTGCGTCGGCTGGGCGGCCGCCGCGGGAGTCGGGTCGGGTTGGGCAGCGGCCCGGGTTGGAGTTGCCGTGGTTGGCGCCGCTTGGGCGGGCGGAGCCGTGCTTGCCGGAACAGCGGCGGGGGCTGTTGCCTCGGCGCGGGGCTCCGCGCTTTGGCCGGTCCCGGGCTCTTCCTGGCCGCAGGCTGTCGCTGCAAGGGCCACTGCCATTGCCATCGCCGCCGCAAGCAAAATCACCATGCGCCTCAGCCTCATCACCATTCTCCTTTGGTCGTCGCGGTGTGCCTCATCCCGGTTTCGTGGGAGAGCTATGCTAGTGTACGACGATTGGGCGTTTTTGGTTGTGACCAGCCTGATGACGAAACTCGAACGCACGTGTGGCTTAATCGTAATCGTCGTTTGTAACGCGCTTCACAATGGGCTATAATGGGCAACACCCAGCGGGGCAGGGAGGGATCGCATAGTGGTCTAGTGCGGGCGCCTGCTAAGCGCTTATCCTGGGAAACTGGGATCGTGGGTTCGAATCCCACTCCCTCCGCCATTTCCAACCCGGATACCCCCGCCAACACGGGATTAAACTCGAATGCAGACCTACCACATCTGGACCATAGGTTGCCAGATGAACACCGCCGACTCCGAAAGACTGGGGTCGGCGTTAGAGCAAATGGGCCTGACGCCCGTTCCACGCCCCGCCGACGCGGACGTGGTGGTGCTCAACTCGTGCGTGGTTCGCCAGTCCGCCGAGGACAAGGTGACCGGCACGTTGAACCTGAACCAACCCCTGCGCAAGAAGCGGCCCGACGCGGTGCTGGCGCTCACCGGCTGCATGGTCGGCCCCCGCACCGAGGAGTTGCAGCGGCGCTTCCCCCACGTCGACCTGTTCCTCCGCCCCCAGGAGTTCGAGCCGCTGCTGGAATTGGTGGGCGAACGTCTGGGACTGGACTGGGAGGGATGTGTCGGCACCCTGGCGCCCCAGCGCCCGGACGTGGCAACCTACGTGCCCATCATCCACGGCTGCGACCTGATGTGCACCTTCTGCATCATCCCGTATCGCCGGGGAAGGCAGGTCAGCCGCTCGGTGGACGACATCGCCCGCGAGGTGGAACTGCTGGCAACTCGCGGAGTGCGCGAGGTCACCGTGCTCGGGCAGACCGTGGACGCTTACGGCCATGACCGGGACGAAGGCGACGACCTGGCCGACCTGTTCACCAGGCTGAGCGACGTGGACGGGCTGGACCGGATCCGGTTCCTGACTTCCCACCCGTCGTACATGAGCAGCCGGATAATCCGGTCCGTAGCCGATCTGCCCAAGGTGTGCGAGCACATCAACCTGCCGGTGCAGGCCGGCGACGATGAAGTGCTGCAGCGCATGCGTCGGCCCTATACGACCGCCGAGTACCGGGACATCATCAGCGAAATCCGCGACACCATCCCCGACGTCACCGTCAGCACCGACATCATCGTCGGCTTCCCGGGTGAGACCGAGGCGCAGTACGAGAACACGCTGCGGCTGGTGGACGACCTGCGGTTCGACAAGGTTCACGGGGCGGCCTATTCCACAAGGCCCGGCACCATCGCCGCCCGCACCATGGAAGACGATGTCGCGCAGGAAGAAAAGCAGCGGCGGCTGAAGGGTCTTGAAACGCTCCAGGAAAGCATACTCACCGGCATCAACTCCGCCTATCTTCACGATACCGTGCAGGTGCTGGCGGAGAACCGCAAGCGGGGCAGTTGGACCGGACGAACGCGGGGCAACAAGCTCGTTTATTTCGACCTTCCCGAAAACGCCGAGTGCGTCGCCGAACCGGACTTGACCGGTCATTTGGTAGACGTTCGGGTTACACGCACCGGGCCATGGTCCCTGGCCGGTGTGCTGGCGTAGTACGGGTTTTTAGTTCAAGGAGGCGGCTTTTATGGTTACGCAAACCAGGCAACCAACAATTCCCCTCACCGAAATCGAGCACGCCGCCTTCTGCAAACCGGAAGACGAACTGCCGGCCAAGTCCCTGGCGGAGGAGCTGGCGATCAACGTCCGCTGGCAGAAGATCCCCGGTGAGTACCTGGCCTGCTCTCCCGCCGAGTTGGACGAGCGCATCGGGGTTGCCCGCCGCGCCCTGGGCGACCGCGTGACCATCCTGGGCCACCACTACCAGCGCGAGGAGATCATCAAGTACGCCGACTTCCAGGGCGACTCCTTCCTGCTCAGCCAGGAAGCCGCCTCCCGCCCGGAGGCCGACTACATCATCTTCTGCGGCGTCCACTTCATGGCGGAGACGGCCTGCATCCTGGCCGGCAACCACCAGCAGGTGATCCTGCCCAACATTACGGCCGGCTGCTCCATGGCGGACATGGCGCCCATCCAGGACGTTGAGGACGGTTGGGAAGACCTGCAGGACGTTCTCGGCGACCACGGCGGCATCGTGCCCGTCACCTACATGAACTCGGTGGCCGCCATCAAGGCGCTGTGCGGTCGCAACGGCGGCGCGGTCTGCACCTCGTCCAACGCCACCGCCGTGCTGGAATGGGCGTTTCGCGATGCCGAACGGGTCCTCTTCCTGCCCGACCAGCACCTGGGCCGCAACACCGCGCTCAAGCTGGGCATACCGCTGGACGAGATGGTGGTCTGGAACCCCTTCAAGGCCATGGGCGGCAACACGCCGGAGCAACTGCGGAAGGCCAAGATGGTGCTGTGGCAGGGCCACTGCTCGGTGCACACCCGCTTCACCCCGAAGCAGATCGAGTCCGCCCGGCAGCGCTACCCCGACGTGACCGTGCTGGTGCACCCGGAGTGCCCCATGGAGACGGTGGAAGCCGCGGATATGAACGGCTCGACCGAGTTCATTCGCAAAGCCATCAACGAGGCGCCGGCCGGTTCGGTCTGGGCGGTGGGCACCGAGATCAGCCTGGTGAACCGGCTGGCCATGAACAACCCCGACAAAACGGTCTTCTGCCTGGACCCGGTGAGTTGCCCTTGCTCCACCATGTACCGCATCCACCCGGCCTACCTGCTGTGGACGCTGGAAAGCCTGGTGGCCGGCGAGGTGGTCAACCGCATCGCCGTGCCCGACCAGATTCAGCAGGAATCCATCGTGGCGCTGGAACGGATGCTGGCGCTGCGTTAGCGACAGATTGTAACCCAGCAAAAGCAAGCGCTCCGGTTTTCCTCGGAGCGCTTTTATGTTTAATGCCGCTGATTTGTGGACGCGGTCATTCCAAATCGAATATACGGCTGCGGACGTTGAATACGAAGCCGGTCAACTCGGGCTCGCCGCTGACCGTTTCCGGATCTTCGAGTACCACCGGGTCGGCGTTGGGGCGATAGACGTGGACCTGGCGCAGGAATGGGTCGATAAGCCATCCCAGCGACACACCGTGGGCGATCCATTCCTCCATCTTGGCCTGCTGCTCTTCTACCGAGTTGGAACGGGAGCGAATCTCCGCCACGAAATGAGGCGCGAAGGGAACGCCATGCGGTCGTTGCCCTGCCGGCGCCAAGGGCGACAATTGCTCAGGGGCAACCCAGCCGGCATCAGGACCGCGGCGACCCGGCCAGGGCATACGAACCAAGCCGTTGCCGGTAATCACGTGCCCACCGGGTCCTTCATCCGACCAAAACCGCAAATCAATGTACAAGTTACCCGAACGCAACTGCCCGTCCATGCCTTCTGACGCCATTGCCCGCAATCTCCCGTGTTCGTCAATCTCAAACTGGTACCCCAAATCCGCATTGTCGGCGGTGAAACGCAGGAACCAGTCATCCAGAGAGTCATCATCCGGCAGCAGGGCGAGTATGGAGCTGATGTCCAGCGAGAAGGGCGCCGGCATATCGGCGTCTGGCGAGTTGGCCGCAACGTCGGGTTGCGGTTTGGCGACAGCTTGCGAAGTCATGCGGTATCTCCTTACGCCGCGTCGTCCAGGCAGTCGCGCAGCGGGCGGTTGATGCAGGAGAAGATGGGGGTGTCCTTCAGGGTGTAGGGGCGGGCCTTGGACTCGCGGAGATCCATCACCAGGTCCAGGAAGGTGCCCGGCTCGTCGGTCTCGAAGCCGAGGATGAACTCGGGGTCGTCCAGGCCGAATGAGTAGGCCGTCGAGATCTTGACCTGGGGGTACTTGTGGCCGATGACGAAGTGCTCGTTCATCATTTCCTGGCGCGTGTCCTTGGGCAGTTGATACCAGTCGTGGGTCTTCCAGAAGGGGTACATGAAGAGGTAGCGACGGCCAATCATTCGCATGGAAGCCGCGTCGCCGGTTCCTTCCTGCCCCTCGTGCTGGTGGTCGTCGATGTACGGAGAGCGGCGGGTCATGCCGAGGTAGGAATGCGGGGTCTCCAGGTAGCCGCCGAGGCGGGTTCCGTTGAGCCGCGCCGCCATCTCGTTGATGGGCTCAAGCTCGGGACACACGCCCCACAGCATGAAATCGGTGTCGCCGCGCGCGCCCACCAGGGTGTAGGTGTTCAGGGCGACCCGGTCGGAGTGCTCGGCGGCCACCGCGGCGAACTCATCCTTGCCGGTCTCGCGTTCGGCGGCGGGCAGGCGTCGCCACTCGGGCTGAACCTTGAAGAACGTGTACTTGACGAAATCGCGTCGCGGGTCGGCCATCGGGGGTCTCCTTGCGTTGGACTGGGATCGTGATGGCCCATTGTAGCATCGGCTCCCCCAGGGCTTGTGCAAAGTCCCTTCTCCCGTTCATTAAGTTCCTCCTCCCGTTCATAAAGTCCCTCCTCCCGTTCATGGTGAGCTTGTCGAACCACGGCCCGGGCAACGACGACATCCTTCGACAGGCTCAGGATGATGTGACCGGCTCGGGATGATGCGACCGGCTCGGGATGAGCGGAAACCAAAGAAGCCCATCACTTTGCACAGGCCTTGATCGGCCCCCAACGGTCGGGTTGAGGGCGCACCGGATGGGTTACAATCACCGCCGTGCGCGACGCCCGCGAGCGCCGCCGCCATCACAGGAGGGACACCGATGGTAACTATCGGAGAGGGCCAGTTCACTTACGAAGTCCAGGAAGGTTGGGGTCAGCTGCCGGCCGGCTACACGTTCAGGGAAGTGGCTGCCGTGGGCTGCGACGCCGACGACAACGTGTACGCCTTCAATCGCGGCGAGCATCCCATGATCGTGTTCGACAAGGACGGCAACTTCATGCAGTCCTGGGGCGAGGGCGTGTTCCCCCGCGCCCACGGCGTCACCATGGCGCCCGACGGGACCATGTTCCTGACCGACGACGGCGACCACACCGTGCGCAAGTGCACCCTGGAGGGCGAGGTCCTGCTGACCCTGGGCACCAGCGGACACCCTGCGGCCTTCATGTCCGGCGATCCCTTCAACCGCTGCACGCACGTGGCCATAGATCCCCGCAACGGCGATTTCTACGTGTCGGACGGCTACGGCAACGCCCGCATTCACAAGTACAGCCCGGACGGCCGGCTGATCTTCTCCTGGGGCAAGTCCGGGAACGGCCCGGGTCAGTTCAACATCGCCCACAACATCGGCACCGACCGCGACGGCCTGGTGTACCTGGCCGATCGGGAGAACCATCGGGTCCAGGTATTCAATCCCGATGGCAGGTTCATGGGACAGTGGAACGACATGTCCCGTCCGTGCGGCCTGTACATCGACCAGCACGCCGGCCTGGTGTACATCGGCGAACTGGGCTCGGCCATTGGCCCCAACTCCCAGGCCACGGGCCTTGGCCCAAGGGTCAGCGTTTACGACACCGAAGGCCGGCAGCAGGCCCGAGTGGGCGACGGGCCCGAGGGTGAAGCGCCTGGCCAGTTCATCGCGCCGCACGGGGTCTGCCTGGACTCTGTGGGCAACATTTACGTGGGCGAGGTTTCGTGGACCCACACCGGGCAGCACCTGGACCCGCCTCGCGAAGTCCGGTCATTGCAGAAGCTGGTGAAAACCGCCTGATCCAATACGGCATGGATTTACAGGATGCGCAGGATTGACATGGATTTCGTTGCGGCTGCAGTCAAAATCCTGAACATCCTGTCTATCCATGCGAGATGAAGAGATAGAAACATGGAAATTCGCATCGGCAGTTTGTCCCGAGACGCCAACGAAGCCACCGGCGCGGCGTTGGTGATCGACGTGTTCCGCGCCTTCACCACAGCGGCCATCGCCTTCAATCGGGGCGCGGAGCGCATCACCCTGGTGGCCGAGGTTGAGGAGGCGTTGGAGATCCGGCGAAACAATCCGGCCATCGCCGACATCCTGATGGGTGAGGTGGAGGGCCGCCGGCCCGACGGGTTCGACCATGGCAACTCTCCTTATGAAGCATCCTCGGTTGATTTCGCCGGCAAGAGCATTGTGCAGTCCACCCGCGCTGGCACGGTGGGCACGGCGGCGGCCGGCGCGGCCGGCTGCGACCCGATCTATGTGACCTCGTTCGTGGTGGCCGGCGCTACCGCGCAGGCGCTGCTGGCGGAGGACCCGCTGCCGGATCGGGTCACCATCCTGGCCATGGGAGACCAGGGAGTGAACCGGGCCGATGAGGACGAGCACTGCGCCATGTATCTGCGCAACCGGCTGGAGGGACGGAACCCCGACCCCGAAGCCCTGCGCAAGCTGATCATGGCCGGGGGCGCAACCCAGAAGTTCTTCGACGACGCCCAGCCGCAGTTCCACCCGCGGGACGTGGGTCTGGCGCTGGAGGTGGACCGCTACCCCTTCGCCATGCGGGTGACCCGCGAGGACGGATTGCTGGTGGCCCGACGCACCGGTTGATCCTGGGGAAACGGCCGGCGGAGAACAGGCTGGCGGCATCCGCAAACTGGGGCGGCTTCATCACCGCCCTTTTTGTTGCCCGAGAATCCGTGGGACGGGCAGGTTGTGGCGTATTGCGTTCCTGGCCGGCGGTCAGAAACGCCGAAACCCGCCGGGGTCTCTCTATGCGCCAATTCCCCTGGTTGGGGTTCAATAAGCGTGTCTTATACGCTTTCTATGAATCCCGCCAATATAGAACCCTGGCTCAATCAAATTCACTGCGACGATTGCCTTTCGGCCATGGGCCGGATGCCGTCGGCGTCGGTGAACCTTGTGGTCACCTCGCCGCCCTACAACCTGCTCAACAGCAGCGGCAACGGGATGAAGAACGGCAACGGCGGCAAGTGGTCGCGCGCCACCCTGATGCTGCAGCGGGGCTACGCCGAGCACGGCGACAGCATGCCCCACGACGATTACGTGGAATGGCAGCGGGAGTGTCTGCGGGAGATGCTGCGGGTGCTCACTCCCGACGGGGCGATCTTCTACAACCACAAGTGGCGGGTGCAGCGCGGCCTGCTGCAGGACCGGGCCGACATCATGGACGGCTTCCCCGTCCGCCAGATCATCATCTGGCAACGCTCCGGTGGGTTCAACCACAACCCCGGGTACTTCCTGCCCACCTACGAGGTGATCTACCTCGTGGCCAACCCGGAGTTCCGGCTGGCGCCCAAGGCCGGCGGCATCGGCGACGTCTGGCAGATTCGCCAGGACCGGGGGAACCCCCATCCCGCGTCCTTCCCGGTGGAGTTGGCACGCCGGGCCATCGCCGCCACCACCGCCGAGGTGGTGCTGGACCCGTTCATCGGCAGCGGAACCACGGCCATCGCCTCGCTCATGGAAGGGCGGCAGTACGTGGGCATCGACCTGTCCGACGAATACTGCCGTCTGGCCCGCGAGCGCATCGCGGACGCTGCGGATGAGTTGGCCCAGCCCGACGCTGAACCGACGCCGGAAACGCCGTCGGCTCTTGAGGTGCGCGAGATGCTGCAGCGGACGCGCGCTGAGCAGAGGTCAATGCGCCGCTGACTCCCCCGACCGCGACGACATCAGTGGATTGGCGAGGGCCTCACGGGTACCCAGTTTCACTGGAACCGTCATTGCGAGCGAAGCGTGTCAAGCTCGTTGGGTCAAGAACGCTAGTGTGGGAACGAGATCGCCACGTCGCATTGCTCCTCGCGATGACAAACTGAGTGCGAGTAAGGATCGGATTGGCGAAAGGGCCTCACGGGTACCCAGTTTCACTGGAATCTTCATTGCGAGCGAAGCGTGTCAATCTCGTTGGGTCGAGGAACGCTAGTGCGGGAACGAGATCGCCACGTCGCATTGCTCCTCGCGATGACAAACTGGGTGCGCGTCAGGTGAAAGGGCAACTCCCCCGACGGCCTGTCGTGCGGTAATATGGCTCTAGCCAATACTGGAGTTGACCGCCATGACCATCACCGCCGCCAACCCCGCCGCCGTAACCTCCCACGATCTGAAGAGCGCGATCCCTCCCCTGGACGGCGAGCTGAACCTGCCGGGCCTGAAAGCCGACGTGCGCGTATGGCGCGACCAGTGGGGCATCCCCCATGTGCGCGCGGCCAACGAGCAAGACGCCTGGTTCGCCCAGGGCTTCGTCACCGCGCAGGACCGGCTCTGGGCCATGGAGTTTGATCGTCTGCGGGCCGTGGGCCGCTGGGCCGAGGCGGCCGGCAAATCCGCGGTGGGCCAGGACATGCAGATGCGCCGGCACCGGCTGGAGGATGCGGCCCGAGCCGATTGCGAGGCGGCCGGTCCCCGGGCGACGGCCATGCTGGAAGCCTACGCCGCCGGCGTCAACGCCTTCATCAACAGCGACGCGCCGCTGCCGGCGGAGTACGCCATCGCCGGCATCCAGCCGGAGCCATGGGAGCCGTGGCACAGCCTGGCCATCTATAAGGTGCGGCACGTCTTAATGGGCGTGTTCGAGACCAAGGCGTGGCGGGCACGGCTCGTGAAGGCATTGGGCTCGGAGCGAGCCGCCGCGCTGTTCCCGTCCTACCCGCCGGGCCAACCGGTCATCATTCCCACCGGCGCCGATTACGACGGCGCGGTGGATATCGGCCTGGAGCAGTTGCTGGAACACGCCGCGAACCTGAATCTCATCGGTGAGTTGGACAGTGGGTCCAACTCGTGGGCCATCGGTCCGGACCGTACCGCCACCGGCAAGGGGCTGCTGGCCGGCGACAGCCACCGGGGCCTGGATACGCCCAGCGTCTATTACCAGAACCACCTGGCCTGCGACACCTTCGACGTGGTCGGCAACTCCTTCGTCGGCGTGCCCGGCTTTCCGCACTTCGGGCACAATCAGTGGGTGGCCTGGAGCGTGACCCATACCGCCGCCGACTACCAGGACCTGTACATCGAGCTGTTCAACGACGCCGATCCGTCCCTCTACCAACACCAGGAGGACTGGTACAACGCCGACGTTCGCGACGAGGTTATCCGGGTCAAGGACGGCGCCGACGTGCACCTGCGCACCTGGGCGACCCATCACGGCCCGGTGGTGGGCGGCGACCCATTGTCCGGATACGGCCTCGCCCTGCGATACACCGCCGGCGACGGCGGCGATCCGTGGACGGACATCCTGCCCGCCATGCTTGAGGCTACCAGCGTGAACGAGCTGGCCGACGCCATGGAGGGCTGGGTTGACCCGGTGAACAACTTCGTTATGGCCGACGTCCACGGCAACATCGGTTACCAGTGCCGGGGCGAGATTCCCCGCCGGCCGGGCGACGTGCCGGCTCCCCTGCCGGTTCCCGGATGGGACGGGGAGCACGAGTGGCAGGGCAGCATCCCCTTCGCCGATATGCCGCGCTACATCAATCCGGCGCCGGGCTACATCGTGACGGCCAACAACCGGCCGGTGGGCGCGGACTATCCGTACTACATCTCGATGGACTTTGCGCCCGGCTACCGTGCCATGCGCGTGACCCACGGCGTCGAGAGCATCCCCAACGCTGCGGCTGCCGACATGGGCCGCATCCATGCCGAGCGGGTATCCATCCCGGCGAAAACCTACGTGGCCGCGCTTGCCGCCGTTCCTCCACCGGCAGATCCCGCTACGGCAGCGGCGCTGGCGAAGCTGCAGGACTGGTCGGGCAGCGTTGATCCCAGCGCGGTTGAGCCGACCATCTACAGCGCGATGCGCGATGCCCTGCTGTGGCGTCTGCTGAAGCACAACATCGGGGAAGACCTTGCCGCCATGGGCTGGCAGCCGGCCGACCGGGGACGTGGCGTCTTCCTCAACCGGTTCAAAAACCTGATGACCGACGCCATCGCTAGCGGAGACACCGACCTGCTGCCCGACGGCCAGGACTGGAACGGTGCGCTGTCCACGGCCTTGCAGGAGGCGGTCCGCACACTTACGGCAAAACTGGGCTCCGACATCGCCGGCTGGCGGTGGGACCGGGTACACCGGGCGCGGCCGCAGCATCCGCTGTCGATGGCTACGCCGGAGTTGGGCGGCCTGCTGGACCCGCCGGAAATCCTCACCGGAGGCGACGGCGACACGCCTTGGGCCGGCTCCTACGCGCCGGGCGACCTGGCCACGGTGGGTGGGCTATCGGTGTTCCGCTATGCCTACGACCCGGCCGACTGGAACCGCTCGCTGTGGGCGGTGCCGCTGGGATCCTCGGGTCACCCCGCCAGCCCGCACTACTCCGATCAGTCGCAGATGTGGAGCAAGGTGCGCATGGCGCCCATGCTGTACGACTGGGAGCGGATCAAGGCCGGCGCGGAGACGGAGCAGACGCTGCGAGCGGGGTAGCTCCGCAGTGCCGAAAATGTCGGAAGTTAGTCCTCCCGCAGGTGTGGCGCCACGCGGTCGGCGAAGAGTTCGAGGTTGGCGATGCCGTCGTCGAGAGGCATGCCGGGCCACATCATGCGGAAGCAGCCGTGGGACATCCCCAGCGCGCGATAGCGGGATAGCTCCTCGACCACCTCGTCGGGGTTGCCGATGACGAAGCGGTCGCGGGCCAGGTCCTCGAAGGGTTCTCGGAAGTTCTCGTCGCCGGGCAGGGCCTTGTCCTGTCCCCACTGGGCGTAGGCCTCGTACTTGCCGCCCAGGTAGGGCGCGGCGTTGGCGAAGGCCTCCTCGTGGGTGCGCCCCACGAAGACCTCGCGACCCAGGGGCAGGCGCTCGGGCGCGCCCGAGTTGGCGGCGCCGGCGGCCTCGTGGTACATCTCAACCTGCTGGCTGATGGTGTCGAACTTGGCGTGGGGGTTCACGTACCAGGTGTAGCCCATGCGCGCGGCCCGGGTGATGGCGGCGTCGCTGTTGGCGGCCACCCACACCGGCGGATGGGGCTGCTGCACGGGGCGCAGCATCAGTTGAGCATCCTGGAGCCGGAAGTACTGCCCCTCGTAGTTGACCTTCTCGCCGGACCACAACAGGCGCATGGCCTCCAGACATTCGAGGTAGCGGCTGACCCGGGTGCGGCGGGGCACGCCGAAGTTGTCGTACTCCTCGTCGCGGTAGCCGAGGGCGGCGCTGAGGGTGAAGTTTCCGCCGGTGATCACGTCCATGGTGGCGACGCGCTCCGCCAGGTCAACCGGGTGATGCAGGGGCACCAGCATGGTGGCCACCAGGCCCATGCCCCGGGCCTCCGCCGAAATCCGGGCCAACAACGGCATCGTTTGCAGCTGTTGGTAGGGGTCGGTCAGGTAGTGCTGGCCCTGGTAGACCATGTCGAACCCCAGGTCGCGCGCCGCGCCCACGTAGGAGCAGATGTCGGCGAAGGCCTGCTGCATGTCGGCGCCGGCCGGCTGCTGAGCGATGGCGGAAAGGGAAACTCCGAATTTCATTGCGGTACCTCGGTTGGTGTCGGATGGCTGACGTGGAAAGAGCGGCAGCCGGTTGTCGTCAGGTTGGTCCGGTGGATGCAGCTGCCAGCGTGCGTAGGGGCGAATGATCATTCGCCCCTACATTGAATACTCAGACTGCAGTGGAGAAACTGCGCGATCTAACCAGTCAGCTCCCGTCCCAGCAGGTCGATGGCGGCCTGCACCGCGCCGTGCTTGGTGGCGTCGCGGTCGCCGCCGACGCGGATCTCGATGGCGGCGTCCTCGCCATCCTTGACCGCCAGGCCGATCCAGAAGGTGCCGATGGGCAACCCGCTGCGGCCGGCTGCCGGTCCGGTGACGCCGGTGGTCGAGAGGGCATAGTTGGTGCCGGTGAGTTCCAGTGCGCCGCGGGCCATGGCGATGGCCATCTCCCGGCTCACGCTGCCGGCGGTCTCATAGAGCTCATCGGGCACGCCGAGGATCTTCTCCTTCAGCCCGCCGGTGTAGGCGACGACGCCGCCCGGGAAGAACCGGGACGCCCCCGGTATGGTGCCCAGCGTGTAGCCGAGCAGGCCGTTGGTGCAGGCCTCGGCCACGGACACGGTCTGTTCGCGCTCCAGCAGTATTTCTGCCACCTTTGCTACTTCCACGATGCTGCCTCCTGAAGGTGCGAGCGATTAGACGTCCATCATCTTGTCGGGCGACATCATCTCCCAGAATTCGATGCGGTTGCTCTCCACCAGCTGCCTGACCTGTCCGCCCACTTCCAGCGCCGCCGCGGGCAGTTGATTGCCAGCACGCATGGGCGACATCAGGGACTCATCGGTCCACTCAAGGATCACAACGTCCTGCTCCGCCGGAGTGGTGGCGCCATTGAAATAAACCCGGAACTCGCTGCGCTGGCCGGCGTCGTGGTAGATCTGCGCTTGCTTCTGGAGCAGGCTGGCCACGCGCCGGGCCTCGCCAGGCTTGGTCTTGAAAATTCTTCGCAGTACGTACATGTGCTTCTCCTTTTGGGAACTTACAATTTGCATTGAGCTCTTCGCGTTGCATCAGGCGTCCGGCGCATAGTCGTTGACCAGTGTCACCAGGCGGTTCACAAAGCGGTGAACGATGGGCCGGTCGGCTACGATTTCGTAGTCTTCCATCTCATCGTGAAAGAAGTTCTTGTGGAACTTTTCGGCAGCGAGGAATCCGGCAATCAGCAATGGATCCTGGTATTCCGATTCCAGCTGGATTACCGCGTTTTTGGTGGCGCGGTGGCTCCGGTATTGCCAGCCACGCTGCTGGGCCGCAGCGATGACGGCTTGCGTGGCCGCGCCGTAGAGCTTCTCCGAGCCTTGTCGACGGTCTCCCGCGTCGAATTCGCGGTCCGATTGCGCCAGGAAGGCAACGGCCTGTTCGACGCATTGGGCGATGGTGTCCGGTCCGGCGGTAGCCATCACCGCCTCCTTGTGAAATGGATGGTTGGCGTGCGAGCACGATTATGATACCCGAATTTCGCCATGCTGCGCGGCGTGCGGCCATCGTGCAGTGGGACGGCCGCACCCAGATGTAACGGATACGAGAAGCGATCAGTCAGAAGCCGGTGATCCGCCCGGTTCGGGGTTGGCTTCGATGTCGGTCGCGGCGAACGTGCGCGCCTGATCCGGCTCGGATTGCGGGCGAGCTTGGGACACTCCAAGTAACCGGAGCACGCGCCGGTACGCGTTGGGGATTGATTCCTCGAACAGCATGTAAATCACCGGGACCGCCACCAGGGTTAGGAAGGTGGAACTGATCAGGCCTCCAATGACCACCGTGGCCAGTTCCGCGCCGACCAGTCCCGCCGATTCGCTGAGCGAAAGCGGGATCAACGCCAGGATGGTGGTGAAGGCGGTCATCAGGATGGGGCGCACGCGGGTTCGGCCGGCGGACATCACTGCGTCCAGCGGTTCCAGACCGGCCCGCCGCTGCTGGTGAACAAACGTCAGCAGCACGATGGCGTTGGTCACCACGATGCCCACCAGGAGCAGGAACCCCATCAGGGCGGGCAGGCTCAGCGATCGGTCGGTGATGACCAGCGCGACCAGGGCGCCCACCACGGCCAGCGGCATGCTGAGCACCACGATGAATGGGATCTTCAGCGAGCCCAGGGTGGCCACCATGACCAGGTACACCAGGGAGACCCCGATGATCATGGCGACATAAACGTTGTTGAACTCCTCGCGGATGTCGCTGAAGGTGCCTCCGGATCGCACCGTGACGCCCGGGGGAAGCGGCGTGGAGGCGACAATGGCGTCGATGCGGTCACCGATGGCGCCGGCGTCCCGTCCGGCCAGCCCGCCGGAAACGGTGGCGGAACGGTGGCCGTTGTAGTGAGTGACCACGCTGGGGCCGACGGTATTCATGGTGTCTGCAATGCTACCCAACGGAATGGCTCCGGCGTTGCTGCCGATGGGCAGGAGCGGGAGATCCGACGGGTCGTCCACGGCTTCGGCAACCGCCCGCACCACCACGTCCAGGGTTTCTCCACCCACGTCGATCTCGGCGACGTCGCTGCCGCGCATCCAGGTGCGGATCTGGTTGGCGACGCTCATCGTGGACAGGCCGTAGCGACCGGCTGCGTCAGGGTCGATGGCGATGGTCAGCTCCTCTCGGCCGTCCACGATGTTGGTCTGCACGTTGCGCACGCCAGGTTCGTTTTCGACGGCGGCCTGCAGCCGGTCGGTGGCGATGCGCACGTCTTCGTAGTTGGCGCCGGTGAGGGTGAGTCGCAAACCGCTGCCACGTCCCGGGCCACCGGAGTCCGCGAAGACGCGGGTGGTGACGCCGCGCTTTTCCGGCAGGGCGTTCCGGATCCGCTCGTCGAGGTCGTCCGGAGCGTTCTCCCCCAGCAGAATGTTGAACCCGGCCCGGTCGAAGGCTGCGTCAGCGGTGGACCCAAAGCTTCGGCTGCTGGCGCCCAGGGTGACCTGGTGGCTTGCGACGTCCCCTGTCGAGACAAACTCATCCAATATGCCTTCGACGACGCTGACTTCTTCCACCAGTTGGATGGTAGAGGGATTGCCGCTAAGGTTCAGGTCGATGCGAATGCCCTCGGTTCGCCCCTGTGAAAACAGTTCGACGGGCAGCGTCCGGATGAGCGTCAGGCTGGCCAGCACCACCAGGACGCTGGCGACGGCGGTGATCAGCCGGAAGCGCAGGGCAAACCGGAGCACCGGGGTGTACAACTTCTGCAGGTAGGTGTCGCCCCGGGGGTTCGCGGGATCGTCAACCATGTCGCCCGTGCGCAGGAACCAGGACGCCAGCACCGGAACGGCGGTGAGGGCCACCAGGGTGGACGCCAGCAGGGAAACGCACACTGTCTGGGCGAAGGGGGAGAAGAACTGCCCCACCACTCCGGGGAGGAACCCCAGGGGAACGAATACCGCCACCGTGGTCAGGGTGGATGCGACGACGGGCGGGCTGACCTCCTGGGTGGCGGCGATCACCGCCACGGCGCGGGGGCTGCCCTCCTGGATGTGCCGGTAGATGTTCTCCAGCACGACGATGCTGTCATCCACGATCCGGCCCACGGCGATGGCCAGGCCGGCCAGGCTCATGAAGTTCAGCGTCCAGTCGAACAGGGCCATGACCAGCATCGTTATCATCACGCTGAGGGGGATGGACAGCGCGATGATGATGGTGGGCCGGATGGCGTTGGCGATGCCGGCAAAAGGCCGAGGCCGCAGTTGCAGTAGGAAGAGGAATACTGCAGCCACAGCGAAGAAAAACCCTTGAAGACCCTGCCCGAGAACTTTGCCCAGTTCCTCTTCCAGACGAGGGGCCTGGCTTTCGATCACCGCGATTTCCAGGTCCGGCGGAAGCTGGTCGTGCAGGTCCGCCATTAGCTGGTCGATGGCGTGGGTAATATCGATGGTGTTGCCGTCGCCGGTTTTATGAACGCTCAGGCTGACGCTGGGCTGGCCGTTGGTGCGGGAGATGGTGGTGGCTTCAGGGGTGGCAACCCGCACATCGGCAACTTCCGACATCCGGATCGGGGTGGCGTTATTCCCGGAGGGGCGAGGAGATGCCGGCGACCCGGCGGGACGGGAGAAACCGACCGGCAGGTTTCGCAAGGCATCCAGATCGGAATAGCCATGAAAGGCGCGGACCGTCACGGTGCCGTCAGCGGACTCCACGCTGCCGGCGTTCACGTCCACCGAGTTGCTCTGCAGTGCGCCGATGACGTTCTGCATGGACAGCCCGTAGGTGTTCAACAATGTCGGGTCCACGGTGACGACGACCTGCTCATTGACCCCTCCCTCAATGTCCACCTCAAACACGCCCGGCACCGCCTGGATCGGTGGCGCTATCTGACGCTCCACGATCCTGAGCAACTCAGGAATATCCCGCTGACCGGATACGCTCAACTCGGTGACCGGTCGCCGGTTAGGGGTCAACTCGAACACGCGGGGCTCGCCCGCGTTGTCCGGAAGCCGCAGGCCGGATACCCGACTGACGATTTCTGCCTCAGCCTCCTCGATATCTACATTGTTTTCGAAACTGGCCCTCACCTGGGAACGGTTTGACCGCGACGTGGACGTGACTTCCTTGAGGCCTTCCATGCCGATGATCAGGTCCTCAATGGGCTTAGTGACCTCCTGGGACACCTGGTACGGCGTGCCCTGCTGGTATGAAGTCGAAACGTTGATCACTCGCAAACTGATCTCGGGGAAAAGCTCCTGCTGCAACTGCTGGTAGGCGTAAATCCCGCCCGCCAGCACGAGGATCAGGATCATCACGGTGACCGTCCGACTTTGCAGAGCCAACTTGGTCAGAATTATCATCTCGGTCTCCCGACGGCAATCTGAAAGTACATTAAAATCGCTGGATATCTAAAGCGCAGTATACGTTGGCGGTTTAGATTCGGATCTGTGCGCGCGGGCTGCGGATTACGCAGGTGTTCAATGCTTGCGCAACAGGGTCAGGAACTCACGGTTGCCGGCATCGCCGGTAATCGGCGACGGGATCGTGTCCAGCAGGGCGACATCGTCCCGAGACGCTAACCACGCCTGGACCCTGGCGAGGATGTCGGCGCGCAGGGCGTCGCTCCTGACGATACCGCCCTTGCCGACCTCACCACGTCGGGCCTCGAACTGCGGCTTGATGAGCGCGATGGCATATCCGCCGGGCTTCAGATGCGTCAAGGGCTCGGGCAACGCCATGGTCAGGGATATGAAGGACACGTCGGCGACCAGCAGATCGACCGCCTCGGGCAGTTCGAACGGATACCGGGCGTTGACCTTTTCCATGCAGGCCACCCGCGGGTCCTGGCGCAAACGGTAGTGCAGCTGGCCGTGTCCCACGTCGACGGCGTAGACGCGGGCCGCGCCGCGCTGGAGCAGGCAGTCGGTGAACCCGCCGGTGGATGCTCCAACGTCCAGCGCGGTGATCCCGTCCAGTGGTATGGCGTGGGATTCCGTCCAGGTGTCCAGGGCATGGGCCAGCTTGACGCCGCCCCGACTGACGTAGGGCAGACGCTCGCGCAGTTCCAGGGGCGTGTCCGGATCCAGAAACGCGCCAGCCTTCTGCACCGGTCCCGCCGGCGCGAGCACCGCGCCGGCCATGATCAGAGCCTGCGCCTGCTCGCGGCTCTCCACCAGCCCCCGCTCCACCAGCAGCAGGTCGGCGCGTTGACGGGTCTGCTTGCGCGGTTTCCGCTGCGGCGAGTCTGGCATGAAGTCGACTGCTACTCGCCGATGAACTGGGGACGGCGCTTTTCCAGGAAGGCGCGGAAACCCTCGTGGTAGTCGCGGGTGTCGAACTGGCCCAGGGGAAGTTCCGCCTCCTCCGGCGTTAGATCGAGAGAAGGCTTGGCCAGCACCTGGTTCATGGTCTTCTTGTTGACCGCATGGGACAGGGGGGCCAGCGCCGCGATGTCGTTGGCCAGCTTGTAGGTCACCGCTTCCAACTGGTCCACAGGCGCCACCTGGTTCACCAGGCCGATGCGGAGGGCTTCGTCGGCGTCCAGCAACCGTCCCGACAGAAGGATGTACAGGGCGTTGCCCTTGCCGACCAGGTTCACCAGGCCGTACATCTCGCGGTGGCCGATGGTGATGCCCAGGCGGGCCACCGGTATGCCCAGGCGGCTGCCCTCGGCGACGATGCGGAGGTCGGTGGCGACGGCGAGCTCGCAGCCGCCGCCGGCGGCGAACCCGCGGATCATGGATATGACGGGCGTGCCGATCTCCGCCACCGTCTCCAGCAATCCGTCGACGGCGGCGTTGTAAACGCGCCCCTTGGTCGAGTCGCTGCGGTGCTGTTCGAAATCGCTGATATCGGCACCGGCGGAAAAGGCCTCGTCGCCCGCGCCGGTGATCACGACGCAACGGACGTCCCGATCAGCGTCCAGGTCGCGCAGCAGCGAGGTCAGCTGCACCCACATATCCAGGGAGATCGCGTTGCGCTGGGCCGGCCGGTTGATGGTCACGGTGGCCACGGGCGGGTCCCGCCGCACGAGGAGGTATCCGTTGGCGTCAACCGGCATGGCGTCGGTTGGGGTTCGTGCGGCGGCGGTATCGGTCATTGGTAGACGCTCCTGGAGATGTTCGGGGTGTGACAGCGCAAAAAGCCTATCGGCGCAGTGACGAGTAGTCAACAAGGGGCGGCGCCATTACCGATCATGTTGAGATGCGTCCAGCCTCCCGGGGTCGGTTTCCGGAGACGTTCATTCGATAGCATGATGTTGACGATATACCGCTATTATCATCTATAATTTATCGAAATACGATTTCATTGGTTGACTTAGTGAATGATTGCTATTACATTTGGGCGGGCGATAAACCGTTCCGGCCAAATCGGTACGCACGTGGGCTTTTGCAGACTTCCACCGGGCCAGGCGCCCTTGCGCGTGAAGAGGAGCTACGATGTCGAGATACCTGAAACTGAGCCTGATTGCCAGCGCCGTCTGCGGCCTCCTGTTGCTGGGGAGTTTCGCGTGCGGCGGCGCCGAGACCCCGGCCCCCACTGCGGAGCCGGCAGCGGCGCCGGCGGCAAGCGAGGCCACCACTGCTCCCGCCGCTCCCGCTGCCGCGGCCGCCGTGGCGCCCACCGCCACGGCCACTCCGCCGCCGCAGGCAACGCTGCGGCCGACCAACACCCCGGTTCCAACCGCGGTGGCCCGGGTTGTCGCTACACCGACCCCCAGCGCGGCTGCTCCCAAGTATGGCGGCACGGTGCGCATGTCCGCGTATGCGGATACCAAGGACTGGGACCCCCTGGGCTCGGCGTCACTGTCCAGCGTGATCTCCTACTCCCAGCTGTACAACCAGATCGTCCAGTTCGACACCACCAACACCCAGGAGGTGGTGGGGGACCTGGCGGAAAGCTGGGAGTTGAGCGCCGACGGCCAGCAGTACACTTTCCACATCCGGGAAGGCGTCAAGTGGCACGATGGGACGGACCTCACCGTGGATGACATCATCTACACCATGCACCGGTACGGGAACCCGTGCAATGCCACCGGACGCTCGGGCCTGTGGCGCAACTATGCAGTGCGGATGGAGGTGGTGGACGTTGTGGACAAAGCCGACTGCACGCCAACCAACGCCGATGACGTGGTCAAGGCGGTGGACGACCGCACCATCCAGTACAACCTGGCCTTTGCCTCCGGCGCGTTCATCAAGTTCCTGGCGGTGGACTACGTCAAGATCCTGCCACGCCATCTGCTGGAGGACGAGTCGGTCGACCTGAACCAGGGCGAGCACGTCGTCGCCAGCAACTCCGGTTCCGGCCCATTCATCCTGGAGGAATACCGCTCCGGCAATTCCTACTTCGTGAACAAGAACCCCAACTACTTCAAGGAGGGGCGTCCCTACTTCGACCGCATCGAGCACTACATAATCACGCAGCCGGCCACGCTGATGGCCCAGGTTGAGGCGCGGCAGATCGACATGGCCAACGCCGGCTCCAGCAACCTGGAGGCTCCCGAGTATTACGAACTGGAGCGCATCACCAACGGCGACTATGTGGCCCACGACATCAAGGCCGGCGGCAACTTTGGCCTGATGCTCAACGTCAAGCGGGAGCCCTTTGACAATCACCTGGTGCGTCAGGCCATCTACCTCGCCGTCGACCGCCAGAAAGTGGACGAGCGGGCCTTCGGCGGCGCCGGTGTGACCCACTGCCCGCTGATGGACCTGGCCCACACCAACGACGAGTGCACCACGTGGCCCGGCCTGCGGCCCAAGGACACCCCGGGCGGGCAGGAAGACATCGCCGAGGCCCAGCGCCTGATGGCCGAAGCCGGGTACCCGGACGGGTTCGAGGTTCAGTACACCACGCGGCAGGTGGGCTCGTATCCGGCCCAATGCTCGGTGATCAAGCAGGACCTGGAGGAATTCCTGGGCATCACCGGCGCCATCGAGACGCTGCCCAGCGCGGCCGGCTACGCCAAGTACGGCACGTCTCGTCCCGCCGATGCCAAGGGAGACTGGGAATTGAGCTGCCAGGGTGAGGGCATGGTGGTGTTCGACCCGGACGCCATATACGGCGGGGTCTACCTGCCCGGCGCCACGCGCAACTACACCGACTGGTCACACCCGAAAGTCACCGAATGGTTCGAGGCCCAAAAAGTGGAACTCGATCCCGACAAGCGGCGGGAAATCAACAAGGAGGCTGAGTTGTGGCTGGCCAGCTTCGAGGACAACCACTGGGTCAACCTGCTGCTGGGGCAACTGTTCTGGCTGGTCCACAAGGACGTCAAGGGTTTCAACGCGCCCATCACGGTGCAGTACGGATTTAAACACGAGGACCTGTGGCTGGACCGCTAGGCGCAACGGCGTTGGCCCGAGCCGGGCCGTGCTGACGGATATCGTCGATATATTGGGGACAGTCATAATGATTGTCCCCAATAATTTACGAAACCGATAAGTGATTATTATATATGCTGATATTGACGTATATCGTAGATTATGAATTCGTACATGCATGAAACTGAAATGTTTTCTTGACAGGCGATTTGCACACGACTAGGATAGGCCGCGCTGTGCAAAGTGCGTCAAAGTGCGCTCCCGAGCATGGCCGAACCGTCTCATATGGAGAAGGTTTCGATCCAGGTAGGAGGATTTCGCGCCAATGTTGTCCAATTTCAGACCATTCATAGTTGCTACCGTGATAGCTACGGTTTTCGTCATCTCAACGGCCTGCGGTGGCGCAGAAGCGCCGGCGCCGGTAGCTCCTGCAGACACGGGAGCAGGATCCGCCGCTCCCGCCGCCCCCACCGCGGCCAGCCCGATCACCGGCGCCAACGTACCCGGCCCGGGTTCGACGGTTGCGGCGCCTGCGGCTTCCGAGGCAACCCAGCCGGCGGCGGATGCTACAGCCGCGCCTACGTTGCCGCCTGCGGCTACGCAGCGACCGACCAACACGCCGGCGCCCACCGCCGTCGCGCGGACTGCTCCGACCCCTCTCCCCAGCGGCCCGCCCCAGGCTGGCGGCCTGATCCGCATGGCGGCCTACGCGGACACCAAGGACTGGGACCCGTTGGGTTCGGCCTCCACGTCCAGCGTGATTTCCTATTCCCAGCTGTACAACCAGTTGGTGCAGTTTGACACCACCAACACCAACGAGGTGGTGCCGGACCTGGTGGAAAACTGGAGCCTGAACGAAGACGGCACGATCTACACCTTCCGCATTCGTGATGACGTGACCTGGAATGACGGGACGCCATTCACCATTGACGACGTGCACTACACGTTCCTGCGCTACGGCAACCCCTGCAACAGCCGGGGACGTTCCGGGCTGTGGCGCACGTATACCAACCCGCTGGAAGTCGCTGACCGCGACGCCGGGGACTGCACCCTCACCAATCCGGAAGACGCGCTCCGCGTGGTGGACGACCAGACCATCGAGTTCCACCTGGCGTTCGCCTCCGGCGCGTTCATCAAGTTCCTGGCCATTGACTACGTGAAGATCCTGCCCAAGCACCTGCTGGAACAGGAGATCGACCTGAACCTGGCCGAGAACATCATCAAGCACAACTCTGGCACCGGCCCCTTCATCCTGGAGTCGTACCAGTCGGGTAACTCCTACTTTGCCAACAAGAACCCCAACTACTTCAAGGAAGGGCGACCGTACCTCGACCGCATCGAGCATTACATCATCACCACGCCGGCGACGGCGCAGGCCCAGGTGGAAGCGCGCCAGATCGACATGGCCAACGCCGCCACGATGAACCTGACCGCACCGGAGTACTATGCGCTGGAGACGCGCACCAACAGCGAGTACGTTGCCCACGACGTGTTCGGCGGCGCGACGCGCGGGTTGATGCTCAACGTCAAGCGCGAGCCCTTCAGCGACCACCGGGTCCGGCAGGCCATCAACCTGGCCGTTGACCGGCAGAAGCACAACGCTCGCGGGCTGCATCACGCCGGCCGCGGCCACTGCCCGATGGTGGGCATGGCCAACAGCCTGGAAGAGTGCGCCACCTGGCCCGGAATGCGCCCGAAGGACTCCCCTGAAGGGCAGCAGGACATCGCCCGCGCCCGGGAGTTGATGGCCGAGGCCGGCTATCCCGACGGGTTCGAAATCCAGTACACGGTTCGCCAGGTGGGAACCTACGTGGACGAGTGTTCCGTGATCAAGCAGGACCTGGAGGACTATCTAAACATTCGTGGCGCGATTGAAGTGCTGCCCAGCGCTGCCGGTTACGCCAAGTACGGCACGGCACGCCCCGCTGACGCCAAGGGCGACTGGGAAATGAGCTGCCAGGCGGACGGCATGACCGTGCTGGACCCGGACGCCATCTGGGGCGGCATATTCCTCAAGGGCGGCACCCGCAACTACACCGACTGGGAAGCTCCGGAGACCAACGACTGGTTCGAGGCCCAGAAGGTCGAACTCGATCCCGAGAAGCGCCGCGAGATCAACAAGGAGGCGGAGCGGTGGTTGCACGAATTCAGCAATAACCACTGGGTCAGCCTCACCCTCGGGCAAAACTTCTGGGTCGTCCACCAGGACGTCAAGGGCTTCGTGGCTCCGCAGACGGTGCAGTACGGGTTCAAGCACGAGGACCTCTGGCTGGACCGGTAGACGCTCTTGCTACACCCATCCCGTTGCCACTATTGGAGACGGAAAGACGTATGAGCCTGAAAATCAAGCCAACACTACTGGTCAGCATTGCCGCGAGTGCGGCAATGCTCGCCGCGGTGGCCTGCGGCGGCGCTGAGGAAACGGCAGCGCCGGCAGCCCCGGCGGCGGCCGCCACCACGGCCCCTGCTGCTCAGGCACAGGCTCCGGCGGCTGCCGCCACCACTGCGCCGGCCGCGCCGGCGGCCCCCGCGGCCCAGGCGGCCGATCCGACACCCACCTTCACACCTCCGCCCGAAGCCACCATACGCCCGACCAACACTCCGGTGGCCGAGTACGAGGCGCGGATTGCGCCCACCCCGGTTCCCAGTGGCCCGCCGCAACAGGGTGGCACCGTGCGGATGTCGGCCTACGCGGACACCAAGGACTGGGATCCCCTGGGTTCCGCCTCGCTGTCCAGCGTGATCTCATACTCGCAGCTGTACAACCAGCTGGTGCACTACAACAGCGTTGAAACCGACCAGGTCGAAGGCGATCTGGCAACCGACTGGCAGGTGAGCGCCGACGGCAAGACCTACACGTTCAACCTGCACGACAACATCCAGTGGAATGACGGCGAACCGCTGACTTCGGCCGACGTGGCGCACAGTCTGCTGCGGTATTCCAACCCGTGCAACGCCGCAGGGCGTTCGGGTCTCTGGCGGCAGTACAGCGTGCCCATCGAGGTCGCGGACCGGGACGGCGGCGACTGCACGCCGACCAATGCCGACGACGTGATCCGGGCCGTTGACGACCGTACGGTCGAAGTGGACCTGCGCTTCCCGTCCGGCGCGTTTATCAAGTTCATGGCCGTTGACTACGTCAAGATCCTGCCCAAGCATCTGCTGGAACAGGGCGTTGACCTGAACCTGTCGGAAAACATCATCAAGCACAATTCCGGCTCCGGCCCCTTCGTTCTGGAGTCGTATTCCTCCGGCAACTCGTACATGGTGAACCGGAACGAAAACTACTTCAAGGCCGGCAAACCGTACTTCGACCGTATCGAACACTTCATCATCGTGGACACGGCGACCCTCACCGCTCAGATCGAGGGCCGCAACATCGACATGATGAACGGCGGATTCTCCAACCTGACCCCGCGTGAGTACCTGGATCTGGAACAGCGCATGGAAGGGGAATACGTGATGCATGAGTTCCCGCCTTCGGGCAACTGGGGGTTCATGATGAACGTGAAGCGAGAACCGTTCAGCGATCCTCGAGTGCGCAAGGCGATCCACCTGGCGATTGATCGGGATGACCTGAACGAGAAGATCTGGGACTCCACCGCCGGTATCGCGTGCCCGCTGGGTGGCATGGGGCACTCATTTGACGTGTGCTACGACTGGCCCGGCATCCGGCCCAAGGACAGCCCCGGTGGCCAGGAAGACCTGGCCGAAGCCAAGCGGCTGATGGCCGAGGCTGGCTATCCGGATGGCTTTGACACCGAGTACACCGCACGCCAGGCCGCTGGCTATCCCAAGCAGTGCCAGGTGATCAAGCAGCAGCTGGAAGAGACCCTGGGCATCACCGGCAACATCGAGACGCTGCCCAGCGCGGCGGGCTACGCCAAGTACGGCACCTCGCGGTCCCCGGACTCCGCGGGCGACTGGGAGGTCTCCTGCCAGGGCGAGGGTATGGTAGTTCTCGACCCGGACGCCCTCTACGGCGGCATCTACAACAAGGGCGGAACGCGGAACTATACCGACTGGACCAACCCGCTGGTCGAAGAGTGGTTCGAGGCCCAGAAGGTGGAACAGAACCCGGACGCCCGCCGTGAGATCAACAAGGAAGCCGAACTTTGGCTGATCGATTTCTCGGACAACCACTGGGTCAACCTGGGCTGGAACCGGTTCTTCTGGATCGTCCACCGCGACATCAAGGGGTTCCATCCGCCCACCACCGTGCAGTATTTCTTCAAGTACGAAGACTACTGGCTTGACCGTTAGCCAAACGGACCGCGCTCGATCATGCCGCATTCAATCATGCCGCGTACGGGACGTTAGGGGGTACACATGAGACAGTACGCTGCCAAACGCATTGGGTTGTTCATACCCACCGTGCTGCTGGTGACGGTCATCGTATTCGTGGTGATGCGGCTCATTCCCGGCGACCCGGCGCTGGCCATCCTGAGCGCGGACGACGCGGCCTATACCGAGCAGGAGCTCCAGGAGCTTCGCGTCGAACTGGGTACCGACCGGCCCATCGTGGTCCAGTACTTCGACTGGATGAGCGGCCTGCTGCGGGGAGACTTCGGCACGTCCTTCTGGTGGAACGGGCCGGTTATGGACCGGTTGGGCGAGCGGATCCCGGTGACCATCGAGCTGGCGATCCTGGGTATCGGCCTGGCGGTGATATGCGCCGTGCCGCTGGGGGTGCTGTCGGCCATCAAGCCGGACAGCCCGATCGACTACGCATCGCGCATCTTCACGCTGGTCGGCATTTCGATACCGACGTTCTTCAGCGGCATCCTGCTGACGCTGATCCTGATAAGAGCCTTCGGTTGGTTGCCTCCGCTGGGGTACGAAGACATATGGGAAGACCCCTGGGCCAACATCAAGCAGATGATGCTGCCGGCGCTGGCGCTCGGGTTCTACGACATGGCGTTCATCGCTCGCGTGACGCGGTCGTCCATGATGGAAATCCTCCGCGAGGACTACATGCGGACGGCCCGCTCCAAGGGATTGCGGGAACGGATCGTGCTCTCGCGGCACGGCCTGAAGAACGCGGTGTTGCCGATCCTGACCATATCGGGATGGCAGTTCGGTCGGCTCTTCGGCGGCACCGTGATCATTGAGCGCATCTTCCTGATACCGGGCATCGGCCAGCTCCTCATCGACGCCGTTTTCCAGCGCGACTTCCCCACCATCCAGGCGATAATCGTCATCGTGGCGGTGTCGATCGTCGTGATCAACCTGCTGGTTGACCTGCTGTACGGATGGCTGGACCCGCGCATCCGCTACGCGTAAATCACGGATATGCCTGATCACGGAGCTTCGGTGAGATACACCATGACCAAGTCATTGGAGAAGCAGCGATGACCACCCAAACGCCCAATGACGCGCTGAGCGCCCGCAACGCGGCGGCCGTTGACGATGCCGTGCTGTCCGACATGCGGCCGCGTCCCACGCTGGTCGGCAACATCCTCCGGTTCTGCCGCACGAAGCCGCTGGGCGGCATCAGCGCCGCCATCATCATTCTGACGGTACTGGCGGCGATATTCGCTCCGGTTATTGTCCCGCACGACCCACTGGACCTGGTTCACGCGCCCTTCGTTGCGCCTTCCGCCGTGGCCTGGCTGGGTTCGGACGACCTCGGCCGTGACGTGTTCAGCCGGGTAATCGCCGGCGCGCGCATCTCGATGTACGTGGGGATCATGAGCGTGCTGATCGGGATCACCCTGGGCACGGCCATCGGGATCCTGAGCGCCTACGTGGGAGGAGTGCTGGACTTGACCATCCAGCGGATCGTGGACGCCCTGATGGCGTTTCCGGCCATCATCATGGCGCTGGGCCTGATGGCCGCGCTGGGAGCGTCGGTCAACAACATCGTGGCCGCCCTGGTGGTTATCCTGGTCCCCGGGGCGATACGGGTAATACGCTCGCAGGTGCTGAGCATCAAGGAGCTGGACTACACGCTGGCGGCGCAGGCCATCGGCGCCCGGCCGTGGCGCATCATGCTGCGGCACATCCTGCCCAACGTGACCGCCAGCTACATCGTGCTGAGCACCATCACCCTGGGGCTGGCCATCGTCATCGAAGCGTCGTTGAGCTTCCTGGGCGTGGGCGTGCCGCCGGACGTGCCCACCTGGGGCGGGATGCTCACTGAAGGCGCGTCGCAGTACATCCGGAACGCGCCGTGGCTGGCGGTCTTCCCCGGCCTGGCGATTTCAGTCATCGTGTTCTCGATCAACTTCCTGGGCGACGCGCTGCGGGACAGCCTGGATCCGAGGCTACGCGGCCGGTAAGGTCGAAATACATCGCGTTCGATAGCCCCTTCCAATCGGAAGGGGCTTCACTTTGTGCGTATTTCGTAACTGTGACGACTATTCCCACACATGGACTATTGACACCGTGAACCGGGTGGTCTACCATTCTCGCTCGTATCTCACGGTTTGTGGTTAATTTCACAATTGGCCGCGGCCGGGGATATGTTTTTGACTTGCGGACACCAGCCCATATCCGCCCGTCCGCAACGGCACACAAACGGAATAACGACACGGGAGGTCCTAACCAGCTATGAAGCCATCTATCCTAGGTCGACCATTCCTGCGGACGTTGCCGCTGATCGCGGGCGCTGCTGCTTTGATGGTCGGCATCGCCTGCGGTGGAGCAGAGACTCCCGCCGCGCCGGCGGCCCCGGCACAGCCGGCCGCCACGCAGGCGCCCGCAGTGGCGCAACCCACCAACACCCCGATTCCCGAGGCCATGGCCGCAACCGCGCGTCCGACCAACACGCCGGCCCCCACGGCCACGCCCCGCGTGGTCGCCACTCCGACCCCCAGCGCCGGGGCCACCTACGGCGGCACCCTTCGCATGTCGGCCTACGCCGACACCAAGGACTGGGACCCGCTGGGTTCTTCGTCCCTTTCCAGCGTGATTTCCTACTCGCAGCTGTACAACCAGATTGTGCAGTATGACACGGTGGATACCAACGCAATTACCGGCGACCTGGCCGCCTCCTGGGACGTGAGCCCGGACGGCCTGACCTATACCTTCCACCTGCGGGACGACATGCAGTGGACTGACGGCACCGAGATCACCTCGGCTGACATCATCTCCACCCACTCCCGCTATGCCAACCCTTGCAACAGCACGGGACGCTCCGGCCTCTGGCGCAACTACACCGTCAAGATGGAAGTGGCTGACAAGGACGGCGGCAACTGCGCTCCCACCAACCAGGACGCGGTTCTGCGGGCCATCGATGACAAGACCGTCGAGTTCAACCTGCAGTTTGCTTCCGGGGCCTTCATCAAGTTCCTGGCCATCGACTACGCCAAGGTGTTGCCGGGCCACCTGCTTGACGCTGACCCGAATTGCGCCGTGCGCGACGCCGCCAATCCCTGCGCCCTGAACCTCGGCGAGAACATCATCGAGATGGGCACCACTTCGGGTCCCTACGTCCTGGAAGAGTACCAGGTTGGCGACTTCTACTACGTCAACAAGAACCCGGACTACTTCAAGGACGGGCGCCCCTACGTTGACCGCATCGAGCACACCATCTTCACCGGCCAGGCCAAGGACACGCTGATCGCCAACTTTGAGGCCGGTCGGCTGGATATGGCCAACGGCGGTTTCACCAACCTTTCACCGACCCAGTACTTTGACCTTGAGAAGAGCACCAACGGCGAGTACGTGGCTCACCCCATCGCCGCCGGCACCAACTGGGGCCTGATGCTCAACGTCAAGAAGCCGCAGTTCGAGAGCCACCTGGTGCGTCAGGCCATCAACCTGGCCGTTGACCGTCAGGAGATCGACGAGCGCGTCTTCGACAACTCTGGCGGCAGCTACTGCCCGCTGATGGGTCTGGCCCACGCCAACGAAGTGTGCACGGAGTGGCCCGGCATTCGCTCCAAGGACAGCGCCGGCGGACAGGAAGACCTGGCCGAAGCCAAGCGCCTCATGGCCGAAGCCGGCGTGGCCGACGGCTTTGAAGTCCAGTACACCGTGCGCCAGGTCGGCAACTACCCCGACCAGTGCCAGGTAGTGAAGCAGCAGTTGCAGGACGCCCTGGGCATCTCCGGCGACATCGAGACCCTGCCCAGCGCGGCCGGATATGCCAAGTACGGCACTGCCCGCGCGGAAGGCTCCTCAGGCGACTGGGAGATCAGCTGCCAGGGCGAGGGCATGGTGGTGTTTGACGCCGATGCCGTCTACGGTGGCGTTTACCTCAAGGGCGGCACCCGCAACTACACCGACTGGTCCAACGACTCGGTGGTCGACTGGTTCGAGCGCCAGAAGGTGGAACTGGACGCCGACGCCCGCCGCGAGATCAACAAGGAAGCTGAGCTCTGGCTCCACAGCTTCGAAGACAACCACTGGGTCACGCTGCAACTGGGTCAGCTCTTCTGGCTGGTGCATCAGGACGTGAAGGGGTTCACCGCTCCGTCGACGGTGCAATACCAGTTCAAGCACGAGGACCTGTGGCTGGACCGCTAGTCCATCACACCGGGACCAAATTTCCCGTATAGTGACTCGGCGAACCCATTTGTAGGGGCGAATAATCATTCGCCCCTACTGTATGAAGGGCATATTCCATGCGACAGTACGCGTTGAAACGCATCGCGCTCATTATCCCGACGGTGTTGCTGGTAACCATCATCGTGTTCACGGTGATGCGGTTGTTGCCCGGCGACCCGGCCCTGGTAATCCTGAGCGAAGGCGACGCCTCTTTCACCCAGGAAGAACTGGAAGACCTGCGCCGCCAATTGGGCACTGACCGGCCGATCGTCGTCCAATACGTTGACTGGATCGGCGGGCTGGTCCAGGGAGACCTGGGGACTTCCATCTGGCGATCGGGACAACCGGTCTCCAAGCTGGTTGGAGACCGGATCTTCCGGACATTAGAGTTGGCCGTGCTGGCCATCCTGATCGCCGTACTCTTCGCCGTTCCCCTGGGGGTGATTTCCGCCATCAAACCGGACAGCGTGATCGACTATTTCTCAAGGGTCATCGCGCTGGTGGGCATATCTATCCCCACGTTTTTTGCCGGATTGCTGGTGGTGCTGGTATTGTCCCGAGGCTTCGGATGGCTGCCCCCCCTGGGCTATGAAGACCTGTGGGATAACCCGTGGAAAAATCTGCAGCAGATGTTCTTGCCGGCGCTGGCCCTGGGCTTCTACGACATGGCCTTCATCGCCCGGGTGACCCGTTCCTCCATGATGGAGATCATCCGCGAGGACTACATGCGCACGGCCCGTGCAAAAGGCCTGGGCGAGCGCATCGTGCTGGTGCGGCACGGCCTGAAGAACGCTGTGCTGCCCATCCTGACCATATCGGGCTGGCAGTTCGGACGCCTTTTCGGCGGCACCGTAATCATTGAGAGCATCTTCAAAGTGCCCGGAATTGGAACTCTGCTCATTGAGACCGTTTTCCAGCGGGACTTTCCCACCATCCAGGCGATCATCATTGTTATCGCGGTGTCCATCGTAATCATCAACCTCCTGGTTGACCTGCTGTACGGGTTGCTGGATCCCCGGATCCGGTACGCCTAGCCTCGATGCCACTTTGACCATTTGAGGAGCGTTGACAGAATGACTACAACCAACACCGTGCAAACGGTGGCTGAGGGCGAGGTTGAATTTCAGCTCCAGGGAATGCGCCCCCGTCAGACCGGGCTGCAGAAGATAGTCGCTTTCTCCCGATCCAAGCCGCTTGGCGCGATCAGTGCGGTTATCATCATTGTCACAATTTTGGCGGCAGCGGTTTCCTACGTCGTCCCGGGCGTCCTGCCCCACGATCCGCTGGATGTGCGCGCCCATGAAGAGAAATACCTGTCCCCGCAACCCGGCGCTTGGCTGGGCAGCGACCACCTGGGACGCGACGAACTCAGCCGTATCATCGCCGGTTCGCAGATCTCCATCTACGTGGGGCTGCTCAGCGTGGGCATCGGCGTGACCCTGGGAGCACTCATCGGCATCCTCAGCGCCTACATTGGCGGGATAGTGGACCTCGCCATACAGCGCATCGTGGATGCCATGATGGCCTTCCCGCCCATCATCCTCGCGCTGGGACTGGTGGCCGTTCTCGGCGGTTCCGCCAACAACGTCATCATGGCGCTGCTGGTGATTCTCCTGCCGGGCACGATCAGGGTGATCCGCTCCCAGGTGCTGAGCATCAAGGAGCTGGACTATACGCTGGCGGCCACCGCCATCGGCGCCGGCTCGATCCGCATCATGCTGAAGCACATCCTGCCCAACGTGATCGCCAGTTATATCGTGCTGGGCACCATCACCCTGGGCTTCGCCATCATCATCGAGGCGTCGCTGTCCTTCCTGGGCGTGGGAGTCCCGCCGGACATCCCCACATGGGGCGGCATGCTCACCCGCGGCACCGAGGAGATTCGCATCGCCTGGTGGCTGGCCGTGTTCCCCGGCATCGCGATTTCAGTGGTGGTATTCGCCATCAACTTCCTGGGCGACGCCCTGCGCGACGCGCTGGACCCGAGGCTGCGGGGACGCTAACGGCGACAACGCAAGCAAGTGACAAACATGCAGGGGCGAATAATCATTCGCCCCTGCATCGTTTGTGCGCGAGGTGATCCGGGTTTACAGCAGCAATTCGTCGATAGAGACCAGGCTGGGGTTAGGGGGTGTCGGGTCCACCATCAGGTCAAAATTTTCCAGCGTGGTGGCTCCCAGCAGATACTGTCCGTCAGAGCCGAAAATAACCGGACAGGTGCGCTCTGTGTTGTCAATGCGAAAGCGGGCTTCTCCCACATCACGTTGAACGAAGCTGCCATCGGCTATCCGGTACGTTCGGCGTTCCAACGGCGCAAGGCTCAAGGACTCAAGCAGGGATTCCGGTAGGACCGAATGGGTCGACCCGGTATCTACCAACGCGGATACCGGCAGGAAATCGCCTCCCAGCGGATGGCCGACACCGATGTCGACGTAGAAAGTGCCCATTGGCGTTCGTACTCCTACCAAAAATTGCCGGCGGATGATAACGCTATGGAACCGACACAGTCAATTTTGCGTCCGTCGTCTGCTACCCATGCTAAACTGCGGCGACAACCCACAGGAGGTTCCCAATGTCCTGGAGCTTTGAACTGGTCGCCGGACCCTACGGCGGCACCACTGAGGGACCGGTTTGGGACGGCGAGGCGTTGCTGTTCACCCTGATCCCAGAGTCGAAAATACTGCGTTACGACCCCAAGTCCGGCGAAGTTTCCGAGTACTTCACCGAGACCTTCAACACCAACGGCCTGTGCTTCGACGCCAACGGCAGCCTCTACGGCTGTCAGCAAGGCCGGCGACGCATCGCCCGCTTTGACGCCGCCAGTAACACCGCCACGTCCATGCCCCACCTGCTGGAGGGCAAGCGGCACAACAACCCCAACGACCTCGTCGTCGACAAGTCTGGCCGCATCTGGCTCACCGACCCTTATTCCGGCATCGGCGACAGTGGCCCGCAGGAACTGGACCATATGTCGGTGCTGCGGCTGGACCCCAGGGGCAACGACCAGTGGGACCTGGTGCGGGCCACCACCGACATCAGCCGGCCCAACGGCATCCTGATCAGCCGCGACCAGCGCACGCTGTACATCGCCCAGAGCGACTACGGCGCCGACCGCCGCCGTGAGCTGCGCGCCTATCCCATCAACGACGACGGCTCGCTGGGCGAGTACCGTACCCTGCACACCTTCGGGATCGACGGCGGCGCCGCTGATGGCGACCTGCGCGGCCAGGGCAGCCAGGGTGTGCAACGGGGCGTGGACGGCATGACGCTGGACGTAGACGGGAACATCGTGGTCTGCGCCGGCTGGGAAGCTGCCGGCCCGGGGCCGATTATCTACGTGTTTTCGCCCGAGGGCCGCGTGCTGGAAACCCACCCCATGCGCGTGGACCGGCCCACCAACTGCTGCTTCGGCGACGCCGACATGCGTACCCTCTATGTAACCACCGGCGGCGGCCACCTCTTCCGCGCCCGCACCGACCGCACCGGCTGGATCATGTGGCCGTAGTCTCATTTAATCACGCGTACCCATTTTACCGAAGAGGGACAATTTGCATTGATAAGCAGGATGAATGGGATGCAATAAGGTGTATGAGAGGGATCGTTACCCTGTAGAGCATCCCATTTGACCCTGATGTTCGCTCCTTCTATCCACTTTCGCCCTGGACTGGTGTAGAGCATCTCATCAATTCGATCATGTCCATCCTGTGTATCCATGCAAACTTCCCCGGCTCCGGCAAAGCGGGTACGCGTGCGGGCTCATATGCCCTTGACAAGCCGTACCATACCCTCAACAATCTGCAAAACCGCATCCGGCACACACCCCAGGAGATTGCACAATGACAACCGTGACCGCGCACAATACCAATGTATACGTCGGCCTGGCCGGCGAAAGCGCCCTGATCATCGGCGCCGAGGGCACTCCCCTGGGCGAGGGCGGCATGTACCGGCTCACCGAGGGTCAGTCCGAGTGGGCCTGCATCGAGAGTGGCCTGCCCGAAAACCCCCAGGTCCGCGCCCTGCTGGCCCATCCCGACCAGCCGGCCACTATTTTCGCCGGCACCCAGGACGGCGTGTATCGCAGCGACGACCGGGGCGAGAACTGGAGCCGCACCGAAACGCTGAGCGGCGACGTGTGGTCGCTGGCCGCCCACCCCAACGACTCGTCGATCATGTTCGCCGGGTATGACTCGGGACGCGTTTGCCGATCCAGCGACGGCGGCCACACCTGGCAGCAGATGAACACCGCAGGTCTGGTCCATCCTCACATCACCATGAACCCCCACGAAATCTGCAAGCGGGTCATTGGCATCAGCATTGATCCTGCTTACCCCGATGACGTGTACGGGGCCATCGAAGTCGGCGGTCTCATCGCGTCCCGCGACGGCGGCGACAACTGGTCCTGCATCACCGATGGCCACTACACCCGCCTCGGGCCGGTGGACCTCCACGGCGTGCAGGTCAATCCAAGCAAGCCGGGCTTGGTGTACATAATCACCCAGTTGGCAATGTTCCGCAGCCGGGAGCGCGGCGAGTCCTGGGAGTTCGTGCCCATCGAGGAGATGTTCGAGGGCGGAAGCTACTGCCGTGACCTGGTGGTGGATCCCACCGACCCCAACCGCATGTACCTGGCCGCCGGAGCCGGCGGCGGCAGCGCGCCGGCCGGCACCGTCGACGCCGGCGTACTGGTGCGGTCCACCGACGCCGGTGAGACCTGGGAACGCGTGGACATCGGCGAGGTGGCGCCGGCGCGGATGTTCCAGATCGCCATTGACCGCAACGCTCCGCGCAACGTCTACTGCTGCGACCGCGACGGCCACGTCTATTGCAGCAACGACGGCGGCAACGAGTGGACCCGGACCGACGTGCCGGTGGAGATGTCCCGCGGCCGCCACGTTTACCCCATGGTTGCTGCCTAGGACCGTCTTTGAATCGAGCCCGTTTGGTAGGGGCGAATAATTATTCGCCCCTACCTGACGCGCGGCCCCAGACAGATCACCGGAGGAATCGCACCGTGTCATCCAACCCGTTGTGGAACGCCACCTTCCGCGTCGGCGAGGCCGACCTTGAATACATGGCCCTCGAAGCCGAGAATTTACCCGAATCGCTGCTCGGTTACCAACTGGCCAGGAGCGGCCCGCTGGACAACCAGGAGATGGCCGAGAACGGTTTCAAGGGCAGCACCGCCGACCGTTTTCGCAACGCCGGGCGCATCGGCGGATTCATGCGCGAGTTCGTTCCCACCGCTGACGTCTCCCCGGCCAGCGGCGTGAATTTTGTCGGCGCAACGGTGGTCCATCTGTTCGAGAACCCGGACCAGGTGTCGGGATGGATGTCCGATATCTTCGTCAAGGACTTTGAGGAAAACATCGGGGAGAGCGTCGGCTCGGGCCAGCAGATAGTCTCGGTGCAGAAGGTCGACACGAGCGGGTTCTACGACGAGTCCGTGGGGCTGTACGTGCTACAGGGAGGCGCGGCGGGCCTGCTATCGTCCACCGTGATCGACTTCCGCGTCGGCCGCCTGCTGGGCGTGGCGTTCGTGGGATCCATAGGCGAGCATGACCGTACGCCGCTGGCCACCGAGATGGCGCTGGCGCTGGAAAAACGCATGGTACAGGTCGCCCTCGGGGTCTGACAGCAATTCTGACGATCAGCCTCCCGCAGCAGTCACGGCCCCGGAGCTTCCGGGGCTGTTCACTTGGTCAAACAGTTCCACGACATCTTCCGACGGCTGCGGCGTGATCCAGGTAACCGTAACCGCTGCCAGCATGGCGATGATGAAGCCCGGCGTCGCCGGCTGGATGTCCCACACCCCTGACGGCCCGCCGTCCAGCAGCGCCCACACCGACGCCGCCAGCGTACCGGCGACTATCGACGCCAGCGCGCCCCAGGAGTTGAACCTGCGCCAATACAGCGCCAGCAGGGTCGCCGGCCCGAAGGCCGCGCCCATGCCACCCCAGGCATAGCTGACCAGATGGGCAATGGAACCGGGGTAGTACACCGAAATTGCCGCGGCTCCGATGCCGATGACCAGCAGGAGCAGTCGTCCGAGCCAGACGCGGGCGTTGCCGGTAACCCGGTAGGCCAGCGTGCGGATGAACGGCAGATCGTCCGTGGCCACCGCGGAGGCCAGCAGGAGTTGCGAGTCGGCCGTGCTCATCACGGCCGCGATCACCGCGGTCAGCAGCAGGCCGGTGACCACCGGGTGGAAGAAGACCTCGGCCATCACCAGGTAGACCCGCTCAGGATCTGACGCGAGGTCCAGCATCCCGATTTCGGCCAAAGCCGGCCGCGCGATGAGGCCCAGCATCACGGCCAGCACGAACACCGAGATCAGCCAGGCGATGGAGATGCGCCGGCTGCGCTTGACCTGATCCTCCCGCTGCAGAGCCATGAAACGCTGCAGTATGCGTTGGGCGCCAAGGCCACCGACAGCCCAGCCGGCCGTGGATGCGGCGGCGGCCAGCGTGATCCGCGATCCGTCTCCGTTGTTGAAGGGGTTCAGCCAGTCCGACGAGTAATTGCCGATTTGCAGGAAAGGGTTCTCGGTCCAGCCAGCCAGGGCGATCACCATGATCAGCAGGCTGACCACCATGAGCAGCGCCTGGGTGACGTCGGTTCGCGATACGGCCATGAACCCGCCGATCAGGGTGTAGGAAGCGATGGCGATCAGCGTCACGGTCACGCCGGTGGCGTAGTCCAGGCCGAACACGGTTTCCAGCAACTTGGCGCCGCCGACGAGGCCCGAGCTGACGTAGAAGATGACGAACAGCACCGTGGTCAGTCCCGCGATGGTGCGCAGCGTTCCGGTGCGCTCGCCGAACCTCACCTCGTAGAACTCGGGGATGGTCAGCACGTTTCCGGCCGCGATGGTGTAGCGGCGCAGCCGGCTGGCGATGAACGTCCAGCTCAGCCAGACACCGGTCACGATGGCGACCGGGACCCAGATTTCCACCCCGCCGAAGGTGAAGGCCAGCGCGGGCAGCGCCAGCATGGTCCACGCGCTGGTGGTGGACGATCCGGCGCTCAGCGCGGCCGTGACGCTGCTCAGCCGACGGCCGCCCAGTACGTACTCGGACATGTCGCGCATGCGGCGAGCGCCGGCCACCGCGATGGCGATGAGCATTACGAAGTACACGGCGAATACCGCGATCAACCAAAAATAGGGCATTGTTCCCCCTGAATATGTATCGGTTTCCCGATGCGCCTCACCCAGGCGCAGAACCACCGCCGGATCAGCGATGGCGGACTAACTGAATATCTGGCGGGTCAATATTAGAGTGTGAGCCTGAGCCCGATCATTGCGGAGCCCGGCAATAGAAGACACTAGCTATGGCGCGGTACCCGTGGCGGCGGGAACCTCAACGCCGACGTTCAATAATGACGGGTCGGTCAGGATTATTGCCAGCATGCCCCAACCGAGTATCAGTCCCACTGCGACCACCGCAATTTCGGCGAAGCTCAGGGGCATCCTGGCTGGCGCCATCACCCGGTACTCTCCTGCGGTTAGCCTATCCAGGCCGTCTGCACATCGTCGATCAGAGTGGTCTTGTCTCGCTACGCCAGCATCAGCCGTTCGCCTTTCGGTTCGGGAATCGGGTCTCCGAACTCCTGCGCCGTTTCGAGCCACAGGTCAATAGCCTGGATAATCTGCTCCAACGCTGCCTGCTGGGTGTCTCCGTGGGCCGCGCATCCGGGAAGCTCAGGAACTTCTGCCACAAAAACCCCATCCTCGTTGCTCCAGTAGATTATGACTTCGTACTTGTGCAAGATTTCCTCCTCAGAGGCGATACCTCAGGACTGTTTGCCGGATCTGCCGTACTTGGTATGGTTTGGCATTGCTTCCATCGCGCTGGATGTTCAGCCGTTCACGGACGCCTTCCTTCCTGAAGATGTGATGACTTCCACGTACCCGTTCGTCAAATCCCAAGCGTAGCAGGAACATACGCAGGTCATCGAAGCGTATGTTAGCATCTGACTGGCCGCTCAATACCTTCCGTCGCGTTTCATCGCCGGGGCTTGGTCATGGCTTCCCTGTCGGTGATCGGAAATGTCCTGGAGCGTGCCCCGCTACGAGCGCCACTTGGTAAACGCACTGCGCCGGGGCAGGGAAGTTCCAGTCGAGCCTTTGTTGGCTATAGAGGCGCTGCAATGAAGTGGCAGGGTTGATGGTCGCTATGACTATGAACCCGGCGCGGTACCCGTGGCGGCGGGAACCTCAACGCCGACGTTCAATAATGTCGGGTCGATCAGGATTATTGCCAGCATTCCCCAGCCGAGTATCAGTCCCACTGCGACCACCGCAATTTCGGCGAAGCTCAGGGGCATCCAGCCCAGCCTGATACCCAGGCGGTGCTGCCAGAACCGGTTGATGTTTGTCTGCGCGTGCCAGAGTATCCACGACAGCAGCGTGACCTGTCCGACGTTGATGGCGATATATGCCGCCTGCTGGGATGTGGTCAGAGGACCCTCGGCCGGCAGGATGAAGGACACCATCCCCAGGAGGACGACCCCGAAGTAAATCAGCACTATGCGTGCCGGGCTGAGAGTCGTGGGGACGCCGCGTTGCTCCATCAGTTCCTGGTACACCCGCATGTGGGCGTGGAGCCGGAAGAACTGGTATATCGGTACCAGGAGCGACAGGGCGTGCATCACCGGGAAGGCGATTGCGCCGGTGTGCTCCCGGTATTGCCGCCACGTGGCAAACATCCAGTAAAAGACGTAGAGGCCGGAACTGAGCACCGTCAGCGCGATGATGCGGCCGGGAGGAATGTAGTAGGGGAACGCATCGTCTTGCGGCGCCGCGTAGGCGGGTTCCGGAGTGATCGGGGCGCTGCCGGGTGCAGGGGCGTTACGTTCCGGTGCATAAGGAGCGCCGGCCAGACGGTCGATCTCAGCGGCGGCTGCCGGCGACGCGCCGGCGGGATGGAGTTCGGCTCCGCATACACCGCAGAAACGGTGGTCAGCGGCGTAAGCCGAACCGCACCGCTGACATACCAAAGAGTCGCCGGAAGTGGTCATGATCTACCGGCGACTGCGCCAATGCCGTAGGGGCGAATAATCATTCGCCCCTGCTTCCTTTCAAATGCCGTTCCAATCAGGCCTTGCCCCACACCACCGGATTGCTCAGCGTGCCGATCCCATTGACGGTGATGTCGCAGACGTCGCCGTCCTTCATGTTCTCCGTGGCGCCGTCGGTGCCCATCCAGAGAACGTCACCGGGAATCAGCGTGAGGTACTTGCTCATGTCACTGATGTACTCACGGACGCCGAAGATCGCGGTTTTGAGGTCGTACTCGCCGACGACGCGCTCGTTGACCTGGATGGTGACGTGAAGCTCGTCAGGGTCGAGGCCGGTGGCGATCCACGGCCCCATGGGCTTGAAGGTGTCGGTGTTCTTGGCGCGCCACATGGTGCGGTCGTTGCGCTGCCAGTAGCGTTCGCTCACGTCGTTGCCGATGGTATACCCGAGCACGTAGTCCAGGGCCTCGTCCTGGCTGACGTTGCGGCATTCTTTCCCGATGACCGCCACGACCTCGCCCTCGTACTGCAGCTCCTCGGTGGCGTCGGCCGGCACCATGATGGGGTCACCCTGGCCGGTGAGAGCGTTGACCGCGCGGTAGCCCACGTCGGCCTTCTTGGGCAGGTTGGGCTCCTCGCCGCGCATGTGGGCTGCCCAGGTGACGTGCTCGGGGAAGTTGATGCCGGCGGCGTAGAAGGTGGGCGGGACCACCGGCGCCAGCAGCTTGACCGAACTCAAAGCGTATTTGCTGCCCGACTCTTTCAGGCCGTCGAACAGGCCTCCCTGGACTTCCACGACGGTATCGCCGTCAACGATGCCGTGGGCTACCCGATCTCCCGTGCGAAACCTGCAAATCAGCATGGCCGTCGCCTCCTGTTGTGCGGTGAGTGATGGTATCGGTATTGTCGGCGTCAATTCTGGCATCATCGCTGTACAGGGTCAAGCAAGCGACGCTGCGTCAGTTGTCTTGCGGCAGCAATCGTTCGGGGGCAACGGTGCGCGTCAGCAGGACATGGATGCGATTGGCGAAAGCGTCGGCCTGTTGGCAAGCGTCGGCGGCGTCCGCTTCGCTGAAAATCACCCTAATATCGTAGTCAGCGGCCAGGCGCAGATCGGCGAGTCTCCCGATGACAGAACCCCAATGTCCTTCTACCATTCCGGTTAGTACGATACGCTGCCCGAACAGGTTGCTTATGGCGCGGTGGCGGCGGGGTGCAACATCTTGCAAGGCCAGCGGCGCTTTGGCGGCGTGTAGCGCTGCGTAGTAACACCGGGCAATCGCGTCGGCGTAGAATCCGTGCTGGAGACACAAGTGAGCCACTTGGCGGCAGTCTTCAGCACGCTGCCATTCCGCAATGGCGAGAGATTCACTCATAGCGCGCTGACCCCGTCGTGCGCCCATTGGTAAATCCCACCCTGCTTGCGCTTGGATTCCTCCCATTCCGCCATCGTGCGCACCAGCAGCGTTGGAGACACCAGCGTAGTATCCAAGTCCACGTAGTAGCCAAGCTCGGCGATTGCCTTTGTCTTTTTCTGGTCGCCTTCCTTGATCAGCACCAGCGTGAACATTTCCACTTCAGGGTCGGAAATTCCCCGCGCGTACGGCCCAAAGATGATGATGTCCTCCACCAGGCCGGGGAATTTTTCCTCCAATTGCCGGCGGAATTCATCCAGCCAAGCCTGTTCGTCAGCGCTCAAGTTCAGCATTTTGCCCAGCCTCCGTCAATCAGTTGCTGCGGCTATGCAGCATCAGTTGCGTTGCGGGTTCAATTCTAGCATCCGGCAACGGACTGCTATGGCAAATTGGGTTTGCCAGCCGTGTGGTAACATATCCGGCGTCGCACGGGCAGCCTGATGTCGACGTGCGCAACGATAACCAACCACGGCAGGCAGGTGCGAATACAGTATGCAGCAGCCCGAAACCACACTCATTTACTGGGCGCCCAGCCGGGTCAGATTCAACCTGACCCTGATCCTTGCCGCCGCCGTCATCCTCTTTGGCCTGTACCAGCTGTTCACCGACGCCCGCCGCGGAGATGATCCTCCTGCTGAGCCCGCCGCTCAGACCCAGGACGCCGGAGGCGAGAGTGAAACACCGGCGCCCACCCGCAGCGGCGGAAGCGGCGCCTGGCTCTTGATTGTCGTGGGGTTGGGAGTGGGGGCCTACTCCTGGCTCACCTCGCCGCGCCAGTACCGGGTCTATTCCGACGCGCTGATCATCATGTTCGGCACACCCAGACGTCGCACCATTCACTTCAGCGACATCCGCGAAGTTGCCAGCGACCGCGGGTTCATGGGCGACCCCCTGCGCGTCTACACCAACAACCGCAAGCGCGTTCCTATCCAGGTCCGCGAGCCGGAGGAAATGCACCGGTACTTGGACTCGGCCCTGGCTGACTTCCGCCGAGCCTACCCCCAGTACGCGCCGCCGGAAGAGCCCGAATCGGGTGAGGACGCGCCCGACGTGGTGGAATCCACCACCGCTGACATGACCGCTGACACCGCCACTGACGGTCCCGCACCGGCGACCAACGGAACCGCCGAGGCCGAACCTGCGCCGCCGGCTGAGCCGGATGACGCACCGGAACGCAGCCCGCGGTCCCGACGCCGCAGCCTCCGCGACGACGTACCCTCAGACGAGGACGGCGGCGAGAACCGCCCCCGCATCAGCTAGCGCAACGCTAAGGTTCCTCGTCGGCTATCCGCAGGAGCTGCTGGCGGATGTTGGGCGTGTCGGTCGCCAGGTCGACGGTGGCGAAGCGCACGCGATGGCCCTGGATTATCGCCGCTTCGTCGTAGTCCACGCCGAGCGACGGGTAGAGCAGCACGCCGTTAGCGGTGCGCCAAAGCGGATCGCCGGTGTCCTCCTGGGAACGCAGGTAGGCGTACATCTGGTAGATGTTGCCGGACTTGAAGGTCTGATTGCCGTGTTGTCCGGCAGAGAGGATGGACGTGAACTTGGTATCGATTACGATACGTTGTCCGTTACCGGCGTTGGCGACATTCGAGCGCTCCAGTGTGATGTCGGTGATCATCTGAGGCATCAGATCGCGCACGCTGGGACTGCCCTCTTCCAGGCGCCAACTCATGTGCTGTCCGTGCCTAACGTTCCAACCGCGATCTCGCAAAACCGCTTCGTAGAAGCCGGCCACCGCATACTCGTACAGTTTCCAGCCGGGGTTGGCATCGCGATCCGCCATTGCCAGCAAAGCGTTGCCTGCCGCTTCGGTGGGAAAGGCAAGGTCGAAGGCCAATCGCGCGGCCGCCAGCATGCCCCGCTCTTCGGCATCCATCCACCCAGAGCTACTGCTCAGAATTTGGCCGCTGATTCGTCTGGCATCTGGTTCGTCTCGGACGCCGGCCAGCGCCATCCTGGCGGCCAGCTCGCGACACCTTCGTTCCAATGGCTCCCTCCTGACGATCCTCGCCAGCAGTAGCAACGCCTCTCGAACGCATCGGTTGCGGGGGGTGTCGATGGTGAGTTCGTCAAACGTGCATGCCACCTGCCCGTGCTGCAGCAACCGAGCCCGTTCGGTGCGCAGCAGGTCGATCCGTCCGCGCACGCGGTTGAGCACATCGGACCTCCTGCGGTAGCCCACGGTGAGGTTGCGCCGCATTCGACGCTGCACCGCGTCGGCCAGGAGTTCGGCCACCAGTTCAGGTATATCGTCCGGAGCCTCTTCCAGTGCGACCCGTCGCGCCTCCGGCAGTTCCTGGTACAACTGCGAGGCGTACAGCAGCAGCAGCCAGATGTTGCGGATTGGGATCCGACCGATGAACCCGGCATCGGCGGTTTCCGCGACGGTTGTCATGCGGTACCGAGCAACTTGGATCTAGCTTGGGAGACCCTATCTGGGTCGTCGAACCAGTACTCGTGCAGCAACGGCACGATCTCGGTTTCCACGATCTGTTCAAACCATTCGCCGGGATCCTCGATGGATGTGCCGGGCGCGGGTGTCACGAAACTGTGGCCTATGCGGAACTGGCGGCCCAAATTGCGGTCGGTGGCGATTTCCTCGTTCAACGAATTAATGCGCTGGGAGATGATATCCAGGAACGCGTCTGCTATGCCGCATTGTCCCTGAACCCATTCCCGCCAGGTCGCGTTGAGCATCGGCTCCAAGTCGAAGAACGCGAAGCGGCGGCGCAGCGCGAGATCGACCATCGCCAGCGACCGGTCAGCCAGGTTCATTGTGCCGATAACGTACACGTTTGGTGGGACGTACACGCGCTCGCCGGCGTCCCGGGGATAAGCCAGGGCGAGAGCCTCTTCGGGATTGCGTTTGTCAGATTCCAACAGCGTGAGCATCTCTCCGAAAATCGATGCCGGGTTGCCACGGTTTATCTCTTCGATAACCATCACGTAGTCGCTGTCCGGATCTTCCCGAGCGTCTTCCACTACTTGGAGGAATGGTCCGTCTACAAGCGCGAGACTTCCATCACCCTGGGGTCGCCAGCCGCGTACGAAATCCTCGTAGGATAGGTTGGGGTGGAACTGCATGGGTCGGACCTTTTCTTCGTCTTTACGCTCGATCAGCGCATAGGCGAGTTTTTTGGCGAGCCACGTTTTGCCGGTGCCGGGAGGTCCTTGGAGGATGAGGTTCCGCTTGTCTTGGAGACGCTGGAGCATGACTTCCAGTTGGCCTTGATCTAGGAAGCTTCCGTCGGCGCGGATGTCGTCGAGCGAATAGGCAGTGGATGATGTGGTCTCCTCGAGGCCCACGAGATCAGGGGCGAGTTCCCAAGCCGATGCTTCAATTTCCTTGATATTGAAACCTTGTTGGCCGCATTTGCGAAATTCGACAGGTAGAACATCCGCGTCGACTAGCCCCCCGATATCCCGATATTTGACCGGCGATGGAAACCACAACGGCTCGCCTAGTTCAAATGTAACGTTGTCCGAGCTGACGTGATCCACTATCACGCTAAACGCAAGCGACCGGCCACAGCTCGGTACGCCATGGGCGCAATAGACAAGCAACGCATCCCCTGGCTTGACCTTTCCATGGTCCGTGTCCCTAGGTTTCGTTGTCCAGAGGTTGTTCTCGTACCGCCTGTTTTGTGTAATGTTGGGATAACCCGCGTTCTTGTTGACTTGTACCAAGAATGTGCTCATCTCATGAGTCCTTTGTCGGAACAGTCAGTTAGCCTAACTCCGAACCGGAAAGGCTATCCACCATGTTGGCGCTAGTCAAGCTTGCGCACTAACCCGAACCCTTTGCATAGACCATGCGCCACGCTGGCCGCAACCGCGTCGATATTCACCGCCCTCCCCAGTTCCGCAGCCATGCTGGTTACCGTGCGATCGGTTATGCCGCAGGGGATGATGCCGTCGAACATGGTGAGGTCGGGGTCGACGTTGATGGCGAAGCCGTGGTAGGCGACGCCGCCGGCGATCTTCACGCCGATGGCAGCAATTTTGCGCTGTTGGTCTGAGGTCCAGACGCCGGTGCGACCGTCCACGGTGGTGGCTTCCAGGCCGAACTCCGCCAGCACGCTGATGATGACCTGCTCCAGGGTGCGGACGTACCAGTGGGGGCCGCCCCGCCCACGCAGCCGGATGATCGGGTAGGCGATCAGCTGACCCGGACCGTGGTAGGTGATCAGGCCACCCCGGTCGGTTTCGACCACAGCGATACCGCGTGCGGCCAGTGTGGCCTCGTCCAGCAGCAAGTCGCTGTCGGGGGCCAGGCGGCCCCGGGTGTACGTGTGAGGATGCTCGAGGAGCAGCAGGGTTTCGGGCTCGGAACCGTCGCGGACGGCACTGGCTATTCGCACCTGCCAGTCCCACGCTTCGCGGTAATCCACCACGCCGGCCTTTATGACGCGGCAGGTTCCTTCGCCCGCCGCGATTTCCGCGCCGTCAGTAGATGGGCGTGTCGCCATCCATCGCCTCGAGGCGAGCCTTGACCGACTGCATGAACGCGCCCGATTCGGCGCCGTCGTTGATCCGGTGGTCGAAGGACAGGCAGAGGTTCATCATCCAGCGGATGGCGATGGCGTCGCTGATCACCACCGGACGCTGCTGCACGGCCTCGGTGGTCAGGATGCCAGCCTGGGGGTGGTTGATGATCGGCCCGCCGAGGACGCTGCCCAGGGCGCCAGTGTTGTTCACCGTGAAGGTGCCGCCCTGCACATCGTCCAGCCGCAGGGTTCCGCCGCGGGCCCGTTCGGAAAGGTCGGCGACGGCGTGGGCGAGGCCGGAGATGCTCAGCCGGTCGGCGTCGTGGATCACCGGCACCACCAGGCCGGAGGGCGCGGCCACCGCGATGCCCAGGTTGATCCGCCGCTTGAGGATGATGCAGTCATCGCCCCAGGACGCGTTCATGGTGGGGTTGTCCTTCAGCGCAGAGGCGACGGCCTTCAGCGCGAAGGGCAGGTAGGTCAGGTTGACGCCCTCACGGGCGCGGAACTGGTCCCGCTCCCGGTTGCGCAGGGCGACCAGGTTGGTGATGTCCACCTCCACCATGCTCCAGGCGTGGGGAATCTGCGTCACCGAGCGCACCATGGCGTCGGCGATCATGCGCCGCACCGGGGTGAGCGCGACCCGTTCCTCGTCGGTAGCCGGAGCCGCCGGTGCGGCTGCTGCCGCAGGAGCGGCGATACTCGGTGCAGTCGCGGGAACCGCCGTCGCGACGGTCGCCGCCTGCTGCTCCAGGTAACGCAGCACGTCGTTCCGGGTGACGCGTCCGCCCATGCCGGTGCCAGCGATGCGATCAACGTCCAGGTTGTGCTCGGCGGCCAGCCGGCGCACGGCCGGGGACAGGCGGTTGGGTGCGCGCTCGACGCTGGTCTCCCGGTCCGGGTCGACCGCCCGGATCACGGTCGGCGGCATCGATGCGGCCCGAGCAGGTTCGGCCGGGGCCTCGGAGCCTTCCTGGCTCTGCGCTTCCACCGCTGATCCGCCGGTGGGGCCAACCGGACGGGCGTCGGTGATGAGATACGAGGTTGGGGTCGAGGATGCGGGCGCGGCGGCCGGTGCGGGGGGCGTGACCGGCGCCGGCGCGGTAGCTGTGGGCACTGAGGCGGCTGTCGGTTGGCTGGTCGACGGGCCGCTGCCGTCATCCACTTCGGCGATGGGCGCCCCCATCGGTACCGTCTCGCCCTCCTGGGCGATGATGCGCAGCAACTCTCCCGACACCGGCGAGGGCACTTCCATGGTCACCTTGTCGGTCACGACCTCCACGAGCGGGTCGTAGCGTTCGACGCGGTCGCCCGGCTGCTTGAGCCACTTGCCGATGGTGCCTTCGACGACGCTCTCGCCGACGTGGGGAAGTTCGATGAATTGGGCCACGGGACAGTCCTTATGAGAACGAGATTGCCGCGCTGCGCTCGCAATGACGGCGCGGCAAGAATACTAGTAAGCGGCCAGACGGCGGAGTTCGGCAGCGATGGCGTCCGGGCTGGGCATGTAGGCGTCTTCCAGCGTCTGGGCAAAGGGCATGGTGGGTACGTCGGGGCCGCACAGGCGGGCGATGGGCGCATCCAGATACTCGAAGGCCTCGTCCGCCGCCAGCGCCGCGATCTCGGCGCCGATGCCTCCGCTGATGTTGTCTTCGTGGACCACCAGCAGTTTGCCGGTCTTCTTGACCGATTCGAGGATGGTCTCAGTGTCCAGGGGCTTGAGAGTGCGCAGATCGACAACCTCCGCGCTGATGCCGTCGGCGGCCACCGCCTCCGCCGCGGCCAGGCAGTAGTGCATTGCCAGGCCGTAGCTGACCACGGTGACGTCGGAGCCCGCCCGCTTGATGTCGGCCGGCCCGATGGGCAGGGTGTACTCCTCATCGGGAACCTCGCCGCGGACCAGGCGGTAGGTCTTCTTGTGTTCCAGGAAGATGACCGGGTTGTCGTCGCGGATGGCCGACTTGAGCAGTCCCTTGGCCTCGTAGGGTGTGGATGGGGTGACCACCAGCAGGCCGGGGGTGTGGAAGAACAGCGCCTCCACGTTCTGCGAGTGGAAGAGCCCGCCGCGAATCCCGCCGCCATAGGGGATGCGGACGGTCATCGGCACCTTCAGCGCGCCGTTAGTGCCATAGTGCACGCGGGCGGCCTCGCCGATGAGCTGGTTGACGCTGGGCCACACGAAGTCGGAGAACTGCACTTCGGGTATCGGCCGCATCCCGCGGAAGGCAGCGCCAAGGGCGATGCCCATGATCGACGCTTCGGCCAGCGGGGAGTCGATAACGCGTTGCGGGCCGAAATCCTCGATGAACCCCTGGGTCGCCAGGAACACGCCGCCGCGTTGGCCCACGTCCTCGCCCATCACGAAAACGCGCTCGTCGCGCTCCATCTCTTCGTGGAGCGCGGAACGCACTGCTTCAATTACCGTCATCTCTGGCATTCTGTGTTCATCCTTGGACGTACAGATGGTCGCCGATCGTTGACGCGTCCGGTGGCTGCGCTGCGTCGGCGAAGTCGGTGGCGTCGTTGACCTGCTGGGTGGCGTCGTTGCGGAACGCGTCCAGCTGTTCCTGGGTGAGGATGCCCCGCTCCACCATCTGGGCCGGGAATACGGTCACCGGATCGAACTGGCGGGCGGCATCCAGGGCGTCGCGGTCCCGGTAGCGCCGGTCGTCGTCGTCGGTGGTGTGAGGCATGAACCGCTCCACCTTCATTTCGATCAACACCGGACCGGAGCTGCGGGCGTGGGCAATGCCCTGCCGGGTCGCTTCGTAGCAGGCGACGAGGTCCAGGCCGTCGATCACAAACCCGGGGAACCCGTAGCCCTCGGCCCGGGCGGCGACGTCGCTGATGACCATCTGCGCGTCCTGGGGGGTCGATATGGCGTACTTGTTGTTCTCGCAGATGAAGATGACCGGCAACTGGTGGATGGCGGCGAAGTTCATCGCCTCGTGGGTTTCGCCCTGGCTGGTGGCCCCGTCGCCGAAGTAGCAGATGGTCACCGTCTGTTCGCCCATCATCTTGCACGCCAGCGCGTACCCCACGGCCTGGGTCAGCCCGGCGGCGACGACGTTGGATATCTGGATGATGTTTCGAGGCAGGTCGGCTCCTTGTAGCGGGAACTGGCGCGCGCCGGAATAGGGCTCGCCCTCCTTGCCCATGAAGGAAAGCATTACCTGACGCGGTGTGAGCCCGGCGGCCATCTTGACCGCAAGGTCCCGGTAGTACGGGAACAGGAAGCAGTCGCCGTCCTTCTGCGCCGCCAGCAGCGAACCCAGTTCCGCCGCCTCGTGGCCCTGGCATGACGCCGCAATGGGCACCTTGCCCTGGCGGTTCATCATCCAGATGCGCTCGTCCATCGTCCGCACCAGGATCATCTGCCGGCACACTTCCACCAGGTCCTCGGCGGTGAGGCCCTGCGGCAGCGCTTCCGCGTCCGCACTCCGCTGGGCGATGGCGACTGCCCCGTTAGCGTCGGTTTGGCTGGGTAAAGAGCTCGCGGCCTGCGTCATCGGGCTGGTCATCTCCTCGGCGCCGTAAGCGCAAGTGAGCGGCCTCGGCCGCCGGCGTAATCATAGACCAACCGGGCGTGGGGTGGCAAACGTTTGACCGCGATACCGGCGTGGTATAGACTCGAGGCGAGATTGGAGTTGGATCCGGCCGGCAAAGTCATACGGCTTTTGTTAGGGCCTTCCAAGCACTCAGGCCGGTTGTGGGTTTGGAGTGATACGAATCTGCAGCTTGGGCCGATGGCCAGTTCCAATCGGCAAAAACCTCGGATCACTCCGAGGTTTTTTCGTGAGACTGCGGGAGAACCTCTACTTCGCCCAATAGCTTGGGATTGACCAGGGTTTCCCATACCCAGTTCGGCTTGTCGGGCTCGACATATTTTCTCCCTATTGAATAGGCCGTAAGGTCGGCGATCTGCAAGCCGATTGAATTGCTATTCTTGGCCGCGAAAACCATATCGAAACCCGGCAGCGCGCTGCCAGGCCTGTGATTATCAACTCCAATGCGTCGGAAAACCTGCGCCAAATCGGTGTCTTCCTTCCGCCCCCTGCTTTCAATGACTATGTGCGTGATTGATTCGTGCTGTCCACGAGTTTCTAAAAATCCAGAGACCTGCTCTATGCAACGCTGCAACGCGAGTCCGTATGCGTCAGAAACAGTTGTCTGCGCCAATAAGGGTTTATCGATTGCGGTGGCAATCACCCCATAATCAAGCCCAGCTACAACTGCGTTCAGGCCATGCCGAAAAGTAGCCTGCTGCTGACCGCTCCCACCGAAATCGAAAGGGGCTTTGCCGCGGTGAATGTCTTGCTCGTGAAGCACCATCGTGTCATGCCCGAAATGCGCAAACTTGAACGCCGCCACGGCTGGTAGCACCGAAGCGGCGTAGTGGTCCTTCCGAAACACGCAGAAATTGAGAACGAAAACTGGATAGTTAGCGTCGATTGGCGCCGGGTTGGGATCTCCGCTCTCGTCCGCGTAGATGATGTAGTCACTGTAGTTCACGCTGCTGCTGAAATAGCCACTACTCCACGTAGGTATTCCGGAACCGGTACAGCGTGAATTCCGGCTCCACCGGGGCCACGGGCATGTACTCTTCGGCCTCTTCGATCTTGGCGACGATGAACCAGGGGCCCGGCTCGCTCATGGCCCGGCCGAACGCCTCTTCCAGCGTTTCCAGGTCGCTCACGGTGGTGGTTTTGGTGATGCCGCAGGAATTGGCGACCTCTTCAAGGTTGGTGTTGGTGGCCGTGTGACTGTCCTGGCCGCCGGTCTGTCCCCACATCTCGTTGTCCCAGACCACCACGACCAGGTTGGACGGGTTCTCTCGCCCGATGGTGGCGATGGCGCCCAGGTTCATCAGCAAAGAGCCGTCGCCGTCCAGCGAGATCACCTTGTCGTCGGTGGACAGGGCCATGCCCAGGGCGATTGAGGAGCACAAGCCCATGCTGCCGTAGGTGTAGAAGTTACGGTCCCGGTGGCCGGCGTGGTACAGCTCATCGCTGGTGGGACCCAGGTTGCCCACGATGGGCGAATCCCCGGCGTGGCGCAGGACCAGTTGGGTAGCGTCGAACCTAAGCAATTTTGCCTCCGTGAAGCATTGGGGTCATGCAGATGGCGACCGGGTTGCGATGGGCGTGGCACAGCTTCATCACGCCGTCCAGCAGCGTGTCCAACCGGTCCTCGCTCTCGATGGTGTAGTTGGCGATGCCGAACAGGTCCAGGATGGGCGGGGTGTTGCGGCCCATTGCCACCTGGGCGATGTTGAACTCGCCGACCTGCCCGCGCAGGTTCATGAAGATGGGAATGGGCGTCCGCGCCGGCAGGCACAGGCTGGCGATGCCGTTGATGCTGTTGCCGAATCCGCTGGACTGCATGAACACTGCGGCGTTGCGTCCGGTGGCGTAGCTGCCAACGGCCACGCCGATGGCCTCCTCCTCACGGGTGCAGGACACCAGGTGGAAGAAAGGGTCCTCGTTGATGATGCTGGTCACCCGGTCGATGGAGATATCGGGCACGTAGGCGATGAGCGACGTGTCCCACTTCTTCAGGGTGTCAACTATGGTCTCTGCCCAGGGCATGGGGAACTCCTTGCGCTATGAATCGGCGGTCAGTATAGCGCAAGTCGGCCCCCTCGCCCCAGGAGCGAGGGGGCCGCTCAGGACGATTGCAAAGTCCGTTTTCATCCGCTCATGGTGACCCTGTCGAACCATCGACCACCAGAACGAGCATCCTTCGGCAATCTGAGGATGAGCGGAACAAGGGTTACGAGGTAACTTTGCAATCGTCCTGGATGGCCGGCGGAGCCTGGGGTTCGGATTACAGCCAGGCGGTGACCTCGTCCGCCGGCGCGCGCACCGATGCGGACGGACGCGCCGGCTGCCCGATGAAGAGCGCTCCGACCATGGTCCAGTCGGATTCACCGCCCATAGTTTCCGCCAGGTCGGGATGACGCGTGGTATTCCCCGTGCTCCAGTCGCCGGCGAGACCCTCGGCCACGGCGGCCAGCAGCAGGTTCTGCACGGCGCAGCACGCCGCTGCGTAGTTCTCCTGGGTCATCTCCTCGCTGTCGGCCGGCACGCTGTACACGTAGATCAAGGCCGGAGCATCGAGAACGCGCTGGCGGCTGCCGTCGGCGTTTTCGTGGTTGCCGCTGCGCGCGAAGAGGTTATCGTATGCCAGTTGCGCCACCTCCGCGCGTTTCTCGCCGCCCTTTTCCAGAACGAAGAACCGCCACGGGTTGGTGAGCCGGTGGTTGGGAGCCCACACGGCCGCGTCCAGCATCCGTTGCAACGATTCCTGGCTGGGCGCCGCATCGGTGAACTCGTTGTTCATCCGACGATGGTGGATAGCCTCGTAGACCGTGACGCCGGTCTCCGGTGTGGCAACGTTGCCGCTGCGCAATCGACTGGTCTGTGTCATCTCAACGACCTCCGGTTAGGATGGATTCATGTCGATAATAAGTGTCCACACTATAACCGTAAACGTTGCCACCAAACAAGCGACAATTCGGCATCCCGTGTACCAACCAATCCAGGGCCGGTGCAAAGTCGTTTCATTCGCTCATCCTGAGCCTGTCGAAGGATGCCACCGTTGCCAGGGTTATGGTTCGACAGGCTCACCATGAGCGGTTAGCGAGACTTTGCACAGGCCCTGCAACCAACCGCGCCGCGATGACTTTGCCGGCAGGGTGGCATACAATGGCGCCATGCCGAGTGACCCGGGGCGGTTCTCCGTCAGTCGGAACCGTGCCGACCCGGCCTGTTGAAGCATATCCGCCATATCCGATCCAGGAGGACAACATGGCACTGCAATGGGAGCACGTCGCCGGACCCTTCAGCCGTTTGACCGAAGGCCCCGCTTGGGATGGCCGCCGCCTTCTCTTCACCCACATACCCGAGAGCCGGATCATGGCCTACCACCCCGACACCGGGGAGTGCACCGTGTATCGGGAGAATACCAACCACACCAACGGCCTCGCCTTCGACGCTGAGGGTCGGCTGTACGGGTGCTGCTCCGGCGGCCGGGCCATCGTCCGGTTCGAGTCCAACGGCACCACAACCACCATTGTTGATCGCCTGGGCGACCAGCGCCTGAATACCCCCAACGACCTGGCCATTGACCGGCAGGGTCGCATCTGGTTCAGCAACCCGTGGAACGCGGGCAACATCGACCCCAGCGAGCAACCGGAGATGACCGGCCGGGACATCCTGCGCGCCGACCCTCAGCCGGACGGCAGCTACACCTGCCAGCAGGTCACCTTCGACACCACCGGGACCAACGGCCTGCTGGTCTCCCCCGATGACCAAACTCTCTACATCATTCAGACCGACAACGAGCCGGGCGGCGTGCGGGAGCTGCGGTCGTATCCGATCAACGCGGATGGCTCGCTGGGCCAGTACGTGGTGCTGCACCAGTTCGGTTCCGACCATCGCGGCCCCCAGCGCGGCATCGACGGCATGTGCCTCGACTCCGAGGGCAACATCGTCGGCACTGCCGGCAACTGGGCCAGCGGCCCCGGCCCCATGCTCTACGTGTGGACGCCCGAGGGGCGCGTCCTGGAGACGTACCCGATGCCCGTCGGCGTCGACATGCCCACCAACTGCTGCTACGGCGACGCCGACCAGAGCAGCCTGTACGTCACCACGCTGGGCGGCCACCTGCTGCGCCTGCGCAACACCGGCCGCCGGGGCTGGATAATGTGGCCGCCGGTGCGGTGAAGACCCGCACAGCCTCTCAGCAGTTAGCACAAAGACCCGACAATTTGGTCTGAGGTACAAAAATGGACGTATTCAATGCCATCCGGACCCGTCGCACCATCCGCGACTTCACCGACGCTCCGGTGTCCGACGCGGTGCTGCACAAAATTATGCAAGCCGCGCGATGGGCGCCCAGCTCCAGCAACACCCAGCCGTGGCACTTCATCGTCGTTCGTGATCCTGAGACCATCTCGCGGCTTGGCGAAATCTGCACTCAGGGCAGTTTTATTGGCAAGGCTCCATTGGCCATCGCCATCGTGATGGACGGCGCGCGGCGCGCTCAACTGGACGCAGGCCGCGCGCTGCAGCAGATGGAACTGGTGGCATGGTCTGAGGGCCTGGGCACCTGTTTTGTCGGCGTCCGAGACGAGGCGCAGGATCAGGTCAAGTCCCTACTGGGCATCCCCGAGGAACTGGAGCTGGTCACGGTGCTGCCCTTCGGGTACCGCATCATGCGCGAACCGGGCACGGGCACGCCGCGCAAGCCCATGTCCGAAATCGCCCACGGCGAGAAGTTCGGTCAGCCGCTCACGTTTGCTGACTGAGGCTGCGCGACACCAAATCGTAGGGGCGAATATTCATTCGCCCCTACACTCACGTTTACGAGTACGTCACGTCTGGTTCACGGCTTCGCACAGTGAGCCCCAGGATTAACGGCTGCTGCGTCGTTGCCTTCTGCACGGTGCAAGGATCAGGACTGTTCTGTGATGGAGCTCTCCCAATCCTGCCAAATCACACAATCCAGTAAATCCTGGTTCTGACGATTTACGGAACTGGCAAGGCATGAGGGGCCGCACGACAGAGCCTACCGCCCCTTGAACTCCGGCGCCCGCTTTTCGAGGAATGCCCGCCTCGCCTCGTGGGCGTCCTCGGAGCCGCTGAGGATGCCGCCGGCGTTTGACGTGAGTGTCATGGTCGTTTCCAGCGTGCTGTCCAGGGCGGCGCGCATGATGCGCTTGCTGATCCACTGCACCATGGGCGGCGTGCGGATGATGCGGTCGCACAGGTCGCGGGTGGTCTGCTCCAGTTCCTCGGACGGAACCAGGTAGTTGAGCATGCCCCACTCGTAGGCGCGCTTGGCGTCGAGGTGGCCGGTATAGGCGAACTCCAGCGCGCGGCCCAGGCCGACCATCTTGGGCAGGTAGTAGCTGCCGCCGTTCTCGATGATCTGCCCCAGCTGCTGGTAGCCGATGAAGCGTGTGTTCTCGCACCCCAGCCGGATGTCGCAGTGCAGGGCCATGTCCATGCCCGACCCGACGGCTGGCCCGTTGATCATGGCGATGGTGGGCTTGCGCACCTGGGAGATGTCCCGGTGCAGCTTGGTGAAACCGTGGTAGAAGTGCTCCCGGGCGGCGTCGGGCCCCTCGGTGGTTCCCCGGTTGCCCACGAAGTTCTCGCCGGTGATGTCCGGAGAATTGTCGCGCCGCATGTCGGCGCCGGAGCAGAAGCCGCGACCGACGCCGGCGAGCACCATCACCCGCACGTTGGGATCGTCGTCGCCGGCGCGCATGTACTCGCCCACCTTGGCGACGGTGCCGTTCTCCTCGGAAGAGCCGATCAGCGCGTTCATCCGCTCCGGCCGGTTGAACTTGATCCACAGGATCCCCGAGTCCTCGGGTTCGTAAAGCAGGTAGGGCACCAGGTTCGGTGGCATGGCTGACTCCTCTATCGTTCGCGGTGTTGTGGATTGGATGAAGTGAGATTGCCACGCCGCGAACGCCGGCGCAATGCAAACCGTGCCGGCTTTGGCCGGATCTCGGCCCGCAACCCGCTATGCGACCCAGCCACCGGGACGATATGACCCCAGGGGGATCCGGCCGAAACCAGGGCCTACTGCCTTCTCCGCAGCACCAGGTAGACGAACACGCCTATGATCAGGATACCGAGAATGATCAGCAGGATAATTAATGTGTTGCGGTCCCGCAGCGTGTTGGCTGCTCCAACCAGGGTGCTGCGTACCCGTTCCGGCACGGTGGCTGCTGCCTCCGGTGTCGGCGTCACGATCCCTGCTCCGACGACCGGTGTCGCCGTCGGCTGAGGTGTGGGTGTGGGCATCGGTGTTGGCGTCAGCGTGGGCGTCGCGGTCGGTGTGGGTGTGGGAGTGGGTGTGTGCGCAGGGACCGGCGTGGGCGTCGGAGTTGGTGTAGCGGCAGCCGCGGCCGCGGCGGCCGCCGCCGTGGCGGCCGCCGCCGTGGCCGCAACAGCATCTGCCGCTGCCGCCGTGGCCGCAATAGCATCTGCCGTGGGCTCCTGTGTGGGGACTGGCGCGGCCGTCGGCGCCACGGTCGGCGCGACGGTTGGTACTGCGGTAGGCACGGCCGTCGGCGCTACGGTCGGTACCGTGGTAGGCGCGACCGTGGGTTCCGCGGTGGGCTTGGGCGGCTCCGTCGGATCTCTGACTACCGGCGGCGGGTCGTCATCGTCATCGTCGTCATCGTCGTCGTCGTCATCGCCGTTGTTGTCATCGCCGTTGGTGCCATCGCCGTTGGTGCCATCGCCATTGGTGCCATCGCCATTGTTGTCATCGCCGTTGTTGCCGTTGCCGTTGTTGCTGTCGTCGTCGGTGACGGTCACGGTCACGGACCCGGTGACGCCGCCGTAGTCGGCGCCGGAGGCGGTCAGCGAGACGACCACGGTCTCGTCATCGGTGTCGTCGTCGTCCTCGCCGGAGACGGTGAAGGCCTGGTTCATGTCCCAGTTGGAAGTGTTGAAGGTGCGGCTGGCCGGCGAAACCGTGGCGGCGTCGGTGTCGCCGGAGATTACTGAGACGGTGACGTCGCCAGTGGGAAGGGTTGCGAGCTGGACGGAGAATGTAGCGGAACCGTCTTCGTTCACGGTCAGCGAAGTGGTGTCGATTATCAGGTCAGGTGTGCGGTCGTCGTCGGTGACGGTGACGGTCACGGACCCGGTGACGCCGTCGTAGTCGGCGCCGGAGGCGGTCAGCGAGACGACCACAGTCTCGTCATCGGTGTCGTCGTCGTTCTCGCCGGAGACGGTGAAGGTCTGGTCCATGTCCCAGTTGGAAGTGTTGAAGGTGCGGCTGGCCGGGGAGACCGTGGCGGCGTCGGTGTCGCCGGACATGACTGAGACGGTGACGTCGCCGGTGGGAAGGGTTGCGAGCTTGACGGAGAATGTAGCGGAACCGTCTTCGTTCACGGTCAGCGAAGTGGTGTCGATTATCAGGTTAGGTGTGCGGTCGCTGTCGGTGATGGTCACGGTCACGGACCCGGAGACGCCGTCGTAATCGGCGCCGGAGGCGGTCAGCGAGACGACCACGGTCTCGTCATTGGTGTCGTCGTCGTCCTCGCCGGAGACGGTGAAGGTCTGGTCCATGTCCCAGTTGGTAGTGTTGAAGGTGCGGCTGGCCGGGGAGACCGTGGCGGCGTCAGTGTCGCCGGACATGACGGAGATGGTGACGTCGCCGGTGGGTAGGGTTGCCAGCTTGACGGAGAATGTAGTGGAACCGTCTTCGTTCACGGTCAGCGAAGTGGTGTCGATTACCAGGTTAGGTGTGCGGTCGCTGTCGGTGACGGTGACGGTGACGGACCCGGTGACGCCACCATAGTCGGCGCCGGAGGCGGTCAGCGAGACGACCACGGTCTCGTCATTGGTGTCGTCGTCGTCCTCGCCGGAGACGGTGAAGGTCTGGTTCGTGTCCCAGTTGGAAGTGTTGAAGGTGCGGCTGGCCGGTGAGACCGAGGCGGCGTCGGTGTCGTCGGAGATTACTGAGACGGTGACGTCGCCGGTGGGAAGGGTTGCCAGCTGGACGGAGAATGTAGCGGAACCGTCTTCGTTCACGGTCAGCGAGGTGGTGTCGATTATCAGGTCAGGTGTGCGGTCGCTGTCGGTGACGGTGACGGTGACGGACCCGGTGACGCCACCATAGTCGGCGCCGGAGGCGGTCAGCGAGACGACCACGGTCTCGTCATTGGTGTCGTCGTCGTCCTCGCCGGAGACGGTGAAGGTCTGGTTCGTGTCCCAGTTGGAAGTGTTGAAGGTGCGGCTGGCCGGTGAGACCGAGGCGGCGTCGGTGTCGTCGGAGATTACTGAGACGGTGACGTCGCCGGTGGGAAGGGTTGCCAGCTGGACGGAGAATGTAGCGGAACCGTCTTCGTTCACGGTCAGCGAGGTGGTGTCGATTATCAGGTTAGGGGTGTCGTCATCGTCGCTGTCGGTTTCGTCGTCGGTGGGCGGTGGTGGTTGAGGTGATGGCGAGCAAGATGTTTCTCTGCGAATCACGGCATCGTTGTAGTCATTGTCCGTGTCATCTTCATAGCCAACGATGATGTACGAACTGTGCCTCTCGTATTCTCTATATCGATACGTGACCTCGTCCGTGAGCCCGTCAGAGCGTTCGATCTGGAATCCGAGTCTGGCATGAATGTTGCGCAGCGTGATGGAACGTCCGATTTGGCGATTGCTCAGGCCTAGCTGCCTGAACCCTCCGGGGACTTCTTCAACCAAATGGAGCGTGTACGCTGCCTCGGCGCGTATCATGGTTACCTCGGGGCACAGGGCGTCGGACTGTGCATTGGCGCGGGGGATGAGAGTGCCAGAGAGGGCAATAAGCAGCATGACGGCGACGATGGATGCCGCGGTAAAGGCGGTGACGGCCAGCCGTATCCATTTGGTGTTTGAGGGCATCATCCCGTTTCCTCTGGTGGCCGCCAATTGGTCAGGTGGCAAGGGATGGCGTCTTGGGCCGATGAACGGTACGAAGGCAATGAGATGCTCTTGGTGTGTCGAATGCTATGATTTAGAACGGCGAGCGAGGGGACAGCCGCCGCCACGGAGAAGGTGAGCGACACCGCGCCGGTGGCGACCACCACCACCGCCATGCGAAAAACCCAATGAGACCGAATCCCCATCAGTGCACGGTTACCGAATGCGTGAAGTCGGACGTGTTCGGCATGCTAGTTGATGCTCTGGAGTCAAGGCGCGATTGGCGATGTGTGGCGTGGGTGCGAGGGCAATTGTACCGTGCAAACCCCGCCTGACATAACATGTTACGGGCAGTTTCTTGACTAGCACCGCGCGCTCATGAATTGTGCTATTCAGGGCACGCATATCGGAAAATGCACATGCGACTTGTGCAGAAAGGTCTCCATGTGCACTCTGAATCAGGTCACCGGTCAAGCGCAGCGCCCAAAACGGTCGAAGGGGTAACTGACGCGCGAGTGCGTCGGTTGCGGGAATGCCTCGCGGCGAATCACGTGAGATCCAAACGTGACGACGCGGTCAGCCAATGCGATCCCGGGGCGCGCGCGTAAAAAACTAAATGAGGTAACGAATCCAGTGTGTCGACCTGGTCAGACACTCAGTGCGCGCCGCGTCATGGGGAGGCCTGTCCTCCCGGTGTGTCCCGGTCCAAAGTGCGGGGCACGTGTGCATACCGCTTTATATAGTCGGTCCGGTTATCCCCCGGATGAGTGGTTACCTGCGTCACATAACGATGTGTGACGCCATTGACCGCACGACAACTTATAGGCCATGCGGCGCGCGTGATTTCAGGCTTCTACCGGCTGGTCGCTATCCATCCATTCGGCGTAGGAACCGTCATACAATGTTACATAATATCCCATCTGCGTCAAGGCCAGCCACGTGACCGAGGCGCGAACTCCGCTGCGGCAGTAGGCAATCACCGGTTCGCCGTCGGCGATGCCGGCCGCGCTCAGTCGCTCGCGCAGCGTGTCCTGGTCTGCCAGCAACCTGCTGTCTGAACCGACCAGTTCGTTGTGGGGCAGGCTGATTGCGCCGGGGATGCGTCCCGGGCGATGGTCCATCTCGAACTCGCCCTGGTATTCCTCCGGAGAGCGGGAGTCCACCAACGTGGCCGAACCTGCGTTGGCGACGTCGTCCAAGTACGCGCGGATTGCCGGATTGAGGTTGAACGAGAATGATGCCGCCTGGGCCGCAACGGGCCGGTACAGGACTTCTCGTCCTTCGTCTTTCCACGCCTCGTAGCGCAGGTCCATGATGTGGACGTCGGTGCGGCCCAGGTATTCCAGGATCCACGCGGCCATGGCGGCATTGCGCCCGTCCTGGTGGTCATAGAGTACCGGAGTGACGTCATCCCCCAGGCCAGCGTCGCCAAAGGCGGCGGCCAGTTGCTCGGGCGGGCCCAGGTGTCCGTCGGGCGCCTGCAGTTTCTTGTAGGGCACGCTGACGGCGTCGCGCAGGTGGCCCATAAGGTAGCGCATGGCCGACCGGGGATCGACTATCAGGTACCCCGGCTGGCCGATGCGCTCGGCTACCCAGTCCGCTGTAACGAACGTCGCCATCAGCCGACCATTTCGAATTCGGTTTGGACGGAGGTGGGGTTGGCCACCGACTGGGTGACGGGAGAGCCTTCCACGGCCAGCCGCCAGATCTCGCGCAGCGTGTCCTCGTCGGCGTCGGCGCGCACGAAGCACTTGGCCGAGATCTGCCCGTAGCCGGGGTTGCCCTCGTCCTCGACACCCGCCCACTTGCGGATGTTGTCGAAGTAGCCTTCCACCGCGATTTCCAGGTCGTGGACGCGGACGCCCTGCTTGGTGGCGTTGACCACGAAGCCGACGGTCATGCAGCTGCCGATGGCGGAGAGCAGTTGCTCGTGGGCGCTGGCGGCAACGTCGGTGGCGGTGAGGTCGCCGGGCTCGTCCATGTCAACCTGGTGGTTGCGCATGTAGGCGCGGGCGCGCATGCCGTCCTGCCAGACCACGCGGGACTTCCACGGGCCGGTTACCGCGTTGAATACTTCCGGGTCCCTAAAGGAGTCCAGCACCTCGGCCAGTTTCTCCCGGGGCAGACCGTTGAGATTTCCTTCTTGCTGCGCCATGATCAGCTCCTATTGGTGAATTTTCGGCGGGATTACCATGCTACCCGTGGGGGCACGAAATCGGCGGGTTACGCGTACTCCGCGCGCAGGATCTCCGCGGCGTCGGTGATCACCTGCATCTTCCTGGCGGCCATCTCGTGGGTGTTGACGTTGCGCTCGGCGAAGGTGCCGAAGCCGCAGTCGGGGTTGAGATAGATCTTGTCGGGGTCGAAGTACTGGAGCAGTTCCTTGACGCGCTCGACGATCTGCTCGGGCGGCTCGATCTCATCGGTGCGGGGATTGACCACGCCGAGGCCGATCTCCTTCTCGTTGCTGTATTCCTTGAACACTTCCATCTCGCCGGCGCGCGGCGTGGCGCACTCCAGCACCAGCTGGTCGATGTTCATCTGCACCAGGTAGGGAAGCATGGGGCCGTAGTTGCCGGTGAGCAGCACCTCTTCCTTTTTGCTCCAGTTACCGCGGCAAATGTGCACGCCGGTCTTGATGCCGTCGATACCCTCCAGGGTCTCGTTCATCAGCCGCACTGCCATCTCCAGCTCGTCGGTGGGGTCGCGGCGGTTGGGCAGCGCGGCGCACATGAAGGTCTCGGTGGTCTCTTCGCCGAACACCACCTGGGAAAGGGTGGGCTCGTCCAGCTGCACGAAGTCGCAACCCAGGTCGCGCAGCGCGATGATCTCCTCGCGCAGGATCTCGACCACGTCCCGGGCCAGGTCGTCGGGGGTGGGATACGCCTTGTCCGACAATCCCTCGAACCAGGCGGAGCGGGTGAGCATGTAGGGACCGGGAATGGGCACCTTGATCTGCCGGTCGGTGTGCTCGCGCATGTAGGCCAACTCGTCCAGGGCCAGGCCGGTGCGCTTGCCGATTTTGTCGATCACGATGGGGCTCTTGATGGCGAAGGATGGCACGTCCAGGGCGCGCAGCACTTCTTCCATGCGAGCGCGGTCGCTGGAGTAGTCCAGCAGCTCCGACACCTTCATCAACTGCATGCCGGTGAGCTTGTCCACGGCGAAGGAGTAGAAGTTGTCCCGCCGTTGCTCGCCGTCGCTGATGATGTCAACGCCGGCCTCTTCCTGCGCGCGGATGCAGGCGAGGACATCGGCGTCGGCCAACGCACTGAATTCGTCGTAGGTTATCTCGCCCGCTTCCTTGCGGCGCAGGGCGCGGATCAGCTCAGTGGACCGGGGCCAACTTCCGACCACGGTAACGGGAAACAGGGGTGCGTCCGCCATGGGTGTCCCTCCAGGCCTGCGATTATCCGATGCGTGCGGCGGCAACGCGACCAGCGCGGAGGCGTGCCGCCGCCGAACAATCTACACCAGAAATCGTGAGGCGTACAGACTGGTCGCTCGTCGAGCGCTAATGCTGCCCGATGAACTCCAGCACCAGGCCGTTCCACACCCGCGGCCGTTCCCAGAAACCGGCGTGTCCCGCCTCCGGTAGCGACACGAACCGGCTGCCGGGGATGCGCTCCGCCTGCATCCGCATCAGCGCCGGCGGGGACACCAGGTCGGACTCGCCGGACAGCGCCATCGCCGGCACGCTCATGGTGGCCAGCCGGGCGTAGGTGGTGGGCTCCCGCAACGGCTGGGCCGGCAGAGGGCCGTAGGGCCGGCTGGCGTGTTCGATTTCCAGCCAGCGGGCCGTGCCCTCGGGATCCGTGCCCCGGTAGGACGGCCCCAGTTCGTACAGTTCCACGGGCAGGTTGCGAATTTCCGGTGGGCGGATGCGATCCTGCACCTCGAGGTACTCCGGGTCCTGGATGCCGGCGATGGTGTTGGCGAACACCAGGCTCCGCACCCGTTCCGGATGGGCCAGCGCGTACCCGATGGCGGTTATCCCGCCGGCGGCGGTGCCGACTATATGGAATCGATCCAGCCCCAGGAACTCGACCAGCCCGTGCAGGTCTTCGTCCTGGTAGCCCGGCTGCAGGTTCTCGTCTGTGTTGCGGGACTTTCCCCAGGTGCGCCGGTCATAGGTGATGCAGCGGTAGCCGGCCAGCGTGAAGGCGGGCAGCTGGTAGATCCAGCAGTCGCACGTCCCGGAGGCGGCATGGCAGAAGACCACTGGGATGCCGTCTCCTCCGGTGTCTTCGTACCAGAGGTCGACGCCGGGCAGGTTCACGTAGGGCATGGGATCAGTCCTGCCAGTGGGGCGGCAGGCTGGGTTCCGCCATGCCAAACCGTTGGGACAACCATTCCTCAGCGTAGCGGCCATCCCGATAGCCGGAATGCTCCGCCTTGTGAACGGTGGTTTCGCCCCGGATGTCGTCGATCAACGGCTGCAGGGCGGCGGCATCCAGCGCGGAGCCGTCGGCCCCGGCCATCAACAGCGTCGTCGCGCTTACCCTGGAGCCGAACCAGCGCAGGTCGAAGTGGGAGAGCGTGTTATGCACCGCATCACGGCGGGTGGGATGCAGGCGGAGGTAGTCGTTGATCTCCTCCAGCGGATACGCGCTGGTGCGCGGGGCCAGCTCGGAGGTGGCGTACAGGAGGGTGGGCGTGGACACCAGGTGGGTGACCTGCGGGCCCAGAGCCGCGGTGGTCAGGGCCAGGTCATTGCCGATGGCGGCGATGCGGTTGGCGTCCACCTCCGGCCGGGCGGCCAGGTATTGCAGCCCGCGGACGCAGTCGGCCACGATGCCCCGGTACACATAGGTTGCCGGATCGTCGATGCCGTCGGTGAGTTGTCCCGGGAAGGCAGCCGCGTAGGGCTGGTCCGCCAACCGCTGCCCCCGCACGCAGATGGCGAAGGTGACGTGCTCCCGACGCTGCCCGTTGGCCTGCCCCTGGGGCACCAGGTCGGTCACGCTGCCGTAGCGCGGCAGGTGGTAACGCGCCGGAAAGGGGCCGTCGCCGGTCGGGATGCTCAGGTAGCCGTAGAGGCGGTAGGGGCCCAGGGAGGTCAGGCGCACTCCGTAGGCGGTTGCGAAATCGGTGGAGCGCAGCGGGAGTTCCTGCACCTCCGGCGCGGTGGGGAACCGCGCCAGTTCCGCCAGCACGTCGTGCCAGTAGGTGTCGAAATCGTGGGGCTTTGCGGCGGTTTGAGTGGTCATGCCGTGTTACTCGTCATTCCTTCAGGTGCGCGGCCATAAAGGCGTCCACAACCGCAGCATGCTCGTGGTTGTTGGCGTCGTGGCCGTGGCCGTCGTAGGCGTAAATCTTCTTGTCGTCGCTGGCGATGGCGTTGAACGTGGCAAAGCCCGTCTCGGGAGGGCAGGTGCTGTCCTGGAGGCCGACGCTGATGATGATGGGGCAGGTGATGCGATGGGCCAGGTTGATGCCGTCGAAGTAGGCCAGCGTATCCTCCACCTGTTGCCGGCTGTCGGGGTACATCCTCAGGTAGTCGGCGATCTCCTGGTATGGATAGGCGTCGGTCAGTTCGATGGAGTCCATGTACCCACAGAGGTATGGCGCGCCGGCCGCTGCCGCTTTGATCTCGGGCCTCAGCGCGGCGGTGGATATCGTCAGCCCGCCGCCCTGGCTGTGTCCGGTCACGCCGATGCGATCGCCGTTGACCTCGTCCCGACCCAGCAGGAAATCCACGGCGCGACAGGCGTCCATGTAGAAGCCCCGGTAGGAATAGGTGTTCCGGTCCACCATGCCGTAGGTCAGCAGGCCCGGATAGCCGGGGTTGAACTGGCGGTTGCTCCGCAGCTTGCCGCGGGGGGCGGCGCTGAAGGCGGCATAACCCCGGGCCGCCCAGTTCTTGGGCACCGGCGGTTCCATGTTGTATCCGGGGACCTGAAGCAGGCCCGGTAGACGGCCTTCCCGCTGGCGGGGCACGGCGTACCAGCCCGCTATCCGCACGTGGTCGAGGCTGGTGTAAAACACCTCGTAGACGTCGATGTGGGCGGTGGACCGGAGGGGGTCGTAAACCACCTCCGGATCCAGGGGAATCTGAGCGGTTTCCGCCAGCACGTCGTCCCAATACCGGTCGATGTCCTCCGGTTTGCGGACCTGGCTGACGTACTGATCTGCGGGAACTCTGGGCATTTTATGCGACCTCCTGCGGCGGGTGCAGTTGGGCAGGCTGGCGGGTGAAAGTGCGGCGGCCGGCCTTGAAGCCCATGATTGAAGGCGCCACCTCGGCAACGGCGGCAGCGCGCCCCGGGGCGTCCACCACGACGAGATCGGCGGGCTGACCCACCCGGATGCCGTATTGCGGGGCTCGCATCAGGCGGGCCGGGCGATTGGTGATCATCTCGAAACATTCCGCGGTATCGCCGGCCTCCTCAACGTGGCAGATGTTGGCGTACAGGTTGGCCATGCGCACCATCGAACAATCGCCGAAGGGCGTGAAGGGATTGAGCACGTTGTTGGTGGCGAGAGAGCAGTTCACTCCCTGGTGCAGCAGCCGGTGGGCCGGCGCGACACCCCGCATTGGCGAGTGATCCTGGTCGCGGCCCATGAGGAACAGGTCGGTGGCGGGCAGGACGGTGACGGCCACGCCCGCGTCAGCCAGGCGGCGTCCCTTCTTCCGGAGCTGATCGGGCGTCAGGGCGGAGAGTTTGGTGACGTGGCCGATGGCGACGCGGCCTCCGTAGTCGTGCCGGTCGGTCAGGTCGCACACGTAGTCCAGATCCAGTGACGTGGTGTCCGCGCCGAAGTCCAGGTGCATATCAACGTCGATGTGAAACTGCCGTGCGATTTCAAACACACGGTCAATCTGGCCGTGGGGGTCGCTGTCGGTATAGGGGGCGGCTCCAACCACGGTGCCGCCGCGGCGCAGCGCCTCCACCATCAACTCGTCAGTGCCCGGGTTGTTGAGCAGGCCCTCCTGCGGAAAGATGCAGATCTCGATATCGATGGCCCACTTGAACTCGTCCACCAGCGGGATAATGCCGTCCAGGCTGCGCAGGCCGATAACCGGATCGACCTCCAGGTGAGTGCGCATGTGGGTGGTTCCATTGAGGACGCATTTCTCCAGGGTGCGGCGGGCACGCTGATATACGTCCTCGGCGGTGAATTCGCCCTTGAGGCGGGCCACCTCGCCGATGGCGGCATCCAGGCCACCCTGGGGATTCACCCGGTCAAGGATGCAGGACTTGTCCAGGTGGATGTGGGTCTCGACGAAGCCTGGCGAAACCAGGCGTCCGCCCACGTCGATGGTCTCGGCGTCGGCGGCCAGGTCCGGCTCGATGGCGGCGATGCATCCCTGTTCGATGCCGATGTCTACCAGCGGCGCGTTGGGCCGGTCGTCGACACAGGCGTTGCGGAGGATGGTATCCATGATCACATCCTCCGCGTGCCCCACGAACCCGGTGGGTTGAACCGGCGGGTGGGCGGTCCGGGCAGAGCATTCACCTTGGCGTCAACCGCTTGCTCCGTTGCTGCGGGCGTGTTTACACGTCCTCCACCGGCATGGTGGCGATGCCGTAGGTGCCGTAGAAGAAGTTGGCGTAGTGAGTCGAGCCGCCGGTGACGAACAGCAGGTACTGTTCCGGGTCTTCCAGCGCGGGAATGGTAGCGTCCGGATCGTCGGCCAGGCGCTGCAACTCCGGATGGCGCAGCCACTTGCCGTTGGCGTCGGTGGGCATGCCGGCCGGGCCGATGGCGTCGCGCAGGGAGGCGCGGCAATGCTCGTGCAGCCACTCCTGGGTAGCGCGCTTGCTGAAGCCGGCTTCCTGCAGGATCACGGCCCGGGAAGGGCTGAGCATGATGGGATGATACGGGCTCTGGTACTCGACCCGCTGGTTGGTGTGGCCCACCTGGGCGGACTGCCGGCCCTTGATCCAGCTGCCGCCGCCGGCATGGCGGTAGAACATCATGGAGGCGATGTTGCTCAGCGTGTCCTCGTGGTTCCGGGAGCCGGCGTCGAGGATGTCGGTGGGGCCGGTGACGGTGATCACGGTGACCGCGCTTTCGTCCGGACGGTACCCTTTGTCAACATGGTAGGGCTGCCAGGGGCTGACCTCTTCATTCTCGGCGATGCACATGCCGAACTTGGTGGGCAGGCCGATGAAGTTGGGATCGCCCGCGCCGGCCTTGCAGTACCCGATGTTGATCAGGCAGAGGCGCAGCGCGCGGCCGATGGCGGTGTTGGCCTTGTTGACCACGCCCGGTCCCATGGCCGACGTGCCGTAATTGATTCCCGCCTTGGCCGCTATCGGGCCGTTCACCAGGATCAGCGGGGCCTCGGTGTGGCCGGACACCTGCATGTCGCGGTGGTTCATCTCGGGCTGCGCGATGCACTCCAGGGCGGCCAGCAGGATGGGGAACTGCGCCGGCTGGCAACCGGCCATGACCGCGTTGATGGCGATCTTCTCGACGGTGGCCAGGCCGAAGCCGGGCTCCATGACCATGACCACGTCCTGCGGATCACGCCTGGTGCCTTTGAGCATGGCCTCCACGGCGGCGGGAGTGGGCGGCACGATGGGCATGCCGTCGCTCCAGTCGCGCTCCTCCATGAAACGGTTCACCGCGTCGAGACCCAGGGGCGTGTCGTCCAGTTCCACGGTGAAAACGTCGGTCTCACTGTGGCCGTTGGCGGCGCCGGAAATGTCCGCGGAGGCGGACATGCGGGTCAGGCCGAGGATGATGTTGTCGATCTGCTCGTCCACCATCCCGTGGATGTAGTCGGGCTGCTGGCCGGTGCAGGCGTGGGGAATGGTGACGAAGGCGGTGGCGGGCTGTCCCCAGCCATCCACACAGGATTGCCAGGCCCGGGCGAAACTGCGCGCGGCAATGCCCACGGCGGGCACGCCGGCCTTTTCCATGGCTACCATGTCGTGGGCAAGCCACGACGTGCAGCCCCCTCAATGCGCCGCGGCGCCCACCATGGCGTCAACCTCGGTGGCGATGCGGCCTGCCTCCTCTTCATCTATATGCACACCACGGCTCAGCGACGGGCGGCCATCGCGCAGGTTGCCGCCATAGCTTTCGAACCGGACGTTGGTGAAACGTCGGCCGAGGTGCTCGGCGACGCGGTTGACGGCGACGTCGGCTCCGCCGGTCATATTGTTGTAGAGGCCGATGGTTTTGCCCTCGAGAGTTTCCAGGCGAGGGGCTGGCTGCACCTTGAAGTCAACGCGCGCTGCGGCCGGGGACATGATCTGCAACTTCATAGTGATTCTCCTCCGATTCGGAGCCTCGAGGACGTGTGGGTTGGTCGCAGTCTATTTGCCGATGCCGGTTCCGTCAACGCACAGAATAGTCAGTCAAAGTGCACGCGCCTGGGCCGACACGAAGAGTTCGCGGACGCGCCGTGCAGATCCTCCACAATGACGGATAGTGTCACCAACGCAGGCGCCTGCACCAGACATGTGTGAGACAACCTTGAGCGGATCAGGGTACACAAAATCCGATTTGGTGATACAATTCACCGAAAATCGGCATGAGCCGTTGGCGTGCGTATTGGCGTTTCCGCCAGTGCCTTCAAATAACTGCCAGCGCAATCCAGGAGACAGCATCATGGCAATTGATTTCCAGAGGAATCAGGGTACTCTGATTATTGAGGCTGCCGAACGGGTCGACAGCACCAACGCGCAGCGCTTCCTCGAAGATCTGGATGCCGCCATTGAACCCACCGATCAGGTGGTTATCCTCGACATGGAAAAACTTACGTACATCAGTAGTGCGGGTCTCAGGGTGGTTCTGCAGACTGCGAAGACTTTGCAGCGGCAGAACTCCGGCTTCGCGCTGTGCGCACTGTCGGGAACGGTGCGCGAAGTTTTTGAAATCAGCGGTTTCGACCAGGTCATCGCTATCCATCCGTCGCAGGAAGAAGCCATCGCCGCACTGAAGGGTTAGTCTTGTGCGGGCAGCCGGCTGCGCGACCCAAAATTCATGGTGAGCGGGCGCAGGCCGCCCGTCAGGGATGGAATCATGGCAGAAACGTCAGGACCATACCGGATCCTCGTAGTCGACGACGAGCCCGACCTGGAACCGCTGGTACTGCAGCGGATGCGTCGGGCGATCCGTTCTGGGCGTTACCAGTTCGTATTTGCGCAGAATGGGGTGGAAGCGCTCGAGACCCTTAATCAAGACGACGAAATCGACATGGTGTTGTCCGACATCAATATGCCTCAGATGGACGGACTGGCGTTGTTGTCGCATATTCCGGACGTTGCTCCCGACATACACGCGGTAATCATCTCCGCTTATGGAGATATGAAAAATATTCGCTCCGCAATGAACTTGGGAGCGTTTGATTTCGTCACTAAACCGGTAGATTTTGAAGACCTGCGCATTACCATCGAGCGCGCCCTCTCCAACTTGGAGGCCTGGCGCGCGGCGACGGCATCGCGAGAACGGCTGGTGGCGCTGGAAAACGAGCTCGACGTCGCCAACAAGATGCAGCAGTCGATCCTGCCCACGGAGTTCCCCCGCCAGCCCGGATTCCAGATACACGGCAGCATGACCCCGGCCCGGGTTGTGGGCGGGGACTTTTTCGACGTTGTATACCTGAACAACGGCCGCATCGGGTTGGCTGTGGCGGATGTCTCGGACAAAGGCGTGCCCGCCGCGCTGTTTATGATGGCCAGCCGTACGCTGCTCAAGAGCGCCGCCATGGGGCTCAAGACTCCGCGCGAAGTCCTTACGGAAGTAAACGATCTGCTGTACGACGACAACGACGCGATGATGTTCGTCACGCTGTTTTACGCGGTGTACGATCCGGCGACCGGGGAAATGACCTACGCCAACGGAGGCCACAACGCGCCGCTCATCGTGCACGTCGACGGTTCTTCCACGGTCCTGCCCGGCACCAACGGGATCGCACTGGGTGTGATGCCGGGTATGAGCTACGACGAACGGACGATTTCCATCTCCGCAGGCGATACCGTGGTGTTTTACACCGACGGCGTCACCGAGGCTGTGAATGAGGAATCGGAGGAATTCGGGATGGAGCGGCTGCAGCAGGTGTTTACGTCGCAGCCAATCCGGGAGGCGGAATCAGCCACCCAGGCCGTTTTTGACGCAGTGAACAAATTCGCCGGTAATGTGGCGCAGTTCGACGATATCACGTGCCTCGTTTTCCGTCGCAGCGAGCCCTAGCCATGACCCCCTCGGTCTACTTGAAGATAGCGCCCAACCATGACCAGCTCGAATTGATCCCGGCGGCGGTCGAGGAGTTCGCAGAGCGTGACAACTGGCCGCCTGATCTGGTTTTCAAGCTGAACCTGGTCCTGGAAGAACTGGGCGTCAACATCGTCAACTACAGCGGCGCAACCGGGGACATCGAAATATCGCTGGCGTCCGACTCGGAAAGAGTAACCGTGGAGATTTCGGACGATGGTCGGCCATTCAATCCTCTGCTGGACCAGGATACCCCGGATGTTTCCGCCCCGTTGGGCGATCGACCCATCGGCGGGCTCGGCATCCATCTGGTGCGGTCGATGATGGACGAAATGCGGTACAGCAGGGAAGACGGCAAGAATAAGCTGGCGATAACCAAGCGCAAGTCAGAGTAACTCCGGCGGTTTGATTCTCGACTGCGCGCATACCGATCCGCCGCGGTTGCCTGGCTGCCGTTTCTGCCGCCCCACCCCGCGACGCCACAATCTGGTGAGATCAGAGGCTAACCGGTGTTCCGGGCCAACTCCATCGTGAAGATACTTTCGACCGTCGCGATCGTGTGTCTGTTGGCGCTGCTGGCGTGTGGTCCCGATTCGGACCCCTCCGCCACTGCTGACGCCGTGGCCGCAACGCCCGCTCCCACGCGCCTGAACCTGGACCTCTCGCCCGCGCCGAATCGCGATGATCCGGGGATATTCGAAGACCGCATCGTATTCGGTCAATCCGCCGCGTTCACCGGCCCGGCAGGCCAACTGGGCATCGGCATGAACCATGGAATTCAAGCCGCCTTTGCCGAAGTCAACCGCGCCGGTGGCGTGAACGGACGCCGCCTGGAGCTGGTGACCCGCGATGATACCTACGAGCCGGAGCTTGCGATTACCAACACAACGGAACTGATTGAAGTGGAAAACGTTTTCGCTCTGATTGGCGCCGTCGGGACTCCCACGTCGCGTTCGGCCGTGCCCGTGGCAGAATCTGCCGGGGTGCCGTACATCGCGCCCTTCACCGGAGCCGCTTTCCTGCGCGACCCGAAACTCCGCAGCGTCATCAACCTGCGGGCTTCCTACAACCAGGAAACCGAGGAGATGGTCGAACGCTTGACGGAGGACCTGGGCATCGAGCGCATCGCGGTCATGTACCAGGATGACTCTTTCGGAAGGGCCGGATTCAACGGGGCGAGCGCCGCGCTGCACAAACGTTACCTGGAACCGGTGTCCGTCGGCCTGTACCAGCGAAACACCACGGCGGTCAAAACAGGATTGCTGGACGTGCGCAAGGGGAGACCACAAGCAGTCATCCTGGTGGGCGCTTACCAACCGGTGGCGGCGGTTATCGCCTGGGCAAGGGAAATCGGTATGAACCCCGTGTTCATGACCGTTTCGTTCGTGGGCAGCAACGCCCTGGCCGAGGAGTTGGGCACGGGTGGAAAGGGCGTAATTGTTACCCAGGTCGTTCCGTTCCCCACCGATACGTCGAACCCGGTCGTTGCGGCCTATCAGGAAGCTTTAAGAGAATACAACCCCGGGGTGGAGCCGGGTTTCGTGTCGCTGGAGGGGTACCTGGCCGGCCGCCTTGCCATTGCCGGCCTCGAACGTTGTGGCGACGACGTGACCCGCGCGTGTTTCCTGAGCGTGCTCCGGAACGCTCGGCCGATCGACATGAACGGCGTGGACCTGCGTTACAGCCAGGAAGAGGCGAACCAGTGGTCCGACGCGGTCTACTTGACCATGATCGGGGAAGACGGCGCATACGTCCCACTGGATGCTCTGCCGAAGGATGTACTGGGGAGTGAAGACAAATGATTGCGACACTGACCAAGATCCTCGAACTCCGTTACCGCATTTCTTCCCAGTTGTACCTGGCCCTCGGTGGGGCGGTGTGTCTGACCTTCGCTGCGGCGTTGGTGGGCTGGTTTTCCTTCGACCAGGTGGGCGACGCCCAGAACCGGGTCAATGAGCGCAGCGTTCCGGATCTGGCGGCCGCTTTCGACGTCGCTCAATTCAGCAGCGCGCTGGTCGCGGACGCCGCGGCGCTGCCCACCGCCACCAGCGCGGACGAGGTCGCCGTAGTCAGCAAACGGATCGAGGACGCCCACCGGGCGTTCGAAGAACAGTTGGCGATCCTGGAGAGCCGGGCCGATGATTCGGAAAAAGAGCGATTTGATCGCATACGCGCCTACTCGGACACTCTGCTGCTCAACATCGGCGACATGAAAGACGGCATATCGGAGAGGTTTGCGCTGGAGCAACAGTCAGACGCGCGGCAGGGCGAGTTGACTGACCTCAGATTTCAACTTGACCATATCATCGCGCCCGCGCGAGACGATCAGCTGTTTTACACCGTTACCGGCTACAGTGAACTGGGAGCGCCACCTGCTGAGGAGATTGCGTACCGGGCGGAGGATGAGCTGACCCGGTTCCATTACCTGTCCGAACTGCAGAGTAACGTCAACATCGCAACGCAGATTCTCGCCAGCTCGGGCACAGTTTCGGACCCGTCGCTCATCGAGCCCCTGCGGGAACGGTTCGAATCGTCGGTGTTTCACATCAACCGCAACCTGAGCCGATTGGCGGGGACCGAAATCCATGCGGAAGTGACGCCTTTGTTCTCTCGCCTGCTGGACCTGGGGCAGGGTGACGAGAACAGTTTCGAACTGCGCGGGCGCCAACTTGAGCTGGCGGATCTCCAGGTGGTGTTGCTCGGTAACAACCACGACATCGCGGTGCTCCTGCTGGGAGAGATGGAGTTTCTGGTACAGACCGCCCGGAACAGCGCGCAGCTTGCCACTACAGCCTCGGACCAGGCGATATTCACCGGCCGCACGCTGTTGCTGGCCATCACCGGCTTTAGCATCGTCGGCGCGGTCCTCATCGCGTGGCTCTTCGTGGGGCGGGTCCTGCTGCACCGCATCGAGATGCTGTCGCAGTGGATGCGGCAAATGGCCGGCGGCGACCTTGAAGCCCGGGCGGAAATCAGGGGCCGGGACGAGGTGGCCGAAATGGCGGCGGCGCTGGAGGTTTTCCGTCAGCACGCCATCGAAATCCAGCGGTTGAACCTCGTGGAGGAGTTGGCCGAAGAACTGCAGGGCAAGAACGGCGAACTGGAGCAGGCCCTTACGGATCTCAACACCGCCCAGGGCCAGATCGTGATGCGGGAAAAACTGGCCGCCCTCGGTGAGCTCACTGCCGGAGTCGCTCACGAAATCCGCAACCCGCTGAATTTCGTGAAAAACTTCTCCGAGGTATCTGAGGAGCTGCTGGAGGAGTTGAAGGAAACGCTGGAGGAGAGCGAGGACGGTCAGCTCAACGAAGAGCAACAGGACCTGCTTGAGGACATCTTCAGTGAACTGGGCGGAAATCTGGAGCGGATCCGGAGCCACGGGGATCGGGCCAACCGGATCGTGCACGACATGCTGATGATGAGCCGCGAATCTGTCGGACATCAGCCCACCAACATCAACAACCTGCTGGATGAACACGCCCGGCTGGCTTACCACAGCACCAGGGCGACGGACCCCAACTTCCAGCTGGACTTGCAGTACGACTTCGACGACACGATGGATGAGGTTGACGTCAATCCCCAGGACCTGGGCCGCGTTTTCCTGAATATTGTCAACAACGGTTGCTACGCGACCAACGAAAAACGCGCGAGCCTGATGGAAAGCGGCGGAGGTTCCGACTACTCGCCAACGCTGTGGCTGTCCACTCGGTACGACGATGACCGGATCCACATCCGGATTCGCGATAACGGCACGGGCATGCCGCCGGAAGTCATCGAAAAGATGTTCAACCCGTTCTTCACCACCAAACCCACAGACAAGGGCACCGGTCTGGGGTTGTCGATCTGCAACGACATCGTGCGCCGTCACGGCGGCGAGATCCTGGTGGAGTCCGAGCCGGGCGAGTTCACCGAGATGACCATCGACCTGCCGTTGCATCCACCGGAACCGGTGGCCGATGACCCTGACGACGAGGGCGACCAGGAGCTGATCGCCGAAGCTGTCGAGGTGGGCGACGACTGATCATTGAGGATCAGCCGCTGGTGAACCGGGCTACGGGAACAGCCGTTGGGGCGCTCCGGCTGGCTCATCGTCATCTACGAGATGCGGCCCGTCGTTCGCCACCCGATTGACCGCTGAGGAAACCTCGCGTGCCGACATATCCGGCCAATCCCGACTGCTCAACAACGGCAGGAGCATGTCGGGTTCGGCCCGGTCAGAGAGCCATAGGTCGAACTGCTCTGGCGGCAGTATGACGGGCATGCGCTGGTGTATGGGCGCCAGCAGGGCGTTGGCGGCCGTGGTGATTACCACGCAGATCCCCAGGTCCTCGTCGGACGATTGCGCGCCATACCAGATCCCCGCGAAGGCGACGGGGGCACCGTCTCGGCGTGAAACCCATTGGGGCGTTTTGGCCCGCCCCGTGCCGGCCTGCCATTCGTAAAACCCGTTGGCTGGTACCAGGCACCGGCGGGTCGCGAAGGCGTTGCGAAAGATTGGTCGCTGGTCGACGGTTTCGGCGCGCGCGTTGAACAGGAGCCGTGGAGCCGACCTGCTGTTCCCGCTGCGTGATGGAGTCAGGCCCCAGCGCATCATCCTGGCGGCGCGGGCGTCGCCGTCGCTGAGGACCGTGAGAATCGGTGAGGTGGGAGGGATGTTCCAGCGCGGCAGGTAGGAGCCCTGCAGGGGCTCGGCCCGGAAATCGAGATGGCCGGCCAAGTCCCCCAGCTCAGCGAAAAGACCGAAACGCCCGCACATGGAGGGATGCGCCTACCACTGGACGTACATTGGCATGACCACATGCACGTACCGGTCGGAGTCGGCGGGCCGGAACACGCCGGGGCTGGAGGAGTTGGTGACTTCGATTGCCACCTTGCCACGACCCAGCACGTTTACGATGTCTTGGAGATAGCGCACGTTGAAGGCGATCTTGGCGTCTGCGCCGTCCAACTGGTCAATGTCCAGTTCGTCCAGGCTGTCGCCCACCTCTTCTGAACGCGCGGAAACCTTGAGCTGGCCGCCTTCGCTGGCTTCCTGGGGCATCATTTCCAGCCGGACGATGTTGCTGCCGTCGCGGGCGAAGACCGACGCCGACTGCGTGGCGCGTTTCAGATCGTCCAGTTCCATCACCGCTCGGGTCTCGTACCGCTCGGGGATGAGCTGCTCGTAGTTGGGGAAGCTGCCCTGGAGCAGTTGGGAAACGATCTCCACGTGCTCCAGCTTGAACATGGCCTGCCCGCGGTCGGGGGACAGGGTCATCTGGACGGGGCTGCTCTGTTCCGAAGCCAGGCGCTGCACTTCCTGCATGGTGCGCGCCGGAACGATCACCTTGATTTCCTCGTCCACTGACTGCGAAATCTGGCCGGAATATACCGCCAAACGGAAACCGTCCGCAGCGGCCATAGTCACGCTGGACTCGCTGAGCTTGAGTTCTACCCCGGTCAGCACCGGGCGCGATTCGTCGGTGGCGGCGGAGAATGCCACCAGGCTGATCCCGGATCGCAGAACGCTGGGGTCGATGTCGATGGCCGTGCCGGTGTCGACCTGCGGGACGGGCGGGAAGTCGGCGGCATCGGCGCCGTTGATATGCGTCACGGCGCGACCGCAGGCCAGGTGCAAAACACTGCCTCCGCCGGCAGGCCCGTCGGCGTCAGGTCCGCCCAGGTCGAGATCGATTCGGTCGCTGGGACGGGTGTTGACCCAGTCCGACAGCAGGCGGTGGGGCACCGTAATCGCCCCTTCTTCCTCGATCATCGCGCCGATCCACGTGGTGATGGCGATTTCGAGGTTGGTGGCGGACAGCATCAGCATGCCCTGGTCGGTGCGGAGCAGCACGTTTTGAGTTATCGGCAGCGTTGATCGGCTGGCCACCGCCCGGCTCACTATGCTGAGACCACGGGCCAGATTTTCCTGAAGACATGACAGTTTCATCTCTAATCAACCCGGTATGAAATTGCGCGGAATTATAGCATGGGGGTCGCTTGGTATAATGGGCGGCACCCCAGACAAATCGCGCTGCGACCCACGTTGAGGCTACCATGACCGAGTTGCTGTTCCTGACCGACGCCTACGTATCCGAGTTCGACGCCACCGTAACCGAGGTTACCGACGACGGCGGAGTGGTACTCGACCGTACCGCCTTTTACATCGGAGGCGGCGGGCAGCCCTGCGACGTGGGCACGCTGACCGATGCGTCTGGCACTGAGTTTCGCGTCACGAAGGCGTCCCGCGCCGGTGGTTCCATCGTGCACGCGATAGACGGAGCGGACCGGCCCGCCGTGGGCGCGGCGGTGCACGGCGCCATCGACTGGGACCGCCGCTATCTATTGATGCGCACGCATACGGCCCTGCACATCCTGTGCGGCGTGGTATGGCGAGACTACGGGGCGCTGGTCACGGGCGGCGACATGCAGCCCGGTCGCGCCCGCATGGATTTCGAGCTGGAGAACATGTCGGCAGAATTCGCCGACGAGGTCGCCTCGCGCATCAACGCCGAGGTGGCGCAAGGAAGGGACATCGGAGTGGGAGTGCTGAGCCGACCCGAGGCCGACGCCCATCCCGATCTCATCCGCACCAAGATCAATCTCCTGCCGGCGGGCATCACCGAAGTCCGCACCATCGACATCCAGGGTCTGGATCTCCAGGCTGACGGGGGCACTCACGTGCGCAACACCAGCGAGGTGGGCCGGATCGAAGTCGTCGGTCACGAGAGCAAGGGACGCATCAACAAACGGCTGCGCATCGCGCTGGCCGAATGAAATTAACGCCCGCGAGATATCGACACGGCTATCTGGCGGGCAGAGAAGGATTGACCCCAAATGGCAACCACCGTAGTCGGCATAGATGTCGGCGGTACTTTCACCGATATTGCCGTCCTGCGGGACGGCATTCTTTCCGTTCACAAGCTCCCGTCCACGCCGGCCGACCCGTCGGTGGGCATCACTGCGGGAGTGCGCGATACCGGGGTTGACGTCGACGGCGCCGACTTTATCCACGGGAGCACCGTGGCGACCAACGCTCTGCTGGAGGGCAAGGGAGGGCGCACCGCCCTGGTCACCACCCTGGGTTTCGAGGACGTGCTCGAGATCGGCCGGCAGAACCGCGCCGACCTTTATGACCTGTCCATGGAGCGCCCCGAGCCTCTGGCTCCGTGGCAGTTGCGCTTCGGGCTGCCGGAACGCATTGATTACACGGGAACGATACTCGACGATCTGACGCCCGAATCTATCGACGCCCTGGTGGGACTGCTCGGCGAAGCCGACGTGGACGGGGTGGCCGTGTCGTTCCTGTTCTCGTTCCTCAATCCCGTGCACGAGGAGATCTTGGCCGAGCGATTGGCCGGGCTGCCCAACCGTCCGTTCATCTCGATATCGTCCCGCATCCTGCCGGAGTTCCGGGAGTACGAGCGCACCAGCACGGTGGTGGTCAACTCCTACGTTGGTCCGGTGATGGCGCGCTACCTGACGCAGCTGGAATCGGTGTTGGGACACGGGCTGCGCATCATGCAGTCGTCGGGCGGCAGCATCACCGCCAGCCTGGCTGCCGATCAACCGGTGCGCACGATCCTCAGCGGGCCGGCCGGTGGGGTGGTGGGCGCGTTCTACACCGGCGTGCAGGCGGGCTATCCCGACATCATCACGCTGGACATGGGCGGGACGTCGACCGACGTGTCGCTGTGTCCGGGGCGCATCAAGGAGACGACTTCGGCCAACCTGGGGGGCTATCCCGTCAGCGTGCCGATGATTGAGATCCACACCGTGGGAGCCGGTGGCGGCTCCATCGCGCGAGTGGACGCTGGCGGGGCGCTGGTGGTTGGTCCGCAGTCGGCCGGCGCGGATCCTGGTCCGGCCTGCTACGGCAAGGGCGACCGGATCACGGTGACCGACGCCAATCTGACGCTGGGCCGCCTGCGCTCGGACGGGTTCCTGGGCGGCCGCATGACGCTGGACCAGGACCGCTCACAGGAGTTGATGACCGACCTGGCATCCGGAATCAGCGCATCGGCCACCGATACGGCGCTGGGCATCATCCGCGTGGTCAACTCCAACATGGAGCGCGCCATCAGGGCCATCTCGCTGGAGCGCGGGTACGACCCACGGGAGTTCACGCTGGTTCCCTTCGGGGGGGCCGGGCCGATGCACGCCTGTGAACTGGCTGCGGAGCTGAGTATCCCCCGCGTGCTGGTGCCCGGGCACCCCGGCATCCTGTCGGCTTTGGGGGTCGCCATCGCGGACGTGGTCAAGGACTACTCCCGCACGGTGATGCTGCGCGGCGAGGACCTGGACAAGGCGCGCCTGGAGGAAGAGTTCCACGGCATGGAACAATTGGCCCGCGCCGAACTGGTGGAGGAAGGACTGCCCGCCGATTCCATGGTGCCGCGCCGGTTCCTGGACGTCCGTTACGTGGGACAGTCCTTCGAGCTGACGGTGGACTGTCCGTCGCTGACCGGGCGCGGTGAGCTGACCCGCAGCATTGCCTCGGAGTTCTACGCGGCCCACCTGCAACGGTTTGGCTATGCCGACCGCGCGCTGCCCGTCGAGGTGGTCAACTTGCGGCTCAAGCTTGAGCTGGCGGTGGACAAGCCGATTCTGGAACCCGCCCCGGATAGCGGCAGCGACGCATCCCACGCGGCTGTGGGCAACGTCGATGTGGTGTTCGCGGAAGGCGCTATGAACACGACGCTGTACGACCGCGACCGGCTGCAAACCGGTAATCGCATAGCTGGCCCCGCGTTGCTGCTGCAGTTGGACACCACCATCGTGGTGCCGCCGGAATGGGCGGGCGAAGTTGACCCTTACGGCAACCTGCTGCTGGAACCCGTTGTGGAGGCTGCTTAATGACCACTCCGCAGGCCATCGACATCTCGCGCCTCTCCATCCTCGCCTGCTACGCGCATCCGGATGACGAGGGGTTTGCCTCGGGGGGTCTGCTGGCGATGCTGGCGGCCGGCGGAGCTCGCATCACACTGGTTTGCGCCACCAATGGAGACATCGGCGAGATCAGCGATCCCGCGCTGGCCACTCCGGAAAACCTGTGGCAGGTCCGCAAGCAGGAACTGCGCAGCGCCATGGACATCACCGGCATCAGCGACGTGCGGTTCCTGGATTACCGGGACAGCGGCATGGAAGGCTGGGATGACAACAACCACCCAAACGCCTACTGCAACGCTAATACGGAAGCCGTGGTGGAGGGACTGCGCGGCATCATCGCCGAGGTCAACGCGCACGTCGTCATAACCCACGACCCGACCGGCGGTTACGGACACCCGGACCACAAGACCATGTGCGCCCATGCCACCGCCGCCGCAGAGCGCGCCTCCGACCCCGACGCTGCAACGCCGCTGCTGTACTACGTCTGCTTCCCTCGCAGCGTGTTCCAGCGCATGTGGCAGGAGATGACCGACCGGGGCATCACGCCGCCCTTCGCCGTGGACGCGGTGGATACCCTGGGTACGCCGGACGATGAGGTGACCACCACGCTGGATATCTCACCGTGGGTGGAGACCAAGATCGCATCGCTCTCATGCCACCGCACCCAGATCAGCGACGACGGCCCCTTCGCGCAACTCCCGCAGGAGGTGATGCGCTGGCTGATGGGTACGGAATACTATCAGTTGGCGGCGCCGGCCGGCGCGGTGGACTTGCTGGCGGCGCTTTGATCCTGTGCCCATTGCAGAATCTCGGTACCCATATTCAAACTAAAACCGGGAGGTCAAGATGATTGAAAAGCACCAATCCGACCGGGACTGGATCATTCTCCCGGGAACGACCATCGGAGGCGAAGTGGGAACTTTCAGGGTCGATTTTACCCTCAGGAATCGCGTCGACGGCCGCGAGCGGACGCTGAACGGCCTGGTCGACACCGGGGCGTCATATACCGTGGTCCCGGAGCACATTTTGGACGAACTGGGTATCCCCCGCGATGAAGTAGAGTTGTTCAGTCTCGCCGATGGCTCGGTGCAGGAACTCGCCATAGGCAGGGCAGAGATGCAATTGGACGGCCGTATCAGGGATGTTTACGTCGTGTTTGGCACCAGCCGCGAAAAAATCCTGCTCGGAGCCATGGCATTGGAGGCGTTCGCCCTGGCCGCAGACGCCAAGAACCGCAAACTGATTCGCGGTGAACTCACCCTTTAGAATGCTCCACCTCGCAGCTACCCTACCCAAAACGCCGGCCACCGCGCCAGGAGCAATACCCCAATGCCCGTTGACGCCATCAGCCTCGAAGTTTTCAAGAACATGTTCATCTCCGTTTCCGAGGAGATGGGCGTGGCCCTGCAGCGCACCAGCTACTCCACCAACATGAAGGAGCGGCAGGACTTCTCCTGCGCGCTGTTCAATCCCGCCGCTGAGATGGTGGCGCAGGCCGCCCACCAGCCGGTGCACCTGGGAGCCATGCCGGCCTCGGTGCAGGCCGCCCTGCAGACCTTCCCCCGCGGACTGCGTCCCGGCGACATCGTCATCCTGAACGACCCCTACATGGGCGGCTCCCACCTGCCGGACATAACTCTGGTTGCGCCGGCGTACATTGACGGAGACGATGGCAAGCGGCTTATCGGCTACGTGAGCAACCGGGGCCACCACTCCGATGTGGGCGGCATGGCTCCCGGCTCAATGCCCCTGTCCACCGAGCTTTACCAGGAGGGGCTGATCATCCCGCCCCTGAAGCTGTCCCGGGGCGGGCGCATCAACCAGGAGGTCATTGCCCTCATCTGCCGCAACTCCCGCACGCCCGAGGACCGGCAGGGCGACCTGGCTGCTCAGATCGCGTCCATCCGCGTGGGCGACAAGCGTCTGACCGAAATCGCCCAACGGTACGGCCTGGACGAAACCCTCGAGCACATGGACGCGCTGCTGGACTATTCCGAGCGTCTGACCCGCCGTCGCATTACTGAGATCCCAGACGGTACCTACAACGTCACCGATTACATGGACGATGACGGTCTCACCGAAGAGCCGGTGCGCATCTCGGTGGCGGTGACCGTGGACGGCGACCGGATGAAGATCGACTTCACCGGCACCGCCGACCAGCGTCCCGGCTGCATCAACGCCCCGCGTGCCGTCACCGTGTCCGCCAGCCTGTACGTCGTGCGCTGCGTCGTCGGCGATGAAGCGCCGGCCAACCAGGGCTGCCTGCGCCCGGTGGAGGTCATCACGCCTCGCGGGAGCCTGGTGGACCCGCTGCCCCAGCGGGGTGTGGCCGGCGGCAACGTGGAGACCTCCCAGCGCATCACCGACGTGCTGCTGGCCGCCATGAGCCAGGCCCTGCCCGACCGTATTCCGGCGTCCTCGCAGGGCACCATGAACAACATGATCATCGGTGGGCACGATATCTCCCGCGACAAGCCCTACGTCTACTACGAGACCATCGGCGGCGGCATGGGCGCGCGGCCCGACAAGGACGGCGTGTCCGGCATCCATACCCACATGACCAACACCATGAACACGCCCGTGGAGGCGCTGGAGTTCGCATTCCCGCTGCGCCTGCGCCGCTACGCCCTGCGCCGGGGCTCTGGCGGCGACGGCTTGCATCGCGGCGGCGACGGCCTGATCCGGGACGTAGAGTTTCTCAGTCCCGCCCGCGTCACCGTGTTATCCGAACGGCGGCGTTATGCCCCGCCCGGCTACCACGGCGGACACCACGGCGAACACGGTGAGAACGTCCTGCTGAAGGGCGGCTACGAAGAGGTGCATCTGGCCGGCAAGGAAACCCTGGACGTCGAGGCCGGGGATGTGCTGAGCATCCGCACGCCCGGCGGCGGTGGCTGGGGCGCGCCGACGCACGACCACGGACACCACCACTGATTTGCATGGATACACAGGATGCACAAGGATCGAGCCATTGACTGATCAATCCCGTTTATCCCGTGCATCCATGCCATATAACCATGCCTGACGTTTCGGATGTCGCCAGCATTGGGGAGGTGCAGGAGCGGGTCGTCGCCTGCCGGGCCTGCCCGCGTCTGGTGGAATGGCGGGAAGAGACCGCGCGCGTCAAGCGGCGGATGTACCGTGAGGAGGACTACTGGGGCCGGCCTCTCGCGGCCTTCGGCGACCCCGACGCTCGCCTCCTCATCGTTGGTCTGGCGCCCGCCGCCCATGGCGGCAATCGCACGGGGCGCATGTTCACCGGCGACCGCAGCGGCGACTGGCTGTTTGGCGCGTTGCACCGGGCCGGTTTCGCCAATCAGCCGGAGTCGGTTCGGCCCGGCGACGGCCTGGAACTGCGGGGCGCGCTGATCACGGCTGCCGCACGGTGCGCGCCACCGCAGAACAAGCTGCGGCCAGATGAATTGGCTGCCTGTCGTCCGTACATCACCCGCGAGGTCGAGTTGCTCACCGACCTGCGTGCCGTTGTCGCACTGGGTCGCATCGCCTTCGATGCCTTCCTGCGCTCCTACGCCGCTGCCGGACGCACGCCGCCGGAACGCAAGCCGCCTTTCGGCCACGACGTGGCGACCCTGCTGCCGGAGGGCGGGCCGCTGCTGATCGCCTGCTACCATCCCAGCCAGCAGAACACCCAGACCGGCCGGCTGACCGAGCCTATGCTGGACGCAGTGTTCGCCCGGGCGCGGGATGCCTGCGGGTTCTGATCCCGATTCGCCAGCGTTCGACGGTGTAGGGAACGCGGCTTCTCGTGGGTCGCGCTGGTTTTACACCCTGACACCTAGCGGGTATCATGCCTGCACCATCCAGCATTCCCGCCGGCCCTACTGATGTCGGCAACTACCGCGCCCCAAGGAGGCCGTCATGAGAGGAGTAGCCATCGTTTCCCCGGTACGCACCGCCGTCGGTAATTTCGGCGGAGCGCTGCGCGACGTTGCGGCTGCCGAGTTGGCATCCACGGTGATCCAGGCCGCGCTGGAACGCAGCGGCGTGGACCCGACCAAGGTGGATGACGTGATCCTGGGCCACGGCTACCCGTCCGGCGAAAACCCCGCCATCGGACGGCTGGCCAGCCTCAAGGCGGGCTTGCCCATCGAGGTGCCCGGCTACCAGCTGGACCGCCGTTGTTCCTCGGGCCTCCAGGCCATCCTCAACGCCTCCATGCTGATCCAGACCGAGAACGCCGACGTGGTCATCGCCGGCGGCGCGGAGAGCATGAGCAGCGCGGAGTTCTACAGCAACGAGTCCCGCTGGGGCGCCCGGTTCGGCTCGGTGACCTTCCACGACCGATTGGCCCGCGCTCGCGTCACCATTGCGCCGGACGAGCGGTTTGGCCCCATCCCCGGCGGCATGGTTGAGACGGCGGAGAACCTGGCCCGCGAGTACGAAATCGCCCGTGAAGAGCAGGACGAGTACGCCCTGCGCAGCCACCAGCGCGCAGTGGCCGCCCGCGACTCCGGGAAGTTCGCGGACGAGATCGTGCCGGTGAGCATCCCGCAGCGTCGCGGCGATCCCAAGATCTTCGACGCCGACGAGGGCCCTCGCGGCGATACCACCATGGAAGTGCTGGGCCGATTGCGTCCAGTTATGCGCGACGGCGTGGTCACGGCGGGCAACGCCAGCAGCCAGAACGATGCGGCTTCCGTTTGCCTGGTGGTTGCCGAGGACAAGTTGGAAGAGCTGGGCCTGGAACCCATGGCCTTCCTGCGCGGCTGGGCGGTGACCGGCTGTCATCCCGCCACCATGGGCATCGGCCCGGTGCCGGCGGTGAACAAGGTCATGGACAAGATCGGCATGACCCTGGGCGACATGGACATCATCGAGCTGAACGAGGCCTTCGCGGCGCAGGTTCTGGCCGTGCTGCGCGAATGGCAGTTGCCCCACGAGGACAACCTGAACGTCAACGGCTCCGGCATCTCCCTGGGCCACCCCATCGCGGCCACGGGCGCCCGCATCCTCACCACCATGCTGCACGAGATGCAGCGTCAGGATGCCCAGTGGGGCCTCGAGACCATGTGCGTGGGCGGCGGCCAGGGCGTGGCGGCGGTTTTCGAGCGGAAGTAGGCAGTCCTCGCTGTTCGGTTGCGGCGAGAGGCGAATGATGGCAACGCGACGGTATGCCACCAGGAACACGGGAGATGTCCGCAGGACATCTCCCAAGCCTCCGCTGCCCGACCCGCCCAAAACGCAGGATATGCAACAATACAACCACTACCATCGGGCGGCTATCGGCAACACTGTCTATCGGCACTTTGCTAGTCAGCCCGACGTTCTGGTGAGTGGCGAAGGCTATCTCTGCTTCGACCGAAGTCAACCACAATCCGAATGGCGATATCCCGACCTGGTAATTGCCCACGGTGTTGATCCCGACGCCATCTCTGCAAATAATGGCTACGAGATCAGGGATGTGGGCAAACCTCCAGACTTCGTGCTGGAAGTGGCATCGCCCAGCACCGGTCGAGCCGATTACACCGTCAAGCGAGTTGATTATGCCGCTTTTGGGGCGGGCGAATACTGGCGGTTCGACTACTCCGGTGGACAATATCACGACTCGCCGTTGGCCGGTGACCTCTTGGTGGACGGCCGATACGAACCCATCGAGTTGATCGATGACCGTCCTGGCAAGATGTTCGGCATGCTGTCCGGTTACAGTCCGGTGCTGGATTTGTATCTGTGTTGGGACAGTGGAAACCTGCGATTTTACGATCCAAAACCCGAAGAGTTTCTAATGGATCCGACAGAAATGGAGGCAGCGCTCAACGAAGCCCGAGAGCGCATCCGTCAGCTTGAGGCAGAGTTGAAACGATAGCCGACGATAGTCAGGAGCAAGATTCTATGGCCAGCAAACACGACATAGCCGATGTCCTCGTCATCGGGGCCGGCGCCTCCGGCGGGGCATTCACCTGGAGCCTGACCCAGGCCGGGGTCAAGGTGGTGTGCCTGGAACAGGGCGGCTGGGTGCCGCTGAACGCCTTTCCGGTCAGCGAACCACAGGCGCAACTGCACTGGCAGACCGATTTCCACCCCAATCCCAACTTCCGCGGATTGGCGGAGGACTATCCGGTCAACGAGGACGATACCCCCATCGCGCCGTACATGTACAACGCGGTGGGCGGCAGCACCATCCACTGGGGCTCCCACTTCCCCCGGTTCCACCCCTCGGACTTCCGGCTGAAGTCGCTGGATGGCGTGGCCGACGACTGGCCGATGGACTACTTCGAGCTGGAGCCGTACTACGACCAGAACGACCGCGCCCACGGCGTCAGCGGATTGCAGGGTGACACCGCCTACCCGCCGAAGCCGGCCCGACCCACGCCGCCACTGCCCATCGGCCCCGGAGGCGAGAAGCTGGCCCGCGCTTTCAACCAACTGGGCTGGCACTGGTGGTCTTCGGACAATGCCATCGCCTCGACCGCGTATGACGGCCGGCCGGCGGACGTGGGCGAGTACCTGCGCTCGCCATCGAGCAGCGACATCATCTTCTGGCCCAGCGCCTTGAAGCAGGGGGCGCGTCTCATCACCCATGCCCGTGTCCGGGAGATCCTGGTGGACGAGGCCGGACGGGCCACCGGCGCCGCCTACTACGACCACAACGGCAACCTGCAGGCGCAGTATGCGAAAGTCGTGGTGCTGGCCTGCAACGGCATCGGAACCTCGCGGCTCCTGCTGAACTCGAAGAGCGCGCTGTTCCCCCACGGCCTGGCCAACAGCAGCGGGCAGGTGGGACGCAACCTGATGCACCACCCCTGCGGCTACGTGATGGGCCTGTTCGACGAGGATCTGGGCCCTGACAACGGGCCGCGCGGCTCCTCCATGTTGAGCCAGGAGTTCTACGAGACCGACGTGCGGCGCGGGTTTGTGCGCGGCTACGACATGCAGATATCCAACGTGGGCGGCGCACCGCTGCAGGTTGCATTAGGCGGTCTGGTCGGCCAGCAGGTCGAATGGGGCGAGGGACACCACCGCGACTTCGCGGAGCGGTTCCGGCACCAGATGGGCATCGTCATCATGACCGAGGACTTGCCCGAAGAGCACAACACGGTCACGCTGGACCCGACGCTGACCGACAGCCACGGCATACCCGCACCCAAGATCGACTACACGGTGAGCGACAATACCTGGGCCATGCTGGACCACGGCATCGCGCGCGCCAGCGAAGCGCTTGAGGCGGCCGGCGCGAAGAAGGTCGTTTCGTCCAGGCTGCGGCGCAACGCTGGCTGGCATCTGCTGGGCACCGCGCGCATGGGATCCGACCCCGACCGTTCGGTGGTGGACCGCTGGGGTCGCGCCCACGACGTGCCCAACCTGTTCATCATCGACGGCAGCATCTTCACCACCGGCGCCTGCATCAACCCGACGACCACGATCCAGGCGCTGGCGCTGCGCACTGCCGATTACCTGAAGGGGGAAGGCTCTTCCGCAATCTCCTAGCGGTAGCGCACATGCAGATCACCACCGAGCGACTGGTCCTGCGGGAGTTCGGGGTAGACGACTGGCGGGCCGTGCTGGATTACCAGCGCGACCCGCTTTATCTTCGCTACTATCCGTGGGAAGACCGCGACGAAACTGCCGTTCGGGACTTCGTGGATATGTTCCGGGATTGGCAGTCTGAACGACCGAGGCGGCGGTTTCAGTTGGCCATCGTCCAAAAAGAGAGCGGCGGGCTGATTGGCAACTGCGGCCTGCGTCGCAAACCTGAAAACGAGTGGGAAGCTGACATTGGGTACGAGCTGTCTCCGCGATATTGGGGGCATGGCTACGCTACGGAAGCAGCCCGAGCCATGGTGGATTTCGGGTTCCGGGAGTTGGGCCTGCAGCGCGTCTCTTCCTGGTGCATCGCCGACAACCTGGCTTCGGCGCGGGTGCTGGAACGGCTCGGGTTCAGGCAGGAAGGGCGGTTGCGTCGCAACGAGTATTTCAAGGGCCGATGGTGGGATACACTATTGTATGCGTTGCTGGCGGAGGATTGTCAGTCAATCTCTGAACCCGCCGGCAGTTGAAAATGATAATTCGCCTACGGAGGAACAATGCCCAAGATCGTGCACTTTGAACTGCCCTTTGACGACGCTGACCGCGCCAACAAGTTCTACGCCGACGTGTTCGGCTGGAAGTCCAGCAAGTGGGACGGGCCGGAGGAATATTACCTGCAGGATACCGGCGGGGACGACGAGCCCTACGGCATCGGCGGCGCGCTGATTGCCCGTCAGTCGGCGGTCAATTTCGGCGGAACGCTGGTGGTAATCAACGTGGACGATCTCGATGCCTACGTTGACAAGGTGACGACGGCGGGCTGTGAAATCGTGACTCCCCGCACTGCGATCCCCGGCATTGGCTGGTTCGTAAACTTTCGCGATACGGAAGGGAATGTGGTTGGGATGTTCATGGACGACAATAACGCAGCGTGAGCATCTTGCCGGCGCGCATCGACATACCCGCGGAGCAGATCGCCGAGATATGCCGCCGCCGTCGCGTCCGCCGGCTGGCACTGTTCGGATCGGTCATCCGCGACGACTTCACCCCACAGAGCGACGTGGACGTGCTGGTGGAGTTCGAGCCCGGTTACGTGGACGGGTTCGGATTTTTCGATATGCGGTACGAACTGATTGACCTGTTCCATCGTGAGGTGGATCTGCATACTGCAGCATCCCTCAGCCCCTACTTTCGACAAGAAGTCCTCGACGAAGCGGAGGAAATCTATGTCGCGCCGTGATCCCATGGTAGCCGTACAGCAGATGCGCGACCATGGTAAAGAAGCGATGGAGTTGGCAGATGGCCGGAGCCGGGTGGATCTGGACCTGGATCGGATGCTTGAGTTGTCTCTGACAAGATTGATGGAGATCATTGGAGAGGCAGCTCGTCGCGTTCCGGACGATTTTCGAGCGCAGTATCCGAACGTACCGTGGCGGCAAACCACCGATTTCCGCAACGTCCTGATCCAAGACGACGACACCGTCGACTTTGACGTCCTGTGGCAGATCATCCAGGAACGTTTGCCACCTTTGGTTGATCAACTGCAAGCCATCATTGACGAAAATATTCCGGCGAAGTAACTCGCTGGTTCTGAAAGGGAGAACATCATGGGCCGAATGGACGATAAGGTAGCAATTGTCAGCGGGGGCGCCCGCGGCATGGGAGCCGAAGAGGTCCGGCTGTTTGCGCGAGAGGGTGCCCGGGTTGTCTTCGGCGACATCCTGGATGATCTGGGGCAGGAGGTGGAGGCGGATTGCCGCGCCGAAGGCCTCGACGTGGCCTACGCTCACCTGGACGTGACCAGCGAGGATGATTGGCAGGCCATCGTTGCGTTGGCCGAGGAACGCTACGGCAAGCTGGACGCGCTGGTGAACAATGCCGGCATCAGCATCTCCGTCGAGGGCGGGGCGCGCAATATCTCGCTGGAAGACACGAGCGTCGAGCAGTGGGACCGGGTGATGGACATCAACTCCAAAGGAGTGTTCCTGGGTACGAAAGCGGCTATTCCCGCCATGCGTCGCGCCGGGGGCGGTTCCATCGTCAACATCTCGTCCATCGCGGGAATGACCGGAGCGTGGTCACGGTCGCATCCGTACAACGCGTCCAAGGGGGCGGTGCGGCTTTTCACCAAGGCCACGGCCGTGCAGCACGCCCGCGAGGGCATCCGCGCCAATTCGGTCCATCCGGGCCCGATCATGACCCCTATGAGCCAATCGACCTACGCCGACCCTGAGGTCGCGGCCCAGCGTTTGGCGCTGGTGCCCCTGGGCCGGCGCGCGCATCCCATCGAGGTGGCCTACGGCGTGCTGTACCTGGCCTCCGACGAAGCTTCGTTTGTGACGGGCGCGGAACTGGTCATCGACGGCGGGTGTATTGCCCAGTAGCCGGGCGGCAAGTAAGATAGCCCCGAACCAATTAATCCGACACACCATCTGCAAGGGAGAAGATTATGCCTGGAACTTATGGTCAGGGAGACTTCCAGTACACCTTCGTCGAGGATTGGCTGAAACTGCCGGATGGCATGCGCCTTCTGGAATGCCCCGGTGTTGCGGTGGACGGCGACGATCGCGTGTTCATCCTCACGCGCGGCGAGCATCCCATCATGGTCTTTGATAAGGACGGCAACTTTGAGCGGTCCTTCGGCCAGGGCCACTTCAGCGACAACCGCACCCACGGTCTGTACTACAGCGCCGCGGACGACACCCTGCTGGCCGCCGACGATGGTATCCACACCATCCAGAAGTTCAGCGTCACCGGCGAAAAGCTGATGGAGATCGGCGAGAAGAACCATCCGGCGCCCCGCTGGAGCGGCCAGCCCTTCAACCGACCCACCTCCGCGGCTATCCGCCCCAGCAACGGCGACATCTACGTCTCCGATGGGTACGGAAACTCCCGCATCCACGTGTACACCGCCGAAGGGCAGTACAAGTTCTCCTGGGGTGAGCCGGGCATCGACGCCGGCCAGTTCATTCGCCCGCACAACATCGCCTTCGACGAGGACGAGCGGGTTTACGTGGTGGACCGGGAGTGCCACCGCATCCAGCTGTTCGACACTGACGGCAACTTCACGGAGATGTGGAGCAACATCCACCGGCCGGACGCCATGGTGTACTGGGGCGGCCACATCTATGTGGGCGAGCTCAACGGCATGGGCGGCGTGGACGACGCGCCGGGCCTGGGCCACCGGGTCACCATCTACGACCGCGACGGCAGCCGCGTCTGCGTGTTCGGCGCGCCGGAAGAGGGCGAGGGAGCCGGCCAGTTCATCGCGCCCCATGGGATCGCGGTGGACAGCACCGGCGCGGTGTATGTGTCCGAGGTGTCCTACACCATCCGCGGCAGCCACATGGACCCGCCGCGCGAGCTGCGCAGCTTCTCCAAGTACGCAAAGGCATAAACGCCGTTTGCAGCGCTACACGGTAGGGGCGAATAACCATTCGCCCCTATTGATCATACGGTGATAGAATCACTGCGTCACAATATTCCGCGTCCATGGCGTGGGCGGTCCATTAATGACCAGTGTTGAAACCAACGAGACCGTGAAAATCAACCGTCAGGTCAAGGCACACCTGGACGCCGCCGACCGGGCTCTGATGGACATGGATACCGTCAAGAGCTCGGCAGAACTCTGGGCTGCCGTTCGGTTGGCGGCTGTCCTGACCCTGAAACGGCGTGGCCTGCCGCATGAGACCGACGATGAAATCCTGACATCAATCAGCATTCTTGACGATCAGGAAAAGGCCACCGGCAAGATCAAGCTGAAGTACGGTGCGGCGGGCATATTTCGCGATAACGCCAGTCACGACTTTATGGAATTGGACGAATTTCTGTTTTGCCGCCCTTCCGTCACTGAATTCGCGGACTGTATGCAGGCTTTGCTGGAACCGGAGATGCCATGCTGACTGGAGCAGAACACGCCAGCGAAGCGTTGGATTGCATCCAGATCAGCCATCAACTAATTGCGCGCGGGCATCGTCGGACGGCTTCCGATGTGCTCTGGTTGGGCGTAAAGCACGCCATTAGCGTTATTGCCATCGCGACCGGACAAGATTACGGCAAGTACCAGCACAAGCGATCGGTGATACGCCGGCTGGCTGACGAAACCAACAATGCCGAGTTGAACGACTCTCTAAAAGTGGCGATGCGCATTCACGCTGACGCAGACCAAGGGTTTCTATCTACTCTAGAGTTGGTTTTACGTCAGCAGCAAACCCTTGATTTCGTTGAACGGCTGCTCGCCATATCCAACGTGACCAGCGACCACTAGAGGCTATTAACGTGACTACCAACTTCACTGACATCACTACCGCAACCTGGGACGACGCCCTCGCCGCCATCGAGAAAGGGTATGAACTGGGCTGGAGCGACGGCCTGCCCGTGGTCCCGCCCACCACGGTCCGGGTGGCCGAGTTCATCGGCTATGCCGGCCGCGCCCCCGACGACGTTCTGGGCGAACTGCCCGAGCGGCGCCGCGTGATCACCGTTGAAAAGGCGGCGGCCAATGCGGTGATGGCCGGCTGTCTTCCCGAGTACTTCCCGGTTGTGCTGGCCGCCACTGAGGCCATGTTGGACCCAACGTTCAACCTGGTGGGACCGTCCTCGAGCATGGGTGGATCGGCGGTGCTGTGCATCGTCAACGGGCCGGTCCGGGAGCAGATCGGGCTCAACAGCCGCAACAATCTGTTCGGTCCCGGCAACCGGGCCAATGGCACCATCGGGCGCTCCATCCGGCTGATCCTGATGAACGCCTGCGCGGCCATCCCCGGCCTGTTCGACCGCAGCGTCATCGGCCATCCGGGTAAGTACACCTACTGCATCGCCGAGGCGGAGGACGAGACCCACTGGACTCCGCTGCATGTTGACCGTGGCTTTAATGCGTCGGACAGCACGGTGACGGTGTTCGCCGGCGAGAGCCCCCGCCAGATCCGCGCCGTAGGTCGGCCCGAAGCCATCCTGTATGCTATGGCCGACGTGGCGTCGACGCTGGGCACGTCAATGTCCACCTCCGGCTCCGTCGGCGACGTTTCGGTGGGGATCCGCCAGGGCCAGATTGTGGTCACCTTCGCCGGCAACAGCAACCTGTGGCGGGACTGGACCAAGGACCGGGTGCGCGAATACCTGCACGCCAACATTCACCGTTCGGTGGCGGACCTTAAGCGCGGCCTGGTATTGCGCGGCGACGTGGAACCGGGGGACGAGGCCACAATGGTGCCCCTGATTCCCGAACCCGAGGATATTCTGGTAATATTCGCCGGTGGCGAGGAGTCCAACATGGCCTCGGTGATACCCAGTTGGGGGCCCAAAGTTGGTTCCACCGCCGTTACCAGGGCAGTAAACGTACCGTAGCGAGACAGCAAAAGCCTCCAAGGAGGGAAGAGTATGGCGACCCAGCAATACACGCTGGTCAACCCGACCACCGAACCGATCATCGCGCCCTTTGACGGAGCGCCGCGCCTGCCCACCCTGGCCGGCACCCGTGTGGGTCTGATCGACGACAGCAAGCGCAACGCCGACGTTTTGCTCGAAGAGCTGGCTGAAGTCCTGCGCAACCGCTACGAGATCCGCGAGATCCGCTGGCTGCGCAAGCCCAGCGCGTCGCGGCCGGCTGACCCCCAGGAACTGGAGGAATTGGTGGCCAACGTCGATTCGGTGGTGGTGGCCATCGGCGATTGAGGGAGCTGCAGCGCGTGCAGTGTGCACGACGGAATCCACGTTGAGAAGGCCGGCCTCCCCTCCGCTACCATTTGCACCGACCGCTTTATCCCCACCGCCAGAGGCATGGCCAAGATGTGGGGCGCGGAAGACTACCCGACGATCTTCACCCAGCACCCCATCGAGAACCTGGAACGCCCCGCGCTGCGGGAGCGGGCCGAGGGTCTGGCCACCGAGGTGGCAGCGATCCTGACGGGCGGATAGGCCCTGGACACAAAAAGCGTATACGTGGGGGCGGATGACCATTCGCCCCTACTTTTTGTGGTGAGCTTGGCCGTCACGAGGAGATCAATTCTATCCGGTCGCCAAACCGACGAAAGTCGGCGGTGTTGAACGTCAGCAGTCGGCGCTCCCCGTAGGCCAGCATGGTGGCGACGATGTTGGCGTCGTGAATCTGCCGCCCGCCCACCGGGGTGTCCTGGAGCAACGCCAGCAACGTACTGGTCACTGTTGGTCCGTCCTCCAGGATTTGATAAGTGTTGAGCATCCGGTTCACATCAGAGACAGCCTCGTCAGCGGTCAATGGGTCTGCCCAATCCTGCGGGCGAGTGACCACCGCCAGGTACTCGCGGACAATCTGACGGCTGATACGGGCTGGCTCAGGTGCCTGAAATGCGCGGGCCAGCATTCCCGCGGCAGCGTTGTGGTGAGGAGATCCAACGGCTCGGGCGCTCACCAGGATGTTGGTGTCAACAAACATCGGGATCTTAGAGCGTGTGTGACAATGCCCAAAAGGCGCGCGGGTTCTTCTTGGGGTGAGAGAAGGGTACTGGTTACGCTGGGGCATGAGCAGAAAACCATATCCCAGCGATTTGACCGATGCCCAGTGACCGATGCCCAGTGGGGGGAGTTGGCGCCCCTGCTGCCACCCGACACCAAAAGGGGCCATCCCAGAACCACGGACCTGCGCGAGGTGGTCAACGGCATCCTGTACGTGCTCAGGGGTGGAATACCCTGGCGCCTGATGCCCCATGACCTGCCACCCTGGGGCACGGTGTGGTGGTACTTCCGGAACTGGCGGGATGACGGCACCTGGGAACGGGTAGAGTCGACCCTGCGGGCACGGGTTCGGGAGTCTGCGGGACGTGAGTCCACCCCCAGCGCGGCCATCATTGACAGCCAGTCGGTGAAGACCACGGAAAAAGGGGGTCCAGAGGTTACGACGCTGGCAAAAGGGTAACGGGACGCAAGCGGCACATCGTGGTGGACACCATGGGTTTGTTGCTGGCCGTGGTGGTTCATGCCGCCAGCATTCAGGACCGGGACGGCGCCAAGTTGGTGTTGGTCAAACTGTTGGGCCGCTTCCCTCGACTGCGGCTGATCTGGGCCGATGCTGGCTACGCTGGCCAACTGGTGGCGTGGGCCTGGGCCACCGGCGGCTGGATGCTGACCATAGTCAGGCGCAAGCCGGACAGCCACCACTTCGAAGTCTTGCCCAGGCGGTGGGTGGTGGAGCGCACCCTGGCCTGGTTGAGCAGATGCCGACGGCTGAGCAAGGACTACGAAGAGCGCACCGAGAGCAGCGAGGCATGGGTGCATATCGCCATGGTCAACCTCATGCTCAAACGCCTCCAACCCGCCTGAACCTATTGTCACACACCCTCTTAGAGCCTTTCATCGTAAAGGTCTTCGCGACGCAAGCTCAACCCTTCAGGCCAGGGTCCAAAGGAGCGGGCGGGCCATATTTCATCGAGAGTCCGCCGGCAGAAGGCCGGTGAATCCTTCCGCCAGAACAGCGCTGTCTCGGCGTCCATATCCACCTCCGCCGTTTTCCATCCAGCGGCAAGCCAGGTCCTGACGTGGCCATACCCACTATCGGACCACCATGGGCGGTACTCACGCGCCTCTGGCGCCAATTTGAACCCGATGATGGCTTCGATCTCACCGAAAGTGGGGCTCCACTCGGTTTCTTTCAGGCCGCACAGGTATTCATACAGTTTCCGGTACTTCCCGCTGAGCGCTTGCTCTAGCAGCCCGTCCGAGAAAAACGGTAGTTGGGCAGTTTGGGCTATGATGGGTTGAGCATCAGATTGGAGGAGTGGTCAATGAGCAAGACCTACCTTCCCTACGACCCCGACCAGCAGTTGCTGCTG